>Ga0302228_10000375_pt1 | contig 38135 bp, 36 predicted proteins | sample II_Palsa_N1_2_FD_193519 | JGI IMG/M metagenome (GOLD analysis project Ga0302228, IMG submission 193519) | Peat permafrost microbial communities from Stordalen Mire near Abisko, Sweden - II_Palsa_N1_2 | ecosystem: Environmental > Terrestrial > Soil > Palsa > Peat permafrost | place: Sweden... | reverse complement strand
CCCGCGACAGCAAAAGATCCATACTATCCAAATAAAGTACGCGAGGCATCCGAGGGGGCAATCAATTCACTCATATGTATCGGTGCGAAAGAATGGGCGCCGCTGATTAATCGGCTTGACCATCTTGACCCTGACTCGGCGGTGCAAGCTTCGGTCGATCAAGCGGTCAAAAAATACGTTGAGAAAATACCTGAGGATGCTACTTCCGTATGGTTGTGCTGCACCCATTATCCGGCACTGAAAGATCGTGTCGACCAGGCATTAAAAGAACGCGGTTTGAATATCAAAGTGGTAGACCCGATGGAGTATCAGGCGGAGGCAATTATCGAACATTTGAATTTTTCCGTTTCTGTCGGTCGTTCGAGGCGCAATAGCGACACTTCACCGATTGTGGTTACCACTGGCGACAATATTGAGGTGTCGGCCAAGGCTCTGCTGGGACGAGACGATGCGCTGGTATTGAAGACTGATTTTGGCCGGAAATTCAATATGGCATTGCTTAAACCCTATCTTGACGCTGAAGAGTCCGGTGCATCGTCTGATTCCGCGATACGCGATCAATCGCGCTGGCTACCCGGCCGGCGACCCGCCGGCTTGATCGGACCGGGAACTCCATCGGGTCAACATCGCGGAGGTGGTTGATGCACACATCGAACTATCCACGGGTTATCAAAGAACTCTGTGAATTGATTGGCTTTGCCGATCACGCCGTATTATTGAGAGGGGGAAAATTACAGATTGACGACTATCGGATTTCGTTTATTTTCAACCCCGGCTACGACGCGAAAAACTTGCTGGTCTATCTCGATATGGGTGCACTCGCAGGTGATCGAAAGCACGTTTACGAAACGCTATTAAAGATCAATTTTGAGCTCGGTATCGGACAGCGAGGATGGATCAGCATGCATCCCCAAACCCATCACCTGTTTTATTCGTTTAGCTATCTGTTGGATGAGGCCGCATCGGGACGCGTCTTGCTCGATAGGTTATTACGTTTTTCCGGCGATGTTGCGCTTGGCGCTATCGATCTGCTGCCGCAGCATCGTGCTTTTTCGACAGCGGGGTCGTTACATGCCACTCAGGGAGCTTCCTTGCGCGGAAACCGATGATTTGAGTAGCGAAAAGTAGATGCAAGCAACCTGTGGCGGTCTTATGAAACAAGGCCGCCATATCTTTTTCAAGGTGAAAACCTTCTTTCCTGAGGATCCGGCCAGCGACTTTGCTTTCAACTGAATGGTTGATTTATGTGAAAGCAAGATTTTTCCTATTTACGTCGTTATTGCGACGGATAGTATGGTTCGCGGTGCATTGGAAGCCGCGTCCCACTATAAGTTTCTGTTCATCAGTGTCGGCTTCTCCGTTGTTCTATTCAGCCCGGACACGTTGGGTCCGTTGCTTGTCCGAGGAGAGCAGATGCCGCAAAAATTCCGTCAGCGGGTGCGATCAAACCAGTTTTCCGGCACAACCGCCGGCTATTGTGGCGATTACGCTCAAGCGAACCTGGTGATTTTGCCGCAAGCGCACGCCGGCGATTTCCTCAGGTTCTGCACGCTCAATGCGAAAGCCTGTCCCTTGTTGGCTGTGGGCGAGCCGGGGCAGTGGGCGCTGCCTGCGCTGGGATCGGACCTCGATATCCGCTCTGACGTTCCGGCTTATTACGTCTATCGAGACGGTGACCTTGTCGAAGAGATCGATGCTTTACACGCCGTATGGCGCGACGACCTGGTGGTTTTTGCCATTGGCTGTTCCTTCTCGTTTGAGCACCTATTGCAGCAGGATCATATTCCCTTGCGCCACGTCTAGGAGGGCGTGACCGTGCCGATGTACCGCACTTCCATCCTCAATCGCCCGGCCGGCCCTTTCGGCGGAGAACTGGTCGTCTCGATGCGGCCGATGACGGGCGCGCACGCCATTCGTGCGATTCAGATCACCAGCCGCTATCCCGCCGTACATGGCGCACCGGTGCATCTTGGCTCTCCCATAGTATTGGGCATTAAAGACCTGGCTCACCCCGACTATGGCGACGCGGTTTCGATTCGCGAGCACGAGGTGCCGGTGTTCTGGGCTTGTGGCGTGACCCCTCAAACGGCGATCTGCCGGGCCCGCCTGCCTTTCGTGATCACTCACAAGCCAGGCCACATGCTGATGACCGACATCCTAAATTCAACACTGGCCGTTTGCTGAACCTCGCAAGCGAAGCCGGGAACTCAAGGAGACGTGATGAAACAAGAAACACAGGCTATTGAGGATGTAAGCGATACCCAGGCCGGAACCGCTGGGGACGGTTTCTTCTCTTGGTACAAATATATTTCCCTGAGCGAGCGCCGTGCCTTCTGGAGCTGCAAGATAGGCTATGCGCTTGATGCCATGGATACTCAATTTCTGAGTTTTGTGATCCCGACCTTGATCGTCAGTTGGGGACTCAGTCGAGGTCAAGCCGGTTTGATCGGCACGGTGACCTTGCTTGCCTCGGCCGTAGGCGGTTGGTTGGCAGGATTTTTGTCGGATCGTATCGGTCGTGTCAAAACCCTGCAGATCACCATACTTTGGTTTGCCGTGTTCACGCTAGCGTGTGGCATGACGCAGAATTTCGCTCAATTATTGGTCGCCCGAGGTCTGATGGGACTCGGTTTTGGCGGTGAGTGGACCGCAGGCGCCGTCCTGATCGGCGAGATAATCCGCCCCCGTGATCGCGGCCGCGCCGTGGGCATGGTGCAAGCTGGTTGGGCCATAGGCTGGGCAGCGTCAGCCGGCCTCTATACCTTGGTCTATTCCTTTGTACCGGCCGAATACGCGTGGCGCCTGCTGTTTGCCATCGGGATCTTACCCGTACCGTTTGTCTTCATGATCCGGCGGCTGGTCGATGAACCGGAAGTGCATCTTCAGCAAAAGCGTTTGCAAGCCGAGGGTCAGGCACCTGCCTCGTGGCTGGAAATCTTTGCCCCTGGCGTGTGGAGTATTACCCTTCGTGCGGCGTTGTTCGCGACCGGTACGCAAGGAGGGTATTACGCCATCACCACATGGCTGCCGACTTACCTTAAATCCGAACAGCATCTGAGTGTGGTGGGGACAGGGACCTATCTGGCGGTGATTATCCTGGGTTCTTATCTGGGATATTTGTCCGGCGCGTTTTTAAGCGACAAGATCGGTCGGAAGAAGAATTTCATCGTTTTTGCCGCAATTTCCATGATTATCGCGCTGGTCTACACCCGAGTGCCGATGACCAATGACATGATGTTGATTCTCGGTTTTCCACTGGGGTTTTTTTCGTCGGGTATTTTTTCCGGCATGGGCGCTTTCATGACCGAATTGTTCCCGACTCGGATTCGCGGTTCGGGGCAAGGGTTTTGCTATAACTTCGGCCGCGCCGTCGGCGCCGCCTTCCCGTTTTTGATTGGCTACGTGTCGCAAGTCATGTCTTTGGGGCACGCTATCGGCGTTTTCGCCGCAGGCGCTTATGGCTTGCTGATTGTCGCGGCGCTTACTTTGCCGGAAACACGGGGTACTCGCCTGACTGCTTGATCACAGGGTCAGATAAGAATAACCCAGACGAAAAAAAACGGGGCTGGAGAGCCCCGTAAGAACAACGACAAGAGGAGATGATGAGGCGGCAGGGAATGTGACCACCCATCATAGATACTGACCCGCCGCAGCTAGGGAAAGTTCGAATTATTTTCAAACGCATTCTGTTTCTTCTATTACGTGCTGTAAAAATGCGGCTGTATTGCGGTCATAATGCAGTCGTATCGGCGCGCACCAACGACCTGCCCGGATAGGCCCATCTTCGCCGAAAAAAGCGCTCGTGGGCTCACCAGCGGCACAGCCCTGGACCAGGGCCACTCCCCCTGATTTTAAAATTGTTCCACGGGTTGCCAGCCCATTATTAGCGTGAACAGGCCCCAGGCTCTACAATAGTGTCCCTGAGCGTCGGCCGGAGCGAACCCCGGCCGGCCGCTGCGACCGAGAGGGCGGCTCATCCATTGTGTGGGCCCATAACCATCAGCAGGCGAAACATGAGTCTTGATAGAAAACAGGTTGACGCGGTACTCGCGACAGTCGTCGACCCCAATACCGGCATCGATCTGCTGAGCGCGAAAAATATTCGCGATGTAACGATTTCCGGCACCGAGGTGATGGTGGCCGTGGTGCTCGGTTACCCCGCGCATAGCCAGTTTGAAACCATCCGCAGGCTGGTCGACGCGGCGGTGGGCGCTTTGCCCGGGGTGGACAAGGTTGAGGTGGCGGTATCGCAGCACATCGTCGCGCACTCGGTGCAGCGTGGCGTGAAGCTGTTGGACAATGTTAAAAATATTATTGCGGTCGCTTCCGGCAAAGGCGGTGTCGGCAAGAGCACCACCGCCGTCAATCTGGCCCTGGCGCTGGCGGCAGAAGGCGCGCAAGTGGGCATTTTGGACGCCGACATCTACGGCCCTTCGCAACCGACCATGCTGGGCATCACCGGCCGTCCCGAGTCGGCCGACGGCAAGACCATGGAACCCATGGTCGGTCACGGGATTCAAGCCAACTCGATCGGTTTCCTGGTCGATGCCGACAGCCCCATGGTGTGGCGCGGTCCGATGGTCACTTCGGCGCTCGACCAGTTGCTGCGCCAGACCAATTGGCGCGATCTGGATTATCTGGTGGTCGATATGCCCCCGGGAACCGGCGATATCCAGTTGACCTTATCGCAGCGGGTGCCGGTCACGGGCGCTGTGATTGTGACGACGCCGCAGGATATTGCCTTGCTCGATGCGAAAAAAGGCCTGAAGATGTTCGAGAAGGTCGGCATTCCGATTTTGGGCATCGTCGAAAATATGAGCGTGCATATCTGCTCCAACTGCGGTCACGCCGAATCGATTTTTGGTGCGGGCGGCGGCGAGGCGATGTGTGCGGAATATGGGGTCGATTTCCTCGGCAGCTTGCCGCTGGATATTCGCATCCGCGAACAAGCCGACGCCGGCAATCCGTCGGTGGTGGCGGACCCGGACGGCAAACCGGCCGAATTGTATCGCGCCATTGCGCGGCAGGTGGCGGTGCGGATTGCCCAGCAATCGCGCGACATGGCATCGAAATTCCCGGCGATTGTAGTGCAAAATACCTGATTTTTAGTGCAGCGAGGCAGTTATGAGACAACAGTGGCACCGGCGTGCGGCGGAGGGCTTGGTGGTGGCGGTGGCGGGCTCGCTGCTGGGTGCCTGCACCTCGGTGGGGGCGCTGCAGCTTAGCGCCGATGCCGTGCTGTTGCCTTATCACCGCGGCAACGCACGGGGTACGGTGAGTCTGGTCGAGCGCGCCGACGGCGTGCAAGTCACCTATAGTTTGAGCGGCCTGCCGCCCGGCACCAGCCATGCCTTGCATATTCACGAACGGGGCGATTGCAACGCGCCCGACGCCGGCAGCGCCGGACCTTTGTTTAACCCCGATGGGCAGCGCCTGAAGCGTGGCGCCCGTCCTGACGGCGATCTGGGCACCGTGCGCGCCGACGTCAACGGTGTGGCGACGGGCTTTCTGGTGGCGCGCAATGTGACGCTGGACGGGATCAATTCGGTCGCTGGCCGGGCTGTCATTGTGCATCGCGACGAAGACCTGGACGACGCCGCGGCTGACCAGGGCGCGGGACCCGCGCTGGCGTGCGGCGTGTTGCACGCCTTCTGAGCCCGTTTGCCCGGATTTAGCCGTGGTTTTCGCCCGTGCGGCGAGGCCGCGGCGGCCCGGCCGGCCCCCGCGGCCTCACCCGGCAAATTCACCCGCTTCGGCCCCGATTTATGCCCCAATGCTTGAATTGCCGTGGTGACATACAGTTCAAGTAGAATAGCGGCCTAAGTCGATTCAAGCCGGTTTTGCCCGACGGATTTTGCCTGACTGATCGCCCGGGAAAGGGCGGCGGGGAAACAGGCTTCCTTTGGCCTGGCACCCTGGCCCTGAATATTCCTTTAGTCCTTTTTAACCGGTTCTGGTTGCGCGCATATGACTATCAAATCTGACGCATGGATTCGGCGCATGGCCGAGCAGCACAATATGATCGAGCCTTTCGCTCCCCAGCAGGTCCGGGTCAGCGAAGACGGGCGCAAGATCGTCAGCTACGGCACCTCGAGCTACGGTTACGACATCCGTTGCGCCGACGAATTCAAGATTTTCACCAACATCAATTCGACCATTGTCGATCCCAAGAATTTCGACGAAAAATCGTTTGTCGATTTCAAGGGCGATGTGTGTATTATTCCGCCCAATTCGTTTGCCCTGGCGCGCACCATCGAATACTTCAAGATTCCGCGCAGTGTGTTGACCGTGTGCCTGGGTAAATCGACTTACGCCCGCTGCGGCATCATCGTCAACGTGACGCCATTCGAGCCCGAATGGGAAGGGTACGTGACGCTGGAGTTTTCCAACACCACCACGCTGCCGGCCAAGATTTACGCCAACGAGGGGGTCGCGCAAGTGCTGTTTTTCGAAAGCGACGAAGTTTGCGAAGTGTCGTACAAGGACCGCGGCGGCAAGTATCAAGGCCAGCGCGGAGTGACCCTGCCCAAGGCTTAGGGCGCCAAAAGCGCTGCTAAAAGCGCTGTCAAAAGCGCGGCCGAAAGCGTGGCCGAAAGCGGGTCAAAGATTGCGGTGTGTACCGCGACGTCAAACCGCCGCAACCATGCGGCGGTGGTTTTTTGGAGAGTCGTTCCATGAAGTTTCGTTTTCCTGTCGTCATCATCGACGAAGATTTTCGCTCTGAAAATATTTCAGGTTCCGGCATCCGTGCACTGGCCGAGGCGATCGAAGGCGAGGGAATGGAAGTACTCGGTCTGACCAGTTATGGCGACCTGACGTCGTTTGCGCAACAGGCCAGCCGTGCCTCATGTTTTATCTTGTCGATCGATGACGACGAGTTCGGCATCCACAAAAGCGGCGTCGAAGAAAACGGCGAACTGGCGTTTGCCATCGTCGCACTGCGCGCGTTTGTCGCGGAAGTGCGCCGCCGCAATGCCGACTTGCCGATTTTTCTATATGGCGAAACCCGCACCTCACGGCATATTCCGAATGACATCCTGCGCGAGTTGCACGGTTTCATTCATATGTTCGAAGACACTCCGGAATTTGTCGCGCGCCACATCATTCGCGAAGCGAAAAATTACCTCGATTCACTGGCGCCGCCGTTTTTCCGCGCGCTGACGCATTACGCGGCCGACGGTTCGTATTCATGGCATTGCCCGGGTCACTCGGGCGGCGTGGCGTTCCTGAAGAACCCGCTGGGGCAGATGTTCCACCAGTTCTTCGGTGAAAACATGCTGCGCGCCGACGTGTGCAACGCGGTCGACGAACTCGGTCAGTTGCTCGACCATACCGGCCCGGTCGCCGCATCGGAACGCAATGCCGCGCGCATCTTCAGCGCCGACCATTTGTTTTTTGTGACCAACGGCACCTCGACCTCGAACAAAATCGTCTGGCACGCCACCGTGGCGCCGGGCGATATCGTGCTGGTCGACCGCAATTGCCATAAATCGATTTTGCACGCGATCACCATGACCGGGTCGATCCCCGTGTTTCTCACGCCGACGCGTAATCACTTCGGCTTGATCGGGCCGATTCCGCGCGATGAATTCAAGCCGGAAAACATCCGCAAAAAAATCGAAGCCAATCCGTTTGCCCGCGAAGCCTTGGCCAAAAATCCCAATGCCAAACCGCGCATCCTGACCATCACGCAAAGTACCTACGACGGGGTGGTGTACAACGTCGAAATGATCAAGGACCTGCTGGGCGATATGCTCGACACCCTGCATTTCGACGAAGCCTGGTTGCCGCATGCCGAGTTTCACGAGTTTTACCAGGACATGCATGCGATCGGCTCAGGCCGTCCACGCACCGGGGCGCTGGTGTTTGCCACCCACTCCACGCATAAATTGCTGGCCGGCATTTCGCAAGCCTCGCAGATTCTGGTGCAGGATTCCGAGAGCAGCAGCTTCGATAAACATCGCTTTAACGAAGCCTATTTGATGCACACCTCGACCAGTCCCCAGTACGCGATTATCGCCTCGTGCGACGTGGCGGCGGCAATGATGGAAGCGCCGGCCGGCACCGCGCTGGTGGAAGAATCGATCGCCGAGGCGCTGGATTTCCGCCGCGCCATGCGCAAGGTCGATGCCGAATACGGCGACGACTGGTGGTTCACCGTATGGGGTCCCGAAGAACTGGCCGACGAAGGCATCGGTTCGCGCGAAGACTGGATGCTGAAACCGGGCGAGCGTTGGCATGGCTTCGGCGATCTGGCCGAAGGCTTCAACATGCTGGACCCGATCAAGGCCACCATCATCACGCCGGGGCTGAATGTCGACGGTGAATTCGGCGAATCGGGCATTCCTGCCGCAATCGTCACCAAGTATCTGGCCGAGCATGGCATTATTGTCGAGAAGACCGGGCTGTATTCGTTCTTCATCATGTTCACCATCGGCATTACCAAAGGCCGGTGGAACAGCATGGTGACCGAGTTGCAGCAATTCAAGGACGACTACGACAACAACCAGCCGCTGTGGCGCGTGCTGCCGGAATTTGTGGCCAAGTATCCCGACTACGAACGCACCGGCCTGCGCGAGTTGTGCGACCAGATCCATAGTGTTTACAAGGCCAATGACATTGCCCGCGTGACCACCGAAATGTATCTGTCGGACATGGAACCGGCGATGAAGCCGACCGACGCTTATGCCAAGCTGGTGCATCGCGAGATCGACCGGGTCCCGATCGACGAACTCGAAGGACGCATCACCAGCATCTTGTTGACGCCGTATCCGCCGGGCATCCCGCTGTTGATTCCGGGCGAGCGATTTAACCGCATCATCTTGCGTTACCTGCAGTTCGCGCGTGAATTCAATGCGCGCTTCCCAGGCTTCAATACCGATATCCACGGTTTGGTGGCGGAGAAGATCAACGGGCAGGTGGAGTATTTTGTGGATTGCGTGCGGGCTTAGGTTTTAGTCGGACAGTCCAGGCTCGCCGCGCCGAGTCCTGGACTGAGCGCTGCATGAGGTGCGCGTTGCTTGATGACGCCGCCTCACCCCGCCTTGCGGGCCCCATCGATGCCGACCTGCGTTGGCGATTTCCCCAAATCTGATCTCTGACGATCCTGCAGCTTCGCACTGCGGCGAGACACTTGCGTTCGCTCGGCCGGCACGCGGGCGCAATGTGTCATGAGCGTGGCGCAGTGCGGTCGCAATTGCCTGGCCGGAACTCGGACGCCCTGACGTGTCACTCATTGAGGCCGATTTCCCGCTCAGCTGCCTCGCTGCCATTGGTGCACCTGCAACGACATCTGCTTGGTCAAAACAGACAGACCTGAAGTGAGGTGTCAATGCAATGCTGAATCACGGCCGGTTTTGCCGAGCGTGCGACGGCCATGTTGAAATGATCCCTCGTTGGAGATTCCTTCCATGCCTAGATTTCCCGCCATCGCACGCGCTTCCCCCGTGGGGGAAGTTGCGCCAACAAGCCCGGACTATATGCTGGCCGCCGCGAACTATAATAAATGGGATATCAGCCGGGATCGTAACCGCCAAGCGCGCCTCGCTGCGATCCAGGATTTGCAGCAGACGCGGGAACAGCTCGATTCGGCGCCCACCTTGAATTTGCCTGCGCCAGTCAGTAGCAGGAAGACTGAGGTTCAAACAAAAATAGACCAGCTCGATAAGCAGATCAGGCAATACCAGGAACAAGAGATCGCCGATCTGAGAGAGGGAATTGCCCTGTTGGATAGGGCAATCCCTCTGATTGACACGGCACCGATTAAGTCCGCCGACAAACGCGAGCACCTGCGCGAAATGCCGCTGGAGCGGATCCAGCTACGCGCAGAATTATTAATGATGCTGAGAGCCCGCACGAAAATTCCAGGCCATGGAGGTGAGCCCGACTTGCTTGGTATCTATCGAACTTATTCCGACCGTACGTCGGATGCTGCGCGATCCTTCGCCATAGAGGCCGAGGTAAAGATGCGTACAGCGAAAAAAACGACACAAGTCTTGATCGAGACGGCGGAGATTCAAGCCCTGGATCTGGAAGCGTCAAGCCGATATCTCGACCCTGAAATCAAGCTGGAGCACGACGGATTCAATCGCTGGATCAGGCGTTGCGCCGAAACGCAGCTGTCCCTTTACTCGTTGGAGCCGCTCGTGCTCCAACTGGACCGCAGACCGGGCTGCCACAAAATGGAGGTCAAGGCATTCGAATGCCTGGACAACACTATCGATTTGAATAAGTCATTCCTATGGGCCTGCGATCCCGCAAGATTTGGGTATCAGGTCGCTCGGGTGAAAGGTGCCGGTGTATCGCTGACCGAACTTGCCGCCAAACCGGCCGGCGTGTTGCATCGTATCGACGTGCTGCATGGATTGAACAGCCGCTACCAGAGCCTCAAGCTCAAATTGAGCGAGTTGCACAAGACATGTGTGGATTTCATAGCAGATACGCCAAGCGGGTTGCCGAAAAAAGTCCTGGACGATGTGCGGGACATGTCAGAGGCAATCGGCAAGCTGCAAACCAGCGCGGATGAAACGCTGGAGCGGCTGCTGCTTGAAGCGCCGCGAGCGGATGAGGCGTTGCAAACTGATCAGGCGCTGCTGTCACTGGCGGCCACAGCAGCATCCTCCGGCGCTGCGGGGAGACGTAAACCCCGGAAAACCGCGAGTCAGCCGCAGCCAAGGGCGGCAGCCTCCGCTTCGCTAGCTCCACAGGTCCTGCCGGAAAGTCAGCCGGCTGGGGAGCCGGTGCTTAAGTTCGACACGCCCGGCGGACCGATGCTCAAGTTCGATACACCGGATGGAGCCCTGCTGGTACACGGAAAGGTCACCGCGGATCACGAGGGTGGCGAGGTGGTCGAGTTCTCCTCCGGGTTCTCAGGTCAGACGACCCGATATAAGCGGCGCAAGACCGAGGTCTTGAACCGGACCGTGTGGGAGAAACTGTATCCGAAAGACCGGGTTCTGGCAGAAATCGAGCAGGACGGCATCGACGAGAACGAAGCGCCGGCCAATCTCGCTGTGGATAAAACGCGCTCGACCGAACGGCACGAACGTCGTTTGCAGCGGGTGTTCGACCGTGCTAATGAGTTTTTGCATGACAGGCCGGCAAAAGAGATGTGCGCCCGAATGCTGGAACGTGAAGTGAGCTATCGAGTCACGCCGGGCGACGTTGCCGCTTATCTTGGACCTTATGTTGCCTCGCTCGATGAAATGCGGGGAGCGCTCGACAAATACTGCCTTCAACTGGATGCTGCGACGCCGGCGCTGAAATCCGAGTCAGCCCAGATGCTATACGGGGAAGCGAAAAAGCATATCGCCGGGCTGCAGGAAACCGCCGATGCCTTGCGCCGATTCGGGCGGGATGCCGGGATACGTATCTTTAAAAAGCAAGCGCCGACTTCGAGAGGGCTGGAGTTTCTCATCGAACAGCAGGTGCCTATCGACGTCAAAATCACGGCGCCGCGTCACAAACTGGGTGGGACTTCGATTCAAGCGGGCGAGAAAACCACCGGCGCGCGGTTAAAGCAGACGCGTGAGTCGCCGCGCTCCGCGGATTATCTGACGGCATGTCGCCTGACCATCCGGGGCGACGAGACGCCCCTGTGTGTCGCCCATTTCCACTACGATAATCCTGCCGCGGAAGACACCGACTGCCGCGCCGCGCATCTGAAAACCGTGGCGCAGGAACGCGAGACCAACCGCCCAGGGCCGCTGGCCCAGGTGTCGGCCGGGCGCCGCGCCGAGGTCTATTACGCGAAACTCGAGAGCAAGGTCGTCAAATGGATACTTACGCAGGCGGAGCTGCAAAAACAGCGGCAAAGCTGATCACGCAGGGTGTTTCATCCGTCAAATGAAGTACTTAAGTGGGGGCGGCATACGGTGTCGCACGAGCGATTGATGAAATTAGATAGAGGTATTTATGCCCAAAGTTGAAGGGTCCAGGAGGACGGTCCGGACCGTGCGGGCGGAGTCTGAGAAGACGGATGAGTTGCGCCAGCCGTTTTACGACCGGCATGTGGCATGGGCCCGCCAACGAAATCTGGAGCAGGCGGGACGCAATGAGACCAAGAGGCAATTTTCCAAACAGTGGAGGGAACGGATCGAAGCGCATCTGCACTTGACCGCGACGGGGGCGCCTCCTCAGACTCTGGCGGCATCTCGCGAACAATTAAAGCGCCGTTGTGTGGAGATTCAGCCGTTTTGGGACGCGGAGATTCAAGCATTGCAAGCCGGCCAAGAAAATCTCCAGCAGCTTATTTCGCTGTTGAGGCCGTCTGACGAAGAATGCTTATCCGCGTACAACAAGCAGAAAATCGGCATCGGCGGCGAATTGATCGAAGCCATGTGGAATCGCGGCATCGTGACCATGCCGGGCGGTGAATCGCAGATGCTTAGGGAGTATCGGGATAGCTTGGACGACAGTAGTGGCGGGCCGGGTGAGACGAAGGAAAGCAGAAAACTCAAGGATGAATTCGAGAAAAAAATTGAACAGTGCTGCTCGTACAGCACGGCCTTGGCTGAGTTCACCGAGACTCACGCGCATACGGTCAAAACCAGCCCATATCTCGACGATGAGAAGAGGCAGATACTCGCGAAGCACACTCAGTGGCGCAATCATGGCGCTAAAGCCACCTTGCCTTCGCTGTTGATCCACCGGATTGTATTTCAGATGATGAGCCACCGTCCGGCCTGCGCCGAACAGGAGACTGTGGCTAAAAAATGCCTGGAAGATTTTTTCCTGCTGCACCAATCGTTTATGTGGGCGCGCGATCCTGAATTTTTTGGCCGTGCCACTCCCGCCGAGAGCGACGTCATACCTTTCTTGCGGGAGCGCGCGGGCAAGCCGACCGGAGTGTCGGAGCGAATTGAGGTGCTCCAGGGGGTCAACAGCCAGACCGAGAAGCTCAAGCAGAAACTTGTCGATTTACATAACGACTATAAGGCAACCCGCGAAAGGCATCCACAACTTCCAAGAAAAATCGTTAAGGATGATTTCGAACGGTTGTCCAAAGCGCTCGATCACTTGCGTCAATGCGCTGACGACACGCTCGCCCGATTGTTGCTCGAGGAAGCGCCGCCTGATCCGCCCGTTGCCGGGGCATCGGCCCCGGCAAGCGCGGTTGCGGTTGCATCCCCGTCCGTTAGCACCGCGGTAAAACCCAAACAGCCGTCACCCAGTGGCGCAGCTGATGCCGACGAGCCGATCAGGATTAGGACTCAAGACGGGTTTCTGGCCGCCAAGGGCCGTATCCTTGGCGAAGGCAGGGGCACCGTAGCGGAGTTTCTCGAAGGGAAGACGGTGATCGCGAGTTATGAGCGGCGCACCACGCGGGTGCTGGGCGAAGACGTTTGGGTCGCGCGCCGCGCGGATGAGGAACTCGATGCACTTGAAGTCGAGAGCGGCGAAGCTGTGCCTATTCAAGAAGCGAGCCGCACGGGGGCGACCGAGCGTCAGGAAAAGTACCTTGGCAGGTTGATTGCCCTCGCTCAAAATGCTTTGGACGAGAGTCCAAAGTGGATGGGCGTGGCGAAATATGTAGAGCAGATGGTTGACCATGCGCCAAGTCCTAACTGCGTTGAACGCTACCTGTCGCAGTATCTGTCGAAGCTTGAAAGAAGAAGCGACAAGCTGGCTAAAGCGATTGATCGGCTTGAGCGAGCTGCGCTGTCATCCGATTCGGAGGCGGCCTCCCCATTGGCGGGGAAGGCAGCCGATATGGCCAAGCAGCTGCGGGAACAGGAGCGCATCGTTCAACGCACCGGCCTGGACGCCGCGATCCGCATCGCGGAAAAACAAGCGCCGACGGCTGAGGCGCTGCGTACTTTAATCGAGTTTGGTGTGGTTGACGCCAAGAAGGTGAATAAGAAACGTATCCCGCTAGGACGGCAGCCCATCGAAACCGGCCAGACGCATTCTGGAGCAAAGCTGAAGCAGCATGCGCTACAAACGGGGCGGGGGTATTTGGATGAATACGCGCTTTACCTTGGCGGCAAGCTGTGGAGTTACGCGCATGCCCATTACGATGAGGTCGCAGCCGAGCGGCAAAACTGCTGTGTCATGCATCTGAAAATGCCAAGCCAGCGGGGGCAGACCAATACCTATGCCAAACGCCCGAATTTGGCAGCGGAAACGGACACCGAGGGACGCCTGCGCGTCCACTACGGCATCCTGAGATCGAATGCATTGCGCGAATGGATCTTCAACAATGCCGAACCTGCAGCCGTAGCAGAACCTGAACCCGTGTCGCAGCCAAAGCCTTCAGCGAAGGCCAAACGGTAGCGGCCGGTCAGCTTGGGCGCACCTTTAAGGCGTCGAGCAGCGATTTAATTGCAGGCATGCCGGGCCCACGATGCCTACCCCGGCCTGCGCCTGGATCAAATCAAGCCAACCCCGCACGCGCTGCGGCAATCGCCTTACGCACCTGCTCCGGCGCCGTGCCGCCCGGATGATTGCGGCTGGCGATCGAGCCTTCCAGCGTCAGGTAGTCGAACACATCGTCGCCGATCAGCGCGGCAACGTTGGGCAGGTCGGCGCGCATTTGTTCCAGCGACAGGTCGGCCAGGTCGCAGCCGCGATCGACGCAAATCCGCACCGCGTGGGCCACCGCTTCGTGCGCATCGCGAAATGCCAGGCCGCGCTTGACCAGATAGTCGGCCAGATCGGTGGCGGTGGCGAAACCTTGCAGGGCCGCGGCGCGCATGGCGTCCGGTTTGACGCTGATGCCGGCGACCATTTCGGCGAAGATGCGCAGCGTATCGACCACCGTATCGACGCTGTCGAACAACGGTTCTTTATCTTCCTGATTGTCTTTGTTGTAGGCCAGCGGCTGGCCTTTCATCAGCGTCAGCAAACCCATCAAATGACCGTACACGCGCCCGGTCTTGCCGCGCGCCAGCTCAGGCACATCGGGGTTTTTCTTTTGCGGCATGATCGACGAGCCGGTGCAAAAACGATCGGCGATATCGATAAAGCCGACCCGCGGGCTCATCCACAGCACCAGTTCTTCAGACAGGCGCGACACATGCGTCATCACCAGCGCGGCGGCGGCGGTGAATTCGATGGCGAAGTCGCGGTCCGAAACCGCGTCCAGCGAATTGGCGCAGATGCCGTCGAAACCGAGTTCTTTCGCCACAAAATGCCGGTCGATCGGATAACTGGTGCCGGCCAGGGCGGCCGCCCCGAGCGGCAGGTAATTCATCCGCTTGCGGCAATCCTGCATGCGGCCGGTGTCGCGCGTGAACATCTCGACATAAGCCAGCAAATGGTGGCCGAAGGTGACCGGTTGCGCCACTTGCAAATGGGTAAAGCCGGGCATGATGGTCGCCGCATGCTGCTCGGCGAGATCGAGCATGGCGCGGCGCAAGGTCGCCAGCAGCAGAACAATGCCGTCGATCTCGGCGCGCAGCCAAAGACGGATATCGGTGGCCACCTGGTCGTTGCGCGAACGGCCGGTATGCAGGCGTTTGCCCGCATCGCCGATCAGCGCGGTCAGGCGCGCTTCGATATTCAAATGCACGTCTTCCAGGTCCAGCTTCCATTCGAACTCGCCGCGTTCGATTTCGCCGCGAATCTGCGCCATGCCGCCACGGATGGCGGCCAGGTCGTCCTGGCTGATGATCTCTTGCGCGGCCAGCATGGCGGCGTGCGCGAGTGAGCCTTGGATGTCGAGCAAGCCCAGGCGTTTGTCGAAAAATACCGAGGAGGTATAACGCTTGACCAGGTCCGACATCGGCTCGTTGAAACGGGCCGACCAGGCCTCACCTTTTTTATGCAGTTGGGAAGTCATCGCAGTCCGCTGGAAACAGGAAATGGGCAAAAACAGCAAATAGGGGCAATAGCCCGGCCAGGGGCGTCTTGCCAGAGGTGCCTGGCCAGGGGCGCCCGGCCAGGGGCTTAATACAGTGCGACCGTCGCGTCGACTTGTCGCGACCAGGCGTCAATCCCGCCTTGCAGATTGTGGATCTTGGTAAAACCGTGCGCTTCGAGGAACATCCCCGCCTGCGCGCTGCGCGCGCCGTGATGGCAGATACAGACGATTTCCGCGTCCTGGTCGAACTCGTCGCTGCGCGCCGGAATCTGCTGCAGGGGAATATTCACAGCACCTGGGATTTGCGCGGTTTGCACTTCCCACGGTTCACGCACATCGAGCAGGATAGGCTTGGGGCGGGAGGCATCGGAGAGCCATTCGGCGAGATCTGGAGCACGCAGGTTTTGCATTGGGGGCCTTCGGAATTCAGTAACAACGATTGTGGACTGGGCCGCGCGGCGCACGTCGTGCGGACCGCGCTGCACCGGCAGCTTTGCGTCGCGACCGTCCATTTGCAGCATGCAGCACAGGCTTGATCAAAGGCGGCCGTGCTGCTTGATCAAGCTCAAGCTAGTCAAGACGGGCGCGTAAGCTAGTCTAAACCTGCCTGGCAAGCAACGTGTCAGGCAGGCTCAGTCATCGGCCGCGTTGCTTAAAAAAACAAGCCTGGAGCAGACTCGCAAGCACAGGCCTGCAAGCGCGAGCTTAGAAGCGGAAGCGCGACGGCTCGACGGCGTTGGTCAGCGGCGCAACATAGGTGTCGAACACTTCGCTGACGCGGAATTCGGCTTCGCCGACTCGCGTCACGATTTGCGCCCGCATCACCGGCAGGCCGCCGACAAAAGCCGCCAAGCGGCCGCCGATTTTCAGTTGATCGAGTAATTCGCGCGGCAGCACCGGCAAGCCGCCCGAGACGCAGATCACGTCGTAGGGGGCGTGCGTCGGCCAGCCCAATGCGGCATCGCCGAGCGCAACTTCAACATTGCTGATGCCGTTGGCGCCCAGGTTTTCCTGGGCCAGGGCGACCAGCGCCGGATCGATATCGACCGTCAGCACGTGGCGCGCACGGTGTGCCAGCAGGGCGGCCATATAACCTGAGCCGGCGCCGATTTCGAGCACGGATTCGTGTTTGCGCACGTTCAATTCCTGCAAGATGCGCGCTTCGATTTTCGGCGACAGCATTTGCTGGCCGGCCGGCAGCGGAATTTCAAAGTCGGCGAAGGCGAGCGAGGCATAGGCGGCGGGCACGAACTTTTCGCGCTTGACGATCGCCAGCAGGCCGAGCACTTCCTGGTCCAGCACGTCCCAGGGGCGGATCTGCTGTTCGATCATGTTGAAACGAGCTTGCTCAATATTCATGGTAAGGGTCGGTCCGGATCACTCAAGAAATGACGAATTTAATCACCGCAATTGTACCAAACTGGCAGAGTGCGCCGCAGCCTATTCGGTGCGCGGGGCGGCTTTGCCGCGGTTTTTTAATGGATTTTGGCGCGCTGCCGGTGAAAAACCGGCACCCAGGGGCGGAAAAACGGCTCGAACGTGGGAAAATAGCGCCCCACCCGCGATAAAACCACCTCGGAAACCGTGATGCAGGACTCACTCGCCGCCATCCGCGTCGCCCCGCCTTCAGCCCAGCCGCACGCCTGCCGGCCCGGTTGTGCTGCCTGCTGCATCGCGCCTTCGATATCCAGCCCGATTCCCGGGATGCCGAGTGGCAAACCGGCAGGGGTGCGCTGCGTGCAACTGGATCAGGACCTGCAATGTGCGATTTTCGGCGATCCGCAACGGCCGGCGTGCTGCGGCGGCTTGCAGCCTGCAGCCGAAATGTGCGGCGACAACCGGCAACACGCCTTGCTCTGGCTGACCACGCTGGAGACGCTTACCCAGCCGGAACCTCCGGTGCCATAAGCTAGGCGCGCGACGGTACAGGCAGGCAAGCTGCGTCGCCGCCAAGGAAACTATGCGGGCACGGGGCTGGTCGAATGGCCGTGCTTGCGGCTGCGGTTTGCCCGGCACCGGTGCCCGATGCCGATGATTTTTTTATACTTATTTTTTATTCAGGCAGGAGCCATCAACCATGCTGCGGTTTTTCCCGATTCGACGCAAACTGGCCCAGGCCGGGGTATTCCTTGGCTTGATCATGACCCTGAGCTTGGGTGCATGCCAGGTGTTCCCGTTTATGCCCGATCATTACACTTTCACCCGGCAGGCAGCGCAAACCGCGCTGGAGCGCAAATTCCCGTTCCACAAGCAGTATGGGCAACTGATCGCGATCAATTTGAGTCACCCGGTGCTGGTGCTGCATCCCGAGAACAACAGCGTGTCGATTGCCTTGAACGCCGATTTCAGCAGTCCGCTATTGGACCAGCCGGTGACGGGCGGTTTTGCCATCAACAGTCAACTGGCCTACGACGCGACGCGTCAGGCAGTCGTGTTGAAACAGCCGACCCTGGAAAAAATCGACTTGGGTGAGTTGCCTGGGGTCGATCCGAAACAACTCAACGCGGCGGCCTCGTTGCTGGCCACTCAATTGCTCGATCATTACCCGGTTTATGTGTTTAAACCCGATCAGCTATCGTTTTCCGGAGTGGCGTATGAACCCGGGGAAATCCGCGTGCAGAACGACGGCATCCGGGTTCAGGTGGTGGAAAAACACTGAGGCGGGAACCGGCGCAGGGCTTAACGCTTGAATTCAAGCTTAAGCGCTGCGCCGCTTGAACAACAAATCCCACACCCCGTGCCCGAGCCGCAAGCCGCGCCGCTCGAACTTGGTCACCGGGCGATAGGCCGGGCGTGGCGCATAGTCGGCCGCGGTGTTTTCCAGCAGCGGCTCGGCACCCAGCACCGCCAGCATCTGCTCGGCATAATTTTCCCAATCGGTAGCACAGTGCAGGTAACCGCCTGGTTTCAGGCGCGAACTCAGGAGTGCCACAAACCCGGGTTGTATCAGGCGGCGTTTATGGTGCCGGGCTTTATGCCAGGGGTCGGGGAAATAAATGTGGATGCCGTCCAGCGAATCGGGCGCCAGCATCTGCTCGAACACTTCGACCGCGTCGTGCTGGATCATGCGGATATTGCTCAGCGATTGTTCGCCGATCAGCTTTAACAGTGCGCCCACGCCCGGTTCGTGCACCTCGATCCCGAGAAAATCGTCGGCCGGACGTAATACGGCGATTTCCGCGGTGGTGACGCCCATGCCAAAGCCGATCTCCAAAATACGCGGGGCTTCGCGCCCAAACACCTGTGACCAGTCCAGCGGGGCGGCCTTATACGGCAGGCAAAACTGCGGCGCGAGAGTATCGAGGGCACGCTGCTGGCCTTTGGAGGTACGGCCCGCGCGGGTCACAAAACTGCGGATGCGGCGGTTGCGCAATGGCTCACCGGGCTCGCCGGTTTGCGCCTGGACTGCGGCGGTTTCGTCCGTTTGGGGCGTGTCAGGAGTCATATCATGCGGGGAAACTGGGGGTATCGTGGGTGCGGTCATTGTTGCTGGATCGTCGGTATGGGCTGCGCCAATAAAAAAGCCGCTCCGGCTGAGCGGGCGGCGTGGCAAAGGTCGGGCGCCGCGCTTACACAGCGTCAGCTGACGCTGGGCGGAGAATTGGGATGGATTATACCCGGCCTATACCGCAAAGCGCAGTGCCGCGCGCAGCCCGCCACCGGGAGCGTTGCTCAAGGCCAGGCTGCCGGCGTGCCGTTGTGCCAGTTTATTGACGATGGCCAGTCCCAGCCCGCAGTGGGCATCGCCCCCGCGCGATGCGTCCAGGCGCACGAAGGGACGGGTGACCGTGCCTAACTGCTGCTCCGGAATACCGTTGCCATGATCGCGCACCGATAATTCCCAGAACGTCGAGGTTTCACCCGGCGTGTCAGCCCGGGCTTCGCTGATGCGCCGGGTCTGGATTTCGATCGGGCCCACGCCATAGGTGAGGGCGTTTTCCACCAGATTCGACAGCATGCGTTCGATGTCGATTTCCGGCAGCGCAAACGCCGCTCCGGCTTTGAGCGACAAATGGATTTCGGCTGAACGTTGCACATCGTTTTCCTGCGTATTCCATTGCGCCTGGCAAAACGCATCGACGGACATCGGGGGGCTTTCGTCGACGCTGAGTTTGGAGAAATCCAGAAACTGCCCGACGATCTGCGTCAGCGAGTCGGCGTCGCGAATAAAACCGGCGGCAATCCGGGTCTCGGCGATCACCTCGGCGCGCGCGCGGATGCGGGTGATGGGGGCGCGCAGGTCGTGCGCCACGCCGGCCAGCATCACCTCGCGATCCTGCTCGATTTCATATAACTCTTTGAGCGTATCGTTAAAATGCCGGATCACCCGTTTCACTTCGCGCGGTCCGCGTTCGCGCAACGCAACCGGCGAGCGATAGGGGCGGAATTTTGCCGCTGCGCGCGCCAGTTCGGCCAGCGGTTTTTGCAATTGCCAGGCGGCAATGATGGAAAACAGGACGGCCAGTCCCAACTCGATAAACACGCTGGTCAAGGGTGCTCCCGGCGGCGGTCCGCCAATCGGGATCACGTCCCATTCGAGCGAGCCCGGCAGCAGGACCCAGACTTCGGCCATCGGCGGCGGCCGAATCGATACCTTGGTGCCGGGCGGCAGATCGTGCAGCAAGCTATGTTGCAAGCCGGCGGCTTCCGGCGGGATCGGACCATGCTTGAAGAACGGCGCGCCAGGGGGGATCAGGCCGGGCTTGAAGCTGTGATCGTTCGGTGGGATCGGACCCAAGCTAAAGCCGGAGGCACTGGGCGGAATCGGGCGCAATTGACCGTTGGCCGGTGGCGCGTCCGGTGCATTGAGCGGCACCCGTTTCACCCCTTGCAGCGCGGCGCGCAAGGTGGCTTGCAGCGCCGGGTCGGGTTGGCTGCCGTCCGGTGCCCGGGCATCGAGTTGCCGCAGCACGCTGACAGCCAGCAGGGTTTCGCGCTGTGCCTGTTCGAAGTGATCGTGCGGGCGTTCGCGGCCGAAGGTGATGAGCCACACCGAGTGGTCGGCAATCAACAACACCACCATCAATACGACCATGCGGCCGAACAGGGTGTTGAACGGATTGCCGAGCGCCGGTAACTTAAAGCGCGGAGCTTTCACGGTGACGGTCCGGTACGAACATATATCCGGTGCCGCGGATGGTCTGGATATAACGCGGGCTGGAATTATCCGGCTCGAGCAATTTGCGCAGGCGCCACACCGAAACGTCGAGCCCACGCTCCGGCGAGGTAGAGTCCGGTCCGTGCAGCAAATGGACCAAACGTGTGCGCGCCAGCAACTGCATCGGGTGTGTCACAAAAATCTTGAGCAGCGCGTATTCGCCGCTCGTCAGCGGCAGCGGTTTGCCGTCCAGCGTCAAGGTACGGGTGATGAAGTCCAGCGAGAATTGGCCGAAGCGATAGGGTTCGCGCTGTTCCGGCGTGGCGCTTGGCACCACGTTGTTACGCCGCATGATGGCCTTGATCCGGCTGAGCAACTCGCGCGGACTAAACGGCTTGGACAGAAAGTCGTCGGCTCCGAGTTCCAGACCCAGGATGCGTTCTACCTCGTCGCCGCGCGCGGTCAACATCACCACGGGAATGGTGTCGCCCGACGCGCGCAGCCGTTTCAGCGCGGTGAAGCCGTCGACCTGGGGCATCATCACATCCATCACCACAATAGACGGACGTTCCAGCTTAAGGCGCCGCTCCAGTCCTTCGCCATCGTGCAAGACGGAGACTTCGACATCATGCTGTTTAAAAAATACGCGCAGAATGTCGCGCAGCTCGGGATCGTCATCGACGAGGAGAACTTGTAATGCCATTGATTTTTAATCCTGACCGGCTAAGCCGCAAGAACCAACCGGTTGGCGTATGCCATAGAAAATTAAGCCGTGGTTTCGACCAAGCTGCCGATAGCGTTCGTCTTCGTCGAAGATGAACTCGTATCGCTGGCGAAATTCTGGGCCAGCGTTTGAATAAAAGACTGCAGTGTTGGCGCAACCGCATTGGACACCGCCTGACTACTGTCGGGCGAAGCCGTATTCAGCAGATTCTGGAAATCGGTTTGCAAGGCCGCCAGGGTGCCCGTCGCCGAGGTGCCGGAACTGGCGGTGCCGGTCGAGGCGGTATTGCTGGAGCCGCTGGCGAGTTCCTGCAGCAATGACGACAAAGTGGCGCCGGTATTGCTGTACGGCGTGCTGCCTTGGGTATTGACAGTGCCGTTGTTGCTACTGTTGCTATTGCTACCGGTGCTGCTGCCTGAACTGGCACCTGAGCTGGTATTGGATTGCAGCGCCGTAACGCTTTGCGTGCCGCCCGCCGCCGTGCTGCTGATAGTGCTGGGGGACGGTGTCGGCGCGGCGGTGGATGCCGCGCCTTGGGTTTGTCCTAGAGCTTGGAACAAAGCACCCAAAAACGCTTGCAATGCCTGGGTACCCGTTTGCGCCGTGCTGCTGGTGCCGGCTGCCGCCGCTGTGCTGGCATTGGTGGCGGTGGCGCTTGCGGTGGCCGCGGTAGCGTTGGTGGCGGCGGTGGTGCCGGATGCCGTCAGCCCATATTGGGCCAGGGTTTGTTGCAGCGCTTTGAGCAAGGTATTGTTGCCGTTGCCCGTCGTCGCAGTTCCGGTCGTTTGTGCCGCGTTATTCGTTGACGCGCTGTGTAATTTTGCAGCATGGCTTGCCGACGTCGCCAGCGGAGGAGGGGACGTCAAACCATTTAACAAGTTACTGGTGCCTAAAGTGCTAATCGACATGTGAAACTCCAGGTAGACGGCGGGCTTTAGCCCGGCTTGCCGGGATGGTGATGCGCAATCAGCGGCGCCTGGCGTGGCTCTTGCAGCGTTGCCCGAGGCGCAATCAAAGGCAAAACCTTAAATTCAACCTGTACGGCATCCAGTATCGGATGCGGCGCCGCACAAGTCACGCGCCCTAACTTCCGTTTCCTTACAAAAAGACAGGAATGTAACGAGCCGAAAGATTTTGGGGCCGGTTTAGGCCGGTCAGAAGGCGTGTGGCATCCGGTTTTTCTGGTCGGCGCTGTGAATTTACCGATATGCCGTTTTTTCAGCACCGTTTCAGGTGCTTTTTCGCCCGGTAGCAATGATTTTAGGCCTGTACCGCGTCTCCTTAAAGAGTAGCTGTCCATAAAGCGATTTTCAAGGGCATCCTAGGTCTCAGGGCCCCAAACCTATGAAATTTCGGACTAAAGTGCGGCTTTTTGGCGAGTGCGATGGGTTTGCCCGGCCTCGCTTTGAATATTAGCCCCAGGATGCGCGATTTGATCCGGCAACCGGTATGTTCGATCGCGACTTGTGGATACCGGCGAGTCCGCTTTGATTTGACATGGCCAAGCCGGGAAGGGCGTGGCCTTGAGTGGGTGTCCAATCGATATCGGCTGAGCCTGCGCCTGCTACGCCCGTGTATATTCGGAATATTCACTGGACGGTCGCATCCAGCATCCAGTCAGGCTAATCGGCCGCCGGCCGTTTCACGGGATGGATAACATGAACTTCAACTTCTATGGCCTCCCGGAATTTGTCTCCTACAGCATCCTGCTCGGGATCTCTTTTGTCCTGATCAGACAAAAACGGGAGACCCGCCTGCAATACTGGCTAGCCGGGTGGCTTCTGATTCTTCTGCATGCCAGCCTCTTCATGCTTCTGCCACAGAATTTCCCGTTCGACCTGCTCGCCCGGGGAACCCTGACTCTGGCTGGGCAGGTGTTCATCCTCGCCGCCTATTACCAGGGACCGGCGATGATCAATCGCTTCCAGCTTACGTGGCGGGTGGGCTTGTCGGGGACCTTGAATCTGATCTTTGCCGTGGCGAGCACCGCCTATGCCGAACTGCGGCCCGCCGATTATCAAATTGGTCCGTTCTATGTACTGACCGCGCTGTGCGCCGCCAGTACGCTCTGGCTCGCCGCAGCCGACAATGGCGAGCCCCGCTGGCATCCCCGCCTCTCCATCGCGCTGATAGTGCTGGTCTATGCGCTCCAGATCTGGTTCTTGCATGCCGATGGTCTCGCCATGGCCAGCCAGTGGTTGATGTGTTGGACCTATCTCGCGGTGGCTTATTTTTTCCTGCGCCAAACGCAGAAACTGACGATGGGCGTGGTGTTCATCGCGCTGAGCTTCATTTTGTGGGGCCTGGTCTTTCCGGTCTACTCGCTGTTCATGCTGTATGCGCCGGCAATCTCTGCGCACATCGAATCGGAAGTGTGGAACCTGCCCAAATTCCTCGCTGCCGCCAGCATGATTCTTGTGCTGCTGGAAGAAAGAGTGGTCAGCGCGACCCACCTTGCCACCCATGACGAACTCACCGGATTGCCAAATCGCCGCCTGTATGGCGACCGCTTCGATCAGGCCTTGGCCCGAGCCACTCGCGACGGATCGGGGTTCGGTTTCCTGGTGATCGACCTCAACCGCTTCAAGCTGGTGAACGATACGCTAGGCCATCAGGCCGGCGACGATGTGCTAAAAGCTGTCAGCGACAGATTCCGCGCCGTTTTGCGCGACACCGACACATTGGCGCGCACCGGTGGCGACGAATTTACCGCCATCCTGGACAGTATTCGCAGCCTGGCTGATGCCCAGGCTGTCGGAGATGCTCTCAGCAAATCGCTGGAGGCTCCCATCATGCTCGCCGGAGGACCCTACCGAGCCAGCGCCAGCGTGGGCGCCTCGATTTATCCCGATGACGGATTGACCCAAATGCACCTGCATGCGGTCGCGGATGAGCGCATGTATGTCGGCAAAGAACAGCAACGCATCGAGTCGGTACACCAGCAGGGCTGGGTGATTGGCGATCCTAATCAGGTTTAGGGGGGGGCTACGAATTTCGATATCCGCGCTTGTAGCGAAAGGAATAACCGCCCGATTTCCGGTCGCGGATGAGGCGTGGCGTTTTGCTCGGCGAAGTAGGCTCCACGCGCCCATTTTTCGGGTCAAGTGTGGGTAGCGGGTGTGGGTAAAAGGTGCGGGTAGAGCGACTTCAGCACTTCTGGCAAAGCCTTGCGGGATAAGGTTTGCAGGGATAGCTGGAGCGGGCGATGGGAATCGAACCCACGGCTCTAGCTTGGGAAGCTAGGGTATTACCATTATACGACGCCCGCGCAGGACCGCATTCTACGCGGGTTTCGGGGGATTTGGCAAACGCGTGGCTAGGCGAGGTGGCTACGAAAGTGGATGCACTCGGGAAATCTTTGCTGGCATCGCCGCCCCTCGGGGGTGGCTCGAAGTCCGTGATCTACGAGCCTGGAGAGGCTGCCGAATTTCTCGGTGTTGATCTGGTCCGTTACTGCGGGTCTTATCGGGTCGAGATCGCACAGAAACAAATAGAAAAGATACGCGAGGAATTGCTTCAATTCGGATCGGTCAAAGACTGGCCAACCGCAAAATCGCGCTTCCTAAACTAGGTTAGACACTGTAGGCCAAGTTAAAGGGATACTTGGCTGCATATGACATCTGCCATAACGTATCGGATCTTGAGCGCGAACTGACTACCTTGGAGCCGCGGGTGTTGAGGAAAATTTACTCTGAAGATTTGGGCATCGACCTTAAAAAATTATCTGAGGTAGCTTGTACATTCTTAGGTCTTGATAGCTCGAAATCCAACTAGTCACTCCGCTACCATGAGGGATTAGGTTGGGGCTACATTAGATAACCTAGTCACATTGTCTCGTTGCGTGAAGCAGCCCTGTGGAAAGTAGGAGCGGAACAACCTCGGCTAAAAAAAGATTCACGTTATTCCTTTAGATAAGACCATTCGCAATGGGAGAAAGATGCATGGATACGCCATTTTTCATGGAAGAGATTTTCAATAGCCGGATTGAAGCAGTTTGGGACGCATTGACTGACGAAAACAAGATGAGAGAGTGGTATTTTCCACAGTTGAAGAAATTTGAAGCTGTTGTTGGCTTCAAATTTGAGTTTATCGATGATGGATCTACTTATCAAAAAGAATGGCGGGTTACGCAAGTCGTGGATGGAAAAAAACTAGCCCACAGCTGGGTTTACAAAGGTTATCCCGGTAGTTCAGAAGTGAGCTTTGAGTTATTTGAAGATGGCGCTAAAACCAGGCTTAAGCTCACGCATTCCGGCTTGGCAAGCTTTCCCCATGACCGGCATTTCGCCAGGGAACGGTTTGAAGCTGGATGGCAGAATATCATTGGAGGCAATCTGAAAAATTATCTCGAAAAATCCAATTGATGGAGCTGTGGGTGCAGGAGAGCGCGCAGTACGAAAGAACAGTCCATTCGAAGTGAGTGGCCAAATTTGAGTAATTGCGCGAACCGATCTTTCGGACCTTGGATTTCACGTGGGTCCGATTGTTATTTTCTACGGCGCTGGCGTTCCGACGGGGCGTAAGCGAAACATTTTGACAAGGCAAATTATGCTCATGGCTAGAAAAGATGCTGCAAGCATAGCGAGAAGCTTCCGACCAAATGAATTTTGATTATCCCAAAAGGCTTTGGTCAATGGCTTTGAGCGATATATCTCTCCGTCGATAAAATTCACGCCAGTTACGGTGCGACCGCAGTACTCGACATGCACCACCTCCCCCAGATGCCGTTTGGCAACCGTGACCGGCCCATTGCATGGCGCGGGCCCTCGCCCAGAACATCGCCCAGAACATCGCGCCACTAACGAATCCATCAGGCCATCGCGATGGACAAAATACATCCCTGCTTCTTTTACTAAAATTCCGTCTGCGGTGCGATCTGGTACAACGTTTCCAACCGCGTCAAAGGGGCATTTGTCGATGTCCGTTGGTGAATATCCAATCGGAAGAAAGGTGAATAGCAAGAACGGAAAAGCGAAGCAAGCATATAGAATTGCACCAAACAGTAGGGTTTTTTTCTTGTTGGTTTTTGCGGGCGTCATCAATTTTTATTTATTAGCAACTGAATAAATCTTGAGTTCAGGGCAGCACGAGGCAGACCACTAGGTCGCACGGGACAGGCTGATAAATTATTCGGGCTTCAAGGCGGCAGGCTTGGGTGGAGGCGGTGGCACTCGGAAAGTTATGGCTGGCATCGCCTAAATTTCCCTAGATGCTGCCGCTTGCGCCTGGTCTCGTTCGAGGCGCGTGTTCGCCCTCAGGGCCTGAATTTTTGGTATGACGAGTTTGGCCAGATGTCGGGTGTCGTCCTCCGTACCGGAATAGCCGAAGGACAGCGAGATGGTCACCAGTTCCGCCATTCGGATGTGGTGCGCTACGTCGTCGAGAAACTTAACGACTTCCTCGTCTGACCAAAGATCTCCTTGGTACTCTTTGTCATCAGAGCGGTTGAACAGGTCCAGGCATAGGTCGAAAATAAGCGGCTGACGAGGTTTGGCTTTTGCAAGATCTTGAATATTCTCGTGAAGGAACTGCTGCGCCCCAGTCTGATCGAGAAGTTCTTCATCTAGACCGACATCATTGCCGTCGTCTTGCAGGCAATAGAAATGGACTTCCGATAGGAGTCCACGCCGAAGTGCTGGGGCTATGAATGAGTCGTAACGAATTAGATCCTCGGCTTCGGTCATTGTTTTGAGCTTGTCTAGGTCGGCAGTCAGGAGCTCGCTCTGTGCCTCGTTATCGTCACTGAAATCGTCCCCTCCATCCCAGTGAAAATCGGCGTGTATCAGCGAATATTGCGATCCGCCCGCCTGCTGGCGATGACGTTCCCACGCGAGCAAGGCCCACTTGTGGTTGTCCATGAGCCAGAGGTTATCCTCAAGTGGAAACAGCAGGGCGTCATCCGGCTTAAGAGCCTGGATGTCAAACTGTTTGTTCATTGACCACTCCTAGCGCTTGAAAACCTCATCATCATCGGATAACTCCAACGCTTAACTTGTCACTCGTGCGACGTAGTATGCCCGTAGCCGTTGCAGTACGGGCATTTGTTCTGTGCGCCACCTGGACCTTGGACGCCCTTCGGACATTCGAAGCGCGAGCACCACGTCATGCTGCATTTGCTGCATTTAAACTTAGTGGAACCGCATCTGCATTGCAAGGCCATCGTCAATCCCGGTTGTAGTCAGCACGGGGAAGATACGAGATTTCTAGCCTTTGGAGCATTGCGAGATCGGATGTGTAGCCCACAAGGTCAAACGTCTGCGACTCGCTGTACAACCTCATTCATCGAATAATGGACGAATTGTTTCCCGAGTTCCGTCAGCACGTATTGCTTGCTATCTTCGAATGCCGATTCGACAGTGGAGCTTGCTGGTCCGGATCGCTTGTGCGCGGGACGTTTCCGCAAAAATTGTCCGTCAGCATTGGTGTCGCGCGCTTGGCGTATGACGCTGCCGGTACTCAGGTCACGGAATAGCAGCTTGTATAAGTCGGCCTCGGCAGAATCCTCACGAGGCAGATCACCGTAGATCGCCGACCAAATGTCAAATCGGGTGGAGCCAGGATTTGTATAGATTTCCCGAATCACGGCCAAATGGGACTCGTGATAAGTGTCAAGCCAGTCAACGAACAATCGCACAACGTCGTCTGAGCATAGCCGGCTGCCTGCTGCATTCGTTACCAAATGCGCTATGCATTTGCGCTTTTCGTCGGTATCTGCCTTATCCCATGTGCGGAATGCCTTCCGCACAATATCAAGATATTCGTCGCTGGCAAGGCGGCCCTCAATTTCATCACCGATTGCCTCGAATCGCTGCCCAATATCCTGCATGGTGGCGCTGAGAACTTCCATCTTGCTTTGATGTTCTTCCAGCCATTGTGTCTGGAGAGAATCCGTTCGGATGGTGGCTTCGTCCGTTTTGATACTGGCAAGCGCGCTAATGAAGCCGCCGACCCATGGAATACTGCCCAAGGCTGCCAAGGTGAATTTTTCGAGAATGCGCCGCTTAGTACTTGGGTTAAGTTTTTCCAAGTCGCGCCTGATCTGGTCAGCGACTGGATCATTGGAGACAATGACGTCAGCCGCTTTTCCTTCCGAATTCATGGTGCCTCCATAGGGAACCAGATTGGTTGATATATGACTTCGTCAGCTATTCACTTACCCGCCAAATTTTAGTTTTTGGATGGTTCGACGCCCAACATGACCGCCAATAAACGGATATCAAACAACAGAAGACGCGCCGCAAATATAAAAACTCCTGTCTCAATGGATAATGTACCTTCTCGAACAAGCCAATGCAAAAGAAAGCCAAAGAGAAAAGCCACATGAGCGGGGATCAGGAGAAGAACATAACGTCCGACTTTGGTCATTACCTCGCGAATGTCGCTGAGCGTGACGTCGACCTATTGCTCATGGAGGAATTTCATGCGAGCAACGATTTTGTCACATGGTTTTGCGCAAAGGTAGGATTGACTGACGTACGCGGCGACGGTGCTTGGCATAGCGTGTCCGACGTGGATGGGGAAACCGACCTTCTGTTGCGCGTCATCGCTGGAGGCAAACGAATCGGTGTGCTCGTAGAAAACAAGATCGGGGCACCGGAGCAGGCTCAGCAGGACCAGCGATACCATCTCCGCGCTGCACGAGCACAAGAACAAGGCAAGTTTGACGCCTACGTCACTGTGATGTGCGCGCCGCAGCGATATCTATCGGCATTAAGTACATTGAGCGCGTACCAGTACCGGGTGTCGTACGAAGACATTGCCGATTGGTTCGGTACTCAGCTTGGTCGGCGGGCAGCTTGGAGACGCCATATTATGCATGAGGCGATCGAACAGTCACGCCGGGGGTATCAGGTGATTCCTCATCCGGTGAACACGGAGTTTCATCACGAATACTGGGAGCATGTGCGTGCAAACCACCCACATATCGTTATGGCGAGACCGGTGCGCGCGCGGGGCAAGAATTCGAACTGGATCGTACTAAAGGGACGAGACTTTCCTCCTAACATTCAGATCGATCATCTTTTGCGTGACGGAATTGTGCGGCTAAGTTTTTTTGGACGGACGATTGATGACTTGGTGGCGATTCGCCCCGATTGGCCAGGCGACGTCCGATTGATCAAAAAACCGAAGTCGGCAGTCCTTGCCATTCCAGTTCCTCTTATTGACATGGAGGTGTCTTTTGAGACGCAGATTATGGCAATTGACGAGGCGTTACGAGCTGCTCATCGATTGATGTCGTTCGTGACGATATTTGACGGGGCGAAATATACTTAGTGTGCGCGAGGACCACGGCTGCGTCATTCCGGGGGCTGATCTGCCGGGCACGTACCGCCTGTGACTTAACGTGGCGTAACGGCGTATGTGTTTTACGGAAAAATCAAATGCATGATTTGACCCAAGGATTAAAAAATTTCATGTCCGAGTTGACCGATATATTCCAAGACTGCAAATACCTGTATCTCGGTCGAGTGGGCGAGATGGCTGACGGGACGCTACAACTCATTGTTATGGAGGCAGTAGATGGTGGTCCTGCCGACACGTCAAAGCTTGGATTGGACTCCATCCCCGCGTTGACGGAAATCCTTGCAAAGGCGCGCGCAATCGAGCACCTGCCGGGATGTCGTACATTTGATATCCGTTGGCCTAGTTATATTGGCTATTCCATTGTGAACGAGAGCTATGCATTGGGAGAGCCCGAAACTTCTGTCGGCACTGGCAAGCTTTTCAGGGAATACACGCAATCTGATTATCTCGATTATATGCGCAAGGCATCTTGGGCCTCCGATCGTCATCCAGGACCCTATAAGCATTGGGCTGCTTATTGCCTGAATCACGTCATAGATATTGCATCGCCGAGCGAGCCGAAGATTGTCGTAACGATCACGAAATCATGAAAACCGTCGCTGCTTTGCCGCCGGGACGAAGGATTGCCGGGTTACGCATTATTCATATCTCCACATACTAAATTTCCCCAAAAATTCGGACTGATTGTGCTTGGCCTTCCATTCAGCCTTAATGGTTTTCCTTTTTCCGTCGCTCAATGCAAAAATGTCTAATTCTCGCGCTTCTCGCGGCCTTTGCCTCTGAGATAGCATTCGCTCAGTCAGTCCAAGCTCCGATTCACACAGTGGGCGAACAATGGACTTATCAGACCATCGCCCCGGATTCATCCAAAATCTTGTCGGAAGTCACTAGAACAACGCTTGGGATTGATGGAGATGCTGTTCGCTACGCGCTATCCGAGAGAATTGTGTCGCCGGCCACGGGACAATTCCTGCCGCCGAAGACCACGCAAGTTACCGAACATGCAGATTTAAGTCAGATGACGAATCCCGAGAAGGAAAAACTGGAGATCCCGAATTTTAAATGGCCCTTGGAGGTTGGCGAGAAATGGGGCGCTACACGGAAAATAAATTCCCCATCAATTATGCCATTTGCCGCGCATGCCACTTACACCCTCAAGACATATGTTGAGGTCGTCAAATGGGAGGATGTGAATACGCCCGTGGGCAAGTTCAAAACGTTGAAAATTGTCTACACGTTCACCAATCAAGGCCCTCATGTTGATACAACTTCGGTCAATACCCTATGGTATAGCCCGGACCTGCACCGAGACGTAAAGTCTATGATGGAAACCATCGTGGATGGTGGCCCGTCGCCGCAGATCCGATTTCAGACGCATTTGATTCAGTACAAACCCAAGTAATTAGAGCAGAAAAGCTTGGAATGTTATCGGTCAATATCTTTGGCCACATACACGCGCATGAAATCGATAAACTGACGCACCTTGGCGGGTATGTGCTGTGTATTGGGAAACACCGCAAATATCCCCTGCTGAGGCAGGTCGTAGTCAGGCAGCAAAAGCACCAGTCGGCCCTGCTTCAGGTCCTGGCGCACCACCCACTCCGGCAATACTGCGATGCCTAAATCGGCCAGGACAAAGTGCAGCTTGGCTAAAGCGCTATCGGCTTGAATTCTGCTGCGAAAGGGAACTGAATACGGCGGCGCACTGGCGTCGCGTTTAGTCAGTTTGACTCGCTGATCGAAACCTGAAAGCACGATCCAACGCAGCCGCTGAAGGTCTGCCGGAGAGCGGGGGAGACCGTGCTCCTGGATATACGCGGGCGTGGCCACCAGCACGATGTCAAATTGCCCAAGGGGTGCGGCGCGGTATCGAGAATTGTTGAGTTGACCAAGCCGAATCGCCAGGTCGAAGCGATCGGCCACTAAATCCGCAAGGCTCGTTGCACCTGAAAAATCCACGCCTAAATCGGGGTGCAATTTGGCGAAGGCGGCCAATGCTGGCACAACCACATGAACCCCATACTCCAGAGTCGAAGTTATTCGCAACTCTCCTGTCAGCTTGGTATGACCTGATCGTGCGTTATCTACCGCCACCTGTGCGTCGCTAAGCAATTGAACGCAATCCGTGTAAAAGCGCTCGCCTACACCGGTGAGTGCGAGCGTGCGAGTGGTACGTGTGAGCAGAGCGCATCCCAGTTCTGCTTCCAGCTGTTTCAGATGCATGCTGACCATCGCTTTGGTCAAGCCCAATGTCTGCGCCGCACGGGTAAGCGAACCCGCGTCAACAACCGCAACAAATGACTGCAAGCGATTTAGATTCACGTCCACACCAGCCCTCCCATTGGTAGTTTTGACTAAGGCAGATTGTCAATATTAACTGAACAATGATTTGCCGATAGCGATATTTATCATTGTTAATGTGGGGGATAAGATGCACTGCAATGGTGTCGCATAGTTGACGCCACCAACCACAAACTGGAGTGAAAAATGGGCAAACTGAACGGAAAAGTGGCAATTGTTACGGGCGCATCCAAAGGCATTGGGGCTGGCATTGCAGTGGGGCTCGCCGCGCAGGGCGCATCGGTGGTCGTGAACTACGCAAGTAGCAAGGAAGGCGCAGACCGCGTGGTCGCCGAGATCGTTGACCAGGGCGGCAAGGCGATTGCGGTACAAGCCGACGTTTCAAAGACTGCGGATGTGCAGCGTCTTTTTGCAGAAACAAAGCGTCATTTTGAGCGCGTGGATGTGCTGGTCAACAACGCCGGCATCTACAAATTCGGTCCGCTTGAGTCGGTGACTGAAGAAGACTTTCACCAGCACTACAACTCGAACGTGTTGTCGGTGTTTCTGACAATCCAGGAGGCTCTCAAGTATTTCAGTCCAACAGGCGGCAGCATCATCAATATCGTTACCGCCGGAGTTGAAATGAATTCGCCTTGGACTTCCCTGTACACATCCACCAAGAGCGCGGTGACAAGCATGACGCGCATTTTGGCAAAAGAACTCGGTGCCAGAAATATCCGCGTCAACGCAATTGCGCCTGGCGCTACCGAAACGGAGGGATCTATAGCAATAGGCTTTATCGGCAGCGGCATGGATACGCAAATGATCAGCTCGACTCCGCTAGGACGTCTGGGAAAGCCTTCAGATATTTCTCCTGCGGCGGTTTTCCTGGCATCGGACGATTCGGCCTGGGTAACCGGCGATATTTTGTTCGCTTCGGGTGGGCTACGCTAATACAAGCCTAGCTATTGGCAGGAACGGCTTGCCCTCGTGCTCGCACGGGGCGACCACGATAAATTGCCGAATCGCAAGTTGAGTGCAACCCAGCCGCTGTGCATGAGCGTAGGTGACGAGGGCGAGACTTAACTCTATATTCAATAGCGGTTGGTCAACGGTGTTTTAGCTATCCCCGCTTCGCACCTCTTCGAAAATCACGCCGCCGCTTGGAATAGCCAGATCAACGCCGCTAGGTTCAACAACGCTGTCCCCGCTGGGCCAAATGTCTTCATGCGATCTTTGATCGTCGTGCCTATGATGGCATCACATGCCTGAACCATGATCATGCTTGACGCCATGGCTTGGAGCCATCCCGTTGAACCGGTTAGGAATGGCACGGCGCTCGCGATCACCAAAGCGATGCTGCGCGCACAGGCGTAAAGCGCCATGGTGCGGGCAGTACCGGTAGCGCTTAGAGCCGCCGCTATTGAAAAACCGAGACTTATGACTGCGCTGATCGCCGTAATCGACGCGCAAAAGATGAACGATAGGGTCATTCGAAATCCATGGGTGGAGTGATCAAAATACGCAAAAGATTGCAGATCCGGATACTGATTTTTGCTCCAAAGTTAAACATCAATTAAATACCATTGCGCTTGCACCTGGGGAGTCTAGCGGATTCGCGCCAAGCAGCGTGGCGTAAGAGCGAGATCGTGTTTCGTCTGTTCCGAAGGTTATCGGGGGCGTGCTACGGAAGGGCTCCAAGCAGCGGCTGATGAATGGCCTGACCGTGGGCTGTCCTCTATTCATTGCACTCTATTAATTGCATTCAGTAAGAATGGCGTCGCGCAGCCGAGGGAAAGTATTAAATCCTGTCTCGCTGTTAAGGTGGCCGCCTCCTGGCACAATCTCAAGCGGAGCTTCCAGGCAGTCAGCGACATCTTGTGAACGCGACAGTGGAACATAGGGATCGTTATCGCCTGCCCAACAGCCGCACGCGCTTCCTTTTCTCTCGCGAATACCCGCCCAATTAAATGATCCGGCAAAGAATGACTGGTTTATTGAATCATAGTCGGGAAGGCCGAGTGCGCCGATGAACGGGGCGGCCAGAAATAGGCCAGAAAATGGCTCGACTGCTCGCTCGACCAAGCGCAGCGCCAAGGCGGCTCCTAGACTATGTCCAACAAGGATGGTCGGAGCCACAGGCAACGACTTGACCGCAAGATCGTAGGCCTTGAGCCACGCTTCCAGAGATTGACCGCCAGGTGTAGGAAGTCGAGGACGCAATACTTCGATCCCTTCCGCGTTCAGTGCGGCATGAAGCCAAGGAAACCAGTTTGTATCGGGCCCCCCGTGCGCACCGTGCAGCACAATCACCCTCGACTTCGCTCGCCCATTTTTCATTTCCTATCCTCCAGGTGCTTTATCGCCGGTGATTCTATCGCTAAAGGTGACACTGCACAGTCGAGCTTGGCGCGGTAGGGGTTGATCGATCGCCTAGCCTCTATCATCGGATATTTAATCTACGTGCCCATTTTATTAACTTTCGGCACCATCCGGTGGAGTTGCAACCAATTGATTGGCGTGAAACCGCCTATTGCTCCTCCGGAACAAGATCAAGCCTCATCTCATCAGAAGCAAGCTTGGTCGCGGCATAGCGTACAAATGCGGATACAGCCCGCGGGACCTGCTTGCGACTCGGCAAGACTACATAGACGTCACCTGCCTCCCGGGCGATATGCGGCAAAACCCGGATCAAGCGGCCGGCGCGAAGGTTCGGCGCAACCACCACTTCCGCCAGCATCGCGATGCCGAGACCCGCCACCGCAGCGCGCAAAATCGCGCGGGAGGTATTTGCGGCGAATCTTGCCGATACCTTTAGATCGCCGGTGCCGTTCAGGCGCCAGACGGGTGGGGTGCCTGATTTGGTAGTCTGGATTAGACAATCGTGCGTTGCCAATGCGCGAAAATTTGCGGGGGTCCCGTTTTTCTGGATATACGCAGGGCTGGCTACCAGAATAAAGCGTTGCGTTAGAAACTTGCGCGCCACGGAGTCGGGATGCAGTGGCAGTCCAGCGCGGAAAGCAACGTCTATCCCTTGCGCGATCAGATCGGCGGGTTCATCGCTGAGCACGAACTCGAGATTGACCTGCGGGTATAAGGCCAGGAACTCCGAGACCCAGTCGACCGAAAATGCATCGAAGAAACCAGCCGGTGCTGCGACTCTAATAAGACCGGACGGCGTTTCATTGCTGATGACCAAGTCTTGACCTGCTTGCGCCAAAGCCGTCACCGATGCCGCACAACGGTCAAAGAAGACCTGGCCCGCCTCCGTCAGCCGGAGCTTACGGGTCGAGCGTTGCATCAGGCGCGTGCCCAATTGTGTTTCCAGTTTCTGCACGTAGCGGCCAACAGTGGGAGGCGGCATGCCCAAATGCCGTCCCGCTTCCGCAAAGCTGCCGGCACGCGCCACCTCAACAAACACGGCGATTTCGTTAAGATCGAGCATCACAATTACCTTTATTTTTGAGCGAATCTTTCTCAATTAAACCATTTTATCAAATAATCTGATTGTATCTATCCTGTTGAGCTAATGGAGCAGCCGTAGCGGCTTAGCGCCGCCTCTTTCAGGAGATGCAAATGTCCAAAATTCTCGTTTTGTATTACTCGTCCTATGGGCATATCGAAACCATGGCTGGAGCCATGGCTGAAGGTGCCCGATCGACAGGTGCCCAAGTCGATGTGAAGCGAGTCCCGGAAACCGTCCCGGTCGAGACGGCAAAAGCGGCATATTACAAACTTGAACAGCCGGCCAGCGTTGCACAGATAGAAGAGCTGGCTCACTACGATGCGATCATCATTGTCGGACCGACGCGTTTCGGGCGCATTTCTTCGCAACTGGCTAGCTTCCTGGATCAAGCAGGCGGCCTTTGGCACAGCGGCGCCTTGAACGGAAAGATAGGCGGCGCATTTACTTCCAGTGCTTCACAGCATGGCGGTCAGGAAGGAACGTTGTTCCAGATCATCGCCAACATGCTGCACTTCGGCATGACCATTGTCGGGCTTCCCTATAGCTATCAAGGGCAACTGACATTGGAGGAAATTGCCGGCGGCAGCCCCTATGGCGCGACCACCATTGCCGGCGGCAAGGGGGAACGGCAGCCCAGCAAGATCGATCTGGACGGGGCGCGCCATCAAGGCGAACTCATCGCACGAACCGCCAATAAGCTATTCGACTAGACGCCTGGATCGAATCAACACAAATCGTTTTCAAAACCGTCGCGCTCATGTGTGGCAAAGGCAAGGAGTTTTTTATGGCAAAAACATGGTTTATCACCGGTGCCAGCAGCGGCTTTGGCCGTCGATTAACAGAACTGCTTCTGCAACGCGGGGATCGAGTCGCGGCGACCGTGCGCAGACCGGACGCCCTTCAGGACCTGGCCGCCGAGCATGGCAGCCGGCTTTGGGTTGGCATTCTCGATGTTTCCGACGCCAAAGCCGTACGCTCGATAGTGGACCGGGCGTTCGTCGAACTCGGTCGCATTGATGTCGTGATCAGCAACGCGGGCTACGCACTCTCCGGCGCCGCGGAAGAACTGTCGGACGAGCAGATTGAGCGCCAGATAGACACGAACCTCATCGGATCGATGCAGCTTGTGCGTGCTTCGATCCCGCACTTAAGAAAGCAGGGTGGCGGCAGGATCATCCAGCTCTCATCGTTTCTGGGTCAGACCGGTATGCCGACCACGGGTGTTTATGGCGCGACCAAATGGGCTATCGAAGGTTTTATCGAGGCCCTCATCCCCGAAGTTGCCGCTTTCGGTATTGAGGCCACGCTGGTCGAGCCCGGCACGGCTCGCACGAATTTTTTCAAAGGCATCGAAATGGTCCCGCATTCCGCGGTGTACGATAATACCGGCGTCGGCGAGTTTCGCCGCGCGATGGCCGCCGCCGGACCGTCTGCCCGAAAGGGAGATGCAGGAAAGATCGCCTCGGCAATCATCGCCTCGGCGGAGCAAACGCCTGCCCCGCGCCGTCTCGTGCTGGGTAGCGACGCCTTTGTGGCCATCCACCAAGCCTTGAGCGCAAGGCTGGCAGATCTGGAAGCCCAGAAGGACCTGGCTTTCAGCACCGATGCTACCGAGAACGCCTAGTGAGTTCGACGATGAAGATACTGGTATTGGGAGCCTCGGGTTTGGTGGGGAAAAATGTATTGGCGCAAGCTCTCGCCCATCCTGCCATTACAAGTGTGGTCGCGCCAACGCGCCGGCCATTGGTTCCCCATCCAAAGCTGACAAATCCTGTGTCCGATCGCCTGGAGTTGCTGCTGCCCGACGGTGTGGCTCGGGGCATTGATGCCGTCGTCTGCGCGCTGGGAACGACGCTGGGCAAGGCGGGTTCGAAAGAAGCATTTCGTGAGGTGGACTACGTTCTGCCTTTGGCGTTTGCGCGATCTGCTCACGAGCAGGGAAGCGAGACTTTTGTCCTGGTCTCCGCGAGCGTTGCCTCTGTCAATTCGTCATTTTTCTATCCAAGAATCAAAGGCGAACTCGAACGGGATATCGAGCGTGTGGGATTCAAATCGCTGACCATCATTCGCCCCAGCCTTATCGGCGGCAAACGAGAAGAATCGCGTTTCGCGGAAGGTATCGCACTGCGTTTGGTGAGTGTATTCGCCCCGATTCTGCCCAATAGGTTTCATCTCAATCCCGCTCCCATAATCGCGGCGGCGGCCGTGAACGCTGTCACGACGGCTGAACCTGGCCGCCATTTCCGTGATTCCGGGAGCTTGGTCTGACCCATAGCGAAAAAGCGAACGACAAACCCCGCATGGATTGCGTGTTTGCCTTCCCTCGCGCCAACCTGCCGCTACGAGCCCCGCTACTTCCCATGTCCGTCAAAGTCCAACCGCTCTCGCAAATATTGCACCAAGGCCCGCACCTTGGGCGAAGGCACCCGCTCGCGCGGGAACACTGCGTTGAAGTGCT
>Ga0302228_10000370_pt1 | contig 38444 bp, 29 predicted proteins | sample II_Palsa_N1_2_FD_193519 | JGI IMG/M metagenome (GOLD analysis project Ga0302228, IMG submission 193519) | Peat permafrost microbial communities from Stordalen Mire near Abisko, Sweden - II_Palsa_N1_2 | ecosystem: Environmental > Terrestrial > Soil > Palsa > Peat permafrost | place: Sweden... | reverse complement strand
GGTATTCGACATCCGACGCCGCGATCTGTGTGACCCGCGGTTGCCTCGATCAGCTGAGCCGCGACGAGCTGCAAGGCGTGATTGCTCACGAGTTCAGTCATGTCCTGAATGGCGACATGCGGCTCAATATCCGTCTGATGGGTTTGCTGTTCGGCATCCTGGTGCTGGCGATCGTCGGCCGCCAAGTGATCTGGTTCGGTGGTGGCCGCAGCAATCGTCGCGATGGTGGCGGTCAGGTCTGGATGATCGGGTTGGCGCTGGTTGCGGTCGGCTATATCGGCTACTTTTTCGGACGGCTGATCCAGGCTGCGGTAGCGCGCTCGCGTGAATCGCTGGCCGACGCTTCGGCGGTGCAGTTCACCCGCCAGACCGAAGGTATTGCCGGCGCACTGAAAAAAATCGCGATCCTCAGCGAAGGTTCCGAGTTGCAGGTGGCCAACAAGCAGGAGGTGGCGCACATGCTGTTCGGCGAAGCGGGCGCATTCAACGCGCTGTTCGCCACGCACCCGCCACTGCTGAAACGCATTCGTGCGCTGGAGCCCGGCTTTCAGGAAGCGGAGCTAGAGCGGCTGGCGACATCGTTACGAAACGCGCCGGCAGCACGCGGTGCTGGCCAGACCGACGATCCGTCTGGATCGGGTTTTGCACCGCCGCCGTTGCGGGTTTCCAACGCCAGTACGTCTGCTGTCGCGGCGCAACCCAGCCCTTCGAACGCAGGCAGTTTCCAGCATGCTGGTGTCTTGCGACAAAGCCTTCCGGACACGTTGACACTTGCCGCGCAGCAACCCGAGTCGGCGCTGTTGCTGGTGCTTGCCCTGGCAGCATCCACGCACAATACGCTGCAGATGCCGCAGCAGCGACTCATCGCCGATGCGTTCGGTGATGATGTGCAGCATGCTGCGACCGTGCTCGGTACCGATGTGAATGCTCTGTCGCCCGCGTTGCGCATGCCGTTGGTCTCACTGGCTTTCCCAGCGCTCAAGCAGCTGCCGGATGGGCGCCGTCAGACCTTGCTGGGCACCCTCGATGCGCTGGTCCGAATGGATGGCCGGATCGATCTGGACGATTACTGCCTGATTCGACTACTACGCATGCAGTTGATCGAGGCCACGCAGCCACGACGTGCGCCGGTGGATGGTCAGAAAAAATTACCGGCCTGCCGCGATAGCGTGCGGTTGGTGTGTGCCGTGGTCGCTACTTACGGCGCCACCGATGAGACGTCCTCACGATGCGCCTGGCTGCTGGCGATGCAGCAGGCGTTCCCAGGTGAGGCCCTCGATTGGCAAATGCCGCCAGCGGCGTGGCAGGCGCCGTTCGAACGAGCACTGGCTGATCTGGACGGATTGATGCCAACTGCGAAGGAGATGTTGATCCAGAGTCTGGTCAGTGCGATTCAGGCTGATGGCGTGGTCACCTCCGAAGAGGCTGAGCTGGTGCGGGTGATCTGCGCAAGCCTGCACTGCCCACTGCCGCCGCAAGTGGAGCTGCAGCACGTCTAGCAGAATTCGCTCATTGGCGATGCGTATCTGCGAATTCAGGCATCTCCTCGCAGCACCGAGGATCTAGCCCGGAAAATCGCATGCTGTGGCAGAAGCGTTGCAGGTGCGTGCTAGTCTTTTTGTGCACCCCCGTGGATACGCTCTTGAACTCATCTCGTCATGCCGTTGTGGGTCATCCTGTTGTGGCGCAGGCCTCCGCGCCTATGCTTTCGGCGCTGGCGTTTTTTTTCGTGATGACGTCGTATTACATCGTTCGGCCCGTGCGGGATCAATTGAGCGGTGCGGTTGGCTCGCAGTCGCTGCCGCTTTTCTACGGCGCCGTGTTCGTCGTGATGCTGCTGCTGACGCCGGTATTCGGTTTGTTGGTAGCGCGCTTTCCGCGCCGGCAGCTGCTGGGCTGGAGCTACAGCTTTTTCATTCTCTGCCTGCTGGCATTCGTGCCGGCTTTCGTCGTGCAGGACCGCATCGGGGCGCGCGAACTCGGTGTGGTGTTTTTTGTCTGGGTCAGCGTGTTCAACCTGTTCGTGGTGTCGCTGTTCTGGAGTTTCATGGCCGACATCTTTTCCAGTCTTCAGGCGCGAAAAGTCTTTTCGCTGATTGCACTGGGTGGGATGGCCGGAGCCATCTTTGGTCCACTGGTGACCAAATTCCTGGTGCAGTGGATTGGCGTGGCCCCATTGCTGATGGTCTCAGCGGTAGCGCTCGGCCTGGCACTGATCCTGCTGCTGCGAATTTCCGCTCAGCACGATCGGCAGCCGGGCAGCCATGGCGAAGAAGCTGTGGGTGGCTCGCTGTGGGCTGGCGTGCGCGAGCTTTGGTCGCGCCCATTTTTGCGCTATATGGCGCTGTTGATGCTATTCGGTGACGGCATCGGCACCTTGGCCTATGCGTTGGTCGCCGACTACGCGAAGGCGCATATCATCGGCAACGTGGCGCGCACGGCGTTCTACAACGATCTGGATCTGTATACCAATATACTTGGCGCGCTGCTGCAGCTCACGCTGACGCCCTGGCTGTTGATTCGCCGCGGTGCCGGCTGGGGGCTGGTGCTGCCGTCGATTGTCAACCTGATCTTGTTGGCGGGCGTAGCATGGCTCGGTGGTGGCAGCATCACGGTGTTCGGCTACGGTGTGTCCGTGCTGGCGGTGATGATCGTGACCACGCGCGGTTTTGCCTACGGCATGACCAAGCCGGCAGTGGATTCGCTGTACACCCGCGTGCCGCGCGAGACGCGCTACAAGGGCAAGAATTTTGTCGAGACGGCCGTATGGCGTTTCGGCGACTGGTTGGTGACCAGTTCCGTGAACGGCCTGCACGCGTTCGGTCTTGGCGTTGCGGGACTGGCATTGCTGGGCACCGGTGTCGCCGCGCTGGCAACAGCGGTGGCGCGGCGCGCGGGCTGGTCTCCCGATTTGGCGCCCGATGGGCAGCGGGTGACTGAAGCCCCGAAGCCGCCGCAGAAGTGACTTCAATTCCTGCCGCTGCAAACGTGGCGGTTGCAGGAGGGTGCTTGATCTCGGGCGATGTAGGGTCAGCTCGTGATATAGCGCTGCAGATGCTCGATCTGTTCCGCCTGCGCGTCGATCACCGCCTTGACCAGATCGCCAATCGAGATCACGCCGACAACGGCATTGTCCTGCATCACCGGCAGGTGCCGCACGCGGCTGTCAGTGCATAGCCGCATGCAGTCGAACACGTCGGTATCCGGACTCACCGTCAGTGGCTCGCTGCGCATGATGTCGGAAACGGCGGTCTGAGCCGAGGATCGTCCCTGCAGGATGACTTTGCGTGCGTAATCGCGCTCCGACACGATGCCCAACAGATGACCATCGCGCATGACCAGCAGCGCGCCAACGCGGTGCTCGGCCATATGCTTGATCGCTTCAAGCACGGGCGCTTCCGGGGCAATGGTGAAAATCGCGCTGCCCTTGCTTTCCAGCAGATGTTTGACCTGATGCATGCTTGGGTCTCCCACAGGCCCGGACGGGCCGAGTCAGTCGAGTCTACCCCCGCTCAGCGACTGGAATGTAGTGCTCCCGTAAAGACCTGTCTGGCTGGCGTTTGGTGTCTATCGCGCAATCAAAATCCTCAAAACTCAATGCAGCTTGCGCGGCTGGCGCTGTTCCTCGATGAAATACAACGGCCGCCGTTTGCTCTCCGCATAGTTCCGGCCTAGATATTCGCCAATGACGCCCAGTGCCAGCAGCTGCACGCCGCCGAGAAACAGGATCACCAGCATCAGGGTGGGGTAGCCGCGTACCGCATCGCCGTAGAACAGCGCCCTGATCAGCACGATGAATCCATACACGAAAGCCAACCCGGCTGAGGCGATACCGACCCAGGTTGCCAGGCGCAATGGCGCCGTGGAAAACGAGGTAATACCTTCGATGGCCAGCTGTGCCAGCCGCCAGTAATTCCATTTCGTGGTGCCGGCCTGGCGAGGTTCGCGCAGGTAACGCACAGCGGTTTGCCTGTAGCCAATCCAGCTGAATAAGCCTTTCATGAAACGCTGACGCTCGCGCAGTTGAGCGAGCGCATCCAGTGCGCGTCGCGAGAGCAGACGAAAATCGCCGGTATCGCGCGGTATCGCGGTGTCGGACAGCTGATTCATGCTCCGATAGAAGGCTGCCGCGGTGAATCGCTTGAAGCCGGTTTCGCCTTCCCGCGCACTGCGTGTGGCATAGACCACATCAAAGCCGGCGCGCCATTGTTCAACCAGCGCGGGGATGAGTTCCGGTGGATCCTGCAGGTCGGAATCGATCACCACGGCGGCATCGGCCGTCACGTGATCGAGACCCGCCGTCATCGCGGCTTCCTTGCCGAAATTACGTGAAAGTTTGATCGCGCCGGTGCGAGGATCGTCGGCTACCAGCTTCTCGATAATTGACCAGGTATCGTCCTTGCTGCCGTCATCGACATAGAGCACATCGCAATCCAGCGAAAGGCTATCCAACACCTTGCTCAGGCGCCGATGAAAGACCATCAGCACGTCCGATTCGTTGTACGCGGGAACGACGACGGTAAGTTGCGGCATGGATGTCGCCGAAGAAAGGATGCGCCATGCTAACCAAGTGTTGCCGGTCAGGCGAATCGGCGACGGCGGACCGTCAGCGTTTCATCCGCGGTGTTGCATGGCCTTCGATATAGCCCGGTCCGCCCAACTGCGTCATCTGCTGCTCAATCCAGCCGGCGCGGCGCATCACGTAAGCACTGGGCTGATCGGCATGCAGACGACGCGGGCTTGGCAGCACGGCCGCCAGTCGGGCCGCCTGCGCGGGGCTCAGTCGCGCAGGGGCGGTGTGGAAAAACGTATCGCTGGCAGCGCCCACGCCGTAAACGCCGTCACCCAGCTCGGCGATGTTGGCGTAGACCTCGAGAATGCGCTGCTTCGGCCAGGTCAGTTCGATCAGCACGGTGAAGTACGCTTCCAGTCCTTTGCGCACGAAACTGCGACCGTTCCACAGGAAAAGGTTTTTCGCCGTTTGCTGGCTGATCGTGCTGGCGCCGCGCAAGCGCCCGCCGTCATCGGCTTCGTCGATGGCGCTATGAATCGAGTCGAAGTCGAAGCCGTGATGGTAGGGAAACTTCTGATCTTCACCCGCCACCATGGCCAGCGGCACCCATGGGGAGATCTGGTTCCACGGTACCCAGCGCTGGCGCAGATGGAAATTCGGCTCGCGATGCACCCACGCGCCAAGCTGGCGTTCGACCATCACTGCCGATGTCCATGGCGGCACAAAGCGCAGCACCAGCACCAGCAGCCACGTCATGAGCAGCCATGCCAGCACGACGATCGCCAGCAGGCGTAGCAGACGACGCAATGGAGAGCGACGGGAAAGGTTGGACATGGCGGCACGCAATCGGAAGTATGGCGAGTATAAGGGCGTTGTTCCGAGCCGGCCGCGCCCCCATTTGAATGCCTTGCCGCAAATGCTTGCCCAGACCACAACACTCCGATCTCACGAGGGCTCTTGCCTTGGAAAACCTGCCAGTCGACGACGTTCTCTATCGCTTCCTGCTCGAGCACGCGGGTATCCGCGGCGCGCTGGTTCGGCTGGGTCCGGCATGGCGTGATGTGGCGGGTCGCGCGGAGTATCCACCGGCGCTGCATGCTGTGCTGGGCGAGGCGCTGGCTGCGAGCGCGCTGCTTACCGGCAACATCAAGCTGGACGGTGCGCTGTCGATCGAACTGAAAAGCACTGGCGCGTTGCGCCTGCTATTCACTGAATGCAACGACGAAGGTCGCCTGCGCGGTCTGGCGCGCTGGAATGATCCGCTGACCGAGCCGCTGGAGTTGCATGCGCTGCCAGATGCCATCATGGCGATCACCATCGGCAACGTGGAACGTGGTCAGCGCTATCAAGGGCTCGTTGACTTGAAGCATCCTGGGTTGGCCGATGCGCTGGAAAATTATTTCGTCCAGTCCGAACAGCTGCCCGCGCGCATCGTGCTGGCCACCAGCGCTGATTACGCCGTTGGCCTGATGCTGCAGAAGGTGCCCGACGAAGGCGGCCGCGACGCGTCGGATGACAAGGACGCGTGGAACCGTGTCGTCCAGCTCACGGCCACGCTGGGCGCTGACGAATTACTGACAACGGCGCCGGCGGAGCTGCTGTATCGGCTGTATCACGAGGAATCCGTGCGGCTGTTCGAATCGCGTCCGCTGGCGTTCGGTTGCAGCTGCAGTCGCGAACGGGTGGCGGCGATGCTGCGCTCGTTGGGGCGCGAAGAGGTCGACGCGGCGCTGGAGGTCCGCGAAGGCGAGATCGAGGTGATCTGCGAGTTCTGCGCGCAACGTTATCTGTTCGATCGAATCGACGCGGAGCATCTTCTCAGCGACAGTGCGGTGTTGGGAACGCCAGACACGACACAATAGTGCATGGGCTGAGTCGGTCTGAATATCGGGACGGAAAGGCGTCGGTGCATGGCTCGACGCGTTGTCGCTGAGGAAAGGATCAGGTCCGCCGCGGTGGCGTGACGGCGCCGAGCCAGGTTTCCGCTGCCTGCGGCATGGCGAAGAGGAATCCCTGGCCATAGCGGCAGCCGACTTTCATCAACGCCTGCCGCTGGGATTCTTCCTCAATGCCTTCGGCGATCACTTTCATCTGCAGTGAGTCGGCCAGCACCTGGATCGCGCGCACCAGCGCGAGCCCTTGGGTTTCCTGATCGTCGACAGGCAGCTCGGTAATAAAGGAACGATCGATCTTCAGCGTCTCGAACGGGTACCGATGCAGATAGCTGAGCGACGAATAGCCCGTACCGAAATCATCCAGCGCGATACCGATGCCATGATTGCGCAGATTCTGCAGCATCTGTTTCACCTGGTTGGGATTCTCCAGCAGGGCGTGTTCGGTGACCTCGATGCGGATGCATTGTGTGGGCACCGCGTATTGCTCGAACAACGCAAGCAGCTTCTGATCGAGATCGGGAGAGCGGAAATGCCGACCGGATACATTGATGCTGATAAAGCCATCGGCACCGATCAGCTTCATGCCCTGTTTGCAGACCTGCTCGAAGATATGCCAGTCGATCGCCTCAGCGCAGCCACAGTCCTCGGCGATCAGCAGAAAATCATGCGGCAACAGCAGCCCACGCTGGGGATGATGCCAGCGCAGCAACGCTTCGTATCCGGCAACCCGGCCATCGGCTAGTTCCACGATCGGCTGATAGAACGGCACGAACTCGTTGCGACTGAGCGCGTGGCGCAGATCGCTCTCCATGTCCAGCAGTGACAGCGCCTCGCGACGCAGCCGTTCGTCAAACATCGCTGCCCGATGACGACCACCATCCTTCGCGTTGTACATCGCTGCGTCGGCATCACGCAGCAGTTCTTCGGGCTGCTTGTAGTGCGGGCTGGACAGGGCAATACCGATCGAGGCGGAGGTGAAGATCTCCTTGGTGCCAAGCCGAAACGGCGTCTGCAGCTCGACGATGATGCGTTCGGCGATCACCATCGCCTTGCCGGTGTCGGCAATGCCCTCGAGCAGTACGGCAAATTCATCGCCGCCCAGCCGTGCGACTACGTCGCGGGTTTTCAGGCAGGCCCGAATACGCCCGCCGACCTGGAACAGCAAATCATCACCGATCAGGTGACCCACCGAATCGTTGATTACCTTGAAGCGGTCCAGGTCGATAAACAGCACGGCAAACTGCTCGATCGGATTTTCGATGTAACGCTGCATGGCCTGCTCCAGCCGTTGCAGCAGCAGGGTACGGTTGGGCAGGCCGGTCAGCGAGTCGTGTAGCGTCTCGTATTTCAGCCGTCGCTCGACGCGTTCGCGTTCGGCGATCTGTTCGCGCAGGTCGCGATTTGCCAACGCCAGCGCGCGGGTACGTTCGGTGACGCGACGTTCGAGCCCCGCATAAGCCTGCTTCAGTGATGAGTCGGCATATCGGCGCTGCAGCGCGTTGGCGATGTGGTAACTGACGAAGGTAAGCAGCTCTTGATCACGTTCGTGATAATTGTGTTCTAGCGAGTAGCTTTGCAGCGCCAGTACACCCATGACTTTGTCGCCCCAGACCAGCGGCACGCCAAGCCAGCAGACGGCACTCGCGCCGAAGTGTGAGATTTCGCCCGTCGCTACCAGTCGATCAATGTCGGCAGGAAACGCCAGCAAAGGAGTGCCGTGGCGCAGGACATATTCGGTGGCACCGCGACCATGCACGCGCGGAGGGCGCACGTTATCAATCTCGTCGACGGAGTAGGGGAAAGTCAGTGACTCCGTTTCCTCATCGACCAGCGCGATATAGAAATTGCGTGCGTAGAGCAGACCGCTGATCGCTTGATGCACGGCTGTGTAAAAATTTTCCAGGCTGCCCGAGGTATTGGCCAGCTCGGCAATGCGGAACAGCGCAGCTTGCAGACGTTCGCCACGTTGGCGCTGCAGAACCTGCTGGCGCAGCACACGATTCGCCTCGCGCAGCGCGGCGGTGCGATCGGTCACCCGGCGGCCCAGTTCGAGATGCGCCTCGCGTCGCTCCAACGCTGTCTGCACGTGCTGCGCAACGTAACTCAGCAGCTCCAGGTCATGCCGGGAGTAGTGTGTATCCGTGCGATAGCTTTGCACCACGATGCCGCCGACGACCTTGCCTGCGCGCAGCAGCGGAACGCCCAGCCAGTGTTCGCAGCTGGGGCCCATCAGCACGAAGCGCTCGCCGAACTGCTGCCCCAATTCCTCGATCGAGCCCATCATCGGCCGACCCTCGTGTAACAGGTTCCAGGTCAGGCTGTGCAGCATTTCCTGCAGCGGCATGTCCTGATCGGGTGGCGGCGGATCGGTATCGACGGTGTCGATGTAGTAAGGGAAGCGGATGGTGTCGGTCGTGGTGTCGTGCAGCACGATATAGAAGTTTTCGGCATACATGAGGCTGCTGACGATGGCATGCAGCGAGCGCATCATCTCGGGCATGTCGTGTCCGGCACCGGCCTGTTCGGCGATGGCATACAAGGCGCGCTGCAGCCGCTCGGCCAAGGCCAGACGCGAGATGGCCTCGTAGAGCCGGCTGGTTTCGGCTAACTGGCGCAGACGTGCGCCGGAAAGTCGTCCAAGCCAGGCCAATTGTTCCTGCACGTCATCCAGCAGCGGCTGACCGTCCCACTCCATGGTCAGTGTACGTGAACCCTGAGGATCCTCGGCGAGTTCAAGCTGGGCTGTCAACGGAGCCGGTTGTTCATCTTTGTGTCGCCAGCGAAGCTGTCCGTGAATACCCAGGCTGCGCACTATCAGCTCGCCAATGTCCATCACACCACCCGCATCGGACGCCTCGAACAGTCGTTCGACGGCATCACGCAGAGACGCAAGATCTCGCGCCACAAGAAATGGCTGGGATTGACGGATCGTTGGCGTGACACTCATGGAGGTAATAGTTCCGGGCCGGTCTTGTGGATCGACGTATCGGTACAGCATTTTGTTGTGTAAGCTTATATCGTGTAAGTTGGCTTCGTAGCCAGCTTTGTGACGTACGGGGAACTCAATACTTTCAAAGGTCATTCAAGGGCCTTGGCCTGCTTTTTGTGAGCTGGTATGGGCTTTTGACCGTATTTGAAGGGTGTTAGTTATTTGTAAAGTTCGGGTATACTGCATTCGCAAGATATCCACCGGAAACGACGTTACCCAAGCTTATGCGCCGACTGTATTTGCCACTGCTGATGTTCCTGTTGCCGCTCGCTGCGGCCGGGCAGTCTGCGGTTGGAGATAACGCGGTTGGCGAACAGCTGCTGTCACAGCAGCCGGCGCAGATGGCTCAAGTCGGACCCGGTGTAGTTGTGCCGCTCTGGCTCGGTGCCAATGGTCATCTATTGGCGCTCAAGGCGGATAACGGTGGCAGCGCTGATGCGCTGCGCAACAACTCGCTGCTGTCCTTTCACGTTGTTGACGCATCCAGCGTCACGTCGACCGGTCTGCAATATGGCTTGGCGCCGAATCTGCAAGCGAACGCGGAGATCAGCCAGCACACCTGGGTCAATCAACCCACCCGCGTTATAGGCAGCGAAGTGGGCGCCACGTATAACGCCGGACGCTACAGCCTTGGCTTCAGCGTCGGCGCCAACAGCACGCAGGACAACAATCCAACGTTGCCACGCATACTTCCAAGCGTTGCGGCGGGTGTTGATGGCTTGTCGAGCTTTGACAGCAGTGCCCAGGTCAATGCGCGTGGTCGATTGGCATTCGGCAATACCAGTGGTATCGATTTGGGTGCCAGCGTTGGCCGCATCCACTTGCTGCCGGGTAATCTGCTGGGCATCAATACACTGGACCAGAAAGCCTTGAGCTTTGGCGTTGATCATGGCGCGTTGAGCGGCATGTTGATTGGTCGCACGATGGAGCCGCAGCTTGGCGTCCCCGGCGCCAATTTCGGTCCCGACCGCCGCTGGAACAGTATCGATCTGGGTGTCACGTGGCGTCTGCCGTGGCGCGGCCAGTTGAGCGTCGGTGCGCAGAATCTTTGGTCATCCGGTACGCCTTCCAATACGCCAGTCGGTCCCGAGCCGGATCAGTCGCGTACGCCTTACGTGCAGTACCACCAGGATCTCTGATCGTTCGCTGGTTTTCGAAACCGAACTTGAAAACGCCATCGCTCACACGATGGCGTTTTCGCTTGTGGCAAGCGAAATTTTTAATTACGCCATCTATGGCAAGCAGTTTGTGATTGCGCCATTTATGGCGAGCAGACCTATAAGCGTGCCATTTAAGACTCACTCTGCAAACGTGTTTGCGACTAAGCGGCTGACGATCAGTCCTGTTTGCGGATGTGCAGATCGCCGCTGAAGGTTTCGATGTTGATCTTGCCGCTGCCGTTGCCCAAATGGACATCCAGACTGCTGCCTGGCCCGTGCTCGGGTTTTTCCGGCGTGCCGAAGTCGCTGCGCAGATCACCACTGAAGCTGCTCGCGTGAAGCGAGCCGGAGATGGTTGAAGGCAGTTGCAACTGCACGTTGCCGCTCATGCTGTCGATCCCAATATTGCCATCGGCAGCAACGCTGCCAGCCAGTTGCACATCGCCAGACACGGTGCTCAAAGTCAGCTTTTTCCAAGGGCCGCCATTGGCCTGAATATGGCCGGAGATCGTCTCCAGCTTTACTTCGCTGCCGAGGGTCGGCGCAAGAATGTCGCCGCTGACCGTCTGCAAACTGGCCATTTCGGCATGGCCAGCCAGTTCGATATTGCCGCTGACGCTGTCCACTTTGAGCGACGGTGTGCGCGCACTAATGCGCGCCCTGCCGCTGACGCTGTTGATCTCGATGTTGCCACCGTCGAGCCCATCGAGGACCAGCGGCGCGCTGACCACACTGATATCCAATGAGGCGGCCTTGGGCACGTGCAGTTCCAGTGTGCTCGGTGACATCTTGCTGTCGCTGTTCCAATTCAACCAGCCTGAGCCGCCCTGGGGTTCGACCTTGATCGAGAGGTCACTGTTGCTGCCGGTGATCGTCAATGGCTTGGTGCCATCGCCGAGTTGACCGCTGACCTGCACCTCATTGCGATCCCAGCCGATGACGGTCACCGTGCCGGCGACGTTGCTGACGCTGACGCGGGCCGTGGCGCTGGCATCGTGGCGCAGATTGATCGGTGTCTCAGCCAAGGCCTGACCAATGCAAAAACACAGCAGCAGTGGAAAGTAACGGGTAATTTTCATGGTCATTCCTGAGCGCGTCAGCCGGCGTCAGTCGCCAGCTGACGAAGCTGGTTCTGTTGACGCTCGGTACGCATGAGTAAACGTTGCAGCGCTGGTGAATCGGGTGCTTGCTGGATTGCCTGCTGCAATTCCATGCGCGCAGCATTCAGCTGTGTGGCCGCGCCGGTCAGGCGGGGGTCGGTGGGTTTCCAATTTGTCGTGGTCGGCTGCGTGCTAGCCATCGGTGCCGGCGCTGACGCAAACCTCGCGTGCCAGCCGACAAAGCCGGCGAGCAGCAACGATGCTGCAAAACCGGCGGCGATCAGCCAGCGCCGTGGATTTCCCGATCGAGGCCTCGCGGTCGACGCGCTGTCGGTTACTGCCGGCCCGGCATTGTCCAGTGCAGCGTCGATCGTGTTCCACAAATCCTGGCGAGGGGTGAGTGGCTGACGCAGGTCGCGCATTTGCCGGCGCCATTCGAATTCGTTCATGTCATTTCTCCCGCAGCTGCGGATCCCAATGTCTTGCGTAGTAGGCCGCGGGCGCGGTGCAGTTGTGCTTTTGATGTGCCAACGGCCATGCTGAGTTCGTTGCCGATTTCTTCGTGTCGCCAGCCTTCAATATCGTGCAGTACCAGCACCGCGCGGGCGCGTGGCGGCAGCAAAGCGATAGCGCGTTCGAGTTCTTCGCGCTCGGCGGCGCAAAACGGCGTCTGGCCGGGATCAGGTAGGTGTTCGTCGTCCACCATGCTGACTGGATCAGCGCCGCGGGCGCGAATATCCATCAGCGCCACATTGACCGCGAGTCGATACAGCCAGGTGCCGAATGCGCTTTCATGGCGAAAGCCGGGAAGTTTTTGCCATGCGCGAACGAAGGCTTCCTGTGTCAAATCTTCTGCGCGAGCGTGATCGTAACCGGCGAGTCGATAGACCGCGCCATGCACGCGGCCCACGTGGAGGTGATAAAGCCGCTGGAACGCCCTCCGATCACCCGCTGCCGCTGCGCGAACGTCGTCACCGTCGTTGGCTACCGCGGTGGCGACGGGTGACATGGAAGGTCCAATGGCAGGGCAGGCGGAGATCATCTTGCCAGCTTGGATGCATCCAAGCGCAGAAGGGTTTGAATCGACTGAGTTGCGTCAGGTCGATGGCATGATCCGATCATAGGCGATTGGCGAACGGCTGCGATCGGTCGACTCAGGAGGCGGCAGCCTTCCGGTGCGGTTGCTCGATTGCCTTGGCCACTGCCCGTGCGACGCGTTGCTGCTCTTTTCGCAGGCGCTCCGGCAGGCGCGGTGCGAAAGTATCGAGATATTCGCCGATGGCGGCGAGTTCATCCTGCCAGGCGGCGCTGTCCACTTCGAGCAGTTCGTCGAGCCTGGCGCGGTCGAGTTTCAGTCCATCGAGATTAAGTTCATCAGCCAACGGCAGCGTACCGATCGCGGTATCGACGCCGTTAACGCGACCCTCGACACGATCGATCATCCACTGCAGCACGCGCAGGTTGTCGCCAAAACCGGGCCACAGGAATTTGCCGTCAGAGCCTTTGCGGAACCAGTTGACGTGGAAGATCTTGGGTAAGTTGGCATTGGGCTGATCGAACGACAGCCAGTGCGCGAAATAGTCGCCGTAGTGATACCCGCAGAACGGCTTCATTGCCATCGAGTCGCGTCGCAGCACGCCGACCTCACCGGTTGCCGCCGCCGTAGTTTCCGAGCCCATGGCAGCCCCCATCAAGACACCGTGTGTCCAGTCACGGGCTTCCATCACCAGCGGCAGCAGCGAGGGTCGACGACCGCCGAACACGATGGCGCTGAGCGGCACGCCCTGCGGCGCTTCGGCCTTTTCAGACCAGGTCGGGCATTGCTTTGCGCTTACGGTGAAGCGCGAATTCGGATGCGCCGCGGGACCGTTGGCGGCATCGTAGGGGCGGCCCTGCCAGTCGGTGACCGGCTTGCCTGGCAGGCCTTCCCACCACGGCTGGTTGTCGGCAGTCACCGCCACGTTGGTGTAGATGGTGTCGTGTGCGATGGTGACCAGCGCGTTCGGATTACTGCTCTCGCTGGTGCCCGGTGCCACACCGAAGAAGCCAGCCTCGGGATTGATGGCGTACAGACGTCCACCTTCGCCGGGCCGCATCCAGCAGATGTCGTCGCCGATCGTCCAGACCTTCCAGCCGTCCTGGCGATAGCCTTCCGGGGGAATCAGCATGGCCAGGTTGGTTTTGCCGCAGGCAGAAGGAAACGCGGCGGCGATGTAATGCGTCTCGCCCTTGGGATTCTCGATGCCGACGATCAGCATGTGTTCGGCCATCCAGCCTTCGGTGCGGGCCTGATTGCTGGCGATGCGCAATGCATGGCACTTCTTGCCCAGCAGGGCGTTGCCGCCGTAGCCGGAGCCATACGATTTGATGGTGAGCTCTTCGGGGAAATGCATGATAAAGCGACGTTCGGGATCGAGTTCGCCGGTGGAGTGCAGCCCCCTGACGAAATGTCCTTCGCGCTCGATCCGCGCCTGTGCCGCTGCGCCCATGCGGGTCATGATGCGCATGTTCGCGACGACGTAGGGGCTGTCGGTGATCTCCACGCCGCAGCGCGCCAACGGGGAATCGATCGGACCCATGCAGTAGGGAATCACGTACAGCGTGCGGCCAGCCATGCAGCCATCAAATAGGGCATCGATCTTTGCGTGCGCTTCGGCCGGTGCCATCCAGTGATTGTTCGGGCCGCTGTCCTGCTTGTCCGTATGGCAGACAAACGTCAGGTGCTCGACGCGCGCAACGTCAGAAGGATTGGAGCGGTGCAGATAGCAGCCGGGGTGAGTCTGTTGGTTCAACTCGATCAGGTCGCCGGTCTGCAGCATTTGCTGCACCAGCGCCTGATATTCGGCGTCCGAACCATCGCACCAATAGATGCGATCGGGTTTGGTCAGGGCCGCGACTTCATTGACCCACTGCTCGAGTGCTTCCAGCTTACTCGCCATCGTTTTCCCTCTGGTCTTGCATGAATTGAGAATGGAAACGGTAGTTTGCAGACATTGGCATTGCAAGGCGTGACGCAGCAAAAGGCCGTCCGGGCGGCTTAATGGAATCACTTCCAATGTGATGAACGGATCAGGCTGGAATCAGGGTCGCAATCATGTGTTCCACGTAGGCATCGAACTCTTCGTGGTTGATGCGCGGCAGGCCCAGGGTGAAGTTGAGCTGCAGAAAGCCCACGTAAGCAGCGTAGGTTAGGCGTGCGCGGTTGAGTGCCTCGATCGACGGCAGACCGGCTTCGCTATAGGCGGTAGTGAGAAATTCCATTCGCCGCTGCGACACCCGTGCCATCACCGGCACTACCTGCGGATGATCAAGTGCTTTCAGCAGTGCGGCATACACACGGTGCGGTTGCAACTCGTGGGCGACCCGACGAAACAATTCGGGCAGACGTTTGCGCGGATCGGCGATCTGCTCGATCTGGTTGATCACTTCGCGCTCGCCGTACTGCTCCCAACGCTCCAGCGAGGCGTTCAGCAGGGCCTCGCGAGTGCGGAAATGCCAGTAGAAGCTGCCCTTGGTGACGCCAAGCTGTCGTGCCAACGCTTCGACGGCCAAGGCACCCACGCCTTGCTCGGCGATCAGATGCAGCGCGGCGAGTTCCCAATCCTCGGCAGATAGGCGGGTGCGTTCCGGTTTTATGGCGGCGTTCATTGGGGCATGGTAGCCACACGCTTTGAATTTGTAATGCGGTGCGATTTATATCATTGAAATTTCGAGGTATTTATTGGCACTTGAGCTGGCGAATGACGGCGGAAAACCGACGTATTGACGACACTTGCCGTGACAGTCCATACTCATCCGTATGGTTTCCCCGACTACTGCCAACCCTGAAGTCTGTCGTTTTCCGGTCGCTGATCTGAATTTGGCGGTGGAAACGCGCAACGCTGCGGGTCGGCCAGTGCTGCTTTTTTCGCACGGCTTCGGGCAGACGCGCGGCGCGTGGAATGTTGCAGCGACTGCCCTGGCTGAAGAGGGCTGTCGATGTGTCACGTTCGACAGTCGCGGCCACGGCGAAAGCGATCGGGTTCTTGATGGCGAATATCGCATGGAGCAGTTCGCCGATGATCTGATTCGAATCGCCGAGGCCCAACCCGAGCCACCGATTCTGGTCGGCGCATCCATGGGCGGGCTGTTGGGCATGCTGGTGGCGGGGGAAATGACACCGTCACCATTCCGGGCACTGATTCTTGTCGATATCACACCGCGTTGGGAAACCGCTGGCGTGGAACGCATTCTCGCCTTTATGCAGGCCTATCCAGAGGGCTTTGCCGACTATGACGAAGCGGCCGAAAAGATCGCTGGCTATCTGCCGCAGCGACGCGAACGCAAGACTGAAGAACAGCTGCGTCCGCTGTTACGTAAAGGCCCCGATGGGCGACTGCGCTGGCACTGGGATCCTGCCCTGTTGGCCGGTGTGGTAGCCCAAAGCGAGCGTTACCAGCCGCGCCTGCTCGCAGCGGCATCCAGGATCGACGTGCCGGTATTACTGTTGTCCGGAGCAAGCAGCGACGTGGTGTCGAGCGATACGGTCAAGGAATTTTTGCAGCGCGTACCACACGCACGGCATGTGGAGCTGCCGCATGCCACGCATATGGTGGCCGGCGATTCGAATGATGCCTTCACGCGCGAGGTTGCGCGCTTTGTGCAAGATCTCGTTCAACAAAATCTGGCCCAACCAAACTCGAGCCAACCCGACTTGTCGAATCAACAAGATCTGGATCGACCCGATGACCGGCACTATGCCGGTGCTGTTCAACCGTGATGAGGTGTTGATATGTCTGTGTTACTGACCATCCTGGCAGCGCTGATAGCGACTGGCGCCTGCGCTTACCACCGTTCCAGCCTGCGCACATGGGCGATCGCCACGATAGTCACCACATTCGTGGTTGGGCTAATCGCGGGCGCGCCGTTGACCATGCTGATCCTGCTGATCATCGAGCTGGCGATCGCCGTGCCGCTGCTGATGGTGAGTTTCCGTCGCCGCCAGATCAGTGCGCCGATCCTGAAGACGTTCGCCAAGGTCACGCCGAAGCTCTCCGATACCGAACAGACCGCGCTGGAAGCGGGCACGATCGGTTTCGAGGGCGAGCTGTTCTCGGGCAAGCCGAACTGGAGCGTGCTGATGAAGCAGCCCAAGCCGGTATTGAGCGTAGAAGAGCAGGCCTTTATGGACGGCCCAGTGGAAGAACTCTGCGGCATGATCGACGACTGGCAGATCACACATGAGTTGGCTGATTTGCCGCCGAACGTCTGGGACTTCATCAAGAAGAACAAATTCTTCGGCATGATCATCCCGAAGCAGTACGGTGGTCTGCAGTTCTCCGCGCTCGCCCATTCGGCCGTGCTGCAGAAGCTGTCGACCATGTCGTCCACGGTGGCTTCGACCGTGGCTGTGCCCAACTCGCTCGGGCCAGCCGAGCTGCTGCTGCACTACGGCAGCGACGAGCAGAAAAATCACTACCTGCCACGTCTCGCGGTCGGCGAAGAGATTCCGTGCTTCGCACTTACCGGTCCGTATGCTGGCTCTGATGCCACCTCGATCCCCGACTTTGGCATTGTCTGCAAGCAGACGGTTGATGGTGTCGAGACGCTGGGCCTCAAGCTGACGTTCGACAAGCACTACATCACGCTGGCACCGATCGCCACCCTGGTCGGTCTGGCCTTCCGTATGTATGACCCCGAGCATCTGCTGGGTGAGAAAGAAGATCTTGGCATTACGCTGGCGCTGTTGCCGCGTACGACGCCTGGGCTGCAGATCGGTCGCCGTCATTTCCCGCTGAACGTGCCGTTCCAGAATGGCCCAATCCACGGCAAGGACATGTTCGTGCCACTGTCCACCTTGATTGGTGGCCCGCACATGGCGGGTCACGGCTGGCGCATGCTGGTCGAGTGTCTGTCGGTCGGTCGTGCGATTTCGCTGCCTTCCAGCGCCACCGGCGCGGTTCGCGGTGCGGTTGCAGCAACGGGCGCGTATGCGCGCATGCGCAAGCAGTTTGGCCTGTCGATTGCCCGCTTCGAAGGCGTGGAAGAGGCGCTCGCACGCATCGGTGGCCTGGCTTACGCCACCGCTGCCTTATCCAAGTCGACAGCAGCCGCGGTTGACCGTGGCGAGAAGCCGGCAGTGACCTCGGCGATTGCGAAATACCACGCGACCGAGTGGGGTCGTGAAGTCGCCGCCAATACGATGGACGTGCTGGGTGGCAAGGGTGTGCAGCTCGGTCCGAAGAACTACGCCGGCCGCTCGTTCCAGGCGGTGCCGATCGCCATCACAGTGGAGGGCGCCAACATCATGACGCGCAGCCTGATGATCTTCGGTCAGGGTGCGATCCGCTGCCATCCCTATGTGCTGAAGGAAATGCAGGCGCTGGCGATCACCGATCGCAGCGAACAGCTGAAGACATTCGACCGTCTGCTGTTCAGTCATCTCGGCTTCGGTGTGTCCAACGCCGTGCGCAGCTTCGTGTTCGGTCTTACCGGCTCGCGCATTGGCGAGAGTGCCGGCGACAACTACACCCGTCGTTACTATCGCAAGCTCGACCGTTACTCGGCAGCGCTGGCGCTGTGTGCCGACGTATTCATGGGCGTGCTGGGCGGCAAGCTGAAGTTCAAGGAAAAGCTGTCCGCGCGTCTGGGCGACGTGTTGAGCAATCTGTACATCGCCAGCGCCATGCTGAAGAACTATGAAGACGCCGGTCGGCCGGAGGCGGATCGTCCATTGTTGGCGTGGGCGTTCCACGAGTGCATGTGGCGTACGCAGACAGCGCTCGATGGCGCCATCCGTAATTTCCCCGTCCGCCCGGTGTCGTGGCTGCTGCGCGCGCTGGTGTTCCCGTTCGGTCGCCGTGAGGTGCCACCGTCCGATCGTCTGGGTCGCCGCGTGGCTGCCTTGATCACGGGGCCTAGCGAAGCGCGCGATCGCTTGCTGGAGTATGCCTACCTCACGCCGACACCGAACAACGTGGTTGGCCGTATGAACGCACTGCTGCCACAAGTCATTCTGTCCGAGCCGGTGGATCGCAAATTTGCCAAGGCGCAGAAGAGCGGCCAGTTCAAGGCGCACGATTACTTCGAGCAGCTGGTTGAGGCGGAGAAGGCTGGCGTGCTGAGCGCTACCGAGGCCGCTCTGCTCAAGCATGTACGCGAGAGCGTGTTTGAGTTCATCTCGGTCGACGACTTCCATCCGGACGAATTACGCGCGTTCAAGACCCGTGCAGATCGGCAGGCCGAAGCGCAGGCCGATGCATGGGTTCGCAAGCCCGAGGTGCGTACGGCCGAGAACGCCGAAGGCTAAGGTCGGCCAGGCGGTATAAATCTGGATGGCATAAAAAAACGGCGGGCAGTTAATCTGCCCGCCGTTTTTGTTTTCCCCCGTGCTGGCGGGTCAGGCAAAACTTAAGTTGCCGCTGTGGATATATCCGCCAGTACGCAACAATTTTTTCCGGCGTGTTTGGCTTCGTACATGGCACGATCGGCTGACCGGATCAGCTGTTCGTCGGCATCCTGACGATCGCTTTCGAGATACTGCGCTACGCCGATGCTGGCACCGACGCGCACGTCGATCGTGCTTTCACCCACGGTGAGTGTGTATGGCTCGGCGAGTGCCTTGCAGAGCGATTGACCGAGCTGAAGGGCGAGCTTCGGATCGTCGATTTCCTCGAGAATCAGCGCGAATTCGTCACCGCCAATGCGTGCCACGGTGTCGTTGCGCCGTAGTTCTTCAAGCAGGCGTTTGGAGATTTCCTGCAGCAACGCATCACCTGCGGGATGGCCGTGTTCATCGTTGACGTTCTTGAAACCATCGATGTCGATGCAGGCGAGTGAAAACTTTCCGTGATGGCGTTGCGCATGATTGATCGCAACGTTCAATCGATCGTGAAACAGCATGCGATTGGGCAGGCCTGTGAGGGCATCGTGGCTGGCTTGATGGCGCACCAGCGCCTCGACTTTTTTGCGTTCGGCGATTTCCACCGTCAGCTGCTGGTTACGCTCGGACAGCGATGTCATCGCCTGTTCAAGTTCGGTACGCGCGGCGTACAGTTCCAGAAAGATGCGCACCTTCGACTGCAGGATCACGTCGTTGATTGGTTTGGCCACGTAATCCACCGCACCGGATCGATAACCCTTGAGCCGGCTCATGTCATCCGCGTAGGCTGCCGTGACGAAGATGATCGGTGTCTCGTGCAGCTGCTCCGTTTCGCTGAGCAGGGCGGCCACTTCGAAACCGTCCATATCGGGCATGTTGACGTCGAGCAGGATCAGCGCGAACTGATGATCCAGGCACAGTGCCAGCGCCTCGTTGCCACTGGTCGCCTCGAAAATCGCTGCGCCGCTGCGCGCCAGCAATCGGCGCATGGCGACCAGGTTGGCGTTGGTATCGTCAACGACGAGAATTTTCGGAAGCATCGTATTCAAGGTAGACAAACTCAGGCCAGGCAAAGATGGTTCAACAATGGCGCTATCTGTTCCAGCGCTACGCAGTAATCAGCTCCGGCAAGGTCCAGCGCTGCACACGGCATGGCCGATGCGTCGGCATTTTCGGGGTCCTGTACCACCGCGATGCCGCCGCGTTGGCGAATTCTCGCCAAACCTTCGGCGCCATCGCGATTCGCACCAGTCAATATCACGCCGATCATGGCCGAATGATAAACGTCGGTGGCAGAGCTGAACATCACGTCGATCGATGGTCTGGAATGGCACACTTGCTCGTCGACGGACAATGCAAAATGCCTATCGTTCTCAATCAGCAGATGATAGCCGCCGGGCGCAATGTGCACGGCGCCACCAGTGGCCAACTGCCGTTCGCGTGCTTCCATCACTGGCAACGCGGAATGCTTGCCCAGTAGTTCGCACAACGAATCGACATTACCGGATGTATGACAGCAGACCAGTAGTGTTTGTGACAACCGTCGATCCAGGCCGCCCAGCAAAATCCTGAGCGCGTTGAAGCCACCCTGAGAGCAGCCGATGGCAATCAATTCAGGCCGGCGCATCGCATGTTTCAGAAGTTAGTTGCAGCGTGCGTCGATACAGCCGCATGCCGGCATCGACGGCACTGAAATCAACCGCCACCGGCGCAAAGTCCAGACTCTCGCGCAGACCCAGACAGAGGTAGCCGCCTCGCACCAGGCTGTCGCGAAACAGCGCTAGAGTGCGATTCTGCAACGGGTTGGAAAAATAGATCAGCACGTTGCGGCACAGCACCAGGTGCGCCTCGCAGAACATCCTGTCGGTCACCAGGTTGTGGTTGGTGAAGGTGATATGGCGACGCAGGCGCTCGTGCAGTCGAATGAAATCGTAGCGGGCGCTGTAGTAGTTGGCGAGCGTGTGGTTGCCGCCGGCCTCCAGATAGTTGCGTGACCACAGCTGTGCATCCTTGGCCGGATAGATGCCTTCGCTGGCGCGTTGCAGCGCATCGGGATTAAAGTCGGTGGCGAAGATATGGCTGCGCTCGTACAGGCCCGCCTCTTCCAGCAAAATCGCCAGCGAATACACTTCTTGTCCATTCGCACAGCCGGCTTGCCAGACGTTGATGCGGGGATAAGAGGCGAGCATCGGAAGCACCTGCTCGCGCAATGCGCGAAACACGGCCGGGTCGCGGAACATTTCCGATACCGGCACCGATAATCCCTGCACCACCTGCGTGACGAAATCCGCTTCGTGCAGCAGTCGTGCGGTTAGTTCGGTGATGCTCGCGCATTGGTGCACCTGTACCAGTTGGCGCACCCGTCGGGTCAGCGATGCCGGCGCGTACTGGCTGAAGTCGAAGCCGTGTCGGCGCTTGAGCGCCAGCACGAACAGATCCATCTCGATCTGTTCCAGTTCGATATCAGGTAGCGGCATCGACATGGAACCTCAGTGTTGCAGCCAGACGCGAATCATCGACGACAGCTTGTCGATGTCGATGGGTTTGGAGAGGTAATCGCTGGCGCCGGCCTCGATGCATTTTTCGCGGTCGCCACGCATTGCCTTCGCGGTCAGCGCGATGATGGGCAGGTTGATGAACGGTGCCTGCGCGCGAATGGCGCGAATAGTGTCGTAGCCGTCCATCACCGGCATCATGATGTCCATCAACACCAGCTCCGGCGCCTCGTCATCGGCCAGCGCCTTCAACGCTTTTTGGCCGTCCTGCGCCATGTTTACCACCAGGCCCCAGCCGCGCAGCACTTTGGACAGTGCAAACAGATTGCGCATGTCGTCATCGACTAACAGCACGCGACGACCGGCCAGCTCGGCATTTGATGATCCGTGGCCAGCATTCGCCGCCCGCTTGGGCGCATGCCGGATGCTGTGCAGAAAAAGACTCACTTCATCGAGCAGGCGTTCCGGTGAGCGTGCGCCTTTGACCACGATCGAGTCGGTGTACTGGCGAAGCAGCAGGTTTTCCTCGCGGCTCAAGTCGCGCCCGGAATACACCACAACCGGCGGTACGCCACCAGGCGCGTTCGACAGATGTTCGAGCAGTTCAAGCCCCGACATGCCGGGTAGCCCTAGGTCGAGCACGATGCAGTCGTAGCGCGTTGCGGCCGCTTTCTCCAGCGCCTCCTCGGCGGAACCAGCTTCATCGATCAGCACATTGTCTGTACGCAACATCGTGCGCACGGCCGTGCGCGAATCGGCCTCGTCATCGACGATCAACAGATGACGCTGGTGCCCTTCGGCGAAATGCAGCAGTCGTTCGAACGCCATGCTGATCGATTCGCGGCTCACCGGCTTGGTGAGAAAGCCAACCGCCCCCTGTTCGAGCCCGCGCGTCGCTTCGTCGGTGGCGGAAATGAAATGCACGGGAATCGCTCGTGTATGGGCATCGGCCTTGAGCTGATCCATCACCGTCCAGCCGTCCATCATCGGCAACATCACGTCCAGCAGAATGCCGGTGGGACGATGCTCGCGTGCCAGCTGCAGGCCGGCCTCACCGTTGTTCGCCGCCAGCGCGCGATAACCCTTGCGATGGATGATGTCGATCAGGATACGGGTAAAGGCTGGGTCATCCTCGATCACCAGAATCGTGGTCTGGCCCGGCTGCAAAGTGTTGCGATCGTCGTCAATGGCTTCCGGCAATAGATGCGGCGAGGCGGATAGCACGGCCGCCGGTGACACCTTTTGCAGTGCATGTTCGATCGCTTCGACGGTACGTTCCGGCGGTGTCTCCGGTAGTAGCACGGTGAAGCAGCTGCCACGGCCGCTTTCGCTCTGCAGCAGAATATCGCCGCCCATTAACAGGCTCATCTTCCGCGAAATGGCCAGACCCAGACCGGTGCCCCCGAACTGCCGGCTGGTGCCGGCGTCCACCTGCTCGAATGCGTTGAAGATGTGCTGAAACTTGTCGGTCGGGATACCAATGCCGGTGTCGTTGACGCTGATGGCAATCAACGGCTGATCGGCCAGCGCATCCGGCACGTTGATTGCGTTGTCGGGGCGGCCAATGCGCACAGTCACCGAACCCTGCGCGGTGAATTTGAATGCATTGCCCAGCAGGTTATTGGCGATCTGCTCGAGCTTGGCGCCGTCGGTGCGCAGGATCGTCGGCAGGCCCGGTTCGATATTCACGGTAAAGCCAAGCTGCTTTTTCTCCGCCACGTGCCCGAAGGTGCGCATCAGTCGTCGCTGCATGTCGGCCAGCGGGAGCTCGTCGATCATCAGTTCCATCTTGCCAGCCTCGATCTTGGACAGATCAAGAATGTCGTTGATCAAATGCAGCAGGCTGGTGCCGGAATCGTGGATGATCCTCGCCGATTCGATCTGTTCTTCATCGAGATTACCGGTGTCGTTGTCGGACAGGCTGCGCGAGAGAATCAGCAGACTGTTCAACGGCGTGCGCAGTTCGTGCGACATGTTGGCGAGAAATTCGGACTTGTACTGACTGGCACGCGCCAGTTCCTGGGCTTTTTCCTCGGTGTCTTTCTGCAGATCGACAAGAACGTGCTTCTGCCGGTTGAGGCTCTCGGTTTTTTCGCGCAGCTCTTCGTTGGAGGCCTGCAGTTCTTCGGCCTGAACGCGTAGCTCTTCCTCGGAGGCGATCAGTCGTTCGGACTGTTCTTCCAGCTCCGCTGTCTTGGCCTGCAGCGCATCGTTGTTTTCGCGTAGAACATCTTTCTGCTGGCGCATGACCAGTTCGGACACACGCAGTTCGTCGGCCTGTTCCTGCGTGCGTTCCAGTAAATCCTGCGTGTTGACAGCACGGTTGAGGTTTTCCAGCGTCAACGCGATGATCGGCAGCAGTTCATCGATCAGTTGACGGTACAGCGGTTCGATCGCCGTAAAGCCGGCCATTTCCAGCACGCCGATCAGGCGATCGCGGTAGAGCACCGGCAGAATTGCGATAGTGCTGGGCGGCGCGCCGCCGCTGCCGGAATCGATGTGCACGTAATTGACCGGCACGTTGTCCACAAGGATCGGCTTGCGCTCGAGGGCGCACTGCCCGACCAAGCCTTCGCCCGGCATGTAGCTGTCCGCCGAATGGCCGTCCAGGCGCAAGCCGTAGCTGCCCAGCAGATCGAGACGGAAGCGTGTTTCGTCAAACGAGTAGAACAGGCCTACGCCCATCTTTAGCAGTGGCACCAGCTCGCTGGTCAGCCATTGGGCAAATTCGCGATGGGTGGCCGCCTGTTGCAGTCGATGAGAAACGTTGCTCACCTGGGTCTTCAGCCACGTCTGCGATTGTGTATCGATCGCCATTTGCCTGAACACCTGCAGACCACGCGAGATCTTGCCGATCTCATCCTGCCGATCCAGCCGGCGGATCTCGAAGTCGTGATCATGATTGGCCAGCCGGGCCATCATGTCGGTGAGCCGATGCAGCGGCCGCGTCACCAGGCGCGAGGTCAGGCGAATGATCAGGATGCTGATCAGCAGCGCGAGCAGCGCGGTAACGCCGTTCACCACCGTGTTGAAACGCAGCGTACGATCGAGACTCCGACTGCGAACCGCCAGCAGCCGGCGTTCCTCGGCGACCATGCTGTCCAGCACGCCCTGCATTTCGTCGATGTTGACCGTTCGATGGCTGAGATAACTCTGCTGAATGCGGTGGCGTTCCAGACTTGCTGCCGCAGGATCGGCGATTTTCATCTGCTTGACAGGGTCAATCACCTGCGCCGTCACCTCCAGCTGCCATTTGGTCGCTATGGCTTCAAGCGTGCCAATACGCGACTGCTGCAAGGCATTGTCCGAGGTCAGCTGACGTGCCTGAGCGATACGTATTGAAATGTCCTTCGTACCGCTCTCGAACATGGCCAGCTGATCGGCACCCTGTGTCAGCATGAAGCCACGCGCACCGATCTGGCTGGTCTGTGTCGCATGCCTCAGATCGCTTAGCGCTAGCATCACCTCGTAGGTATGGTCCGTCCATTGACTATGTATGTCCTGTTGGCGCAGCGAAATGCTCAGCATTGCACTCGTCACCAGAAACAGGCCCAGAAGCAGGCCAATCCCCAGGATGATTTTTCGCTGCAGCGGCTGGTTGGCCAGCCACGATTGTTTCGATGATTTGGACCTGGTCGGTGGCATGCGCTGGCCGTCGTGGTTCATGGGCAATCGGTCACGGCCACCGGGTAGGGTGGCATGTGGGGACAGAGTAGCCGGTGTCATCCTCGCACCATAGCGGGAGACAATGAGCGCCTAACGGCAGCAGAGGGCTCAGCGAGTGCGCCGAAACGGCACGATCGAGCCTCGGCGCAGCGCCACGGCCAGCAAGGTCAGCGACAGCAGCGAACAGACCGCCAGCGCGACCACCGAAGCCTCCGCACCAAACACGCCACCGCTTAGCCATACGGGCCCGGTGCGATTCGAAACCAGCCAGCCGTCGACTGCGCCGCCCGATACCGGAATGCCGTAGATCGTGCCCTGCATGACGTTCCACGCAGCATGCAGGCCGATGCAGGCCCATAGCGAACGGGTCACGTGATAGAGCAGACCGAGCATGATGCCGGCTTCAATCGCGATGGCGGCCGAACTCCACAGCGTGGCGCCGGGATTGAAGATGTGCGCACCACCAAAAAACAATGCCGAGATGGCCAGCGCGAACCACGTGCCCAGGCCTTCCTCGACGATGCGGAACAGCACGCCACGCGCAATGATCTCCTCGCCAATGCCCGCACCGATGCCTGCGACCAGGATCTGTGGCAGCCAGTCCACGTGCGCGTTGGTGCCGGTTACGTGATACACACCGAGCAGCCATAGGACGCCGACCACGAGACTGAAAAGCAGCGCGCCGAGGAGCAGGCCACCAAGTCCGAACGTCGGCAGACTGTGCACGGAAAGTTCACGTACGCGACGCTGCTCGATCAGCTTCACCACAATCAAGTTGGCGATCAGCGCCGGCAGCAGTTGCAGGCTCAATGTAGCCAGCGCATGCTGGAGTGGTGTCGCCGTTTTTGCCGTCCAGTCCAGCATCGCCACGACGGCGCGGGTTACAAAGCCGATGCCGACCAGCATCGCTGCAAAGAAAACGATGCGTGCCGCCGGCGAAAAAACCAGCCAACGCAGCCAACGCGGTGCGTCGGCTGGTGTGGTGAAAGCGAGGGATGGATTTTGCATGTCTGTCCGCCTGGTGGATGGATGCAGGCTGTCATGGTCGGACGTTTCCCTTAGTGCCATCCGTCACGCCGCACAGCGGGTCACGAGGTGCGACGATCGCGTTTACATATCTACCGAAGCGGCATGCTCACGGGTGTTGGCAAACCGTACCTGAGGCCAGCGCTCCTGCGCCAGCTGCAGATTGACCCGCGTCGGCGCGATGTAGACCAGTTCGCCGGCACCGTCGATGGCCAGGTTCATCGCGTTCTTCTCGCGGAATTCCGCCATCTTCTTTTCGTCGTCGCAATGTACCCAGCGGGCGGTGGTGACCGTGACCGGCTCGAAACTGGCGTCGACGTTGTACTCGTCTTTCAGACGGTACGCCACTACGTCGAACTGCAGCACGCCGACCGCTCCGAGAATCAGGTCGTTGCTCATCAACGGACGGAAGAACTGCGTTGCACCTTCCTCGCTGAGCTGGGCCAGACCTTTCTGCAGCGCCTTCATTTTTAGCGGATCGCGCAACCGCGCGCGGCGGAAGAGTTCCGGGGCAAAGTTCGGGATGCCGGTGAAATTGACCGACTCGCCTTCGGTGAAGGTATCGCCAATCGTGATGGTGCCGTGGTTGTGCAGGCCGATCACATCGCCTGGGTAGGCCGTCTCGACGATCTCGCGATCGCTGGCCATGAAGGTCAGCGCGTTGGCGATGCGGATGTCCTTCCCTGTGCGCGTCTGGATCATCTTCATGCCAGCGGTATAGGTGCCCGAACACACGCGCATAAAGGCCACGCGGTCGCGATGCGCCGGGTCCATGTTGGCCTGGATCTTGAAAACGAAACCGGTGAGTTTTTCTTCTTCGGGCTCCACTTCGCGCGTCAGCGTGGCACGCGGGCGCGGCGAGGGTGCATTCGCCACGAAAAAATCCAGCAGCAGCTGTACGCCGAAGTTGTTCACCGCCGAGCCGAAAAACACCGGCGTTTGCTTGCCGGCGAGGTACTCGTCCATATCGAACGAGGGCGCGGCGCCCTGTACCAATTCGAGCTCTTCGCGCAGTTCGCGCATCGCCTCGTCGCCGATCTTTTCCAGCAGGCCGGGCGCGTCGAGGCCCTTGAAGGTGGTCGAATCCTGGCGGGTGAAATTCTTGCCGGGCTCGAACACGTGCACTTCGTCCAGCAACAGGTGGTACACGCCCTTCAGCCGCTTGCCCATGCCGATCGGCCAGGTCAGCGGCGCGCAGGCGATGCCCAGCACGGACTCCACTTCGTCCAGCAGCTCGATCGGCGAGCGACCCTCGCGGTCCAGCTTGTTGATGAATGTCATGATCGGCGTGTCGCGCAGCCGGCAGACTTCCATCAGTTTGATCGTCCGTTCTTCCACACCCTTGGCGCAGTCGATCACCATCAACGCCGAATCCACCGCGGTCAACACGCGATAGGTATCTTCGGAAAAGTCCGCGTGGCCGGGCGTATCGAGCAGGTTGACGATCTTGCCCTCATACGGAAACTGCATCACCGACGAGGTCACCGAAATGCCGCGCTCCTTTTCCAGCGCCATCCAGTCGGACGTGGCGTGGCGTGCTGCCTTGCGGCCCTTCACCGAGCCGGCCATCTGGATCGCACCGCCGAACAGCAGCAATTTTTCAGTCAACGTGGTCTTGCCCGCGTCAGGATGGCTGACGATGGCAAACGTGCGGCGGCGAAGGGTTTCTTGCAGATGCGTGGACATGCGGGCAGGTCGGCTGGAGCGTTAGCCAGTAATGATACCGTGGATCGACCTCAGGCCCGTCCTCCGCGGACCTAAGCGAAGCTCTGGTAGGTTGGGATGAGTGCTAGCGAATCCCAACGCCACGCGGTCTGGAATGTTGGGGTTCGCTAGCGCTCATCCCAATTTACGAGCTAACGATGTGCATCGGGTATAGGATCGAGATAGATGCCCGCTTGTCTTAGCTTGTCTAACATGGTGTCGTTGTATTTCCTGGCGTAGGTCCTCGCGTTGTGATTGAGGTCTGCCTCTTCTCTCGTACAGAACGCGTCACCCGTGCTCTCTAACATTCTTATTTTGCTTTTGTGCGGATAGGGAGCGCCGTCGTAACCGGGAACTTCTACGGAAAAACCATAGACCCCCAACAACCGAGCATCGCCTCTCGCATACGCGTTCGCAGCGTCTTCGGTTGCGTTGTTTAACTTCAGCGATCTCAGCTCCTCAAGTCCCATTGAATGTTTGTTTTGCGTCGATGGATTGCATGTCGACGCTGGGTGGCTGCATGCCGACAGCACAAGGGAAGCGACCAAAATAAGAACGATTGGGAAGCTTTTTCTCACATCGACTAGCCTGATATGGAATTGTGGGTGACGCTTCAAGCTAAAGGGCTTAAAGGCCGGTTGAGACCGCCATTGGAAGCAGAACTCAAGGCACTTCCCATTCGCTGTCTTCAGAGCTTTGAAAAAAAGCCCGAGGATCACCCCTCGGGTTCTTTTGCTTCGCGCTGACAATCAGATCAGCGCGTCATCGAAAGCGAAGCTTCCCCAGCAGCTTCGGCTTGGACAGCTTCTGTGCCTCACGGAAGCAGGCGCGGCCGGCGATCTCAAGCCAGTGCCGAGGAGTCGACGGCATGGTACTTGCCGTCGATCAGGCGTGCCTTGAAGTCCAGCACTTCGTAGCCGGCGACCTGGCCCTGGCGCGACTCGACTTCGATCGCGTGCTGCACGGCCGGGATGTATCCGCGCGGGATCCGGCTGTTTTGCAGACTGACCTCATGCCGGAGAGTTGTTGCGCGCGGGATTGGTTTGCGGTGGAGCGGTCGAATCGCGAATGACCAGCTCGGGCGTGAAGCGAATCTGTATCGGGTCGCCGGGTGGGGTCCTTTGCAGTAATTCGGCGATCAGGCGCAAGGTCGCATGGCGGCCAATTTCACTAGTGGTCTGGCGGGCGGTGGTAAGTGCTGGCCATGCCCGTCGTGAGAACGGGTTGTCCTCAAAGCCGGCAATCGACAGCTCACCTGGAACCTTGATGCCGATCGAGTGTGCGGCGGCGAGTACGCCGGCGGCAATTTCGTCATTGCTGCCGAAAATAGCCGTGGGTACTTCCTTGGCCGCCAGCAGCTTGCGGGCGCGGCGGAAACCATCCTCGTAAACATAGGTGCCCGGCAAGACAAATTTCTTGCGCAGCGGGATGCCGTGATCGCGTAAGGCATCGGCATAACCTTGGTAGCGCTCCGGACTGGAGTGGTATTGCGGGTCGCCCCACAAAAAGGCGATACGAGTGTGACCCAGCTGGATCAGGTGGGCAGTAATGGCATAGGCGGCGCTGTGATCATCGACATAAACACAGGGCATGCCGTCGTCCGGTTCCTGGCGAGCGGCAATGATGCGCACGAATGGGATATTGGCGGCTTGTAGTTGGCTCAGCAGGGCCGGGTCTTCGGACATCGGTGGAGTGAGTACCAGGCCGGCTAGCCGCACGTTGCGGGCCAGCTTGCATAGCTCTTCAACCAAGCGAGGTGCGCTGGCGTCGTAGGGATGGATCAGCAGCTCGTAACCCCGCTCGCGACATGCTGCCAGTACCCCTTTCTGCATGCTGAGCACGTAGTTGGCATTCGGGTTGTCATCATAGGCAAGGCCGATCGCGAACGACTGCGTGCCGCGCAGGCTACGGGCGGTGACATCCGGCTCGTAGCCCAGCTCATCCACCGCCTTCAATACCCGTTGCCGGGTGACTTCACGCACCGATTCCTCTTGATTGATGGTGCGTGACACGGTCATCAGCGATACCCCCGCCTGTTTGGCGACGTCCTTGATGGTGGGTTTGCGCAATGCGTCAGGCTCCAGAAATCAATGGGTCATCGTAGCCGAATGCATAGAGTCCAGGCAGTCCGTGGCGGGAGATAAGTTCGGTGCATGGCGATTTTTGCTTGCTGCCAGCCATCACGATGCATCGGAAATACGCTTGCGTGGAGCGGGATTTGTGGCTTGTAGCGGTCGCGCCGAGATACGCCAGGCTGGGCTGAAATGAATTATTTACTACAGCTTGATAACGTTATCATTAACGTTTAGGATCGATCTAAAGAGGCCTACATCCGTAGGTCAACGCTGCAATGTGTCAAGGGGACGGGGTGATCGAGCCAATGGTGTCTGCCCATGCGACCAGCGCGGAATCGGTGCGGGAGCTGTTAGCAGCTGATGTGGGCGGCACGCATGCGCGGTTGGCCCTGGTTCGCGCGGAACCCGCGAATGGCCTGCCTGTCCAGCTGCTGAGCAGTCATACCTATATCTGCGCCGATTGGTCGAGCCTCGACGAGATTCTGGCGGATTTTGTCGCGCGGCATGCGGCTGGCTCGGCGATCCGGCGCGCTGTGGTGGCTACGCCAGGCTATATACATGGCGATGTTATCGTTAACCAGAATCTGCCCTGGCCGGTCTCGATCTCGGCGTTGCGACAAGGTCTGATGCTGGAGCAGCTCGAGATCATCAATGATTTTGAGGCGCTGGCTTATGTCACGCCTTTCCTGGCCCGTCGCGACTCGGTGGCGATCATCGAGTCGACTGGCATGCATGCAACGGCCATCAATCCAGCGGGTGCGGTGGTGGTGGTAGGTCCTGGTACCGGACTGGGGTGTGCGGTGTTGTTACCGGGTGGTCGATCACGGCGGGTATTGTCCACCGAGGCGGGGCATATCGTGCTTGCGCCGGGTACCGAGCGGGAGCTGGCGGTAGTCGCGCGTATGGCGAATGGACGCAGTTATGTGCCTACCGGCCATGCGCTGTCAGGACCGGGCTTGCTGAATATCTATCGGGCGCTGGCCGAGTTGGACCATCAGCCCGTGCGTTGTCATACGCCTGCCCAGGTCAGTACGGCTGCGGTTGCCGCCAACGATCCGCTGGCGGTCGAGTCCTTGCAGATTTTCTGCGGCCTACTAGGCAGCCTGGTAGGTGATCTGGCGATTCTGTTCAGTGCTACCGGCGGGGTTTATCTGGCCGGCGGGATTCTCAGCCGATTCCAGGAGTTTCTGCTGGACAGCAGCTTTCGCGAGCGGTTTTTCAATAAGGGTGTGATGCGTGACTTGTTGGAGCAGGTGCCGGTGCGGCTGCTCCAGCATGGCCAGTTGGGAGTGGTGGGGGCTGCGGTATGGCTGACTCATGGATGGCAATGATCTGATCTTTCTTTTGCCGGAGCTTTTCGGATGAAATCCGCGTTTCGATGTCTGTTGGCTGTGGGCTTGTTCTGCACGTTATGCGTTGACGCCGTGGCGGCGCCAAAGTCGCTTTTCTACATGGTGGAGTCACCCAAGTCGGTGCGCTCGTTCCTGGCGCATGCCGACAAGATCGATATCCTGGTGCCTACCTGGTACGGCGTGGATGCGAAGGGGCTGGTGCAGGGGACACCCGACGCCACCGTGATGCAGCTGGCTCGAAGCAAGGGCGTTGAGCTCATGCCGATTATTTCGGCGAATGCCGGCAAGGCAGGGTTTCACGCCCTGCTGGGTGATGCGGACGCGCGCCAGGCGCTGATCGCTGCGCTGATCCGAATCGGCCATCAAGAAGGCTATAGCGGTTTTCAGTTCGACTTTGAGGATATCGACTATACCGATCGTGATGCGCTGACCCGACTGGCGAGCGAGACCGCGACGGCACTGCATCGCGCTGGACTCAAGCTGAGCATTGCGGTGGTGCCGAATGCACCGGGTTACTTCACCGGCAGCACGGCGTTCGGCACCTGGATGTGGAGCGAGTGGCGCGGTGTATTCGATGTGCCGGCACTGGCCAAGGTGATGGATCTGATCTGCCTGATGACCTACGACCAGAACACCCGCTGGACCACGCCAGGTCCGGTGGACGGCATGCCCTGGGTGCAGAAGCAGCTCGACTACGCGCTGAAATATGTGCCCAAGAATAAGTTGTCGCTGGGTATTCCCCTGTATGGCTACCACTGGTACGCCGGTGATCCGGTCGATGCTGGCACGGGCAAGGAGCGGCCAAATATCTCGGGCGACTACATCGATTACGACGAATCGCTGCCGTTGGCGCAGGCGCATCAAGCGGATATTCAGTGGGATGCCTACGAACATGAGTCCTGGTATTACTTCTACCGCGATGATCTGCGTGAATGGGTTTTCATGCCCGATGCGCGCAGCTTCAAGGAGCGCTACGCGCTGGTTGGCAAGGATGATCTGCAGGGTTTCTGTTCGTGGGTGTTGGGCGCGGAAGATCCCGCAATCTGGGACGAGCTCCCGGTTGTGCATCACTGATCCCGCCTCATGTGGAACAACGCCCTGCAACCTAGGTTATGGACGGGACTGCTGCTAGCGGTTCTGCCATTGCGCTATTGCCTGGCCGGTGAGCCGGTAGAGCAGTCACTGGATACGGGTTGGCAGTTCCGTCAGACCACACCGACGGCGCAGGTAACTGGCGCCTACCTTGCAGTGGCTGCCGGCACAGCTGTCTGGGTCCGTACGAATGGATCTGCTGCGCTTGCAGCCGATCGACGGTCCCTACTTGCTGACCAATACCACGGCCGTGAGTTTCAGCCAGCAGGCCGACGGTCTGCATCTCCATTTGCCGGCACAGCCGGCGGGCGTGCCGGTCTACGCGTGCCGCATCGAGCTGCTAGGTACGGACAAGAGTTTAGTTGTGGGCGCATCGCGGGAGGCGCGATGACCTAGGAAGTCTCGACGGGGGATCGCGTCGAGTGTGCTGTCGCTATCTGCGCCGATGGGCGGATGAACGGCAGCTGGTAAAGGGCATGCAATAAGGGGCATGCGGTGAGGGACAAACGGCAGTGTCGTCAGCTTGGTGGCGGTGTCAAAGCGGCTGTGCCGATTCGAGAATCGGTGTCAGCAAACACATTATGGGGTTTCGCGAGAGGGGTCTAACTTATGAACAATATCCGTTGTTGTCGCAGTGCACTCGCCAGCGCATTGGCGCTAGCGCTTTGCGCTCCGCATGTTTATGCGCAAGCAGTCGCCTCGTCGTCGAACGACGCCCAGGCCACACCACAAAATACGCCTGCCAGCAGCAGTCAGTCTGCCGAGTCAGCCAATGCGGCGAAAAAGAAGGCGGTTGCACTGAGTACGGTCACAGTCACCGGTTCGATGATCCCGCGCGTGGAAATCGAGGGGCCGGCTCCCGTGGTCAGCGTCAGCGGCGAGCAGATCAAGCAGCAGGGTTTCACCACGCTGTGGGAATTCCTGGATTCGCTGCCGCAGGTGGGCCAGCAGACACAGGACCCGGCCGCTTGGGGTTCCACCTCGGTCAATGCGCGCTCGGTCAACCTGCGCGGACTGGGTCCTGGCTTCAGCCTGCTGATGATCGACGGCCATCGCGTGGTGGACTACCCGCAGCCGCTGAGCGCGCAGAGCAACTTCCAGAACTACAACAACCTGCCTACCGGCATGATCGACCATGTCGAGATCCTGGCCTCCGGTGCCTCGTCGATCTACGGTTCGGACGCGGTGGCGGGCGTGGTCAACGTGATCCTGAAGAAGAACTATCAGGGTGACGAGCTGCAGGTGACCGGCGGTGGCGCCACGCGCGGTGGCCGCGCGTATGGCGACGTCAACTTCTTCGGTGGCAAGTCCGGTGACAATTGGCACATCCTCTACAATGCGGAGAAGTCCAATCGCACGGCGTTGTGGGGTAGTGATCGCCCGTATCAAGACTCGGTGTCCGATGCGGGATACGGTGCCTGGGGCCCGGCTGACCGCATGTTCGGCTACCAGTACGACGCGTCTGGCGCCATCGCCCTCTCCGCGATGAACGGCAATGGCCAGTACCTCACGCCGCCGACGGGCACCTGCTCGAAGTTCACCAACTCGCAGTTGAGCCAGTCGCATACCGTCACCACCAATGGCACCCAGATCGCCAGCGTGACCAACAACGGTTACTACTGTTCGCAGCCCGCCCTGTTCCAGAACTGGGTGCTGACCCCGGGCAGCCGCAGCAACAACGGTTACGTGTCTGGCGAGTACGACTTCAGCGACGGTTTGCAGCTTTACGGCTCGGCGGCCCTGTATGACACGGTGGGGTACTCCAACACCCAGATAAACGCATTCGGCACCGGCCAGTTCTATGACCAGACCACAGGGCAGGTCATCAGTCAGGCCGTTCGCCAGTTGACCGAGCAGGAAATCGGCACGGCGACCAATACCCACGACCGCGAGCAGAACTGGAATCTCCAAGCCGGCCTGCGCGGCACCATGTTCGATGGCAACTTCAATTGGGATTTGAACCTCAACACCCAGAAGTACACCGTGCGCGAGGACTTCACGGCCTACGATGGTGAGGCCCTGGACAACTTCTTCCTCGGCAAGCAATTGGGCACCACCAGCGCCGGCTTGCCCATTTACGCGATGAACTGGCAGCAGTGGTGGAACCCCATCACGCCGCAGCAATACAGCCAGTTTGCGGCCAATGGTGAGAACACCTCGTCGTCGTGGCTGGACCAGGCGCAGTTCCGCATCAACGGCGACCTGTTCCAGTTCCCGTGGGTGAAAGAGTCGGTGGGTTGGGCGGCGGTGCTCGAAGCTGCGCACAACGGCTTCCTGTTGTCGCCCGATCCGCGTGGCGCCAATGCCGCGACGTTCATGAACCCGTTCGAGGAGTACAACACCGGTGGCGGCACCCGCCAGCGCTTCTCGTTCGGCACCGAGTTCCGCGTGCCGGTGCTGGATACGGTGACCTGGACCATCTCCGGTCGTCTGGACAAGTACAACGACGCCAGCCGCGCCGACGTGGCCCGTACCTGGGGCTCCGGCCTCGAGTGGCGCCCGATCGAAAGTCTGCTGGTTCGCGGCAGCTACGGCACCAACTTCAAGGCGCCGGACATGCAGGCGGTCTATCAGACCGGCTCCACTGAGCCGCAGGGTAATTACATCGACCCCTTGCAGTGCATCGACGCCATCAAGGCCGGCCAGACCAACAGCACGTGGTGCAACCTGGTGCAGCGCTCCCCCTCGCAGTACTACAACCTGATCACGGGCGGCAGCCGCTTGTTGCTGCCGCAGACCGGCCACTCCTGGACCTACGGTTTCGTGTGGCAGGTGCCGGGCGTGGAGGGCCTCTCGCTGTCTACCGACTACTGGCACATGGGCGTAGACAACGCCATCCAGTACCTCAGCCAAAGCCAGGTGCTGATCGACGAGGCTGGCTGCCTTACCGGCGTGCAGGCTAACGGTACATCCAGTTTGTCACCGTATACGGCGCACGTGCCGGGTTCGGCGTATTGCAGCATGGTGACCCAGATGGTTCAGCGCAATGCCGCTGGCCAGATCACCTCGGTGGAGTCCGGCCCGATCAACGAAGCTTCGCTGTACGTGAGCGGCATCGATGCCTCGCTGGACTACAAGCTGCACACCGAGGATCACGGTGACTTCCGCGCGGGCATCAACTACACCGACAACCTCGCGTACAAGCAGCGTGTGCTGGCTTCCGACCCGCTGCAAAACACCCGCTATCAGAATGTGGCGAGCAGGGTCACGTGGATCGGCGACTGGAGCAAGGGCAACTGGAACGTGTCGATCTCCGGCGTGCGCGATGGCAGCATGCGCGCCCAAAACTATCAAGGCTGCAATGTGCTGCCCAATGGCATCCAGCCGAGCATGGTTACTGTGTCCAATGGCAGCGAGTCGATTCCTACCGGTGTTTGCCAGGTGACACTCAATGGCACCCCGACGGACGTTGCCGACACCATGTACTTGGGCAGGACGCCGGTGTGGATCACCTGGAACACCTCGATCGGCTGGCAGATCAACCCGGATACCAAGTTGAAGTTCACCGTGTCCAACATCTTCAACAAGGTCTCTTCGATCCCGTACTACGCCGGTGGCTTCGAGTTCGTCACGACGGGGCAGACCGCCAGTGAATACAACGGTCGCGAACTTTTCCTGACGTTTGATTACAAGCTCGACTGATCCATGTGGAGCAGGGCGAGCCCGGTCAGCGCCGGGCTCGCCGCTTTGGCCGATGGCGGCACGCCAGTCTGTAGACATGCCGACAGGTCAGATCCAGGCTGAATGCAGCCGCTATTTCATGCCGAGCCGGCGCACGCTGGGCCACGAAGTGGCCGCAAGCTGTCGCCTGGGCTGGGCAGTTTGCAAGAGGAGCACCCATGGCCTGCATGGATAAATTTTTGCCGACGACGGTGCTGGCGATCGGTTGGTCGATCGCGCCGGAATGGTCGTCTGCCTTGGTGGCATCGGCCGTCGATGCCAGCACGATAACGGACCCTGGTGTGGCCATGGTCGACCCGGCCTTGGTCCAGCCACCGGGTACGCCATGTGTGGTGCCGTTGTTTGACGCCTCGCTTGGCAGCGCAGGTGCGCCGTGCAGCATGGGCAGCCAGCCGCATCGGCTGGATAGCCTTGCCCGACTGGATGGCTCGCCATGGTATCCATGATATCGGGCGGCCGCTCGGGCTTGGGTCGAGGTAGTTGGTGGACGTGTGCCGCGTGGGTGATGCTGCTGATCGGCATGGTCGCGAATGTCGGTGTGGCCATTGCGGCATCGAATCCTGCTCCGCTGGTGATTCCCAGCCTGCAGCATTGGCATGGCGGCGATGGATATTGGCGCTGGCATCCAGCCAGTATCGTCTGGGTAGATCCAGCTGGGGGTCAGCCGCTGCACGTGCTCGGCCGGCGACTTGCTGATGAAATTGGTCAGCTGACCGGGCAGCCGCTGCGGGTTCGCTCAGGTACGGGAAGTAGGCCTGGCGATATCGTCTTGCGGCTGGTGGCTGCAAACGCTACGGGATCCGGCGCGTTCGGCGATGAGGGATATGCGCTTGATCTGGGCGACTCGATTCAGATCCGGGCGCATACCTTGGCCGGTGCCTTCTATGCCACGCGTACGATACTGCAGATGCTCGTTGTCCAGGGGCGTGCAAGCGGTCGGGCCGCAACCCTTCCCAAGGGTGCCGTGGTGGACACACCGCGCTATCGCGAGCGCTCGGTGATGTTTGACGTGGGCCGAAAATTCGCCGACAAGCGTTTTCTGGAGGCGTATCTGCGCTTCATGGGCTGGTACAAGCTCAATACCTTGCATCTGCATCTGAATGATCAGGTGAAAAATCAAGCGGGCGATGCCTGGCAGATTCGGGCTTTCCGGCTGAAGAGTGATCGCCCGGAATTCCGCGGGCTGATTCCGGCAGATGGCCTGTATTACACGCGCCAGGACTGGGACGAGCTGGAGGCTGTAGCGGCCGCCAACGCCGTCACTATCGTGCCGGAAATCGATACCCCGGGTCATGCGGGTGCACTGGTCGCAGCACAGCCTCAATGGGGCTATGCCGGTGATTCGCCGCCCGGGGGCACGCTGGACCCGACCCGACCGCAAACGCTGAGCTATGTGGAAGCGGTTTTTGCCGAGTTTTTGCCGTGGTTCCACTCGCCGCTGATTCATATCGGTGGCGACGAGGTCAATGTGAACAAGGGCGGCATCAGCGTGGCCAGCCAGATCAGCTACATCAATCAGCTAGGGCGCTATCTGCAACGGCAGGGCAAACAGGTCGAGGTATGGGGCGACGCCAGCTTTGCGGCTGGACTGGATAAATCCTTTCGGATCCAGCGCTGGATCAATTGGGGCAGCGAGTCGAGCATCGACTGGGGCAAGCTCGGCTTCGAATGGACGGAGTCCTATGGCGATTGGTACATCGTGCCTTTCGGGCCAGCCTACTTCCATCCCGACGGGCTGCGTGGCGATCAGCTGTATGCCGGCTGGGCCAGTCATCTGCCTGTGGCAGCGGACACGGCGGCCAGACTGAGTGGTGGTCAGATCAGCGTGTGGAATGACCAGGGGCAGCGCGATTACAGCTACGCCGACACGATTCACGATTTGCTGAAAGACGCCATCCCTGCCGCGGGTCAGTTGTTCTGGAGTGGGACGGCCTACGACAGCATGGGCAGGCCGTTGGATTACCCCTCACTTAGGCCAAGTATCAAGAAATTGCAATATGGGCCTGGTCATTCTTTGTTTCCCGGTGATCCGCTTTAGGCGATGACCACGTGCAGTCGCCGACCGATCGGTTGGTGGCAAGGAGATCTGATGAGCATCTGTTCAAACGCCAGATTGGCTGTCTTGTCGTTGGCTCTGATCGGCTTGACATGTATCGTCCCGGCGCCGGCATTTGCGGCGGATCCGGCCAGTGCTGCCAGCGTAACGCCACCCGATGCCGCCACCATTGAACGGCAGTGGATAGCCGCCAATAGCAAATTCGACGGTGTTCGTACGGCGATCCTGAAGCAGGTCGATGCTGCCGTTGCGCAAGGACCGTTCGAACCCGATTGGGCCA
>Ga0302228_10000369_pt1 | contig 38664 bp, 34 predicted proteins | sample II_Palsa_N1_2_FD_193519 | JGI IMG/M metagenome (GOLD analysis project Ga0302228, IMG submission 193519) | Peat permafrost microbial communities from Stordalen Mire near Abisko, Sweden - II_Palsa_N1_2 | ecosystem: Environmental > Terrestrial > Soil > Palsa > Peat permafrost | place: Sweden... | reverse complement strand
AAGGAGTGCAGCATGCCCCATGTGATGTGATGGGCGCAAAAGAATCGTGTGCATGCGCATTACCTTTGCTCCTCCCCCTGTTAGCAGGGGGAGGTTGGAGGGGGTGAAGCTTTCGATCTTCGAGAGCGAAGAGCGACCCCACCCCAACCCTCCCCTGCGAGCAGGGGTGGGAGCGAAGCGAAGGTGCTCATTGCCTTTGCTCCTCCCCCTGCTGGCAGGGGAGGCTGGGAGGGGGTGAGGTTTTTGATCTTCGAGAGCGAAGGTGGTCGTTGTGCATCCCGCCATCAGCGCGCGAGTCTTGAACGGCTACGGTCAAGCCGCGTAACCGTGCTCGCGCAGCGGCAGGTCGTAGCGTTCAATCAGCTGCCGATTTCCAGCACGGTACAGATCCTCCAGTTTTTCCTGCCAGCCGGGAGGAAATTCAATCCGCTGCCGATTACCCCGCTGCAGAAACCCGCCGCCCAGCGCGCGCAATCCCGCCGGCATGCGCGCCGCTAGGCGATTGGCGGCAGGGAAGTGCTTGCGCAAACGGTCGTAACGCACATAACGCGATGTCTCCTGGGCGTGCGTGTGGCGGCGCGTCAGCAGTTGCTGTGTGGTCGCGGCATCGACGCCCAGGATCGACGAAAGGCGATTGGCGAACGCTGTCTCGTCCGCCGTCCATTCTTCGAGCAGCAGAATCGCAATGCGTTCCTCGCCGAACAGCGCGCGGTAGATCTCGATGCTGCGCGCATAGTCGGCCACGCCAAGTACGTCGTTGGGGCGGTTGTCCCAGGCGTGCTCCAGCCATGCTGAAAAACTCACATGACGATCTTTGTAAGGCGAGGGCGTATTGACCAGAACGCGGCCATGCCTCCCGTAGAACGAGCGAATCATGTCCTGCTGACGGCGGATGGTGAACAGAATCCGCGCCTGCGGAAAGTGCTGATGCAGCCTTCTGGCGATCGTCGTGGTGAGCTGCGGTACGCCGGTGAGTCCTTCGTCGGACAGCACCGGCACCCGGTCGGAAGAACATGCGTCGAGCGACATCGCCAGCGCGCTGCGCAATGCCTCGGGATCATCGTCGAAGCCCTCGGTGCGTCGCAACGCATGCGCGATGCGCGCATCCACGCCCGGCCGGTGGGGATGACCTACGGCATGAATCTGCGGATGCGCAAAGATCAGGAAATCCTGTAGCGAGGTCGTACCCGTTTTAATGAAGCCGGGATGGATGATCATGCTGGGCGACGCCGGCTGGAGACTGGGTTCGCAACTATCGGATAAAAGTGAGCTGCACTCCATGGGTCAGTAAATTCTCGTGCGGAATAGAGCAGACACCGGGTATTCCGCGGACAAAAAATAAGGCCTCGCATCGCTGCGAGGCCTTGGTACAACTGGCGGAGAGGGAGGGATTCGAACCCTCGGTACGCTTACACGTACGCCTGATTTCGAGTCAGGTACATTCGACCACTCTGCCACCTCTCCAGAGGGGTGCGCGTGGTCCGCGCGAGCCGGCAAGTTTACGCGGTAGGTGGGCCAGAGACAAGCTGCCGCGGGGTTTGCCTGTCTCCGGGGCGGCGGTCAGCCGGCCTTTTTCTTCGCCAATCGCAGCCAGGTATCGACCACGGTATCCGGGTTCAGCGATAGCGATTCGATGCCCTGTTCCATCAGCCACTCGGCCAGATCCGGATGGTCGCTGGGGCCCTGGCCGCAGATGCCGATGTACTTGCCCTTGGCGCGAGCGGTCTTGATCGCCATCGACAGCAGCTTTTTCACGGCTGGGTCGCGCTCATCGAAAAGGCTGGCGACGATGCTGGAGTCGCGGTCCAGGCCCAGGGTGAGCTGGGTCAGGTCATTGGAGCCGATTGAGAAGCCGTCGAAGATATCGAGGAACTCATCGGCGAGCAGGGCATTGGATGGCACTTCGCACATCATGATGACCTTGAGGTCGTGCTCGCCCTGCTTGAGACCATTCTTTGCCAGCACCTCGATCACCTTGCGGCCTTCGCCCAGCGTGCGCACGAACGGGATCATCACCCATACGTTGTCCAGGCCCATCACTTCGCGCACGCGCTTGACGGCTTTGCATTCCAGCCCGAACGCTTCGGAGAAACTTGGATCGACATAGCGGCTCGCGCCGCGGAAGCCGATCATCGGATTTTCTTCGTGCGGCTCGTAGCGCGAGCCGCCGAGCAGGCCGGCGTATTCGTTGGACTTGAAATCCGACAGGCGCACGATCACCGGCTTCGGGAAGACCGACGCAGCAATCGTGGCGATACCTTCGGCGAGGCGATCGACGTAGAAGCTCACGGGATCGGCATAACCGGCGATGCGCTCGTCGATCTTTGCCTTGGTTTCAGCGTCCTGCTTGGTGTATTCGAGCAGCGCTTTTGGATGCACGCCGATGTGGCTGGCGATGATCATTTCCAGACGCGCCAGGCCGATACCGGCATTCGGCAGCATGCCGAAGTCGAATGCGCGCTCCGGGTTCGCCACGTTCATCATGATTTTCAGCGGCGCTTCGGGCATGTCGCCGAGATCGGCGGTGATCCGCTCGAACTTCAGGATGCCCTCATAGATCGTGCCGGTGTCGCCTTCGGCACAAGACACGGTAACGTCGGCGCCGTCGGGGATCTTGTCCAGCGCGTTGCCCGTTCCGACCACGGCCGGTACGCCCAGTTCGCGCGCGATGATCGCCGCGTGGCAGGTACGGCCGCCGCGGTTGGTGACGATCGCCGAGGCCCGCTTCATTACGGGCTCCCAATCGGGGTCGGTCATGTCGGCGATCAGTACGTCGCCAGCCTGCACCTTGCTCATGTCGGCGAGCGAGCGGATCACGCGCGCCTTGCCGGCGCCGATCTTCTGGCCGATCGAGCGGCCTTCAGCGAGCACTTTGCTCCTCTCGCTGAGGTTGAAGCGTTCGAGCTGGGTGGCATGCGCGCGCGACTTCACCGTCTCCGGGCGGGCCTGCACGATATAGAGTTTCCCGGTGTTGCCGTCCTTCGCCCACTCGATGTCCATCGGGCGGCCGTAGTGCTTTTCGATGATCAGCGACTGGCGTGCTAGCTCCTGCACATCGTCGTCATTGATGCAGAAACGCTTGCGCATCTCGGCCGGTGTGTCTTCGGTGCGCACGCGTTCGCCCGGCGCGCTGGAATACACCATGCGCAACTGCTTGGCGCCGAGATTGCGACGCAATACGGCTGGCTTGCCAGCGTTCAAGGTCGGCTTGAAAACGTAGAACTCGTCGGGATTGACCGCACCCTGCACGACCATTTCGCCAAGGCCGTAGGAGCCGGTGACGAAGACCACGTCGCGGAAGCCCGATTCGGTGTCCAGCGTGAACAGCACGCCGGATGCGCCCACATCGGAGCGCACCATCAGCTGCACGCCGGCGGACAGGAAAACGTCCTCGTGCTTGAAGCCCTGGTGCACGCGGTAGGCGATCGCCCGGTCGTTGTACAGCGAGGCAAAAACTTCCTTCACCTTGTGCAGTACGTCGTCGATACCGACGACGTTGAGGAAGGTCTCCTGCTGGCCGGCGAACGACGCATCCGGCAGATCCTCTGCGGTGGCGGAGGAGCGGACCGCGACCGCGATGTCTTCGGCGCCAGCGTCCTTGCAAAGCTTGATATAGGCCTCGCGGATCGCCTGCTCGAGTTCAGCGGGCAGGGCGGTATCGACGATCCAGCCGCGGATCTCCTTGCCAGCCACGACCAGCGTGTCGACGTCATCGACGTCGAGCGTGACCAGACGATCCTGGATGCGCTTGGCCAGGCCGCTCTTTTCCAGATACTGCTGGAACGCGTCTGCCGTGGTGGCAAAACCACCTGGCACGGAGACACCGAGCTTGGCGAGGTTGCCGATCATCTCGCCCAGCGAGGCGTTCTTGCCACCGACCTTACCCAGGTCAGTCATGCGCAGTTGGTCGAGCCAAAGCACCAGATCGTTCAAGGTGGGTCTCCTCAAGAGCTTTTTAATGATTAGTGGGTAGGGGCGTGCGGAACGGGTGCGGCAGGCAAGCCCGAAAGCAGGCTGCAAAGGACTGGTATTGTCCGCTGTGGATGGTGCGAAGCACAAGAAGACCATTGCCTGGGGTTGTCGTGCCAACTGCATACCAGTCAGGTGGCGGTCAATCGGCGACAGCATTTTGCGCTTGCGTTAAGGTGCTATCAGCTTTCCCTCTACAAACGCGCCCAGCAACCAGGTCCCCGTATGCAGCGAACGGTTTACTTCATCTCCGACTCTACTGGTATTACTGCAGAGACCATCGGCAACAGCATCCTGGCGCAGTTCGAGGGTGTGCAGTTCGACAAGCATCGGCTGCCGTTCACCGACGATACGCAGAAGGCGGAGGCGGCTGCGTTGCGCATCAAGACGCGTTACGCGCAGACCGGCGAACGGCCGATCGTGGTCAATACCATGGCCGAGCGTGCCCTGTGCGACATTGTCGCCACCAGTGGGGCGTTGATGCTCGACGTGTTCGCGCCGTTCATCGGTCCGTTGGAGGACGAACTGGGTGCCAAACGTTCCGGTGCGGTCAATCGTTCGCACGGTATGGTCGATTTCGACAAGTACGAGGCGCGCATCAACGCGACCAATTACGCGCTTTCCCATGATGACGGGATGGACGTGGACTACGCACAGGCCGATCTGATTCTGGTCGGCGTATCGCGCTCCGGCAAGACGCCCACCTGTCTCTACATGGCCTTGCATTACGGCGTCAGCGCCGCCAACTATCCGCTTACCGACGATGATCTGGACAAGCTTGAATTGCCCGTACGCCTTCGTCCCTATCGCGATCGCCTGTTCGGTCTGACCATCGAGCCACAACGGCTGGCACAAATTCGCGAACAACGTCGCGCGGGCAGCAAATACGCCACCTTGCAGCAATGCCGCTGGGAGCTTGAGCAGGCGGACAAGTTGATGCGTCACGCCGGTATTCCCAGCCTGAACACCACGCATGTGTCGATCGAGGAGATCGCCAGCAAGATTTTCGACCGCTTCGGTATCGAGCGGACCATGTTCTAGAAGTTGAGAGTCAGGAGTTCGTTTTGCCGATGATTGCCACGCTGGACAACCGATCCTCTTTACTGCCAGGCCGCTTCGGTTTCCTGATGGGTTTGTACGCGGAAAATTATCATCGGCTGGCGCGCCTGTTCGCGCCGCACGAGCTGACGCCCGGGCGATATGTCTCGGATGTGGATGACGGACTCAACGTGCACCTGCATCTGCAGGAACGTCATCCCTACACACTGGAACTGGAGCTCACCTACGATTTCGTCGACGCGCATACCGGTCAGCGCGCGCCGTCCGCGCAACTGCGCATGTACACCGATGCCCATGTAGCTGAAGCGCTGCATTGCCATCCCGGGCGTCATTTGTGGCAGGTGCTGGGCCCGTTTCCGCCCGCACATACGGTGCTTCAGCATCGTTTACGGATGAATGGTTTTCTGTCGCGCTGGCTGGAATACCTGGGCGAGCAAGGGCATTCCATCGGCACCCTGGAGCGAGAAAGCTGACTGGCGATAGTGCCCCTGCAACGCACGACGCCGATGCCAAACGACAGGCAACAAAAAACCCGCATAGGCGGGCTTTCGGTTAGTGGCGGAGTGGACGGGACTCGAACCCGCGACCTCCGGCGTGACAGGCCAGCATTCTAACCGACTGAACTACCACTCCGCATTTTCCCAACAGTTACTTTGCAACGCTTCCAGCGATCCAACTTTGCCATCCAACCCGACTGCCATGCTGCGCTGTCTGGCTGAAGTGGCGTCCCCACGGGGATTCGAACCCCGGTCGCCACCGTGAAAGGGTGATGTCCTAGGCCTCTAGACGATGGGGACAAATGTAGTTGGTGGAGCCAGGCGGGATCGAACCGCCGACCTCCTGCATGCCATGCAGGCGCTCTCCCAGCTGAGCTATGGCCCCGCCGCTGGAAGCCCGAAAGAATAGGTCCGAGTCAGATATCCGTCAAGCATTTTTTGGCATCGGGGCGGTGCAAGCGATGCGCAGAGTGACCTCGATGCGTGATCGATCGAGTCGAGCGATCCGATGGAGGAACGTTCGTTTAAGCTGCTGGTGAGTTGAGCGGGCGCGGGAACGGCATGCACGAAATCGGATTCATTCGCGACCTTGCCATGGTGATGATCGTGGCCGGCGCCACCACGATCCTGTTTCAGCGCCTGCGTCAGCCCGTGCTGCTGGGGTACATCCTGGCAGGCGTGCTGATCGGTCCGCACACGCCAGGTGTACTGGTGGCCGACCCGCAAGCCATCGATGACATTTCCAATCTGGGCGTGGTGCTGCTGATGTTTACGCTGGGGCTGGAGTTCAGCGTGCGCAAGCTGCGTGAGGTGGGTGTCGGCGTGCTCGCGGTGGCCGTCGCCGAAGTGGGACTGATGCTGTGGATTGGTGTCGGTATCGGCGGGCTGTTCGGCTGGAAGGGCATGGACGCGCTGTTCCTGGGGGCCATCATCGCGTTGTCTTCGACCATGGTGGCTACCCGCACCTTGTCCGAGAGTGGTCAGCGGCAACAGTCGTTTGCCAAGTTGGTGATCGGCCTGCTGGTCGCCGAGGACATGCTCACCATTGTCATGCTCACCTTGCTGACGGCGATCGCGATTGGCGGATCGGTGCAGGCACAGACCGCATTCACCCTGGTCGGGCATCTGAGCCTGTTCATGGTCGCGGGAATGATTCTGGGTCTGCTGCTGCTGCCGCGACTGGTCGACTACGTGGCTGGTTTTGGCCGCGATGAAACCTTGCTGGTGAGTGTGCTGGGGATTTGCTTTGGGGCCAGTTTGCTGGCGGTCTGGATGGGCTTCAGCGTGGCGCTGGGCGCGTTTCTCGCGGGGGCCGTGGTGGCCGAATCGCGAAGCGTGGGGCGTGTATTGCGTCTGGTGAAGCCGTTGCGCGACATGTTCGCGGCGCTGTTTTTTGTAGCGATCGGCTTGAAGATCGACCCGACGATGCTGTTGCCGTACGCGTTGCCGGCGCTGCTGATTGCCGCCGTGGTGATCGTCGGCAAAACCCTGACCTGCAGCCTGGGCATTTTCATCGTCGGCCACGATGCGCGCACGGCGCTGCGCTCAGGCCTGAGCATGGCGCAGATCGGCGAATTCTCGTTCGTGATTGCGACGTTGGGCTTGTCGCTGGGCGTGATCAGCAAGTTCATCTATCCGATCGCGGTGGCGGTGTCGGTACTTTGCATGGCGGCTTCGCCGTACCTGACCCGGTCGGCTGACCGACTCGCCACTGGACTGCGTTGGGTAACGCCGCGATCGATACGGCTGCTGGCGACCAGCTATAGCGGCTGGCTGGAGAACCTCAAACCGGTCAATGAGAACGCCGCACTGGCGGCGATCTTTCGTCGGCTGCTATGGCACATCGCAATCAATGTGCTGTTGGTGGTGACGCTGTTCATGATTGGCGCCTACGTCAATTCACACAACTGGGATTGGTTCTCGATGTTGGGTATCGGGCGTGATCTGCGTCACACCTTGATCTGGGCGTGTGCGCTGTTCCTGTCGCTGCCGATACTGACGGCGGTTTATCGCAAGGCCGAGGCCCTGGGCATGTTGCTAGCGGAACTAGGCATCAGCGAGCGGTTTGCTGGGTCGTACACACAGTCCATCCGCCTGGTGCTGGCACGCGTCATACCCCTGGCAACGCTGCTGGGGCTGGCGTTGCTGGTCAGCGTGCTCGGCTCCACCATCCTGCCGCCGCGAGGGGTGGCATTGTCGCTGGTCTTGCTGGGTTTGGTGCTGGCAGTGGCGCTGTGGCGCGGCTTGGTGCAGATGCACGCACGCCTGCAGGCGGCCCTTAAAGAAACACTGGACAAGCCCGATACACCCGACAACGGCCCCGGATGACGGTTTGAAGGGTGTTATGAACCTTTATGCCGGCTGACGGTCGTAGTACGGCATCGTTGCCAAGACTGGACAAGCGCCCCACAATGTGTGGCCTGCCTCCATTGGGGGGGCCCGGTTGGCAATGCCGGCATATCAATTAGAGGGAGTTACGAATGAAGCATTTTCTGCGTCCCACGCTGACGGCGGCCGCGATGGCTGTTGCGCTGGGCATGACTGCGGGCGTGTACGCTCAGGCTGCCAAAACCGGCGCCGCCGCCACGACGGGCACGGTCGACAAGGCTAAGGCGAGCTACGTTGTCGGTTGGGAAATCGCTTCCCAGGTTCCACCGATCATGCGTGACGATCTGGATGCCGGCGCAGTAGGCCGTGCGGTAACGGCAGCGCTCTCCGGCCAGAAGCCGACCATGACCGACGCTGAAGCCAAGCAGGTTCATGACGCCTTCATGGCTCAGATCCAGGCCAAGTACCAGGCCGAGATGATCCGCGTTGGCGCCAAGAACAAGACCGAAGGCGATGCCTTCCTGGCCAAGAACAAGACCGCTCCGGGCGTGAAGACGACTGCGTCGGGCCTGCAGTATCAGGTGATCAGCCAGGGTACGGGCGCTCGCCCGGGTCCGAATGACACCGTGCAAATCGACTACACCGGCACGTTCGTCAACGGCGAAGTGTTCGATGCTTCGGCCAAGCACAATCCGCCGGGTCCGGCTTCGATCCCGCTCGCTGGCGTGATTCCGGGCTTCAAGGAAGGTCTGCAGCTGATGCAGGTCGGTGGCCACTACAAGCTGTTCATCCCGTCGACGCTCGCTTACGGTTCCGAGCCGCGTCCGCCGATGCCGCCGAATGCCACGCTGATCTTCGACGTGACCCTGGTCAAGACCGGTCCGACCCCGGCTGGCGCTGCCCCGGGCGGCGCTGCTCCCGGTGGCGGTCAGTAAGCCATAGTCGATCGCGGTATGTGACAAGGCAAAGGGGGCGCGGAGTCATTCGCGCCCCCTTTTCTATGGGTGGTCGCTGACCTGTGTCCGGTGGTTGCTGCTACGCGGTTAGAATAGCCGGCTACGTTTGAAGGGCTCGTCGCAAGATGATGAAAATCACTATTTTCGGCACTGGCTATGTCGGTCTGGTCACCGGTGCCTGCCTGGCCGAAATGGGCAATCGTGTTATCTGCGTCGATATCGATGCGGCCAAGGTCGAGCGCCTAAAGCGCGGCGAGATTCCCATTTACGAGCCCGGCCTGGAGTCGATCGTCCGGCGTAACCACGCTAGCGGGCAGCTCGACTTCACCACCGATGCGGCGCCGGCGATCGCGCATGGCGAGGTGATCTTCATTGCGGTCGGAACGCCGCCGGACGAGGATGGCAGCGCCGATCTGAAATACGTGCTGGAGGTGGCCAGAACCATCGGTCGACACCTGGACCGCTATACGGTGGTGGTGAACAAGTCGACCGTGCCGGTCGGTACCGCCGATCGCGTGCGCGAAACCGTGGCGGCAGAACTGACCGCCCGCAACGCCACGATCGGGTTCGATGTTGTTTCCAATCCCGAGTTTCTGAAAGAAGGCGCGGCGGTGGACGACTGTCTGCGTCCGGATCGCATCATCGTGGGTGCGTCCAGTGAGCGCGCGGTGTCGGTATTGCGCAAGCTGTATGCGCCGTTCAACCGTAATCACGACCGCATGGTGGTGATGGACGAGCGATCGGCCGAGCTGACCAAGTACGCTGCCAATGCCATGCTGGCGACCAAGATCAGCTTCATGAACGAAATCGCGAACATCGCCGAACGCGTTGGTGCGGATGTGGAACTGGTGCGCCAAGGCATCGGCTCGGATCCGCGGATTGGCTACCACTTTATCTATCCGGGCGCGGGTTACGGCGGCTCGTGTTTTCCCAAGGACGTGCAGGCGCTGGAGCGCACGGCGCGCAGCTACGGTTACGACGCACAGCTGCTGACGGCAGTCGAAGCGGTGAACCTGCAGCAAAAGACCAAGTTGTTCGAGTTGATCTCGCGTCACTTCGATGGATCGCTGGCGGGCAAGACCATTGCACTGTGGGGCCTGGCCTTCAAACCCAACACCGATGACATGCGCGAAGCCTCCAGTCGGCGCCTGATGGAAGCCTTGTGGAGCGCTGGTGCGAAGGTGCGTGCCTTTGATCCGCAAGCACGTGAGGAAACCCACCGACTGTACGGCGACCGTGAGGATCTGGTGCTATGCGAACACGCTTACGACGCCTTGGAAGGTGCCGATGTGCTGGCCATCGTTACCGAGTGGAAAGCGTTCCGTAGCGCTGATTTCCAGCGTATCCGCGCCGCGTTGCGCGAGCCGGTCATCTTCGATGGGCGCAATCTTTACGACCCGCTCGCGGTGGAAGAGGCTGGTCTGGCCTACTACGGTATCGGTCGCGGCCGTAGCCTGCAGATCAGGCCATGAACGCTTCGAACGACACTCTCGAGGGACGGCTCGCAGAGCTTGAGGTCAAGCTGACCTTCATCGATGACACGGTGCAGGCGCTGATGACGGCCGATGCCGATCAGTCGATGCGCATTGCCGCACTGGAGCGTTCGCTGCGCGAGCTGCGCGGCGAGCTCTCGTCGATGCGCGTTGCGCAGGTAGACGATCCGCACAGCGAACCACCACCGCCGCACTACTGACCAACGACCCCGACCCACCCAAGTTCTGCGACAACGGATCACCCACATGGCCGATTCCCTGCGCGATCAGCTGCTCAAGAGCGGCATCGTCAAACAGGTTCAACAAGACCGGGTTCAACAAGACCGCGGTCGCGAACCAAAGCGCACGCCGCTGCCAGCGCAAGCTGGCAAGCCTGCGAACAAGAACGCGAAGCCCCATCAACCATCCCACGCAGCGCGGCCGTCGCGCCGGGATCAGGGTGAAATGGATCTTGCCAAGGCGTATGCGATACGCGCACAGACCGAGGCCAGCGAACGCAAACGAATCGAGCAGGAAGCGGCCGAACAGGCCCGGCTACGTCGTGAGCGCAAGCTCAAGATCCAGCAGCTGCTCGATGGCAAGGCGCTCAACAAGGCCGAGGCTGTCCAGCCGCGTAATTTCGAATACGGCGGGAAGATCCGTCGGGTGCATGTCGACGCCGCACAGCTGACAGCACTCAACGCTGGCGAGCTGGGCGTGGTGCAGCAGGGTGGTCGCTACCTGCTGGTCAGTCGGGAAATTGCCGAGCAGGTGCGAGACATCGATTCACATCAGTTGGCGCTGCTGGTCGATCCGAATGCCGCCAGTGTGGGTGACGACGGCGTGCCCGACGACCTGATGTGGTGATTTAACCCTCGGCTTTTGTCGGTAGCTCGAAGCCGCTCTGCGCGAGCGCTGGATCGTCCCAGCCGTCCTTCGGGCTGAAACGCACGCCGTAACGCTGCGCGAGTTGTTCGAGTTTCAGCTTCAGTTTGTCCACGCCCTCGCTGCGCGCGTATTGGATCGGGCCGCCGCGGAATGGCGCAAAACCGGTGCCGAAAATCACCCCCGCGTCGAGCAGGTCGGCATCGGCAACGACGCCCTCGGCGAGACAGGCGATCGCCTCATTGACCATCGGCAGAATCATGCGCTCCTGCAGATCGGGAGGCATCACGTAATTCTGATCGACCTCCGGCTTCACCGGCTTGCCGTCCTGCCACACATACAAGCCTTGGCCGTCCTTCTTGCCGCGTTTACCGGTGGCCAGCTTTTCTTCCAGCCCCGGTGGCAATTCCAATCCAAGGAACGGTGCGAGCTCTTTGCCGACTGAAGCGCAGACGTCCAGCCCCACGGTGTCGGCCAGTTCGATCGGGCCCATCGGCATGCCGAATTTTTTCGCTTCGCGATCAAGCACCGGACCGGGTACTCCCTCGCTGTACAGGCGCATGGCCTCAAGCAGGTAGGGCATCAGGATGCGATTGACCAGGAAGCCAGGCGTCCCTTTCACCAGCACCGGCAATTTGCCTATGGCCTTGCAGAACGCCAACGCGCGCTTCTCGATCGCCGGGTCGAGCTGGTCGTGCCGCACGACTTCGACCAGGGGCATCTGTGCGACGGGATTGAAGAAGTGCAGGCCGAGAAAACGTTGCGGTGCCTTCAGGCCGTTGCGTAACTCGTCCAACGGGATGCTGGAGGTGTTGCTGGCGAGGATTTCGTCGGCCTGGAACTGCGGCTCGATCGTTTGATACAGCTCGCGCTTGGCTTCTGCGTTTTCGTAGATGGCCTCGATGGCCAGATCGGCTTGCGCCACACCCTTGCCCTCGACGTCAGCACGCAAACGGCGTGCGGTCTGCTCGACTTTTTCAGGATTCTTGAGCTTTTTCTCGTACAGCTGTCGGGCACGATCCAGCGCAGGCTGGATCAATTTCATCTCGCGGTCCTGCAGCGTGACGTCGAAACCCTTGAACGCGGCCCATGCCGCGATGTCGCCGCCCATCACGCCAGCGCCCACCACGTGAACATGCTTGATGCCGGACTCGGTACCACTGCCCTGGCTCTTCAGTCGTTCCTGCAGGAAAAACACGCGAATCAGATTTTGTGCCGTGGACGTTTTGGCCAGCTTGGCGACCGAGCGTGCCTCCAGTTTCAGCCGCTGCTGGATGTTGCCGCCGCCGCGCTTCCATACGTCAATCATCGCGAACGGAGCAGGGTAGTGCTCTTTGCGGACTTTGGCTGCGGTCTGCTTGAGCACCATCGGCGCGATGAGCTGCCGGGCCAGCCACGTATTGCTGGCCCAGGCCTTTGCGCGCCGCGCAAACGGGCGTGGTTCGGGTCGACGCAGCAGCAGGCGGGCTTCAACCAGCAACTCTTCCGGACGACTCAGGCGGTCGACCACACCCAGCGCAAGCGCCCGCTTGGCTGAGAGAGTTCTGCCCGCAAGCATCACCGGTAGCGCATCCATCGCGCCGATCAAACGCGGCAGGCGCGCGGTGCCGCCCCAGCCGGGATGAATGCCCAGCATCACCTCGGGCAGGGCGATCTTGGTCGTGTCATCGTCCGCGGCGATGCGCTGGCCGCAGGCCAGGATGAGTTCGGTGCCGCCGCCCATGCAGGCGCCGTGCACGGCCGCCACGGTGGGGCAGGGCAGGCGCGCCAGTGCTTCGTAGACGCGCTGGCCGTGCTCGATGTTTTCCAGAACGGTATCGTTCTTGGCGTATTCAACGAACGCCTTGATGTCCGCCCCGACAGCAAACCCGGAAGGTTTGGCCGAATGGATGATCACGCCGGCCGGCTTTTCGATCGCCAGGCGCTCGATGATCAGTTCGAACTCGTCCAGCATCGCCCGGGAAATCGCGTTGACGTTGCTGTTGGCACGATCGAGACTCAGGACGACAACGCCATCGTCGCCTTCGCTGGTCTTCCAGTGATTGAAGCGCAATCCTTCGAACATGGGGGCTGCAGGCGTGGTTGAGGTGGTCTGAACCATACCGTTCTGCTGCCATGATTGCGAGATGTGACGGGCGTGCTTGACCATCAGGTGAAGCAGGTGTGAAATCTTTTCTCCGGTCGGACACGTCAGACAGTGACGGCCATGACCGGCCTGGCTATGGGCCAAAGCCCCGCTGGCTAAAGATGGGCAGCACTTCGTGGTTCAATGGTTGCCATACAAGACTTGACCAACTATCCACCCAGGTGCCTGGGCCCTGGCCATACCGGCCATGTCCCAGCACGGCAGGACGGGAACGCAATGACTTCCGCGATGGCTTCCGCTCCAGCGCAAGCCGGTACTGAAATTTTCGAGCGCATTCTGACCGCACCTAGCGGTCTGGTGCTGCTGGACAGCAAGGACGTCCACGAACTGGTGAACCAGTTCCGCGTGATCGCCAGGCATAGCGGCCAGGCGGTCTACCTGTGGCAACCCGACACCGGTCTGGCCAGTTTGCGGGACGCGCACGTGCGGGTACCGGACTGCCAGCGACTGGGCAATGCGCTGCGCTACATGCAGCAGAGCATGCATTTCGGCGTTTATATGCTGGTGGGTCTGGAATTGCCGCTGTCGGCGATGGATGCCACCTTGCTGCGCCAGCTGGCGCGCTCACCGAAAGACCACACACGACGGGTCGTGCTGATCGACGTTCCGGCAGCGCTCGCCGAACACCTGGGCGAATTGGCCACCCATTTGCGATCCGAGGACAGCCAGCCGCAGCGCCTGCGGTTGCGCGACGGTCGCTGGCTGGTTTGAAGCTGGTTATTCCGGAGGCCGGACACTTTGAGGCAGACCCACGAATGAACTCCGGCATCCTTCTGATCGCTGCTCAGCGGGAATTGCGCCGCAGTCTGTTCGATGCGCTCGATCAGGCAGGCTATTCGCAGATCCATAGCGCCCGCGATGTGCCGCATGCCGCGATTCTTCTGGAGGGTCGCCCTGTGCTGCCCCCTTTGCAGTTGATTGTGGTGGTCTTGACCGCCGACGAGCAGCAGGCACAGAAATGCTTTGAGCAATTGCGTAGGCTGCCCGGTGGCGCTGAAACGCCGCTGATCGCGGTGTTGGCCGAAGAAGCTTCGCTCAATCCCGCCGATCTGCCGGCTGGCGTCGCCGACTGGATGCACGCCGCGCAGATCAGCAGCGAATTGGTGCCGCGCTGGCGGCGTTCGCAAACTGCCCGAAGCCCTGGCGAGGCATCCGCAGAACCGGCGAGCGGCGGCCATGAAGACTATCGCTACGTCTTCGAGGAAGGCGACGGCGAGTGGCTGATCGCCGATGCCCAGAGCGGGCGATTGCTGGAAGTCAGCCCGACGGTGGTCCGGCATAGCCGCATGCATGCCAGTCAATGGCATGGGCTGCCGTTGTCCCAGGTACTGCGGTTCGAAGGCGTAACGATCCAGCAAGTGCTGGCCGAGGCCGATCGTCGTTGGTATCCGTGCCAGCGAAAGTCATCGCAAGGTGTCGACACCGGCCAGGCGAGCGTGCGGCGCATACGCCACGATGGGCACGATGCATTGGCGCTGATGTTCCGTAGTGACCGGGCCGATCTGCGGGCCGAGGCGGCGTTGTCGCTGCTGTCGCGCATCTTTACTTCGGCCAGCGGCGTCGACGCGCAAATCGCTGCGGGTCGGCTGCTGTTTGACGAGCTGGGCCTGGATTATCTCGCTGTCTGGTCGGCACGTCAGGACGGTGCCGAGGCACCGACCCAGATGCTGCAGTTGTGGAATGGCGAAGATCCGATTTGGCCGCCGGCGTCATTGCAGAATTCACTGCAGATGGTGCTTGGTGGCAAACCCGTCCTGGTCCGGGCCGATGCGCGTCAGCTGGCAACGATGGATCCGTTGCTGCAGCAGCTGGGCCTGGCTGGATTCGCCGGCATACCGCTGTATGACGAACGCCATACGGTGTTCGGTGCCATGTTGGTCGGCAGCCGCAAGGGCTTCGGCGAAATGGGCATTATCGAACCGGTGTTGCGTTGCGCCGCGGCCCGTTTTGCGCAAGTACTCGAACTGAGCCGCACCCGCGAGCAAGGTCGCGCCGAGGGGCTGGTCGACGCGCTTACCGGGCTGCCCAACCGGTTGTTGTTCAACGATCGACTGGACACGATCATCCGTGAGGCGACCCGACATGGCGAGTGTTTCGCGGTGCTGTTCGTCGATCTTGACCGGTTCAAGAACATCAACGACACGCACGGGCACGCGGCCGGCGATCAGGTCCTGAGAGTCGTCACGCAACGTCTGTGTGGCAGCATCCGCGCCTCCGATACGGTGGCGCGCTATGCCGGCGATGAGTTCACCGTGGTGCTGCGGCATATCGTGAAGAACGACGACGTGTCGCGGGTTGCCGAAAAGATCGTGCAGGTCATGGAAGCTCCGTTGTATCTCGACGACGGCACCGAACTGCAGGTCACCGCTTCGATGGGTCTGAGCTTCTTCCCCGATGACGCAGGGGATGCGGAAACTCTGCTCAAGCACGCCGACGAGGCGATGTACGCGGCAAAGCACCACGGCCGCAATAATTTCAAGATCTACGAAGTGAGCCCGGAGTACGCGCAGCAACATGGCACGGCATTACGCTCGCGCCTGCGTCATGCCGAGGGCAACGGTGAGCTGCGCGTGGTCTATCAACCGCAGGTCGATACAACCACCGAGGACATCGTCGGGATGGAGGCACTGGTGCGCTGGGAGCACCCCGAGCTGGGCATGATCAGCCCGGCCGTGTTCATCCCGCTGGCCGAGGAGACCGGCTTGATCGTATCGATCGGCGAGTGGGTCATGCGCACCGCATGCCGACAGGCGCGCGAGTGGGAACAGCGTTACGGACTGCGCTTGCGGCTGGGCGTCAATTTGTCCGCCGTGCAATTGATGGAGCCGCAACTGCTCGAGACCGTAGCCAGGGTGCTGCAGGAAACCGGCCTGGATCCCGCATTGCTGGAGATGGAGATCACCGAGAGCATCAGCATCAAGGAAGCGCCGAATCTGGTCGAAAACCTGCACGGCCTGCACAAACTCGGCTGCCATATCGCGATCGACGACTTCGGTACCGGCGCGGCATCGCTCGACTATCTGCGCCGGCTGCCGGCCGACCGGATCAAGATCGACCAGAGCTTTGTACGCAACATCGGCGTCGACCCCGATGATGAAGCGATCGTGCGTGCGACCATCGAAATGGCTCATCGCCTGAAGCGTGCCGTGGTGGCCGAAGGGGTGGAGATCGAGCAGCATCTGCAGTTTCTGCGCGCCCATGGATGCGACGAATTGCAGGGCTACCTTTTCTGCCGACCGCTGCAGCCGATCAGCTTCGACAAGTTGCTGGCCGAGCGGCAACGGTTGCTGGATGTGCGCACGCCCGAGCCGGCTTGAGCTGCTGCCGGTCGACCCCATAACGGTCGAATGACCTGTTGGCGGATGGGGGCGTCAGGCTCGCGCATGACAACCAGCCAACAGGCCATGCGTTAAGGTGTGGACAGCATACCCACGCATGCTGAACTTGAACGCTTGGCTGCGGTCTGAGCGGGGCGTTCGGTTCCAACCAAGTTCCCGCAGCGGATGACGGCATTGACGATGGATACGGCCCGGATGGGCGAAAATGAACTGGATCGTGCGCTGGTCGAGCGCGTCCAGAGTGGGGACAAGCGGGCTTTCGATCTGCTGGTGCGCAAGTACCAGCACAAGGTGATCGGGCTGGTTTCACGCTATGTGCGAAGTCACGCCGAGTGCGAGGACATTGCGCAGGAGTCGTTCATTCGCGCGTGGCGGGCAATCGGCTCGTTTCGTGGTGACAGTGCCTTTTACACCTGGCTGTACAAGATCGCAGTCAATACGGCCAAGAACCACCTGGTGGCGATGGGCCGGCGTCCGCCAACCGACGACATCGACGCCGAAGATGCGGTTTTCATGGCTGGTGCCGAACGCATGCACGACAGCGCCACCCCTGAGCGTGAACTGATGCGCCAGGAAATTGAACAATCGGTGTTTTCCACTGTCCAAGCTCTGCCCGAGGAACTGCGGACCGCCATTACGCTGCGCGAAGTGGATGGTCTCAGTTACGATGAAATCGCCGAAGCGATGGGCTGTCCGATCGGTACGGTGCGTTCGCGTATCTTCCGGGCACGCGAGGCCATCGATGAGAAGCTGCGGCCTTTGTTGTCGGACCGCGAGGACCATGCATGAATCAGGCAGACATGAATCAAGAAAACGTGAATCAATCCATTCGGGAAAACCTGTCGGCCGGCATTGATGGCGAGTTGTCGAATGAAGAGTTGCGCTTTCTGTTGCGTCGACTCGATCACGACGCTTCTCTGCAACACGCCTGGGCGCATTACCACATTGCCCGCGACGGACTGCGCCGACAGCTGCCGTTGATGGCGGCGCCCGGGTTCGCTTCCAGGGTGATGTTGGCGATCGAGCAGGAATCGATGCCGGTAGCCAGCGGTAAGGCAGCTAGTGGGCGCAGTCGCGGTTGGCTGCGCTGGTCTGCCGGCGGTGCGATTGCCGCCAGTGTCGCAGCGGCCGCCTTGATGATCGGCCAGCCTACCGGCGATTCCGAGATCCATGCAGGAACGCCCGCACCGCGCGCCAGCAGTAGTGCGCTGGCCAAGGTCGCTCCGCAGAGCAAGCCGGCCATCCCGGCTGCCGTACCGACGTGGCTGAGCAGTGACTCCGCCGGTTTGCTTAGTCAGCAGGCGTCCGCGACGTTGGGTGCGCCGCTGGATGAGAATCAACCGATCTATGCGCGTCGCCAGTTGGCCGACCCGTCGCTGCATCGGTATCGGACGCTCAGCAACAACGACGGCAGCTATCTCCTGCTGCTCGATCCGTCGCCGAAAGTTGCGCCGTCCACGTCGCGTCAGGCCATTGCTCAATAAAGCCGGAGCGAGTGCGCTTGCCTGCGGTTTGCCTTTCCCGTTTATTTTCCGCCTGTCGCCCCTATCCGGGGCGACAGGCGGGCTGCGTTCTCAGTCCGGCGTTTGCGGATCCTGAATTTGTGGTGCTTGAAGTTTTCGAGCTGAAATCAACCAAGGAGGAGTCATGAGTCATTCCATCTTGCGCACCTTGGCGTACTGCGCATGGATCAGTGTCGCTGCCGTCACCGGGGTGCAAGCGCAGACCCCACCCAGTGCGGCCATGCTGCCGGACTTTACCGGCATCGTGGAGAAAAACGCTCCTGCCGTCGTGCACGTCGAGGCGAAGTACACCGGTAAAAACCAGATGGCGCAGTCCGGCCAGGGTATGCCCGACGATCCGCAGACCGAGATCCTGCGGCGCTTCTTCGGCATGCCGATGATGCCCTCGCCTGAAGAGCAGAAACATACTTCGCTCGGCTCGGGTTTCATCATTTCCGCGGATGGCTACATTCTCACCAACAACCATGTCGTCGATGGCGCCGATGAAGTCACGGTGCGCCTGCAGGATCGACGCACGCTGACCGCCAAGGTGGTTGGTACCGATCCGAAATACGACATCGCGTTGCTCAAGATCAACGATGGCGGCAGCTTGCCTGCGGTGAGCATTGGTGATTCACGCAGTCTGAAGGCCGGCCAATGGGTACTGGCGATCGGCTCGCCGTTCGGCTTCGACTACACGGTTACTCAGGGCATCGTGAGCGCCGTGGGACGCAACCTCGGGCAGCAGGATCAGCCCTATACGTCGTTCATCCAGACCGACGTGCCGATCAATCGCGGCAATTCCGGAGGCCCGTTGTTCAACTTGCAGGGTCAAGTGGTCGGCATCAATTCGCAGATCTATTCCAATACCGGCAACTACATGGGGGTCTCGTTCTCGATCCCGATCGACGTGGCGATGAGCGCGATCCAGCAGCTCAAGACGAAGGGCTACGTATCCCGCGGTGTGCTGGGAGTCGAAGTACAGCCTGTAACGGACGACATGGCCAAGGCGTTCAAGCTGAGCAATGCGACGGGCGCCGCCGTGGTTTCCGTCACGGCGGGCAGTGCGGCGGAAAGGGCCGGTATCCAGGCCGGCGACATCATCCTTTCCTATGACGGAAAGCCGCTGATGCAGGCATCCGATCTGCCGCCGCTGGTAGGCATGACCAAGCCGGGTACGAAAGTACCTCTGCAAATTCTGCGCGGCGGCGCCAAGCAGAACATCGAAGTGGCGATCACCGAGTTGCCTCGCGACGATCAGGCAGTGGATGGCTCCGCTCAGGCGGGTGCTTCGCCGCAGAGCAGTGCGAATGCGCTGGGACTGACGGTGCAGGCACTGGACGCCGCCACGCGCAAGCAAATGGGGCTTGGGCCTGGGCTTGGCGTGGCCATCAGCAACATCACGGGCGAAGCCGCCGCGCAGGCAGGCCTGCAGCCGGGCGATGTCATCCTGCTGGTGAATCAGCAAAAGATCACTGGCGTGGCCGCGTTCCGCGACGCCCTCAGGGGCATCGGACCCGGTAATACCGTTCTGTTGCTGGTGAGGCGGGGCACCCAGAATAGTTTCCTGGCGCTCACCGTGCCGCCAGGCCATTGATCGATCCGAGCGCAGGCATCACGGATGGATGGGGCAGGGCGGGCTCACCATGAGCTCGCCCTGCCGTCGCCAATTGGCTGAACACGGCAACGGACGGGGTGGCGGCAGCGCGATCCATGCGATAATACCGGGTTAGCGTCGCCATTCCGGCGGCGCGCTGCCAGTGTTCGATGCATGGCGGCCAACCCAAGCCTGACAGGCCGCCAGCGCTCCATGGAATTGATCCGCAACTTCTCCATCATTGCCCATATCGATCACGGCAAATCCACGCTGGCAGATCGCATTATCCAGATCTGCGGTGGGCTGACTTCCCGCGAAATGGAAGCGCAAGTGCTGGACAACAACCCGATCGAGCGCGAGCGTGGCATCACGATCAAGGCACAGTCCGTGTCGCTGCCGTACACGGCGCGCGACGGCAAGACCTATCAGCTGAATTTCATCGATACCCCGGGCCACGTGGACTTCTCCTATGAAGTTAGCCGATCGCTGGCGGCCTGCGAAGGTGCGCTGCTGGTGGTGGATGCCGCGCAGGGCGTCGAGGCGCAGTCGGTCGCGAACTGCTACACCGCGGTGGAGCAGGGCCTGGAAGTCGTGCCGGTGCTGAACAAGATCGACCTGCCGACCGCCGACATCGAAAAAGTAAAACTCGAGATCGAAGCGGTCATCGGCATCGACGCTACCGACGCCGTCGCGATCAGTGCCAAGACCGGCCTGAATGTCGTCGAGGTGCTGGAGGCGATCATCGCCCGCATTCCGCCGCCGAAGCCGCGCGATACCGACCGGCTGCAGGCGCTGATCATCGACTCCTGGTTCGACAATTATCTTGGCGTGGTTTCGCTGGTGCGCGTCATGCAGGGCGAGATCAAGCCCGGCGACAAGCTGCTGGTGATGTCCACCGGACGCACGCATGAAGTGGGCGACGTCGGCGTGTTCACGCCCAAGCGCAAGAAGCTGGACAAGCTCGGCGCCGGCGAAGTGGGCTGGATCAACGCATCGATCAAGGATGTCCACGGCGCCCCGGTCGGCGACACGTTGACCCATGCCGGCAAGCCTGCCGACAAGGCGTTGCCGGGCTTTCAACATATGCAGCCGCGTGTGTTTGCCGGTCTGTTTCCGGTGTCATCAGACGACTATCCGGCCATGCGCGAGGCGTTGGACAAGTTGCGTTTGAACGACGCCGCGCTGTTCTTCGAGCCGGAGTCGTCCGAAGCGATGGGCTTCGGCTTCCGCTGTGGCTTCCTCGGCATGCTGCACATGGAAATCGTGCAGGAGCGGCTTGAGCGGGAATACGATCTGAATCTGATCACCACGGCGCCGACCGTCGTCTACGAGATCCTGAAAACAGACGGTTCGACCATGCTGCTGGACAACCCGGCCAAGCTGCCGTCGTCACCGCAGGTGCAGGAAATCCGCGAGCCGATCATCGTTGCCAACATCCTCACGCCGCCGGATTACATCGGCAATGTGATCACGCTGTGCGAAGAGAAGCGCGGCGTACAGCGTTCGATCCAGTATCTGGCCACCCAGGTGCAGATCAGCTACGAGATGCCGCTGGCCGAAGTCGTGATGGATTTCTTCGACCGGCTCAAATCCGTGTCGCGCGGCTACGCTTCGATGGACTACCACTTCGATCGCTTCGAAGCGGGTCCTTTCGTGCGTACTGACGTGTTGATCAACGGCGATCGCGTCGACGCGCTCAGCCTGATCATGCATCGCAGCCATGCCGATCGGCGTGGACGCGAGCTGGTAGAGCGCATGAAGGATCTGATCCCGCGTCAGCAGTTCGACGTGGCGATCCAGGCCGCCGTGGGTGCGCAGATCATCGCGCGCTCCACCGTGAAAGCCCTGCGCAAGAATGTTCTGGCCAAGTGCTATGGCGGCGATATCAGCCGCAAGAAAAAATTGCTGGAAAAACAGAAAGAAGGCAAGAAGCGCATGAAACAGGTGGGCCGGGTGGAAATTCCGCAGGAAGCCTTCCTCGCCGTATTGAAAGTAGACAAGTAAAAAGTAGACAAGCAAAAGCGCGATCAATGATGATCCGCCGGGCTATCTGGAGTTAAGGCATGGAATTCGACTTTTCGGCAATTCTGCTCGGCCTCACCGTACTGTTCGGTGTGGTCTGGGGTCTGGATCGCCTGTTCCTCTACAAAAAGCGCAAGGCGCGGCTGGATGCAGCCAACGCCGAGTATCACGATCCGGCACCGGTGGACTGGGCCCGCTCGTTGTTTCCGGTGGTGCTGGTGGTCCTGGTGCTGCGCTCGTTCGTTGGCGAGCCGTTCCGGATTCCCTCCGGCTCGATGATGCCGACGCTGGACGTGGGCGATTTCATCCTGGTCAACAAGTTTGCTTACGGCCTGCGCATGCCGGCCTTCAACACCAAGTTCCTCGATCTGGGCGAGCCCAAGCGTGGCGACGTGGTGGTATTCCGCTTCCCCGGCTATCTGTGCGAGGACCATGGCAACATGGTGCGCAGTGGCGACATGAGTTGCAGTGATCCGCTTGCGCCAGTGCCGCAGCAGAACTGGATCAAGCGGGTGATCGGCCTGCCGGGCGACACCATCGAAGTGCATGGCGCCGATCTGTTGATCAATGGCCAGGCGGTAACGGCTGACGAAGTGGGCCCCTACATGGGTAACCCGCAGCGCGGTGTGGACCGGATCATGCTGGACATGGGTGCCACGGTCTGGAACGAGCACTTGCTGCGCCAGGACGGCAGCCCGGTCAATCATACGATCGCGCAAATGCCTGCCTACACCACCCCGAATTCCATTCCCAACGACAAAGTGCCGTCGAAGGTACCCGCCGGGTGCTATCTGGTCATGGGCGACAACCGCAACGACAGTCTCGACAGTCGCTGGTGGGGCTGCATGCCTGAGCAGAATCTGGCGGGAAAGGCATTCCTGATCTGGATGAGCTGGAAGGGTTGGGGTACCGGCGGCGTGGATTTCTCACGCATCGGTACGGTCATTCATTGATGAAAGCGTGACGGGATCGAACCGACTCTCGACCACGGAGCCATCAACAATGCGAGAATCCCCCTGCGCCGCCTTGGCGCCAGGGGATCAACGGCGAGCCTGGTCGACGACAGATTCGATCGATGAAGGGTTCGACGTACTCAACCACAGAAAGGCACGCCGCTCAGGCGGCATAGCGAGGGGACTATGAAATCGAGGCAGTCGGGCATCACTCTGATCGGGTTTCTATTCTTGATGGCCATCGTGGGCTTTTTCGCCTTCATGGGCATGAAGTTGCTGCCTTCGTATTCCGAATACATGGGCGTGTCCAAGGCGATGAGCCAGATCGCCAGCGAAGGCACGAATGGCAAGACGCTGGACGAGATTCGTCGTGAGTTGTTCTTCAAGATGAATTTCCAGTACGTCGACGATGCCACCATCAAGCCGGCGGACATCACCATCCAGCGTGACGCTGGCGGCACGAGCGTGCTGAATGTCGATTACGACAAGACCATTCCGTTCATGTACAACATTGATTTCCTGCTGCACTTCGACAAGAGCGTCGCTTTGCAGGGCAACCTGGGCCAGTAACTTTTGGAACTGAATTACCGTTTTCGCGACCCGGTGCTCGCGCAGCTGGCACTGACCCATCGCAGCATCGGTAAGCCGAACAACGAGCGAATGGAGTTTCTTGGCGACGCGCTGCTTGGCGCGATCATCGCCGAGATGCTGTACGAGGCTCATCCCAAGGCCAGCGAAGGCGAGCTGTCGCGATTGCGCGCTCAGCTCGTCAACGGTCAGGCGCTGGCGCAGGTGGCGCGTGAACTGGAACTGGGCGATGAGCTGAAGCTCGGCCCCGGTGAGCTGAAAAGCGGCGGCTTCCGGCGCGATTCCATCCTGGCCGACGCATTCGAAGCACTCGTCGCTGCCGTGTATCTGGATGCGGGTTTTGAGGCCTGCCGCGACGTCGTCCGCGGATTGTTTGGCGAACGTATCGCGGCGCTGCGACGATCTTCAAAGGACGCCAAGACGCGTCTGCAGGAATGGCTGCAGGCCGGTGGCTGGCCGCTGCCGCAATACGAATTGATCGCCAGTCATGGCGAAGATCATGCCAAGACGTTCGATGTCAGCTGTGTGATCAATGAACCCTTGCCGATCCAGGCCGAGGCCCGTGGTGTCAGTCGCCGCGCGGCGGAGCAGGACGCAGCCGACACCGTGCTGAACCAGCTGCTGGAGCAGCACCGCAAGTCCTGAGCGCTGCGTTTTTCGCACCAGTGCATCTCTTTCAACCGGCCTGGGCCTGCCCGGGGCGTTATCGCCGAAACCATGCCCCTTCGGCGAAGCACTACACTACCTATCGTCCGTTTACCGAGCACCTCACGTCATGAACCACGAACTGGAACCCGCGGCCGACAGCGCTGGCGGCCTGCCGCATGAGAATTTTCGCTGCGGCTATGTCGCGCTGGCCGGGCGTCCCAACGTGGGCAAGTCGACCCTGCTCAATGCGCTGATCGGCTTCCGCCTGTCGATTGTCAGCCCGCGGCCGCAGACTACCCGCCACCGTATCCTGGGCATTGCCACCAGCGAAGCGGGACAGATCATGTACGTCGATACGCCGGGATTGCACCGTGGCGCCAAGCGAGCGATGAATCGCAGTCTGAATCGCGCCGCGCGTTCGGCCATCAGCGACGTCGATCTCGTGGTGCAGGTGATTGAGGCTGGCCGCTGGACTGATGAGGACGAGGCGCTGTACGGCGCGTTGGTCGAGCAATCCACGCCACGCCTGCTGGTCATCAATAAAGTCGATCTGAGCAAGGACAAGACGGTGATGCTGCCGTTCGTCACCGAGCTGGTGGCCAAGCACAGCTATGACGAAATCCATTACGTCAGCGCGCTTAAGCAGCAGGGGCTGAAAGAGCTTGAGCAGGCGATCCTGAAACGCCTGCCGGTGCAGCCGCCGGTACACGGCGAAGACGAAATCACCGATCGCAGCGAACGATTCCTCGCCGCCGAGATGGTGCGCGAGCAGCTGATGCTGCGGCTCGACCAGGAGCTGCCGTACGCTACGACGGTGGAGATCGAGCAGTTCAGCGATCGTCCCGATGGCATTGCGGAAATCCACGCGATCATCTGGGTCGAGCGCGACGGCCAGAAGGCCATCGTGATCGGCCACGGTGGTGCCCAGCTCAAGTCGATCGGGATGAGCGCGCGGCGCAACATGGAGCGTATGTTCGAGCGCAAGGTCTTCCTCAAGCTGTGGGTGAAAGTCCGCGAAGGCTGGGTCGACGACGAGAACATGCTGAAAAAGTTCGGTTATACGGATTAAGAGTTGGGCCCCGTCTCTCGTCCCCGAATCGCTTGACCCATGCGCCTCGAACAGCAACCCGCCTATGTACTGCACGCGCGGCCCTATCGCGAGACGTCGCTGCTGCTCGAATGCCTCACCCGCGAACATGGTCGGCTGGGTGTGGTGGCGCGGGGCGTCCGCGGCGAACGGGCACGCTTGCGGCGTTCGCAGCTGGAACCATTGCAGCCGCTCGCGCTGGATCTGCTGCTGCGTGGCGAAATGGCCACGCTGACCGGTGTCGAGACGGTAGGCCCGCCGTTTCGACTTGGCGGTGACGCGGGGTTGGCTGGCCTCTATCTCAACGAGCTGGTGGTGCGCCTGACCGAACGACAGGACCCGTTCCCGGTTGTGTTCGACGCTTACGCACAGACGCTGGCGCGACTGGCCACTGACCAGCCGCTGGCGTGGAGCCTGCGCCGCTTCGAACGCGATCTGCTGGAGGCGATAGGTTACGGACTGCAACTGCAGCAAGACGCTGAAACTGGCGAGCCGCTGATGCCTGACGCGAGGTATCGCTATGCCGTGGAGCAGGGCGCCGTGCGTTGCTCCGGGAATGCCCCGCATGCGTTGCGCGGTAGCGACCTGTTGGCGCTGGAGCAGGATCGAATGCCCGACACCGGCGGTCTGAAAGCGCTGCGCGACATGATGCGAGAGGTCATCCGCTTTCACCTGGGCGGCAACGAATTGCGCGCCTGGCGCGTGTTGTCCATGGCAGTTTCGCGGCGTTAGATGGCATCCAGCGCCTGCAGCGTCGCCAGCAGTACTTTGTGAAAACGTGCCAGCGAGGGCGGTGTCCCGTCGGCCTGGGATAAATGCCGTTGCAACAGTGCAGACTGGGTCGACAGCGCGACAGCGCCACAGAAACCGCAGGACGAGCGGAGCCGATGCAGGCGCTCGTTGAAGCTCGTGCTATCGCGGCTGAGCTGATCGAGTTCTGCTTCGAGCACGGTTAGTTCGCCACGCAACAACCTTCGCAGTGCGCGCATGGTGGTCGCCTCGCCGGTGGCGATCAGGGCAGCGCGGTCGTCAAGCACGGGCAAATCGTGCCGCCCCGGTTGAACCAGCGCCAGCAAGCGCTGCAAGTTCGCCAATCCGCAGGGCTTGATCAGGATTTCGCTAAAGCCGGCATCGAGCAGCGGCCGTCGATCGCTGCACTCCAGCCAGGCCGTGGTCGCTACGGCGAGGCTTTCGGCGGAGCAGGCCTGGGCGTCGTTGCGTAGCTCGCTCAGGATCTGCAATGCCCCGGCGCCCGGCATGCGGCAGTCCAGCAACAGCAAGTCGAATGTCTCGGTGCGGGCACGCTGAAGCGCTGCCAGGCCATCGCTGAAGATCTCCGCACTTGCGCCGAGCGAGCGCAGCCCATCACGGAAAAACAGGCAGCTGCTGGGGTCATCGTCGGCAACCAGTACCCGTACGGGCAGGGGGTCCGTGGAGCCTGAATATGACGCTTCGAGGTTATGGGGCATGACGAAATCCTTATCGTTCAGCTGGATTTGGCAGAATGGCGCGACATGCGTTCGACATCAAGCCAGATTTTGCTGTGTTGCTGCCTCCTGCTGGTGGTCGGCTGGGCGATGCCAGCACGGGCGGATGTGCTGTTTGCGGCCAAATCGATCAGCAGTCATGGGATCAAGCTGCAAACGGTAAGCGCCAGAATCGGGGAAGATCCCGGCGGTGGACTGCATCTACAGTTGCATGCTGCGCAGGCAGATGTGCCAGCGATGGGGTGGCGGCGGCTGGGGCTGACGCTCGAGGGCGCCCTTCAGCGCGAGCGCAACGATTGGGTTTTCGACGGGAGCGCGCGGGTGGTCGGTGCACCGGGCGGCGCACTAAGCAATGCGCATGTGCGAATGCTGGTGAGCGGACTGGCGAACACCTTGCAGGTCGATATCCAGCAGGGCAACGCGCAGGCCAGTGTGGCATCGCCGCTGGATCAGCCCAGTCACGCGCAGATCAGTCTGCAAAACCTTCCCGCGGGCTGGCTGCAGGGCTTGCTCAGCACCGTGTGGTCAGGTCGACTCAGCACGGGCCGGATGGGCGCCGTGCTCGCGCTGGACCTGCGCGATTCGGGCATGCAGTCGACCGGCCAGTTCACGCTCGACAACGTTGGCTTCGACACCCCCGCCGGTACGCTGGCTGGGCAAGCCGTCAGCGGTACTGGCCGCTTCAGCCTCGATACCACCGATGGTCCCGCCCAGATCGACCTGGATGCCACCCTGCATGGCGGGCAACTGCTGCTGGGGCCGATTTATGCCCGACTGCCGGACCACCCCGTGCAGTTGACCCTGCAAGCCAGCGCGCAGCACGGCGCGCTCGACCTGAGCCGGCTGCGGGTCAACGATGCCGATGCGTTGCAACTGGATGGTGCGCTGGCATTCGACGCCAAGGGCGGGCTTAAGACGCTGAAGCTGGACCACGTACAAGCCACTTTTCCCGCCGCCTACCAGCGTTACGGCCAGGCGTGGTTGGCCACGTTGGGCCTGCGCAACATGAGTACCGACGGTCAGCTTGCCGGCAGCGTGGATCTGCGTGCCGATGGGATGCACAGCTTTGCGTTCAATACCAACGGGCTGGACGTGGCCGACGGCGACGGCCGCTTGGCGGTCGGTGGTTTGCGCGGGGGAATGGATTGGGCGGAGCAGGACGATCGCCCCGCCACAAAGCTGCAGTGGCGCAGCCTGCAGCTTTACCGAATACCACACGGGGCAGCGCAATCGGACTGGCGCAGCCATGCCGGTACGCTCAGCCTGCAGCGGCCGCTGGAAGTGCCTTTGTTCAACGGGCAGCTGCGGGTAAGTGAACTGGATTGGCGCCCAGCAGCGGCAAAAGGACAGCGATTGGCAACATCACTGGTGCTGACCGGCGTCGATATGGCCGCCTTCAGCCACGCCATGGGCTGGCCGGCGTTCCCCGGCACGGTTGGTGGCGCGATCCCGTCATTGCGCTGGGTCGATGATCGTTTCGAGTTGCAGGGCGGCTTGTCGGTGAGCGTGTTTGGCGGTTTCGTCGACATCACCCGGCTTTCGCTGCAGCAGCCGTTTGGGCCAAGTCCGGTGTTGAACGGAGACATCAATCTGCAGCAATTGGATTTGGCAGCCATCACCAGCGTGTTCGATTTTGGCAGCATGACCGGACGGCTCAATGGCTCGATCAGCGATCTGCGGCTGGTCAACTGGAGCCCGGTGGCATTCCAGGCGAGCTTGCTGGCCGACGGCGGCGGACGGATCAGCCAGCGCGCGGTGAACAATCTCACCACGCTTGGCGGCGGTGGCATCGGTTCCGGTTTGCAGGGCGTGGTGATGAAGCTGTTCAAGACCTTCGGTTACAAGCGGATGGGCCTGAATTGCACGCTGCGCGGAGTGGTTTGCCAGATGAGCGGACTGGAAAGCGGTGCCGACGGCTACACTATCGTCGAAGGCAGCGGCCTGCCGCACTTGCGGGTGATCGGTCATCAGACTCAGGTCGATTGGCCAACCCTGGTTCATCGCCTGCATGCTGCCATCGAGGGTACCGCGCCTGAAGTGCGCTGATCGATCGCTGTTCCTGCGCGCAACACTTTGCACCATCATTCGCCATACACGTGGAATCGTCGCTCGGTCATCGGAGTTCATCATGCGCAAGCTCGTCCGTATCACGTTGGCCACGCTCGCCGTGCTGCTGGTGGGCTGCGTCACCATCAACGTTTATTTTCCCGAAGCGGCGGCGGAAAAGGCGGCTGATCAATTCATCGGCAATGTGCTTGGTGATGACGGGCAGGCGCCACCAGCGTCGAAGGATCAGAAAAACCCGCCGAGTGCGGGTCAGCAACCTTCCGCGATGCTGCTCGATCTGCTGATCCCGGCAGCCAGCGCGGCTGACACTCCCAATATCCGGATCCAGACCAGCGCCACCGAAGCGATTCGTGGACGCATGCAGCAGCGCTTTCAAGGCGCGCTGGGCGCTTTGCTCAACAGCGGTGCGGTAGGTTTCACCAGTGACGGCATGGTTGCTATGCGTGACGCCACCAAGGTGCCACTGGATCAGCGTGCTCAGGCCAACGCCACCGTGGCTGACGAAAATCGCGATCGCGCGGCGCTTTACAGCGAGATCGCGAACGCCAACAGCCACCCGGAGTGGGAACCGCAGATCCGTGCCACGTTTGCCAAAGGCTGGATCGAGAAGGCGCGAGCAGGCTGGTATTACCAGAACGCTTCGGGCAGCTGGGTGCGCAAATAGGTCAGGCGATCCGGACGGCTACACGGCTTTGGCCGCGTGCGCCAAAGCGGGGGTGTTCCCTGTGCTGAGCGCTATCCGGGCTGATCTGGGATAATCGGCGGCCAGCCCATGCGGCCCCATCTGTCCATTCCCATGTCACGAGCCAACTCCGTTCCGAAGGCGACCTTCGAAGCCGTCATCACCGATCTCAGTCATGATGGTCGTGGCGTGGCCCGCGTCGATGGCAAGACGGTTTTCGTCAGCGGCGCGTTGCTGGGAGAACAGGCGGTATTGCGTCTACGCAAGCGTCATCGTCACTTCGACGAAGCCGAAGTCGTTGAGTTGATCACCCGCTCACCGCATCGGGTGGAGCCGCGTTGCGAACATTTTGGCCAGTGCAGTGGCTGCTCGTTGCAACATCTGGACGCGCCCTCGCAGATCGCCACCAAGCAACGCGTGCTGGCCGAGAATTTCGAGCGCATCGGCAAGGTGACTCCGCAGGCGTGGCTGCCACCGCTGACGGGTGAACCCTGGGGTTACCGACGCAAGGGGCGGCTATCGGTTCGCAACGTGGTCAAGAAGGGTCGCGTGCTGGTGGGTTTCCGCGAGGAGGAGAATCCGCGTTTTGTCGCCGACATCCAGCAATGCGAAGTGATGCATCCGGCGCTGGGTCCGAAAGTCGGCTTGCTCGCCGACTTGCTTGGCGGCATGGATGCAGCCAACGACATTCCGCAAATCGAATTTGCGGCCGGCGACGACATCATGGCGCTGGTGTTCCGGCATATGCAGCCGTTGAGCCAGCGCGACCTGGCCGCGCTGACCGCCTTTGGCCAGCAGCACGAGCTGGCGATCTACCTTCAGCCGGGCGGCAACAGCAGCGTGCATCCGCTGTGGCCGGAACATCCGCGACTCGCGTTTCGCATTGCCAGCGGCGATGTGGGCGTGGACGATGTCGAGTTGGAATTTCAGCCGCTCGACTTCGTGCAGGTCAACGCCGATATGAATCAGCGCATGATGGCTCGCACGCTGGAACTGCTGGATCCGCAACCGACCGATCGCGTTCTCGACCTGTTCTGCGGCCTGGGCAACTTCACCTTGCCGATTGCTCGTCGCGTCGCCGAAGTGGTGGGGGTGGAAGGCGAGCACGGGTTGGTCGAACGCGCCGCACAGAATGCGTCGCGCAACGGTATCGACAACGCACGTTTCCATGTGGCGAACCTGTTCGAGGATCAGCGCAACACCGACTGGGCACGCCAGCCCTGGGACAAGTTGCTGCTCGATCCGCCGCGCGCCGGTGCCGACAAGGTGTTGGAATATCTGCCGCACAAACAGACCCGGCGGGTCGTCTATGTGTCATGTCATCCTGCTTCACTGGCGCGGGACGCTGGCATTCTGGTCAACCGGCACGGGTTCAAACTGAAATCCGCCGGTGTGATGGACATGTTTCCGCATACGTCGCACGTGGAATCCATTGCGCTATTCGAGCGTGACTGAGTCGGACATGGGCATCGAGATCGAACGAAAATTTCTGCTACGCGACGAAAGCTGGCGTGAGGCTGTCGAACGTAGCGATCAGATGGCCCAGGGCTATTTGATCGGTGCTCAGGCGCTGCGCGAGGGCGCAGCGCGCGCCTCGGTGCGCGCACGGGTAGCTGGTGATCAGGCATGGCTGAACATCAAGGAGGCGACGCCCGGCGTAAAGCGCGCCGAGTTCGAATATGCGATACCGGTATCCGACGCAAGGATCTTGCTGGACACTTTGTGCGATGGGGTTCTGGAAAAGATTCGCCACCATGTTCATGTCGATGGCGTACTGTTCGAAGTCGACGAATTCCTGGGTGCCAACAGCGGGCTGATCGTTGCCGAAGTTGAACTGCCGGCTGTCGATGCACCGTTTCCGAAACCGGCATGGCTGGGACGCGAAGTCAGCGCCCAGCAGCGCTACTACAACGTCAACTTGATCGCGCATCCGTATCAGCGATGGTCGGGCGCCGAACGCGCCGCGGAGGATGGCGCATGCTGATGATCGGTGTGGCTGGGCTGCAACTCGCCGAAAACGAACACCGTTGGCTGACCGCGCCGGGAGTGGCTGGCGTGCTGTTGTTCTCACGCAACTACCAATCGCGCGAGCAGCTGGTCGCGCTGTGCGAATCGATCCGCGAAGTTGGTGGCGATGAGTTGCTGATTGCCGTCGATCAGGAAGGTGGCCCGGTCCAGCGTTTTCGCGAAGGCTTCACCCGGCTGCCCGCTCTGGCAGCCATCGGCGCGATCCACGACCGTGATCCCGATGAATCGGTGCGGCTGGCCGAGGAACATGCCTGGGTGATGGCGAGCGAACTGCGTGCCAGCGGTATCGATTTCAGTTTTGCCCCTGTGGTTGATCTGGCTCGCGGCAACGCGGCGATCGGCCTGCGCGCTTTTCATGCCGATCCGGCCGTGACAGCCGAGCTTGCGCAGGCCTATGTGCGCGGCATGCACCTGGGCGGCATGGCGGCGGTGCTGAAGCATTTCCCGGGACATGGCTCGGTGGCTGCCGACACGCACAAGGCGCAGGCGATCGATCCGCGTAACCTGGACGACATCCGTCGCGATGACCTGCTGCCCTTTGCCGAATGCATCGAGGCGCGGGTCGAAGCCGTGATGATGGCTCACGTGATTTATCCAGCGGTAGACAGCCATCCAGCCGGCTATTCGGAACGCTGGATCGAGCAGATTCTTCGCGGTGAATTGGGCTTCGCCGGTGCAGTGATCAGCGATGACATCAGCATGGCAGCGGCCGGGGCGGCAGGTACGGTGGGTGCGCGCGTCCGGGCACACCTGGAGGCCGGCTGCGATCTGGTGCTGGCCTGTTTCCCCGATGTGGTGGACGAGGCGATCGCCGCCATGCAGGATCGGCCGACGTCGTTGCCGCCGCAGCTCGCTGCGTTGCGCGGAGCGCTCGGCGCGAGCTGGGCTGGGCTCCTCGACAATCCACAGCGCGACCGCTTTGTCGCGCGTGTCACGGCATTGAACACACCACAGGAATCGGCATGAATACTCCGACACCATCGCTTGCCGATGCCTTGGCAAACGCCGATCTGCTGCACGAACGCGTTGTCCTGGACAGCGTGATCGCGGACATGGGACAGCGAATCGACGCAGCGCTGGCTGGTGAGCGGGCGGTGTTCCTCACCGTGATGAATGGGGCGTTGATCTTCGCCGGTCAGCTGGCCCTGGCGATCCACACCGATCTCGAATTCGACTATGTGCACGCGACGCGTTATCGCGGCGCTACTGCCGGCAGCGATCTGCACTGGCTGCGCGAGCCGGCGGTGTCCCTGGTCGGTCGCGTGGTGCTGCTGGTCGATGACATTCTCGATGAAGGCCATACGCTGAAGGCCGTGCGCGATGACTGCTATCAACGCGGCGCGCGCAAGGTATGGATCGCAAGCCTGTGCACCAAGCGCCACGACCGGCTGGTCGAGGGCATCACGGCCGACTTCAACGGCGTCGAGCTGCCGGATCGCTACGTGTTTGGTTTCGGCATGGATTACCACGAGCAGGGGCGCAACCTGCCGGGTATCTATGCGCTGCGGGAAAACTGAGAAGGCGAAGGAATCAGCATGAGCACGATGGATCTGGCGGTGATCGGCGGTAGTGGCCTGTACAACTTTCCCGGCTTGGAAAATGCCACCCGCCGAGCCGTGGATACGCCATTTGGCGCTGCCTCGGGCGACGTGGTGCTAGGTGACTTTGCCGGCAAGCGCATCGCTTTTCTGGCACGTCACGGCGAAAGCCACTCGTTGCCGCCGCATCGCGTGAATTACCGCGCGAACCTGTGGGCGCTGCACAGTCTCGGTGCGCGTCGGGTTATCGGTGTCAACGCGGTTGGCGGTATCCGTGGCGACATGGGGCCGCGGGTGATCGTGGTGCCGGATCAGCTGATCGATTACACCCACGGCCGCTACACCAGCTATTGCGATGTCGACGGTGCCGAAGTGAAGCACATCGATTTCAGCGAGCCCTACACCGAGGCGCTGCGTCAGCAGCTGTTGGCAGCCGCCCATAGGGCTGGCGTGGCCGTGATCGGTGGTGGCTGCTACGGCGCCACCCAGGGACCGCGACTGGAAACCCGTGCAGAGATCGCCCGTATGAAACGCGACGGTTGCGATCTGGTCGGCATGACGGGCATGCCCGAGGCGGCGTTGGCGCGCGAACTGGAGCTGGAGTACGCCTGCCTCTCACTGGTCGCGAACTTCGCGGCTGGCTGCGGCGACGAAGCGGAGATCAGCATCGAGGAGATCTTTGCGCATCTGGCGGCAGCCACGACTGAAGTACCGCGGATCCTTGCAGCGATGCTGAAAAGCTGAGCACCGGGTCCGGCTTTGAGCAATCGGCTCATCGTCAGATATTGCGTTGGCCCTGAACATGTTGGTACTTTTCCCAACGCCGGGACGGCGAACCAAGGGGGCTTGATGGTTCCGCGAGGAGGCTCGGCGCATCCATTCCATGATCCAGAGGTTCACGCAATGCGTTTCGGTACGGTCAAATGGTTCAACGATGCCAAGGGTTTCGGTTTCATCGCGCCTGAGGACGGGGGGGAGGACGTATTCGTCCATTTTTCGGCTATCAACACCAAGGGCTTTCGCAGCCTGCAGGAAGGTCAGCGGGTACAGTTTGAAGTCACTCAGGGGCCGAAAGGTGCCCAGGCTTCGGGCGTCGAAGTCGCTGCCTGATCTCCTGACAACGTCATGATGTAAAGAGAAACCCCGCTCCTGTGCGGGGTTTTTTTCATGGGCAGGCCCATGTCTGGAGGGTGGTAAGCCATCATTTCGGCACTGCTACCATCCCTACGGCGGCGCATGTCCGCGCGCTTGGTTAAGATGGCGGATTGTGAAAGGCCAGCAGGAGCCGTCGAGTGATCATCAAGCCCAAAGTACGTGGATTCATCTGTATCACGGCCCATCCGGTCGGTTGCGAGCTCAACGTGCTCGACCAGATCAAGGTCACCCAGGCCGTCAGTCACCAGGGCAGCGGCCCCAAGCGCGTGCTGGTGATCGGCGCTTCCACCGGCTATGGCCTGGCATCGCGCATCACGGCCGCGTTTGGCTATGGCGCGGCGACGCTCGGTGTGTTCTTCGAAAAACCAAGCAGCGACACCAAGACCGGCACCGCCGGCTGGTACAACTCTGCCGCTTTCGACAAGCTCGCCAAGCAGGCCGGCTTGTATAGCAAGTCGATCAACGGTGACGCGTTTTCGCATGAGACTCGCGCCCGCGCGATCGAACTGATCCAGCAGGAGATGGGCGGCCCGATCGACCTGGTGGTCTATTCGCTGGCTTCACCCGTACGCAAGTTGCCCGATACCGGCGAAGTCGTGCGCTCCGCACTGAAGACGATCGGTGAGACGTTCACCAACACCTCGGTCGACACCAATAAAGACACGGTCATCGAAGCCAGCATCGAGCCGGCCACCGAGCAGGAAATCAAGGACACCGTCACCGTGATGGGCGGCGAGGACTGGGCGCTGTGGATCGACGCATTGAGCGCGGCCGGTGTACTGGCCAAACACGCCAAGACCGTCGCCTACAGCTACATCGGGACCGAAATCACCTGGCCGATGTACTGGCACGGCACCTTGGGCCAAGCCAAGCAGCACCTGGACAACACCGCCCGTGAACTGCGCAGCCGCCACGCCGCCGAAGGTCTCGAAGCCTATGTCGGCGTGATGAAGTCCGTGGTCACCCAGGCCAGCGCCGCCATCCCGGTCATTCCGCTGTACGTGTCGATCGCCTTCCGCATCATGAAGGAAAAAGGCATTCACGAAGGCACCATCGAACAGATCAACCGCCTGTTCAGTGATCGCCTCTACCGCGCCGACGGCACCGCCGCACCGACCGATAGCGACGGGCGCCTGCGCCTGGACGACTGGGAGTTGCGCGACGATGTACAGCAGGCCTGCAAGGAACTGTGGCCGACGGTGACGACCGAGAACCTGTGGCAGATCACCGACTACGCGGGATACAAACAAGACTTCCTGAGCTTGTTCGGCTTCGCGCGGCAGGACGTGAATTACGAGGAGGAAGTGGACTCGGATCGTCGCTTCGATTGCGTCGAACTTTGATGCCGTCGTGACATGATCGGCGCTGCACCGATCGGGTGCGGCGCTGATCACGCCGGTTGTTCAGGCCACGAATTGCAGTCGCGCCAGCTCGGCGTAGAGGCCACCTTCGGCCAGCAAACTCTCATGGGTGCCTTGCGCCACGATGCGGCCGCCGTCCATCACCACGATGCGATCGGCGCGCTGCACGGTAGCAAGGCGATGGGCGATCACCAGCGTGGTGCGGCCCTTTTCCAGCCGCTCCAGTGCCTGCTGGATCGCCGCTTCCGATTGCGCATCCAGTGCCGAGGTCGCTTCGTCCAGCAATAGCAGCGGCGCGTCGCGAAGGATCGCCCGGGCGATCGCGATGCGTTGGCGCTGCCCACCGGACAGCCGTACGCCGCGCTCACCCAGTTCGGCCTCGTAGCCACCATTCAGCGCGCCGATGAACTCATGCGCTTCGGCGGCGCGTGCTGCCTCGCGCACTTCATCGTCACCCGCCAGCTGGCGACCGAAACGGATATTGTCGGCTGCGGTGCCGGCGAAGATGATCGTCTCCTGCGGCACCAGTGCAATCGTGCCGCGCAGGTCGGGCAGGGTGAGCGCGCGCAGGTCGATGCCGTCGATGCTGATCCGCCCGCTCTGCGGGTCATAGAAGCGCAGCAGCAGCGAAAACACCGTGCTTTTGCCGGCCCCGGAGGGACCCACCAAGGCCACGGTTTCGCCCGGTCGGATATCCAGCGTGAAGTTGTGCAGCGCTGCCGTATCGGGACGCGTCGGGTAATGGAAGGTCACGTCATCGAAACGCAAGGTGCCACGCATCGGTACCGGCAATGGCGTGGGCTGCGCCGGGTCGATGATCTCAGCCCGCTCGCCGAGCAATTCGCCAATGCGCTCCATCGCACCGGCTGCGCGCAGCACGTCGCCCCACACTTCGGATAGGCCAGCCACAGAGCCGGCGGCAAAGATGGCGTACAGCACGAACTGACCCAGCACGCCGGGATCCAGCGTGCCAGCGAGCACGTGGCGAGCGCCGGCCCACAGCACCAGCGTGATCGCGCCGAACACCAGCACGATCACCGCCATGGTCAGCAACGATCGCACCCCGATGCGCCGACGCGCCGTGGCAAGCGCGAGCATGATGGCGCTGCCATAGCGCGTGCTCTCGATGTCTTCGCGCGCGTAAGCCTTTACCGCGGTCGACGCATTCAAGGTTTCATTGGCCACGGCTGCGGCGTCGGCAAGGCGATCCTGACTGGCGCGCGAAAGTTTCTGTACGCGTCGTCCGAAGACCAGGATCGGCAGCATCACCGCCGGTATCACCAGCGCGGTCAAGCCTGCCAAAGACGGCGCCGTCCATACCATGGCCACCGCAGCGCCCAGCAGCATCACCGCGCTGCGCAGCGCCACCGAGACGCCGGAGCTGATCAGCACCTGCACCACTTCGGTATCCGCACTGAGACGCGAAAGCAGCTCGCCGACGCGGCTGCGCTCGAAAAAGCCCACGTCCAGCCGGATCACGTGCGCATAAAGCTTCGTGCGCAATGACGCCAATGCGCGCTCACTCAACAAGGTGATGCAGAAGTAGCGTGCCGCGGTGGCGAACGCGAGCACCAGCGCGACGCCGAACATACCGGCGAACGTACGGTTGATCACTGCCAGGCTGGAATGGCCGAAGCCCTGGTCGATGATGTGGCGAAACGCCATCGGCAACACCAGCGAAGCACCCGACGACAACGCGAGAAACACCAGCCAGCCGATCGCCAGCGCGCGATGCGGTCTCAGGAAGGGCCACAGGTGGCGCAGTGCGCCAACGCGGCGCGCAGGGGGAGAGGTGTCGGGGACAGTGGGGCTCATGGGCTCTCGCAGAATCGATCGAAGGTGCCTGACTCGCGTCGAGCATGGGCATTGCCATTCAAAGTGGGGCGCCTGGCCGCTGATTCAATCCGTACGGAGCCCGATCATGCCTTTCAGTCCAAGCGCTTTGCCTTGCTGCGTCCGCGGCTGAGGTCGACGATGCGTTCCTGCACCTCACTCGCCTGGCTTTCCGGCACGCGCAACTCCAGCTCCACACCATCGGCAGCAAAGGTCTCGCTTGCCACTTCCGCCTGCCAATCCTTCAGCCGTGCCTTGAGCAAAGCCAGTACCGCGAATTCGCAATGCACGGACAGGCGGACCATCACCACGATTGGCAGACGCTCTGCTTGACGCAGGCATTCGGCGGCGGTGCCGCCATACGCACGGACCAGTCCGCCAGCGCCGAGCTTGATGCCGCCGTACCAGCGCGTCACCACCGCTACGACGTGGTCCATCCCCTGGCCTTCGATCGCTTGCAGGATTGGCCGACCCGCGGTGCCGCCAGGTTCACCGTCATCGTTGAAACGATAGTCCTGGCCGATCCGGTACGCCCAGCAATTGTGCGTGGCGGCTGGGTCGCTCACTTCGCGAATGAATGCCAGAGCCTGCTCACCGGATGCCACCGGCGCTGCCAGCGCGAGGAAGCGGCTCTTCTTGATCTCGTCCTGATGGCGGCACGGCTGGGCCAGCGTGTATGACATGTCGCTCATGATCCGCGCAGTTTCGCACGCCGCTGGCGTCGATGCGTCCGACACTTGACGTACGCGGTAGCATGGCGCTCTCTCGCGTGCTTTTTCCGGACCAGGCAATGATCAACAACGACGTACTACGCAGCATCCGCTACATGCTCGACCTCAGCGACATCAAGGTCGTGGAGATCACCAAGCTGGCGGACGCGAATTTCCCGATCGAAAAGACCGACGTGCTGGCGTTTTTGAAGAAAGACGAGGAAGAGGGCTATCAGGAATGCAGCAATCAGGTGCTGGCGCATTTCCTCGACGGCCTGGTGTTTTATCGCCGCGGCCGCGACGAGAGTCTGCCGCCGCGTCCGGTGGAAAAGCGCGTCACCAACAACGTGGTGTTGAAGAAGCTGCGCGTTGCGTTCGAGTTGAAGGATGTGGACATGCACCAGATTCTCGCGGACGCCGGTTTCCCGATTTCCAAGCCGGAGCTGAGTGCGCTATTCCGCCAGCCAGGCCACAAGAATTTCCGCCTCTGCGGCGATCAGCTGCTGCGCAATTTTCTCAAGGGGCTGACGCTACGGGTACGCGGCAACGGCTGAAGGGGTGAGGGCAGCTGCTTCTTTGCTCCTCCCCCTGCTTGCAGGGGAGGGAGCGCAGGTGCAGGGTGAGGCTGCTCTTGCATTGCTCCTCCCCCTGCTTGCAGGGGGAGGTTGGGAGGTGGTGAAGCTTTTGATCTTCGAGGCGAAGAGCGACCCCACCCCAACCCTCCCCTGCGAGCAGGGGAGGGAGCAGAGCAGTGGA
>Ga0302228_10000366_pt1 | contig 39047 bp, 30 predicted proteins | sample II_Palsa_N1_2_FD_193519 | JGI IMG/M metagenome (GOLD analysis project Ga0302228, IMG submission 193519) | Peat permafrost microbial communities from Stordalen Mire near Abisko, Sweden - II_Palsa_N1_2 | ecosystem: Environmental > Terrestrial > Soil > Palsa > Peat permafrost | place: Sweden... | reverse complement strand
ATCCGCGCGCAACACGAAGACGGCCGCGAGGAGCAGGTGCGGGCGCGCTTCGTGGTGGACGCCTCGGGCCGCGACACGCTGCTCGCGAACCAGTTCAAGAGCAAGCGCCGCAACGACAGGCACAACAGCTCCGCGCTGTACGGCCACTTTCGCGGCGCGCAGCGTAACCCCGGCGAGCACGAAGGCAACATCACCGTGTACTGGTTCGAGCACGGCTGGTTCTGGTTCATTCCGCTCGCCGACGGCACGACCAGCGTCGGCGCCGTGGTGTGGCCGTACTACCTGAAGAGCCGTCCGAAAGGCCGCGCGGTCGAGGACTTCTTTGCCGACACCATCGCGCTGTGCGCGCCGCTCGCCGAACGCCTGAAGCACGCCGAGCGGGTGCACGACGTGCACGCCACGGGCAACTATTCGTACAGCGGCGAGCTCACGCACGGACGCAATTTCCTGCTGCTCGGCGACGCTTTCGCATTCATTGATCCGGTGTTCTCATCCGGCGTGATGCTGGCGATGCAAAGCGCCTTCGCCGGCGCCGAAGCGATCGACGTCTGCCTGCGCGATCCCGCCCGCGCCGACGCGGCGCTCGCGCGCTTCGACAAGCGCCTGCGGCATGGGCCGAAAGCGTTCTCGTGGTTCATCTACCGCATGACGTCGCCCGCCATGCGCGAGCTCTTCATGGCGCCGCGCAACGTGCTGCGCATGAAAGAGGCGCTGCTGTCGCTGCTGGCGGGCGACATCTTCGAAGACACGCCAATCTGGCGTTCACTCGGCCTGTTCAAGGGCGTGTACTACATGTCGGTGCTGCTCAACGCGCCGCGCACCTGGCAGGCCTGGCGCGCGCGCCGGCGCAATCTGCGCGAGGCGCCTGGCGAAGCGGCCGAGACGCAGATGGTGTCGCGATGACAACCCTGCGCGAACCTCTGCCGGCCACCGGCGAACCCGTTAAGACTTCTATGCAATTTGCTGTTCCCATGCGTACAACCCGCCCATCGTCGACTCATCTGGTTCTGATCCCGAGCTACAACCCCGGTGAAAAAGTCTATGACACCGTGCGTAGCGCGCGTGAGCACTGGAGCCCCGTCTGGGTGATCGTCGACGGCAGCACGGATGGCAGTACTGAGCGTCTGCTCGCCATGGCCGAGCAGGATGCCGGCTTGCACGTGATCGTGCTGCCGCACAACCAGGGCAAGGGCGCGGCCGTGCTGACCGGTCTGGAGGAAGCGGCGCGGCGCGGTTTCACGCATGTCCTGACGATGGATTCCGACGGCCAGCACCCGGCCAATCTGATCGCGCGTTTCATGGCCGCTTCGCAAGCCCAGCCCGATGCGATGGTGCTGGGCCTGCCGAAGTTCGACTCGAAGGCGCCGAAAGCGCGCGTCTATGGGCGGCGCCTGTCCAACGTCTGCGCCAACCTCGAAACCTTATGGTCGGGCATCGGCGATTCGCTGTACGGGTTTCGCGTGTACCCGGTCGTGCCCTTGCGCGACGTGATGAGCCGTCACGTCTGGATGCGGCGCTTCGATTTCGATCCGGAAGCCGCCGTGCGCCTGTGCTGGGAAGGCGTGCGACCTATCCAGATCGAAGCGCCGGTGCGCTATTTCCGCGCCGACGAGGGCGGCGTGTCGCATTTCAACTATCTGCGCGACAACCTGCTGTTGTCGTGGATGCATTTGAGGCTTTTCTTCGGCTTCCTGCTGCGCTTGCCGGTGCTGATCCCGCAGCGCCTCGGGCAACGCCCCATCCCTCCCGTATCGGGTTAAACCCTGGGTCATCTTCCGTCGGACGAACGGCTCTGGTATAAATCCGCTCCAAAGCTGATTACGTTTTAGCACGGCAAAAATTGACCCCTGCGTTCCGGCGCGGGTTGGGATGTCCGAAGGAGCGGTATGGCACGCGTGGTCGTAGTAGGCAGCATCAACATGGACATGGTGGTGGCGACCGAGGTGTTTCCGCGGCTCGGGGAAACGCTGTTCGGCCAGCGCTTCGCCACCTATCCCGGTGGCAAGGGTGCCAACCAGGCGGTGGCCGCGGCGCGTCTCGGCGCCGAGGTCACGATGATCGGCTGTGTCGGCGCGGATGCGTTCGGCGATCTGATGAAGGCGACGCTCGAGCGCGAAGGCATCGACACGCGCTGGGTCTCCACCGGCCGCGAAGCCACCGGCATGGCTGCGATCACGCTGTGCGGCGGCGACAACGCCATTCTCGTCGTGCCGGGCGCCAACCACGAACTCTCGCCGGCCGATCTCGACCGCGCTCACGAAGCGTTTACCGGGGCCGACGTCGTACTCGCGCAACTGGAAGTGCCGCTCGCCACGGTCCTGCATGCCGCGCAACTCGCGCACCGTCTCGGCAAGCCGTTCTTTCTCAATCCGGCGCCCGCCGTCGCCTTGCCCGCCGAACTGGTTGCGCTGACAACCTTGCTGACGCCCAACGAGCACGAACTGGCGACCGCCTTGCAAACCGCCGGTACCGACTGGGCCGAGGTGCTCAAGCGCATGCCGGGCCGGATTGCGATGACGCATGGCGAGGACGGCGCCTACACCACGCGTGCGGACGGCGAACTGCTGCACCAGGCCGGCTTCAGCGTGACCGCTGTGGATACCACCGGCGCGGGCGATACCTTCAACGGCGCGCTCGCCGCGTTCTGGCATCTCGGTGCGGACGAAGCCATGCGCCGCGCCAATGCAGCGGGCGCCTTGTCGGTGACCCGTGCGGGAGCGCAGGGCGGCATGCCCACGCTCGCCGAACTCGAACAGTTTCTGAAGGCTCAAGCATGAAAAGACTCGGACACCTGAATCGCGACATCGCACGCGTGCTGGCCGGCATGGGCCATACCGACAGCGTCGTGATCGCCGACTGCGGCCTGCCGATTCCCGACGGCGTCGAATGCATCGACGTCTCGCTGACCCTCGGCGTGCCCGGCTTCTTCGACGTGCTGGACAGCGTGCTGGCCGACTTCAAGGTGGAGCGCGCCGTGTTCGCGAGCGAGAGCCTCACGCACAACGCCGCGGTGGTCGCACGCATGGCGCAACTGCGCGACGCCCAGGTTGCCGTCGACGAGGTGCCGCACGAGACCTTCAAACGCCTCTGCCAGCAGGCCAAAGCGGTGATCCGCACGGGCGAGTGCAGTCCGTACGCGAACGTGATCCTGCACTCGGGCGTGATATTTTGAGCGCCCCGGCGTTTTCTTGAGAGAGGCGTGTCATGCAAGTGACCATGCGGGGCATCGGCAAGGCGTTCGGTCCGGTGCGCGTGCTCGACGGTGTCGAATTCAATCTCGGCGCCGGTGAAATTCACGCGCTGATGGGCGAGAACGGCGCGGGCAAGTCGACGCTCATGAAGATTCTGAGCGGCGTCTACCAGGCCGATGCGGGCGAGATCCTGATCGACGGCAAGCCCACGCCGATCCGCAACACCGTTGAAGCCGAGCGCGCCGGCATCGCCATCATCCACCAGGAATTGAACCTGATTCCGCAGTTGTCGGTGATGGAGAACCTGTTTCTTGGCCGCGAGCCGAGCCGCTTTGGCGTGGTGGATTCCGCAGCCATGCGCAAGCAGGCGCGCAAGTGGCTCGACATGGTGGGCGCCGAGCGCATCGATCCGCAAGCCGAAGCCGGACACCTCTCGATCGGCCAGCAGCAACTGGTGGAAATCGCCAAGGCGCTCTCGCTCGATGCACGCGTGCTCGTAATGGACGAGCCGACCGCGGCCCTCACGCATCGCGAGATCGAGACGCTGTTCGAGATCATGCTCGCGCTGAAGGCGCGCGGCGTCGCGCTGGTGTACGTCTCGCACCGCATGGAAGAAATCTTCCGCATCTGCGACAAGGTCAGCGTGTTGCGCGACGGCCAGTTCGTCGGCGAGCGCGCGGTGCAGGACACCAGTTTCGACGAAGTGGTGCGCCTGATGGTGGGCCGCGAGCTGGGCGAGCGCTTTCCGAAGCGGGCCCAGACGCCGGGCGAAGTGCGCTTCAAGGTAGCGGGCCTCGCCGACGACGGCAACATCTCCGGCATTTCATTCGACGTGCGCGCCGGCGAAGTGCTGGGCGTGGCCGGCCTGATGGGCGCCGGGCGCAGCGAGATTCTGCGCACGCTGTTCGGCCTTAACCGCAAGACGGCGGGGACCGTGACGCTCGATGGCCGCACGCTCGAGGTGCGCGACGCGTCGGGCGCGATCGACGCCGGCATCGGCTTTGTCACCGAAGACCGCAAAAGCCAGGGCCTCGTGCTCGGCATGTCGGTGCGCGAAAACGCGACCCTGGTCCATCTGGACCGCTACGCCCGCTTCGGCGTGGTGAACGACGGCGCCGAACGCGCGGCCGTCGCCGATCTTATCAAGCAGCTACGCATTCGCACCCGTGATGCGGAGCTGGACGTCAAGTCGCTCTCCGGCGGCAATCAGCAGAAGGTGGTGTTCGCCAAGTGGCTCGTCGAGCCGCCCAAGGTGCTGCTGCTCGACGAACCGACGCGTGGCGTGGATGTGGGCGGCAAGGCCGAGATCTACACCATCATCAACCAGCTCGCGTCGCAGGGCGTGGCGATCGTGATGGTGTCGTCGGAATTGCCGGAAGTGCTGGCCATGAGCGATCGCATTCTGGTGATGCACCAGGGCAGGCAGAACGGCATTTTCGAGGCGGCCGGCGCGACCCAGGAGCTGATCATGACGGCCGCTACCGGCGGCCATGCGGCGACGGTGGCGACTCCCGCAGCGGCCTGAAAGCGCACCGAGCCAATCATTGAACGAGACACCCTGAACGGCACGGCGGCAACGCCCCTGTTCAACGTTTGACGGCGACCCAAAGCGCCGACATCGAGACCCGAGCGAGAAACGAGCGAGACACGACATGTCGCAATTGACCATGACACCCAGTACCAAGGCCACGCTGCAAAAGCTCGGGCCGTTCATCGCGCTGCTGATCATCGCGGTGGGGCTTTCCATCGTCAGCCCCAACTTCCTGACGCTCGACAACCTGCTCAATGTGATGCGCCAGGCGTCGATCAACGCGTTGATCGCATTCGGCATGACGCTCGTGATCCTGCTGGGCGGCATCGACCTCTCGGCGGGTTCGGTGCTGGCGCTGTCGTCCGTGATCATTGCGAGCCTCATGCAAAGCGGCGTGCCGGCCGTGCTGGCGACGCTCGCCGGCATCGCGGCCGGCGGCGTGATGGGGCTCTTCAACGGCCTCGTCATCAGCAAGGGCAAGGTGGCGCCGTTCATCGCCACGCTCGGTTCGATGACCGTGCTGCGCGGCCTCGCGCTGGTGGTCTCCAACGGCAGCCCGATCAGCAGCTTCAACAGCGATTTCTTTTCGCTGCTGGGCGGCGGCTATGTGGCGCGGCTGGTGCCGATCCCGGTCGTGCTGATGCTGATCATGTTCGCGGTCTTCTGGTTCGTGCTGAAGAAGTCGGTGTTCGGACGCCACGTCTACGCGACGGGCGGCAATGCCGAATCGGCGAAGCTCTCGGGCGTGAAGGTCGATCGCATCCAGTTGTGGGTGTACACCATTTCCGGTGTGATGGCGGCGCTTGCCGGCGTCGTGCTGACCTCGCGCCTGAACTCCGCGCAACCGACCGCGGGCACCGGCTACGAGCTCGACGCTATTGCCGCCGTGGTGCTCGGCGGCACCAGCCTGACGGGCGGGCGCGGCTGGATTTTCGGCACGCTGGTGGGCGCCTTGCTGATCGGCGTCCTGAACAATGGCCTGAATCTCATGGATGTCTCGTCGTTCTACCAGCAGGTCATCAAGGGCGGGGTGATCCTGCTGGCCGTGCTGATCGACCGGGGCAACAAGAAGTAGGGCGCCTCTGTGCCGCGCTCGTCTGTATGAGCGCGGCCGCAAGCCGATTTTTCTAAAGCAGTAGCGGCGCAAGCCGCGTAGTACCACTAAACGATCCACGTCACACTCTACTCAAAGGACTCAGGAGGACGACAATGAAGAAAATCATCTCCCCGCTGTTCGCAGCATTGCTCTTGGTCGGCATCGCCGCCTGTTCGAAACAGGGCCCGGACAGCACCGCGGCGGCGGGCGCGAGCGACGCCTCCGCGCCGGCCGCGGGCGGCGCCGTGACGATCGGCCTGTCGATCTCGACGCTCAACAACCCGTTCTTCGTCTCGCTGCGCAAGGGCGCCGAAGACGAAGCGAAGAAGGACGGCGTGACGCTGATCACCGTGGATGCGCAGAACGACCCGGCCAGGCAGCAGGCGAGCGTCGAAGATCTGATCCAGAAGAAGGTCAGCGTGATCCTGATCAACCCGACCGATTCGTCGGCCGTCGCCAACGTCGTGAAGGAAGCAACGGACAAGGGCATCAAGGTGATCTCGCTCGACCGCAGCGTGAACGGCGCCGAAGTCAGTTCGCACATTGCCTCCGACAACAAGGCCGGCGGCAAGATGGCGGCGGACTTCCTCGTCGACAAGCTGGGCGGTAAGGGCAACGTGGTCGAACTGCAGGGCATTCCGGGTTCGTCCGCCGCCAACGAGCGCGGCGCCGGCTTCGATACGGAAGTGGACGCGAAGGGCGGTGTGAAGATCGTCACCAGGCAGCCGGCTGACTTCGATCGCGCCAAGGGCTTGTCGGTGATGGAAAACATCATCCAGAGCAACAAGGACATTCAGGGCGTGTTCGCGCAGAACGACGAGATGGCGCTCGGCGCGGTCAAGGCGCTGCAGGCCGCCGGCCTGAAGAACGTGGCGGTGGTGGGCTTCGACGCCACCGACGACGCCATCGCCGCCGTCAAGGCCGGCACGATGGCCGCCACCGTGCAGCAGCAGCCGGAACTGATCGGCCAGTACGGCGTGCAGACCGCGAAGAAGCTGGTGGACGGCCAGGCCGTGGACAAGTTCATCCCGGTTCCGCTGAATCTGTACAAACAGTAAGCCGGTTTCCAGCCGCGCGTCCCCGTAGTACCATCTGGCACTGATATCAACGTCGATGCAGTGCTCGCCGCCGCCCGGTAACCACCGGCGTGGCGGCGTTCCCCCCACTACCTGTCTGGCGCAATGACGCGTCGGCCTTGGGCCATCGTGCCGCTGCAGGCGCTGCCAGGGCTTCGTGATCGAGGGCGTCGGCCCACCTGCCGCGAGGAAGTCCGCGTGACCCAGTTCGAGCGTCTGACCATTGACGACATCGCCCGTCTGGCGAACGTGTCCCGCACCACCGCGAGCATGGTGCTGAACGGCTATGCCGAGCGCTATCGCATCTCCGCGGCGACCGTCGAGCGGGTCCTGCAGGTCGCGAAGGAACACCATTTCACGCCGTCGCAATCGGCGCGCGCCCTGCGCTCGCGGCGCAGCAATACGGTTGGCCTCGTGATCCCCGACCTCACCAACTCCGTGCACTCCGCGCTGGCCCAGGCCATGGAATGGCAATGCCGCGGCCAGTACGGTTGCCAGTTGGTCGTGGTGACGAGCGACGAAGACCCGGTCCGCGAAACCGAGGGAATTGCCCACCTCGTCTCGCACCAGGTGGACGGCCTCGTCGTGGTGCCGTGCACGGCCGACCCCGAGCGCTACCAGAAGTGGGTGAAGCGCCTGCCGCTGGTGTTCGCCGACCGCCGCGTCGAAGGCAGCGCGATTCCGTCTGTCGTGACCGATGCGACGGGAATCGTCGCGACGCTCGTAGGCGATGCGATCAAGGACGGCGTGACCGAGGTGGTGTACTTCGGCGGTCAGTCGGAACTCTCGGCGAGCCGCGACCGTCTGGCGGGCTATCGCCAGGCGCTGGCCGAGCACGGTTTGAAGGAAGCCACGGACTGGGTCCACCAGCGCGACTACCAGCGCGAATCCGGCCACGCCCTGATGCAAGCGTGGTTCGCGACCCATGGCCGTTATCCGCAGGCGTTGTTCACCGGCTCGATCACCTTGCTGGAAGGCGCGCTGTCGTTCATGAGCGAGGCCCATAGGCTGACCCAGGCACCAGGCCGCCTGATGTCGTTCGACGACCATCAACTGCTCGACTGCCTGCCGCTCGCCATCGACGCGATCGTGCAGGACAGCCGGCAACTGGCCGAGCACAGCCTGCGCGGCGTGTTCGACATGCTCGAAGGCAATGCGCATCCCGATTCGTTGCAGGTGCCGGCCCATATTCATTACCGCCGCGCCTCAGCCGCACCCGGATAAGCGCACGGACTTAAAGCAGCAATACTGAGCCGCGTACGGAAATTGCTTGAATGCCCATTCGCTCGTTGAACTAAATACTGCACGAATATTTCAGCCCGCTTTCTTGCGAAAAGTATAATGAATCGGCAGTATGGCGAATGGAATTTCGCATTTTAGCGAATGGCGCTTTAATACTAGTCTTTGCGTCAAATGAGTATTTCCACTCCCGCAATAGTCCGTCAGTTCGTTGTTTGGTAAGGCTTTTCTGCCTGTTAACTTTTCGCGACAGGTAATATTTTTCAGTGTTCCGGAAGAGTGCGTCGCGTTATTGTCCATTTCGCAATAACTGAATCATTCATTGGCACGGAGAAATGATGAAAAGAATCGCGCTTTCCACTCTCTCGCTGACACTGCTGGGCGTTGCGGGCGCCGCGCACGCACAAAGCAGTGTTACGCTTTACGGCACGATTGATACCGCCATTACCTTTGTTCATAACGCCAATGCGGCCGGGCAAAATCAGTGGTCGGTCGGCAATGCGAGTAACGGCGATCTGTCCGGCAGCCGTTGGGGCCTGAAAGGCCAGGAAGACCTGGGTGGCGGTCTGAAGGCCATCTTCCAGTTGGAAAACGGCTTTAACCCGAGCACGGGTGCGCTGGCGCAGGGCGGCCGCGAATGGGGCCGTCAGGCGTTCGTGGGTTTGAGCGCGGACCAGTACGGCACTTTCACGCTGGGTCGCCAATATGATCCGCTCGTCGACCTGGTGCAGGGCATCACGGCCGACAACTATTTCGGCAGCACGTTCGCCACCGCAGGCGACGTCGACAACTACGACAACAGTTCGCGCACCAACAACGCGATCAAGTACGTGTCGCCGGTGTTCTCGGGCCTGCAGGTCGAAGGTATGTACGCGTTCGGCGGTGTGGCGGGACAGACCGGCTCGGGACAGACCTGGTCGGCGGCCGCGTCGTATAACAACGGTCCGATCTCGGTGGCGGCGGGTTACTTCGTGGCCGACAATCCGTCGGTCGACGGTCTCGTGCGGCCTTCCACGACCACCGGCACCGGCTGGGGCGGCACCTCCGACGGCACCTTCGACGGCTCGCTGATCAACCTCGGCCTGCAGAGCGCGAAGTCCATCAATATTGCCCGCGTCGCGGCGCAGTATGTGGCCGGTCCGTTCACGTTCGGCGCGGGCTACAGCAACGCGCAGTACAAGGCGGACGGACAATCGGCGTTCGCGTCGACGGAGAAATTCAACACGGGCCAGGGCTTCCTCGACTACCAGGCCACGCCGGCGATCCTGCTGGGCGTGGGCTACAGCTATACGAAGTCGAGCGGCGACACCGGCGCGACGTACCACCAGGTTTCGGTGGGCGCGGACTACAACCTGTCCAAGCGTACCGACGTGTATCTGGTGGGCGCATGGCAGCACGCCAGCGGCGAAACGCTTAGCGCCGACGGCACCGCCGTGGTCGCCGCGCAAGCCTCGGTGGGTTCGTATGGCTACGGCGGCACCAACACGCAGGAACTGGTCAGCGTCGGTCTGCGCCACAAGTTCTGAGGGTGTTGCACCCGCCACGCCCTTGGCGAAAGCAGGGCGTGACAGTAAAAAGCCGGTCGTCAGTGTGAGCTGACGGCCGGCTTTGCTTTGTGCGCGCCGCAGCAAAGGCCTGCATTTCATGCAAGAATCGCGGCCGGGGACGTGGGCGAAAGAAAAAATGCACCGTTAAGCCGCCCACTAAAAACTAGTACCGGTGACGAGGAGTAGACACTTGATTCAGCGTATCTCGCGTTTCTTTACCCAGGTGGTCCATCGCGTCCTGCCTGATCCGTTGATCTTCGCGATCTTCCTGACCATTGCGACCTTTGTGCTGGCATTCAGCCTGACGCCGAAGGCGCCCGCCGAACTGGTCACCATGTGGGGCAGCGGTTTCTGGAACCTGCTGGCCTTCTCGATGCAGATGGCGATGATCCTGGTGACCGGTCATGCGCTCGCCAGTTCGGGACCGGTCAAGCGGCTGCTGGTGGCGCTGGCCAGCTCCGCGCGCACGCCCGCGCAAGGCGTGATGCTGGTGGCGTTTTGCGGCGCCGTGGCGTGCGCGATCAACTGGGGCTTCGGCCTGGTGCTGGGCGCGATGCTGGCGCGCGAAGTCGCGCGGCGCGTGCAGGGCACCGACTACCGTCTGCTGGTGGCAAGCGCCTACATGGGCTTCCTGACGTGGCACGGCGGACTCTCCGGTTCCGTGCCGCTGGTCGCGGCCACCAAGGGTAATCCGCTGGAAAAGACCGTCGGGCTGATTCCGGTCTCGCACACGATCTTCACCGGCTACAACGCGTTCATCACGTTCGGGCTGATCGTGCTGCTGCCGATTCTCGCGCGGCTGATGATGCCCAGGCCCGAGGACGTGGTGGCCGTGGACCCGGCGCTGCTCGAAGATCCGCCGTCGGTGGAACGCGTGCTGCCCGCCGATGCGACGCTCGCCGAGCGGCTCGAAGAGAGCCGCGTGCTGGCGCTGCTGGTCGCGCTGGTGTGCGCGGTGTATCTCGTCGTGCGGACGGTGCAGAAGGGGTTTACGCTGGACATCGATACGGTGAACCTCGTGTTCCTCGCCGCCGGCATGGTGCTGCACAAAACGCCGATGGCCTATGCACGCGCAGTCGGCGTGGCAGCGAAAGGCGCCTCGGGCATCATGATCCAGTTTCCGTTTTACGCCGGCATTCAGGCGCTGATGGATCATTCGGGACTCGCCGGCGTGATCACGCGCTGGTTCGTGGATATTGCCAACGTCCATACCTTCCCGCTGCTGGCGTTCCTGAGTTCGGCGGTGATCAATTTCGCGGTGCCGAGCGGCGGCGGTCATTGGGTGGTGCAGGGGCCCTTCGTGATGCCGGCAGCGCAAGCGTTGCACGCGGACCTCGGCAAGTCGGCCATGGCGATCGCCTACGGCGAGGCCTGGACCAACATGGCGCAACCGTTCTGGGCGCTGCCGGCGCTGGCGATTGCCGGACTCGGCGTGCGCGACATCATGGGCTATTGCGTGACGGCGCTGCTGTTCTCGGGCGTCGTGTTCGTGGCGGGCTTGTATCTGTTCTAGATAGATTCGGCATGGCGGTAGACGCTTGCCCCGGGAGGCGCGACGCATGAACGCTGACGAACCCGTGACGCCGCCGGGGCAACCGGTTCCTCGCCGCGTGCTGGTGTGGGATGCGCCGACCCGGCTGTTTCACTGGCTGGTGGTGCTGCTGGTCGCGGGGGCGTATGCGACGCTGAAGCTGAACTGGATGGACTGGCACGTGCGGATCGGCGAAGCGCTGCTGGCCCTCGTGCTGTTCCGTCTGCTGTGGGGCTGCTTCGGTAGCGAGACCGCACGATTTCGCAGTTTCGTGGCGTCGCCCGCGTCGGCGTGGCGGCATCTGCATCATCTGTTTCGCCGCGAGCCGGATCTGCAGGTGGGCCACAACGCGGCGGGCGGCTGGATGGTGCTGCTCCTGCTCGCGCTGCTGCTGATGGAAACGCTTAGCGGCCTGTACGTGTACAACGAGGTCGCCGACGAAGGACCGCTCAGCGAACACGTGCCGGCGTGGCTCGCCAACGCCATTTCGACGCTGCATGCGGTGGGGTGGGACGTGCTGCTGGCTGCGGCCGCGCTGCACGTCTGCGTGATAGTGCTGTACGCCGTGGTGAAGGGACACAATCTGCTGCGGCCGATGCTGAGCGGCTACAAACCGCTGCCGTCGACGATCGCCGCGCCGCGGCAAAAACCTGTGCTATTGGCCTTGCTGCTGCTCTCGATCGGCGCGGCGGCGGTCATTCTGCTTGCGGTGTATCTCTAGGCGTGTTGCCGGCGGAACGGACTTGCACACACAATGCATGCAGCACCGCGCAAGCTGCTGCATGAGCGATCGCCTCAGTTCAGTTGCCCTTCGGCGGCATCACCTGGCCGCGGATTTCGCCACCCGGATTGGCCTTGGTGTGGATGTTGATATACATATTGCCCGCTTCGAATATCTGGGCGTCGTCCGCCGAGAGCGTGGCTTGACCGCTGAGCGGGCTCGTCACCTCCATATTGCCTTTCTGCGAGATCCAGACTTTCACGCCGGCGTTTTTACCCGCCGGCGCCGGGCCGTGGAAATGCGCCATGGTGGCCGGCCCCGTCAAGCCGCTGAAGGTGATGTTCCACGTCACCACATGTGTGCTGGCATCATAGGTGAGGTTAGCGGTGCCGCTGCCCGAGGTTTGCACGGGTGGGACCTGCTGATCGCCGGAGAGTGGTACGGTAAAGGAGACGGGGGCTGCTTGAGCCAGGGTGACGGCGCCCGCCAGGGCGAGACCGGCGAGAAGCATGAGAGCGCGACGCGAGATCGAAACTGTCATTTGATTTTCTCCGTTTTGGGTTCACCTTGCTGCTCAGGTGTGAGACAAGGATAGGCGCTACCCGGCGGTAACTCCAGACGGAAAAACGACACGTTCGCGCTGGCCGTTGCCGGGCACAGCGGTTGCTGAAACAGTGAGGCCATATGGCAAATCTACAGGTATGCGCGGGCGCCACGCTGCAATGTTCGTTCGGCGGCGCGCCAGGCGTGCTGAACGTGTTGCCGGCCAATCGTACGATGGTCGGCGGCGTGCCGGCGGCCACGCTGCTCGATTCCATTCCGGTGGTCAACATCACGCCGTTCGCGATGTGCCAGAGCGTGGCGAACCCCGCGGTGATTGCCGCTACCGCGGCGGCGCTCGGCGTGTTTACGCCGATGCCCTGCGTGCCGGTCACGCCCGCGCCATGGATCCCGGGCGGCGCGCCGACCGTGCTGATCGGCCCAGGCCCTGCGCTCGATGCGCAAGGCACGCTGATCTGCGCATGGGGTGGCGTCATCAAGGTCGCGCAGCCGGGGCAAACCAGTACGCTGGTGCCCTGAGCGCTCACTGCTGAGCGGGTGGGGTGCCGGACAGCTTGCGCCACCCTGCGCGCCAGCGCGACAACGGCTTGCCTTCGGCATCGAGCGGCCGGCCATCCATGGCATAACGTTCGCCCGGCTGAAGCGGCTTGCCCGCGCCATACAGATGCCGCTCGGCGAGCCGGCCGTTGCTATGGAAGCGCTCGACGAGGCCGTGCAGCTTGCCCTGCCGGTAGCGGGCGTGCTCGAGCAGGGTGCCGTCCGGCAGATAGGTCTTGCTGTCGCCGTTCAACGCGCCGCGCACATAGTGCGCTTCACGTTGCACGGTGCCGTCCTGCGCGTAGTACACCGCTTTGCCATCGAGCTTGTCGTCGAGGTAGTGGAGTTGCGCGGACGGCTTGCCGTCCGGATAGAGAAGCGTCGCCGGACCGCCCAGGCGGCCATGCACGTAGCGCAGAATCGCCAGCATCACGCCATCCGCATAAATGCGCGCGGCGCCGTGCAGCGCGCCGCCCACCAGCGTACCTTCGACACCGGAGTCGCCGTGCTTCACGCTCACATCCTGAGGTTGGCTGCTCATGGCCGGCTCAATTGATCTTCACAATGCCGCCCTTGACGGTCAGCATGGCGCCCCCGTCCACGGTCTGTTCGACCGAACCTTTGTTCGACACGCTTTGCGCCTCGTTCGAGAGCGTGCCGTCCGACTTGTTCGTCAACGATGTGCCGGCCTGATTGGTCAAGGACACCGCCGCCTGATGGCTCATCGAGCCGTCAGTCTTCGCGCTGAGGTCGCCGGTGCTTTGCAGCGTGAGGGTGCCGCCGACCTTGATGGTCAGATTGCCGTCCACGCTCAGCGTGAAATTGCCGCTGACGGTCTGCGCGAGATTGCCGCCGACGCTGCGCGTTTCGTCGCCGCCGGCCTTGACGGTGCGGGTGCCGGCGATATCGACGGTTTCGTTGCCGGTTTTCACCGTTGCACTGCGATTGCCTTTTTCCACCACCAGGGTGTCGTCGGCTTCCTTCACCGTGTGCGTGCGCGCATTCTGGATGGTGCGGGTTTCGTCGTGGCCGACGGTCCAGGTGGCGTCGTTCAGCACCTTCACGTTCAGGTCTTTTTGCGCCTGCAGGAAAACTTCTTCGTTATCCTTCTTATCCTCGAAGCGCAGTTCGTTGAAACCGGCGTTGCCCTTCGAACTGCTCGTCTTGATGCCCGACTGCGTCTGGTTGTCGGGCAGCGTATAGGGCGGCTGGTTCGCACCGTTATAGACGCTGCCCGTAATCAGCGGGCGATCCGGATCCGCATCGACGAAGGTGACCACCACCTCGTCGCCGATGCGCGGCATGAATTGCGCGCCGAAGCGCTTGCTGGCCCACGGTTGCGCGACACGGACCCAGCACGAACTGTTCTCGTCGTTCGTGCCGTCCCGATCCCAATGGAACTGCACCTTGACGCGTCCGTACTGATCGGTCCAGAGTTCCTCGCCCGCCTTGCCCACCACGATTGCCGTCTGCGTCGGCATCACGGGGCGCGGCGTCGTGCGCTGCGGGCGGTATGCCGTGGTGGCGGGGAAGGCCTCGAAGCGGTTGCGATACTTGTCGTGATTCGCGTCGTGGACCACGCTCGCCACCACCCACTCGATGTTGGCGTCGGTCGACTCGTGGTCGCTCAGCGTGAACTTGTAGCCGGGCAGCAGTGCGCGGCAGTCGCTTTCGCCGATCAGGCGGCGCGCGCTGCTGCGCAACTCGTCGATGCGCCGCTTGGTGATCGAGGCGGCGTCGCCGCTCGTCTGATAGCGGCCGGGGTATTCGTAGACTTTGGGGTCGGCGGCCACGGCCTCGGCCTGCGAAAACAATTGCGAGGTGGGCGTCAGATACGCGTAGTCGGAACTGGCGAACACGCCGCTCACGCTTTGCTCGACCAGTTCGCAGTAGAGAATCTGGCCGCTTTCGCGCTCGCCGGTGAGACCCGGTGTGTAGGCGAGCGTCGCGGCGCCCGGCAGCGTCGCGAAGGCATCGGTATGGTCGGCCACCATCAGCGTGTGCTTGCCGCTCTCGTGCTGGAAGAAATAGAACCAGCCTTCCTCTTCGCACAGGCGGCTGACGAAGGCGAAGTCGGTCTCGGCATACTGCACGCAGTATTCGCGTGCCGTGTAAGTGCCGGTCAACGAGAACGAAAAGTCCGTCGCGCTGTGGCCGCTGAAAACGGCTTCGACAATCTGCTGTGTGGTCTTGCCCTGGAAGATCCGGTTGTTGGAGGCGAGCGTGAGCAGCCAGAGCCACGAGCGCAATTCGAATGCGTAATGGCTGCCGTCGACGGTCGACGGCAATTGCGCCGCCCGCGTACAGACGGCATCGAGCAGGCGCGGCGTCTCGCCCCACACGAGCGAGAGCGTGGCGTGCTTGCCCGTGAAGCCGGCCAGCGCAACGGGCGGTGCCGCGCCGATGGCGCGCACGCTCAACTCGGCGACGGCGCCGATCGCTTCGCGGCCGCTGAACTGCGCGGGGAACAAGGTATCGAACGGCGCGCCGGCGAACGCGAGGCGGGTGGTGTCGTCGGTCGGGATGGGACGGGGCATGTCATCACAGGTGAGTAAGGCGGGTGGTCATAGCGAGGAGAGCGTTCCATGAGCGCGGGCGTCATTCGAGCGCCCACTGGGCGAGCGTGCCGACCAGTTCGTTCATCAGCACGTTGTCGATTTCACGCGCGCCGGCCGAACGGCAGCGCGCCAGCACCGCGTTGACGATGCCCGCGTCGAAATCGAACTGCTTGCCGGTGAACGCGTGGTATCGCACTCTCAGCTCCTCCAGTTTCCTTTCGATGATGCCGCGCAGCACCGTGTCGTCGAGCGCGCGATACGGCACCGCCGTCATGCGCGCCAGAAACGCCGGGCGGAAGGCCTCCAGCAGTACGTCGCGCAGCTTGCGCGCGAAGGCGTCGGTGGCGAGCAGGTCGGCTGGCGTGTGCAGGAGCAGTTCGGCGCCCACATTGCTGGTCGCCAGAATCACCGTGTTGCGGAAATCGACGCTCAGGCCGGTGCCGTCCTCCATGGTGCCTTTGTCGAAGACGTTGTAGAACGCCTCGAGCACATCGGGATGGGCCTTCTCGATCTCGTCGAGCAGCACCACGCTGTAGGGCCGGCGACGCACCGCCTCCGTCAGCATGCCGCCCATGCCGTAACCGACGTAACCCGGCGGCGCGCCCTTCAGTTGCGACACGGTATGCGCTTCCTGGTACTCCGATAGATTCACCGCGATCAGATTGCGCTCGCCGCCGTACAACGCATCGGCGAGCGCGTAGGCCGTCTCGGTCTTGCCGACGCCCGTCGGTCCCACCAGCAGGAACACGCCCACCGGCTTCAAGGGATCGGTGAGACCCGCGCGATAGGCCTGGATGCGTTTGGCGATGCGGTCGAGCGCGGCCTCCTGGCCGATGATGCGTTGCGCGAGGCGCACCTTCAGCGTGCGCACCGCATGCACTTCGTCGGCCAGCATCTTGCCGACCGGAATCCCGGTCCAACTCGCGATCACCGCGGCCACCGCCTTCGAGTCGACGCAGACCGGCACCATGGGATCGTCGTCGCGAATCGCTTCGAGCCCGCTTTCGAGCCGGGCGAGTTCGGCGCTCAGGTCGTCGAGCTCCTCGCTGAGTCCGGGCGGCCCCTGCGGGTCTGTGCGCAAGGTCTGGTCGAGCGCGGCGAGCCGCGCCCGCGCGCTGAGGATTTCGCGCACCGCGGCGGACTCGTCGTGCCAACGCACCTCGAGTTCACGCGCGAGCGCCGCGTTGCGTTGATGCTCGGCGTCGAGCACGGCAAGCCGTGCCGCATGGTTCGCGCCGAGCACCAGTTCACGCTTGAGCCGCGTCAGTTCCTCGTGCAGCGCACGTTCGCGATGGCGTGCGGCTTCCAGTTGCGGCGGCGTGTCGTGTTGCGCCAACGCGACACGCGCGCAGGCCGTATCGAGCACCGCAATCGCCTTGTCGGGCAACTGGCGGCCGGAAATATAGCGATGCGACAGCTTCACGGCATCGACGATCGCCGCTTCCAGCACGGCGACGCCATGATGTTCCTCGAGTTTGGTGGCGACGCCGCGCAGCATCGCGACAGCGGTCTGCTCGTCGGGTTCTTCGACCTGCACCAACTGAAAGCGCCGCGCGAGGGCAGGGTCCTTTTCGAAATACTTCTTGTATTCGAGCCACGTGGTGGCCGCGATCGTGCGCAATTCGCCGCGCGCGAGCGCCGGCTTCAGCAGGTTGGCGACGTCGCTTTGCCCCTCGGCGCCACCGGCGCCGATCATCGTATGGGCCTCGTCGATAAAGAGAATGACCGGCTGCGCCGAGCGCTTGACCTCGTCGATCACACTCTTCAGGCGTTGCTCGAACTCGCCCTTGACGCCCGCGCCCGCCTGCAGCAAGGCGAGGTCGAGCACGCGCAGCGCGACGGCGGCGAGCGGCGGCGGCACCTCGCCCGCGGCAATCCGCAGGGCCAGGCCTTCGACGACCGCCGTCTTGCCCACGCCGGGCGCCCCCACCAGGATCGGATTGTTTTGCCGGCGCCGCAGCAGGATATCGACGGTCTGGCGAATTTCGCCGTTACGGCCGACGATCGGATCGATGCGTCCGGCGCGCGCTTCGGCGGTCAGGTCCAGCGTGTATTGCTCGAGCGCCGATGCTGCCGCGCTACCGGCGCCGCTTGCGCGGCTTGAACCGCCCAGGCCGCTCATACCGCCCGCGAGCGACCCCGTACCCCCCACACCGGGTTCGCTCGACGGATCGAGCCACGCTTTCAGATTCATGCGCAACGCGGCGCGCGAGACGCGCAGGATCGACGGTACGCTGGCCGACAACTGCGCGCACATCGCATCGCTTTCGAGCAACGCCAGCAGCAGGGTGCCCGAACTGACCAGCGGCTCCTGCAGCACGACGGTGGACAGAACAAGCGCATCCTGCAGCAGCATGACGAGATTGCGCGAGAACGACGGCGTGCGGGTATTGCCGCGCTTGAATTTTTCGAGCGCGCGATTGATCTCGGCGATCAGCGCATCGCGCTCCAGTGCGAAGTGCGGCAGCACGCAAGCGAGGTCGCCGCCCTCGATGTCGATCAGCTCGAGCAGCAGATGCTCGATCTCCACTTCGAAATGGGTCAGTTGCAGGCAGCGCTGCGCGGCGCGTTCCAGCGCACCGCGCGTGGAGCGTTCGAGGGTGCCGACCAGCGTCTTCAGATCGAGGCTCATCCTGCGCTGCCGCTGCGTTCGCCGGGCCGCACGGGACCGAGCCGCATATGCGCGGTGCGGGCCGGCGGCGTGTCGCTCGCGCCGACCCATGCGGTCCAGCCGAGTCGCAAGGGCGCTTGCCGCGACAACTGCGCCTTGGGCTGCTGGCCCGCCGCGAGATGCAGGTCGAGGTGATGATAGAGATCGGCGCCGAAATACGCGGAGGCAAGCGCATGCAGATCCGCATGACAACGGCCGCCTGGCAGAAACGATTCATAGCCGTCGAGCGGCAGCGGGCCGATCGCAATGCGAATGCCGCGATGCTCGTCCCAGATCCGCGAGCCGACCACCGCACCTTGTCCAAGGTAATGATTGCGACCGAGCCGGCCGATCCGGCTCTGGCTTTCGTCGGCCAGCGTGCGCCAGCCGCCTGCGAACGGCGAGGTGCGCACCGGCACGCCGAAATGATGCTGCGCGATCACGTCGAAGCCGGCGAGCGAGCGGCGCCGGTTAGCCATCAGCCCGGCCCGCGCGAGGGTCGCCGAGACGTCGAGGCCGCCGACCGGCGGCGCGCTATCGCGCCTTGCCAGCGGCAGGCCGGTCAAGCCGCGCAAGATGGTCTGCGCGGGACTGTGGGCCGGCGCGAGAAACGGATCGGCGACGCGGTACTTGCGCTGCGCCCGGTAGAGCAGCGCCAGCAGCCGGTGCTGAAACAGGTTGAGGAAAGCGACCGCGGAGGTGTCCTTCTGCCGCAAGCGGTCCTGCAGCCATTCCTGATACGCGTCCGGCAACGGACCGTCGGGACCGCCCAGTCCGAACATGTTGACTTGCAGTTCGGGTTGCGGCGCGGCGCCGTCTGCGCCGTTGAGGGGCGCCACCTCGGCCTCGGCCTCCGCGGAGAGGGCACGCGGCGCTGCGCGGCGCAATGCGCCAAGGGCGCTCGGCGCGAACACCGGTGCGAGCGCTCCGGCTAGCGCAAGCGCTTCGGCGCGTGGATCGAGACCGGTGCCGAGCGGCACCGAGCCGGGCCGCAGCAGTTCGAGCAGGCGCACCGCCTGCGCAAATTCGAAGGCATACGGTTCGTCGAAGAGCCGCTGCGCTACAGAACGAGCGGGCTGCCCTGGAGTGGCCGCCATGCGTGAATCTCCCTGCCGTCGCGCATCAACGCGGTATGCACGAAACGATTGACACTCGCATACAGCGAGAAGAAGTGGGCCAGCACGCCGGAGAACATGACCGGACTGGCGCCGACGAAATGCGTGTGGTCGAGTTCGATGCGCACCTTCAAGCCGTTTTGCCAGCCGCGCCACAAGTCCGCGCCCACATGCCCGACGATCGCTTCGCTGCTCACGCTCATGAGCCCGCTGACTTGCCGGCGCGCGCTGGGGTTGGTCGCGAGGTTGTGCAGTTCCAGCATCTCGCGCAAGGACTGCAGCGCCTGCGGCCCGGAGACCAGCGGCGTGTGATTGAGCACGAACTGCGAAGCTAGGCGCCAGCGCGAACTGCCGTCGAGTGCGGCAAAGCTTTGCCGGGTCGGACGATGGGCGATGCGCACGCTGGCCACCGGGCCCGGTTGCTCGAACGCCAGCAGCGTGCCGGGTTCCAGCGTGTGCGCCAGATGCCGGTTGGTGCAGAGCAGCTCGGCGGTAAGCGTGCGCGCGGCGGGACTCGCCGGATCGAAGCAGGCGTCGACGAAGGTCAGCATCATGTCGCTGCCGGGCCGCGACGGATGCATGCCGGTCACGCGCCGGGCGTGCCAGTAGAGCGTCGAACCGCTGCCGTGCTGCACGCCGTAGTAGGGCGGCACTTCGACGACCTCACGGCCGCTCACCGAGCGCACCTTGCGCACGGCGTAGATTTCGGTGCTGGCCTCTCGGTGCGCGTCGGGGCTCACGCGTAGCTCGCGTTGGGTGCCGTCGGGACGCAACGGCTCCGAGGTTCGGGCGAACAGATTCAGCGCCGGCGTGCAGCCGAGCGCGAAGTCATGCGCCTGGAGCGTGAGACGGCCGCTCGGCGCCGCGTCGAGTCCAATCAGCAGATCGATGCGCTCGCCGGTGTCCGCGGGCGGTTCGAACGGCAGATCGAAGAACGCAAACTTCTCGGGGAAGGCGAAATATTCGACCAGCAGGCGGCACGCCGGGTGCACGCCGTCTTCGAGCGGCAGCAGCGCTTCTTCGTCGTCGAAGCCAACCGGTTCCGGCTTGCCGGCAAGCGCTTGCGCGCGGGCACCCGGCGCTTGCACGTAAACGCCCGCGCCATGCGCGCACAGCAGATCGTAAAGCGTCGCGGCGCTGACGGGCGAACCCGCGAGCCGCACTCGCAAGCGTTTGATCGGCAACTGGCCGAAGCGGTGCAGCCCCGTGCAGCGCAGCGACAGGCGCAGCGCCGCTTGCACGCCCGGGTCGCCGGTGGCCGTCTGCGCCTCTTCGGCATTGAGCATCTCGGCCGCTTCGAGCGCGATCGGCCAGAGCGTCACGTCCGCCGAGGTGCGCCAGCGCACCGCCGTGCCGTCGGGCGTCACGTGGACCAGCGGCGTCTGGCGCGGCACCGCGTAACCGGTGGCGACGCTGCCCTGGGTCGGGTCCGCTTCGAGCTGCACGATCGTCATGGACGGCAACGGCCGCGCGGCATAAGGGTAAAACTGCTCGAGCAGGCCGTCGGTCAGCTCCGAGTATTCGTCGTCGAGCGTGCGCTGGATACGTGCCGTCAGGACAGCGAAGCTTTCGATCAGGCGTTCGACATGCGGATCGGCACTTTCGCCGGGCCCCAGTTCGAGGCGGCGGGCGATCTTCGGATAGCGTTGCGCGAAGCTCTCGCTGGCGCGCCGCAAATAGGTCAATTCGCGCTGGTAGTAGTCGAGCAGCAGGTCGTCAAGCGATTCGTTCATCGACCACTCCGACCGGCTGGCCGTCGGCGAGTTGTGCGACGAAGGCGACCGGCAAGGGACCGGCGCCGGCGTCGAGGGTGCCCATGATGCGCAGCCGCAGCCGCCAGGGTGCATCCGGCTCCGGTTCGATCTGGGCGCTGGGGTGCGTCAGACGCGGCTCGAACGCCGCGATCGCTTCGACCACCGCGCGCTCGAGCCCGCTGCGATCCGCGGCGCGCGCGGCGTCGTTCGCGCTCCAGTCTTTCAGGCCGTAATCGAGCACGTCGAGCGGACGGCGGGCGCTGCTGCGCCCACGTCGCGTATTGAGCAGCCGGATCAGTTCGGCGCGCACCGAATCGCGCAGCCCATTGGACGTGAGCGTGCGCCGCGCCGGCACTTCGGCGGACACGAACGGGGCGTCGTCTTCGAGCCGCTCGAACAGCGGCATCGGCGCAACCGGGGCGTCAGCGGACGGCATGCTGCCTCGCAGACCCAGCGCGCAGACGGTGGGCGAGTAGCGGCGTCAGATTTAGCTCCCGCCCTTGACGAGCTTGTTGGCGGCCATATCCCAGGTCGAGGCGGCGGTGCCTTCCTTGGTGCCGTCGTCCTTCTGCGCGGTCAGTTCCCACTTGATCTTGGTGAAGTTCAGCGACAGCGTTTCGACCGGCTTGCCGCCGGCGCCGCCCGACACGCTGACGTTGCTGAACACGACGTTGTTGAGCGTGTAGGTGATGAACGGCATGATCTTGCCGTCGCCTTCGGCGGCGTTGCGGCCCACGATCACCGTCGCGGTCGCCACCGCCTTGCCGGAGCAGCAGTATTCGTTCAGCGTCGGCGTCGAGACGTCGACGAACTTCGTCACGGTGAACTCGCCGACATGCGGCTTGCCCGAGGTGCGCTCCGAGTTGCTGACGTCGTTGGTGACCTGCATCGCCACGTTGTGGCTGTATGACATCACTTCGATCTTGTCGGTATAGCCTTCAATGGTGCATTCGCCTTTGATGTCGGTGCCGAGATCGAGAATGATCGAATCCATGACTGAGCGCTCCTGAAACGTGTAGAAGCGGCGCGTGCCGGAATGGCCGCGCCGCGCAGATGGCAGGGAGGTGCCGTAGGGCCCGCGAGAATCAGGCCGCGGCAGGCGGCGGCAGCGAGGCGACCAGTCTGATCGAAGCGGTGAGCTCCTCGAGCTGGAAGTGCGGCCGCAGGAACACCGTCGCCTTGTAGGCGCCGGGCTTGCCGGCCACCTCCGTCACGTCGACGCGCGCCTCGCGCAGCGGATACTGCGCCTTGATTTCCTGCGGCGCATTGTCGTTGAGCAGCACGTAGTCGGCGATCCAGGTGTTCAGGTAAGTACGTACGTTGTCGCGCGTCATGAAGCTGCCCACCTTGTCGCGCATGATCACCTTGATGTAATGCGCGAAGCGCGAGGCGGCGAGCACATACGGCAGCATGGCCGAAATGCGCGCATTAGCGGTGGCTTCGTTGGTGTTGTAGACCGCCGGCTTGTTGGCGGTCTGGCCGCCGAAGAACACCGCCTGACCCTCGCCCTTCTTGTGGCACAGTGCGATGAAGCCGAGCGAATCCAGTTCCTTCTCGCGCCGGTCGGTGATCGAGATCTCGGTCGGGCATTTCATCGCCTTGTCGCCGGAGGCCGTCTGGAAGATATGGTCCGGCAGTTTCTCGACCGCGCCGCCGCCTTCCACACCGCGAATCGCGGCGCACCAGCTGAATTGCGCGTAGGCGTTGGTGATGCGCTGGCCCAAGGCGTAGGCCGCGTTGCCCCACAGGTACTTGGAATGCTGGGTGCCGTCGACGTCTTCGACGAAGCTCATGCCTTCAACCGGATTGCTGTCCGGATGATAAGGACGGCGCATCAAAATATGCGGCAACACCAGCGCCACGTAGCGCGAGTCTTCGCTCTTGCGGAATTCGCGCCAGCGGGCCATGTCGATGGTCTCGAACACCTTCGACAGGTCGCGCGGCACGCTCAGTTCGGTGAAGCTGCCCATGTCGAACAGTTGCGGGTGCGCCGCCGAGATGAACGGGGCGTGGGCCGCTGCCGCGACCTGGGCGATCTTCTCGAGCAGGCTGACGTCGGGGGTCTGGCGGCTGAAATAATAATCGCCGATCAGCACGCTGAACGGATGGCCGCCGAAGGTGCCGTATTCCTCTTCGTAGACCTTCTTGAAGAGCGCGCTGGTGTCGACGTCAATGGCCTTTTCCAGGTCGTTCTGCAGGTCTTTCTTCGACACGTTCAGCAAGCGCAGCTTCAGGCGCGTGCCGGTTTCGCTGTTCTTCACGAGGTAATGGATGCCGCGCCACGAGGCTTCGAGCGCCTGCATGTCCGCGTGGTGCAGCACCTGATTGAGCTGCTCGCTGATCAGTTCGTCGATCTTCTTGATGTGGTCGTTGATCATCGCGACCGTATCGCGGCTGACCGTCATCTTCTTGTCGAGCACCTGCAGCGCGAACTCGGCCAGCAGTTCGCGGGCGTGCTGCTGCTGCTCGTCGTCGTGGGCCATGCGGCCGTCGTGAACGATGCGGTCGAGCAGGGTCAGGGTTTCCGTTTGCGCGGGCGCAGCCGCGGCTTGCGTATCGGACATCAGTGTCTCCTCGAGGCGGGCTGGGCTCAGGCGCTGGCGGGCGCGTCGCCGGCGGGTTCAGTCGGCTCTGCCGGTGCGGGCAGTTGCGCGACGACACCATCCTGCGGATGAGCGGACTTGATTTCGGCAAGTCCTTGCGTGTTGTGCACCACGTCCTGCAACAGCTTGTCCAGCTCGTCGTTGCCGTCGAGCTTGGTGAGCAGGTCGCGCAGGCGCAGCCGCGCATCGTAGAGCTGCTTGAGCGGCGCGATCTGCTGCACGATCTGCACCGGATCGAAGTCGTCTATGTGCTGGAACTTGAGCGCGACGTTCAGCTTGCTGCCGTCGGCAGCCAAGGTGTTGTCGACCTGCAGCGTGACGCGCGGCTCGATGGAGTTCATCACGTCGTTGAAATTGTCGCGGTCGATGTCGACGAAGCGGCGCTCCGACAGTTTGGCGAGCGGCTTTTCGGGTTGACCCGATAGATCGGCCAGAATGCCGACCACAAGCGGCAATTCCTTTTTCTCGATTGCGTTGCCGGTTTCGACGTCGTAAGTAATCTGGACGCGCGGGGGGCGGTTTCTCTCGAACCAGTGTTGGGTACTGTCGGCCATGGTCATCCCTCTGTTTTCGTTCTCTCGACGCGTTTAATACGCGGTGCATGCACCGCTTCTTTTGTTTCTCGCGCGATAAATCCCGCCTGCGATATCAAGCTGCGTGAAGGCCTGCGCGAAGACGAGCGCATTCCCTCGGGCAATCGACATCGTGATCGCGCCGCACTGCGTGACTGCAACAGAAATAGTGGGCGCAAGGCACTCCTGAAAGGCGGTCATTGACCTTTCACTAGCGTAAGGCGCACCGAACCCCGGAAAGCCAAGCCGGCAGGAATCCGAAAAAATTTCCGCCGGCCGATTTGCTCAGACAAAAATACTCTACGATAGTCTTCGACGAAATTCAAACAAAAATTTAACGTTTGCAACGAGGCCTCGCGCAGGAGTAGAACTTACCCGTAGTGACAATTTGATGGCAGAGTCACGACCTGGCGAAGCGGCAATTGCGGTGTACACCGTGGTACTTGTAGACTACGCTCGCCGCGAGATGTGATGCGCAAGCGTGTGCGGGGAACTGAGAGAGCCCGCATACGACAACAGATACGAGGGCGGCTGCACCAGGAGTCCATGCGAAACATGGCGGCGGTGTCAGCCGGCGCAGACGGACAGGACGTGAAAGGGGATATCGACGTGATCAATGCTTCGCGACTCGCGGCCGGCCGGCGCAGCCCATCGCCCCGGCGCTGGTCGATGCCGCTCGTGGCGGCGCTATGCGTCGCGGGCTGTTCGGCGTCGCTGCCGCGCGTCAAGGTCGACTCGCTCGCCATCCAGGTGGCGGCGCAGGCGAACCTCGATACTCCGATTGCCGTCGATGCCGTATTGGTACGGAATCCTCAATTGCTCGACACGCTGCTGGGCTTACCCTCCGCCAAATGGTTCGCCCAGCGCGAGCAGTTGCGGCGCGACTATCCGAAAGATCTGAGCGTCGTCTCGTACGAACTCGTTCCGGGCCAGCAGATTGCCGATTCCAAATTCGCCTTCGATGGGCAGCGCGCGGCCGGCGTGCTGGTGTTCGCCGACTATCAGACAGTCGGCGCGCACCGCGTGCGGCTCGACGGCGGTCCATCGAAGCCGCTGCTTGAACTGGGCGACCAGGATCTTCAGTTGATCGCCCGCTAGACCATAATCATGCGCAATCTGTTTCCGGATACGATCTGCTGGTTCGAAGGCATGCCATTGCTGCCGCAACATTTCCAGACCCAGGCCCTGCATGCGGCCGGACATGCGGCGCTGCTGGCCGGTGCGGCCCGGCCGCACTACTGGGGCGTGCTCACGCTCGAGCAGGAAGAATCGGGGCTTGCCGAAGGGCTCGTGCGCATCACGCGGCTCGATGCGATCCTGCCTGACGGCCTGCCAATCCGTCACGCCGCCGAAGATCCCGTCCTGCAGATCGACGTGCGCCAGGCGTTCACCTCGCCGGAACAGCTCGTCACCGTCTATCTGGCCGTGCCGCCGCTCTATCGCGGCGGCCAGATCGATCAGCGCGGCGCGCGCTACCGGCAACATCAGAGCCAGGGTGTGCCCGATCTGACGACCGGCACCGAACCCGCCGCGATCACCACGTGGCGGCCAAGCCTGCACCTGATGACCGATCTCGGCAATCAGGAATACGAACGGTTGCCGTTGATGCAGTTGCGACAACAGGGGGGCGGCGTCGCGCTCACCGAGTATGTGCCGCCTTGTCCGTTCGTCGCCCCGGAATCGCCGCTCGGTCAGCGCATCATGCGCATCGCGATGCGGGCGCGGGAGAAGTGTGTGTTCCTGTCCGGCCGTCTCGATGCGGCGCGGCGCGCCGGCGAGCGCGACGACGCCGGACAGATCGAGCGGCAACTCACTGCCTTGTGGATGCGCTTGCCGGAGATCGAGGCCGCGCTGCATTCGCGCGCGGTGCATCCGCTCGACCTTTACCGCATCCTCGCCGGCATGGCGGGCAGTCTCGCGAGCCTGCGACCGACCCGTGGCGTGCCGACCTTCGCACCGTTCGACTATGCGGAACTGCTGGCGTCGTTCGAGCCGCTGCTCGAGTGGATCGACACGGCGCTGTCGACGGTGCGCCAGGGTTATCGGGTGCGTCAGTTCACTGCCGAAGCAGGCGGCTTCTGGATCGATCCGCCGGCGGACGCAGGCGTGAGCGCACCGGGCGAACTGGTGATCGGCCTGCGCATGCCGGGCGATGCCACCGAGCACGACGCCAGTACCTGGCTGGAGCAAACGGCAATTGCCTCGCGCCCGCATTTGCCAACCTTGTCGCGGCAACGCATGCGCGGACTGGCGCGACGCCGGTTGTCGCGCGACGAGCGCGCCACGTACAGCGCCGGCGACGACACGGCGATGTTCGTGATCGCGCTCGACACGACCTGGTTCGATGCGTCGCAGCCGCTGCATATCGACGTCGGCGCAGGTGTGCGCGGCGTGGCGCCATGGGCGGTGCAGCTTTTCACGCCAGCGGCCGAGGCGAACGATCCCGCCGGCGATGTGGGGCGCGAATGAGTGACTACACGGCCTTCTCCGGCGACGAACGCGCACCGCTCACGCGTGCGTTCGTCGACGCGTTCCGGCGCGCCATGGAAACACGCGACGCCCTGGGCCGTGCAACGGAAGCGCCACTGGAAGTGCTCGCCCAGGGCGAGAGCGTGGCCGACAAGGTGGCCACGCAACTGGCTTCGGTCACCCGGCGGCTCGCGCGCGAAGCGATGGCCTGGACGGGCGCTGCCGGCGAGACCGATATTGCAGCGGCGCAGTATGCGTTTGTCGCGCTGCTCGACGAACTGCTGCTGTTTTCCGACTGGCCGGGCCACGCCGCGTGGGAGGCGAGACCGCTCGAGGTGCGGGTGTTCGGCACGCGCGCGGCGGGCGAACGCTTGCCCGATGCGATCGAAGCGCTGCTCACGCAACGCGACGCGTCGCAACGCGATCTGGCCAACGTCTATCTGGCGTGTCTGATCCTCGGCTTCAGAGGACGCTTGCGTGGCGAGGCGGGCGCGCTGCGGCACGATCAACTGCGTCATGCGCTGTTTGCGTTCGCCATGCAACGCGATGCCGAACCGGCCCATCTCGCTGCGCCGCTCGAACGCGTGGCGCTCGCGCCGCGCCGCACCGTCACGCTCAGCAAGATGTTTCCGGACCATGTGCGTTTTGCCGCGCTGCTCGGCGTCGGCGTGTGTGTGCTGCTCGGCGTATCGCATCTGCTCTGGTCTGTCGCGACGGCGGATGTGCAGCGCTCAGTGATGCAGTTTCAGGCCATTGCTTTAGCTGACGCGCCGGCCGCCCCGGCGAGCAGCACAAGTGTGTCCGGCGCGGTCGTGCGGGTGCCGGTCAAACCGCGCGCACAACCTTCGACGACGGATGCGCCGGCACTGCCGCAAAGCAATGCGCTGGCCGCCATACCTGCGGTGCCGGCGGTGGATACCAACACCGTGGTGCTACGTACGGCCGCGGATGGGGGAGGGAACCGGCCGTGACGCTGATCGCGATCCTGCTGGGTCTCATTGTCTTGCTGCTGCTGGGGCTGGTGTTCGCCGTCGTGCTGCGCTGGTGGCATGCGCGCCAGGACGAACGGCCGTTGCGCAGTTTCGCCGCAACCATACGCGCGGCCCATGCGCGCATGAGCGTGCGCGATCCTTATTCGGTCCCGCGCATTCTGGCGACCGGCGCACCGGCCGCGCTCGATGCGCTCTGCCGTGGCTGGCGTTTGACACCGGCAGGTGAAGCGGCATGGTTCGGGCGCGTCTGGAACGATGCGGAAGGACTGCTGATCGCCGAACCGCAGGACGTGCTCGCCGCGCCTGCGGCGGACCGCCGCCTGGGCGCGTGGCGCCGGCTGCTGCGCGCCTTGCTGCGTAACCGCGCCGGACGTCCGCTGGATGCGCTCGTGTGGGTCGTTGCGGCCGGCGCGCTGATCACCGAAGACGGCGAGCCGCGCGAGATGAGTGCGGCGGCGCTCGAGTCGTCGCGCAAGCTGATCGCCTTGCAACGGCAATTCGGCTTGATGTTGCCGCTCTATATCGTCATCAGCGATTGCGATGCGTTGCCCGGTTTCGACGCGCTCGCGGACGGCTTGCAAGGGGCCGCGAGCAGCGCCACGCTGGGTTGGGCGTCGCCCTATGCGCCGCGGCGTGCCTATGAAGAAGCGTGGCTCGACGAGGCTTTTGCTGCGATGCGTGCGGCGCTGACGGAAACCATCGTCGAACTCGGCACGCTGAACGGCGGCGTCGGCGATGCGCTGTTCCTGCTGCCCGAGCACCTCGACCGCTTGCGCGTGCCGCTGCGCGAACGTTTCGATCTGGTGCTGCGCGGCGCGGCGGACGGCACTGCGCCGCTGTTGCGCGGCATCTACTGTATCGGCGCAGTGCCTGAACGGCTGCCTGTGGAAGAGGGGGGCGCCGCGCCGGCCTTGCGCGCCAATGCGCCGACCTTCGCCGGAAGGCTCTGGCACGACGTGCTGCTGAGCGGCCAGGGACTCGCCGTGCCGATGCCGCGCGTGCTGGCCCTGCGGACCCGTTGGCACCGCGCGGCCACCGTGTGCGCCGCCGTGCTGGCCGTCTGCTGGTGCGTGGGGATGGGACTCGCGTGGTGGCATCTGCGCAGCGACGCGCGTGTGCTAAGCACGGCGTACGATTCGCTCACGCTCGCACGCGCCACCTATCGCGAGTCGGATCGCGGCGATGCGGCCGCTACGAGCGCGCTGCGCAGCGCCCGGGACGCGTTGTTCAAGGTGCCGCGCTGGCAACTGAGCTCGCCGTTCATGCCGCTGTCGTACCTGTTCCTGCAGGGCCAGCTCGGCGACGCGCAGCGGCACGTGTTACGCGGACTGGTCTTCGAACCGCTGTATGACCGGCTCACGGCGCAACTGGCGCAAACCTCTTGCGAAGTGAACCCGGCCGATGAAACGGACGCGGCGTCGCAAACGGGCACCAGACCGCAGGACTTGCCGGCGTTCGTCTCCGGTACGCAACTCGTCAACGAGGCCGCGCAAACCGAGCATTGGATTGGACAGTACAACGAACTGGTCCAGGCCGGCAGCGGCAATCTCGTCATGCTCACCCAACTGATGCACGAAGCCACCGGTGTGGATCTGCCGCCGGAACACGTCGCGGATCGCACACAGGTCGATGCGGCGCTGCGCGACACCAGTCTGGATGACGGCACGCTGGCGCTCGATGCCGCGAAGGCCGCGAGTGCGCGGCAACGCGTGAGCGCGTGCTTTGAGCAGACGTTCGATGCGTGGTTCGACGAGGTCTATGCGGACTCCACGCTGACAGCTAACGCAACCCAGGTCCAGACTACGCTCGCGCAAATGCGCACACCAGGCGCCGCGCCGGTGGACGCGGCCCTGTCCACGCTAGCCAACGGCATCGATGCGCTGGCGGTGCAGGTGGACTCGGCCGATCACGGTTGGGCAAGCGCGCGCGACAAGGAGCTGGTGCCCGGCCTGACGGCCACCTTCGATACGGCGCAACGGCTGCAACTGATCGGCGCAGCGCCGGTGCAAGCCGTGCTCGCGCACGAGCAGGCGGCCCGCGAGGCGTTCTCCGCGCGCTGGCTCGCCAACGGCAATCTGCCGGGCGTGCTGAGCGCCACGCCGGCCAACGGACTGCAACTGTCCGCCGACCTGCCGCCCTTGCGTGAAGCCTTGCGCACCTTGCTGGCACAACCGTTCGCAGCGACCGACGGCAGCACCGATACGGTGATCCGCAGCGTCGATGTCGGCACCGTGCAACGCGCGCTCGCGGTCTTGCCGGCCTACCGGCAATACGTTGCGGGACCGCTCGCGCAGGCGCCTGACGCCTATCGGGCGGCACTGCTGGCCGCCGCCGGCAACGAGGCGGTGAAAAGCATGCTGGCCGCGCTGTCGACGCCCACGCAACAGGCGGCGCAGCAAGGCAGCGGTTCGGTCGCGGACACCGCGGCGCAATTCGACGCATTGCATAAGAGCGCGCTGGATCTGATCGCCGCCTTCGATTCGCTGGGCCGCGACGATCTCGCGACCAGCGTGGCGTTGCGCGTGAGCGACGCGGCGGTCGTGGTGCTGCGCACAGCCGACGCGCAGTTGCAGCAGCTCGCCCCGTTTCGCCCGGTGCGCGGCGATTTTTCGGGTTGGGACGGTCACACAGGCGGTTCGTTGCGCGCGTTCGGCGCCGCCACGCCGCAAGCGCTGCAGGCCTATCTGGCGGCACAGGCGGCGGCGATTGCCGATCTGGCGGAAGGTCCGGCCGGCGCGCTCGACTGGCTGAGCGCGCAGAAACCGCCGCTCACGCCGGCCGATGCCCAACTGGTGAGCCGCTGGAAGGCCTTGTCGGCGGACCTCGCGCAGTACCGCGCGAAGAGCCCGGCGAGCGCGATGATCGCGGTGCAGACGATCATCGGCGATCAACTGGACAAGCTGGACCTCGGCAATTGCAGTGCCTCGCTCGAGCAGGTCAGCGTGCCGCCGGCGGGCGATATCGTCGCGAGCGCGGGGTCGCGGCTCGTTTCGTCCGCTCGTGAGCAGTGCTTCAGATTGCAGATGGGCACCGGCATGCAGGCCTACGAGCAGATCCGCAGCTTTTTCGCGCGCTATCTGGCGGGACACTTTCCGTTTGCCGCCGATGCGACCGCGCCCGGCGCCGACCTCCGGCAGACGGCGGCGTTCGTGGCTTTGCTCGACAACCAGTTGCCGCAGGCGCAAGCGGGACTCGCGGCAGCGGCTGCTGCCGGGCGAGGGCGCGCGGACGGCGCCGACGCGTTCATCGCGCAACTGGCGCGCGCCAAGCCGTGGCTCGATACCTTGCTGGCGCGCGGCGCCGACGGCACCTTGCAGGGCGTTGAGCTGAGCGTCGAATGGCGCGTCGATCGCGCCGACGAGGTGGGAGCCGACCAGGTGATCGAATGGAAGCTCGCGAGCGGCAGCGACACGCTCACGTATCCGGCAACGGGCGAACCGCCGGCGCGCTGGCGGCCAGGGCAGCCGGTCTCGCTCAGCCTGCGCTGGGCCAAGGATGCGCCATGGCAACCGATGTTCGACACCGCGCAACCGACGCTGGCGGGCGAGCACGGCGCCGCGACCTGGAGTGCTTCGGACACCTGGGCGTTGCTGCGGCTCGTGCGTTTGCACGTGATGCCCGAAGACGCCAGTCTCACGAGCGCCGGCCTGCCGCCGCGGCTGTTGTTCACGGTCCCGGTGCGCGATCGCAGCGGGACGATCCAGACCGCACGGATGTATCTGCGCGTCAGCATGGCGGGCGCGGCGAAGACGCCGCAGGCGATTCCGGATCTGCCGGTCGCGGCGCCGGGCTATGAGGGCAGGGGCATGACGACGACGGTGATCTATCCCACAGGTGGCAATGCGCAGGCGGATCACGGATGATGCCGGCACTCGACATCGACGCGCTGCTGCAGCCTCTGCCGGGCGACGAGCCCTGCGGCGTATCGTTGATTCACGATCCGGAGTACGAAGCAATCCGGACGGCGCGCCGCGCGGACGATGCGAGCGTGCCGGCCGGTATCTGGCAGACCACGCTGAAGGTGGCCGACTGGCCGGCGGTGGAGGCGGGGTGTCGCCGCGTGCTGTCGAACCGCAGCAAGGATCTGACGATCGCCGCCTGGCTCGGCGAGGCGTGGTTGAACCGCTATGGCGTGGCCGCGCTGCCGCACTGTTTTCAGTTGATGGTGGGCTTGTGCGAGCGCTATTGGGACGACCTGCACCCGCTGCCGCGAGACGGCGATCAGGGCTTTCGCGCGGCGCCGTTCGCGTGGCTTGCCGGCGCTTATGCGGATCTGCTGTCGGCGCAGATCGAACTCTTCGAAGGACGCGACGGCTTGCGCGGCACGCTAGCGCAATGGCAAAGCGCACAGCGTGCGACGCTGACGGCCGCCGCGCGGCAAGACGTGCCGGCGGCGAAGCGCCAGGAAGCAGGGCGCGTGATGACGGCGCTACAGGACGCGGTACGGGCGACTTCGCCTGCGCATCTGCGGCTCGAACGCGATGCGCTCGAGGCGGCGCGCCCGCTCATCGAGCAGCTCGATGCGCTCTGTACTCCGAAGTTGGGCGCCGAGGCCCCCAGTTTCGTCCCGCTGATGGAAACGATGACTCATGCAGCACTTGTTTTGACGGAGTGTCTAACTATGCATCCGAATGCCCCGGAGCCGGCCCGGTCGCAGGCTGGCGATACGACCGCGGCGGCGGAGGCTTCCGTGTCGGGCGCCAAGGCCGTCGCCCCCGGCGTGCCGCAAAACCGGGACGATGCGTACCGGCAGCTGGAAGTGATCGCCGAGTATCTCGCGCGCTATGAGCCGCATAGCCCCGTGCCTTATCTGATCCAGCGGGCGCTCGAGTGGGGACGCACGCCCTTGCCGGTGCTGCTGCGCGAATTGACGTCGGGCGATGCCGATGGACAAAGGCTGTGGAGCTTTCTTGGCCTGTTGCGCAATGAGGGGGAGAAATCGAAATGAGGCCTGAGCCGATCACCGCTTGAATCTCAGTACCGGGAGTCCATGCTGCACCTTGATGATCTCCATGGGCGTGCCGCGCGGACAGGACCAACCGTTCAGTGAGTCGTCGACCTTGGTCAGAAATTTTCTCTTGATGCCGACGAAGACCATGACCCGGTCGAGGCTGTCCGTTTGCGCGCGGTTGACGCTCGATGTGAAGATCCATTGTTCGCCGTTTTGCCGGGATGGCACGGCGCCGCCGGCCGCGGCAGCGGGGATTTCGCGCACGTTGAAGAGACCGATCTGATTCATGTCGCAAGCGCTGATCAAGGTCACCTTGGTTTCCGGACCGGCGAGGCGTACCTGATCTTCCTGCGTGGGGAAAATGTCGAAAGGCATTTAGCGTCTCCTCAGGATGCCCAACAGTTTTTAGAAACGTGTTTGGGACTTCCTTCGTGAAATTTGTACACGCCGTTGGGGATAAGAAGCGGGCCTGCGTGGTAAGCCAGTCCTTCGCCAGTGGAAATCGGAATGGGTAGGGGATAAACAAGATGCCCGGGTGATTCGGCGTAAAAAAAGTCTATCTGCAGCGATTCCGGGCAGGGCATCGGGCAATACGGATTACTCGCCGCGCCCATCGCGGCGCCGCCTACGACAATCTGAGCAGTGAAATACCGCGTCGCATCATACCGCGCGGTCACCTCGTACGTGAACTCGATGCCTGGGTTGCTTTTGACCTTCTCGTACACCATCGCCTCGAATTCATACATCACGGGATGATTGGTGCCCTCAGTCAGCGTGACGAGATTGCGTTCATCGGTTCCGCTCCCGCCGAGCTTGTTGCCGATCAAATGACCACGCTGATGATGATGCGGGCAGTCCCCCGATTGAAAACCTGGAGGGCGGATCGATTGCGCCGGCCCGGTGCCGCCGGTCATGTTCGTGGAGGTAAGAATCGCCTTGGCCTTCCAGGGCACCGTCACGCTGGTGCCATTCACATTGAGCGCCATCGAGGTGTATATCGGGTCTAGAGGCATTCTATTTTTTTCCCATTTATGGAAATTCGCTCAGGTTTTGACGCACATGTTTCTTGTGCCGTCAAAGGCCCGGTGTGGTGCATTTATCATACGTAAACTGAGTGGGATAACCAATGTGCTGACGATGCGTTGAAGCACGTTTTTTTACGCTGTCGAGATGAGGGTTGGCTGGGATGCGGAGGGTGAGGTTTGGGTCGTGGATAGGGTTGTGCGCCCTCGGCAATAGTAATCGTCGGCCTCGAATCATAAGCAGCTGATCTCGACATCCGCAGGTCGGGCAGAAGCGGGCAGGGTGCATAGGTCACGGCCCCAAGATCGTGGCGTCCTGCATCAGGCGAAAAGGTGACCCGCAGGTCGCAGTGGCCTGCAGTTTCCGTACGATTCTACGCAGTCGGCAAAAACCAATCTCGACTGACCTTCGGAAACAACCTGGACGGCATCATGGCTCACTGCGATGGCGGTCTGATCATCAATGGCATAGACCGGCAGCGCTATTCTGGCGGCCCGTTTTTCAGCATTCTCTAGGGAGGCATCCGGATGATCCGGATTGGCGAAATGCGAGATCAATGCAAAGTCGACCCAACCTGCTCCGTGGGCCGTGACCAGGAGGCTTGTGACCTCGCCCTCTGCAGTTGCGAACAAGAAGTGCTCAGACGCCAGCGCATCGCGATTACCACTGGGCGGCTGGGTGTAGCTTTCTGAAAATGCCGAAGACACCGCCATGCTACCGGCGCTAACGCCCAGGTAAGCCAGTTCAGCTCGCAGTGAAGGCAATAGCTCGGCGAGGCCGGAACGACGCATCCAGCCAGCTAGATAGATGCGGCGATGTATTGTAAAACGGATCGAAGGTAGTGCGCAGTCATGCGTGTAGTTGCCGTTGAAAACAATCGTGGCCTGCCACTGCGGGGAAAACTGCAAACCTATTGCTGCACCACGGGCTACCTGACGTTTCAGCACGGCCCTTGGAATGGCTAGAACCTTTTAAGGAGTCCTGGTTGGATCGGTTTTCTTTGAGGCTCGTATGGGCGCACAACAAAGTCTGCACCATTCAATAACTGCTGTCGTGCCGCCGCCCGTTCCATCTCTTTTACGCCTGGTGTGGTCTTGGCTTTGGACAACCAGAAAAGGGGGGTGGTGAGTCCTGCGGCACTGGACGGGAGGGCGGCACTCGTATCGTACGTTCCTTGTTTCCACGTTCGAACCCGATACGGTGCCTGGACGTATCGCGCGTGTGCTTAAGTCTTATGCGGTAAGGCGAAAAACGATCGAGGCAAACGTTGCCCTGTAACTTTGTCTCAAACCAGACGATAACAGGAAAGCATTTAACGGAGGAGCGATCAGCCAGACCGGCAGCTGCTAGCGAACGGTTTTTCTCGAATTCTGAGACGACTCCTAAAGCAACCGTATCGTCATCGCGGAAGTTGGGGCCGTTCGACGGCCTGTCATAGTGGGTCTCTGTATCAGCAGACATTTTTTATGTCACCTCGCAAGACTGCGAGGATCGACAGAAATTTCAGACGTCTGAATTTGTACGCCAAAGACTCCTCGTGTGCATGAGATCACCATGATGGTCTCTGTACTTCGTCGTGAGTAGACATCTCACGAAATACTGCCGAAAGCGGATCACTGGCGCAGCTCGCAACCTTTGAAGATCCTGGAACTATTGCAGCAGGCTTTCCCGCGGCCCTCATAAATCTCAATGTCCCGATAGGAGCAACGTGAGTCAGTCATTCAAGCTATCTCGCCGTGCCTTTTTCAAGGTCAGCTTAGTGGCCGGAATCAGCGTCTGTATCGCCCCGTGGAGCCAGGAAGCATTGGCCGAGCTGTTCGAGGAGCGACTCTTGACTCCGGTGCGCTGGGACCCGCGCACCAGCAAAACCGCATTTCGCATTGATGGCGTCGCCAAGGTGACCGGACAAAAGATCTTTGCACAAGATATCCGGGCGCGTGACATGCCCCATTGGCCCCAGCAACAAGGGCATGCTTTCATTGTGCGAATCCCCTGCGCTGATCGGATTTATCAGGGCATCGACTTGGGCTACCTTGGCCCCGATCTGCAGCCCGACCGTGTGGTGACCGCCGAAAGCCTTGAGCGGGACGGCTTGGTGCTGCCGGGGTCTTACGGCGGCGAGCCGTTTCTTGCTACCGGCCGTTCCGCCCTGTATCTCGGCCATCCGGTGGCGATGCTGATCTATCGGGACTTTGCTCGCTTCAACCGCGCCAAGGCGCGCTTGAAATTCAACGAGGACAAGTATTTTCGCTACGGGGCACACGCGCCGTTTCGTGAGTACGACCCTTATGCGAGTTTCCGTTTTGTGCGGGTGGCGGGCGATGCACGCCAGGGGCCAGACGTTTACTCGTCGTTCAAGGACACGGAAATCTTCGGACACTATCTGAAGAATCACAAAACGGCCTGGCCGGAAGCGCTCCGGCACGGCAAGCTCGACGAACAGGGCATGGCCTATGCACAGGGTATCCGTGACGAACTGACCTCACCTCCTCCGGAGTGGCTGGTCATGACCCGGCAATACGCCTCGCAGTCCACCGACGGTGGGGCGATGGAACCCGACAACGCCAACGGCTGGTACGACGCTGAGCAACAAGCCCTGCATCTGGTGATCACTTCCCAATCACCGGCCGAAGATGCCAATGGTATCGCCGAAATGCTGGCCAAGAGTCGCTTCGGCATCAAGTCGCTGTTCATCCACCCTTGCCATACCGTGGGCTACGGCACCAAAGAGAACAGCATCTTCCCGTTCTACGGCTTGATTGCGGCCCTGTACGGCGCCAGCTTGCCGGTGCGGCTATCCAACGACCGCTACGAGCAATTCCAGTCCACCCTGAAACGCCATGCCTTCGACATATCGCGCACGATTGCCGTAGACCGCAAGACCGGACTCTTCCATATCTTGCAAAGCTCGCTCGTAAGCAACGGCGGCGGACGTTCCAATGTCGGTCCCGCCGTTGCCGTCAGCGCAGCCACGGCCTCCCAGTCGATCTATTACTTTCCACGTAACGACATTGATGTCGTATGCAACTATTCACGTGCGATCGAGTCGGGCTCAGTGCGTGGCTTTGGCACCTTGCAGAGCATGCTTGCTACCGAAATGCTGGTCGACGAACTCGCGGAAGCCCTGCAAATGGACCCGATCGAGTTGCGGCTGCGCAACGCGCTGCACAGCGGCGACCCAACCACTCAAGGGATCGCGGCAGCGGGCGCCGAACGTATCGTCGAGGTGCTGCAAAAAGCGAAAGACCACCCCATCTGGAAGCAACGAGCAGCCGCCAAAGCGCGCTTTGACGCCGGCCATCCCGGCCAGCTCTACGGTGCCGGCTTCGCCTGTGTGCAAATGAAATTCGGCCACGTTGGCGGCGAAGCCTCGTTCGCCAAGGTGGAAATCGACCCGCACGGACGGATCACCCTCTACCACACCTGCACCGAGATGGGCACGTTCGACTTCGACGGGCAAAGCAAACGCGTGCCTCTCGACGGCGTCTCGGTCCGGCATGGTCTGGCGCCCTACCGCATGCTGCCGCGTCAGCAGGCGTTCTACCCCGATGTTCAGCGCAAATTCGCTATCGCAACCTATTTCAGCGTCACCAGCACCCTGGTCGAACTATCGGTGGAAATCGGCACAGGAAAGGTGACAGTGCTGAACCATCACCACGTAGTCGACTGTGGTCGGCCGATCGTGCCTGAACTGATTTCAGGGCAACTGCAAGGTGGTGTGGCTATGGGTATCGGCCACGCGCTATATGAATACCTGCCCTTATATGAGGACGGCCCCGGCAACGGCACCTGGAACTTCAATCGCTACCATCTACCGCGCGCCAGCGAAGTGGCGGTCTGGCAGCAAACCGGCGAATTGCTGCCGCCCTTGTCGGACACAGACCCCAGCAAGGGCATGGCTGAAGTGGTGATGATTCCAATCGTGCCGGCCATTGCCAATGCCATTCACCACGCCACCGGACACCGTTTTTACGACGTGCCCGTCACTCCGGAAAAAATCAAGGAGAAAATGTCATGAGTCTCGTGGGCAAACCACTAGCACTGCAAATCAATGGTCAGCAGATCAAGGTCGACAACGTGCCAGAAGACGTCTGCATGGCGGACTTTCTACATGAATATGTGAATTTGACCGGGACGCGCGTCACTTGCGGACAAGGCATATGCCATGCCTGTGTGGTGATCCTGGATCAACCCGACGGCAAGAACGAAACCATACGCACTTGTATCACAGGCGCGCACCTGTTCGCCGGCAAACGCATTCGCACTATCGAAGGCCACGCGGTGGGTGACCCGAACAGCGTCGAGATGAAACTCACTCAGGTGCAGGATGCCTTTCTGAAAAATTATTCGTTTCAATGCAGTTACTGTACCCCGGGGTTCGTCAACGAATCGATTGTCCTGCTTGAGCAGCTCAAGCGGCAGCCAATCGCCCGCAAGGATGTCGAGCGAGTCATCATCGACGCACTCGATAGCCATCTGTGCCGCTGCACCGGTTATGTCCGCTACTACGAAGCGTTGCGGCAGCTGATCGTGTCTACCCCTGGCTTGATCAAGGAGTAAGGCATGCTCCACGTATGGAAAGGCAAATACTTCGCGCTGTGGCTGGTCGTCGGATTGATACTGCAGGGATGTCATGGCAACGTGCCGGACAACGCCGGCTCAGTGGTAAGCACACCGGCGGATGCCGCCAGCATCGCACGCGGCGAATATCTGGCCAACGCTGCCGACTGCGTCAGCTGCCATAGCGTGCCGGGCAAAGGCGCGTTTTCCGGCGGTTATGCCATGGACACGCCCTACGGCCCGATTTACGGCCCCAACATTACCCCGGACAAGGAGACAGGCACCCTTCGTTTGGGTACGGCTACGATGGTGCTTCCGTGGCACAACCCGGTCTTGCTCGCGGAGCAGGCTGCGACACTTGAGCTTCTTTCGGGCGGCCGGCTCAATCTTGGCGTTGGCAAGGGTTATCGCCATGCCGAATTTTCGGGCTTTAACGTCCCTATCGAAGAGGCGGAAGCGCGCTTCGAAGAGTGTCTTGACGTGATGCTCAAGGCGTGGGGCGCAAGCGAGCGGTTCTCGCACCACGGAAAATTCTGGAACTTTAACGACATCATAGTCGAGCCCAACATCGCCAGGCGGCCTGCAATGTGGATGGGCGCCGGCAGCGAACCGTCCATCCGGAAAGTTGCTTCGCGCGGCTTTAATCTGTTGCTCGACCAGTTTGCCGACCCCAAACTCCTGGGCCAGCGCATTGAGATATTCAAGCAGGCTATCCGCGAGCAAGGTCGTGTCTACAACCCGAACGAAGTGGCAGTGGCGCGTGAACTCTT
>Ga0302228_10000363_pt1 | contig 39264 bp, 30 predicted proteins | sample II_Palsa_N1_2_FD_193519 | JGI IMG/M metagenome (GOLD analysis project Ga0302228, IMG submission 193519) | Peat permafrost microbial communities from Stordalen Mire near Abisko, Sweden - II_Palsa_N1_2 | ecosystem: Environmental > Terrestrial > Soil > Palsa > Peat permafrost | place: Sweden... | reverse complement strand
TGCCGGCGAATTGCTTGAGGAAGTTCTCCAGCCAGCCGATCGCCTCGATGTCCAGGTGGTTGGTGGGCTCGTCGAGAAGCAATACATCGGGCTTGCGCACCAGCGCCTGCGCCAGCAGCACGCGGCGCTTCATGCCGCCGGACAGCGCGGCGAAGTCGGTCTCGGCAGGTAGTTCCAGCTTGGTCAGCACTTCAGTGACGCGGCGATCCAGATCCCAGCCGTGCTGCGCCTCGATCTGCGTCTGCACTTCGCCGAGTGCGTCGAAATCGGCCTGCGTGTGCAGTTCATGCAGCAAGTGGTGGTAACGCGCCAGCAGGTGGCCGAGATCGCCCAGCCCTTCGGACACCACGTCGAACACGTTGCCGGCCGTGTCCTGCGGCACCTCCTGCGCCATGCGTGCGATCACCACGCCGTTCTGTACCCGCACTTCGCCATCGTCGGCATGCAGCTCGCCGTCGATCAGCTTCATCAGGGTGGATTTGCCTTCGCCATTGCGACCGACGATGCATACACGCTCGTTCGTTTCGATCGACAGATCAACGTGTTCGAGCAGGAGGGGGCCGCCGATACTGAAGTCGACGCGTTGCAGTTGGATAAGAGACATCCGCCCATTGTAGCGGCTGGCTTGTTGAAAGCCGCCTCAGCTGGCGACTGTGCTTGGGATTGGCGGATAACGAAAGCGCCGCATTGCTCATGCAAGTCAAGGATATTCGTCGCGACAAGTACATCCACACCTAAAGTCACGTGAAATACACAAATCTAACAATCTATTTGAAAACATGTGGTTGATAAGGGAAGTTCGTGCATTACCTATGGATATTCCGGCGACTATGCATTATGGTCGCGCCCACGTGCAGCGATATTTCAGTTCAGGAACGGGGTGACAGGTTGGCTATCAAGTTCATAAAGCCAGGACGGTCGCTGCACCGGCTCCGGGGAATGTTCGCCGCGGTGATCCTGGCTGGCCTCAGCAGCTTCATGGGCGTGGCCCATGCAGGCTACGCCGCCATCGTCGTCAATCCGGCGACGGGGCAGGTTCTGAGCGCGGTCAACCCCGATCAACTGAACCATCCGGCCTCGCTGGCCAAGATGATGACGCTCTACCTCACCTTTCAGAAGCTGCAAAACGGCCAGCTGAAGATCGATCAGCAGTTGCCGGTTTCGGCCTGGGCTGCGAATAAGGCGCCGACCAAGCTGGGTCTGCGCGCTGGCCAGACAATCTCGGTAAGTGATTGCATCCTCGGCATGGTCACGAAATCAGCGAATGACGCTGCGACCGTGGTGGCTGAAGGCCTCGGTGGCTCCGAAAGCCACTTCGTCGACATGATGAATGCGCAAGCCCTACGCATCGGCATGACCGACACGCATTTCGGTAATGCGACCGGCCTGCCCAACTCGGATGATTCGACCACGACGCGCGACATGGCAAAGTTGGCGGTGGCGCTGTACCACGACTTCCCGCAGGACACGCACTACTTCGCGACCAAGGAATTCGTGTTCCGTGGGCGGATCGTGCGTGGTCACAACCACCTGATGGACCACTACCCGGGCATGGATGGGCTGAAAACCGGCTTCACCGATGCGTCCGGCTTCAACCTCGCCTCGACCGCAGTCAGGGATGGCCAGCGCCTGTTCGCCGTGGTCATGGGCGGCCGTACCGCAGCAGCTCGCGACAATCTGATGGCCCGGTTGCTGGATGATGGTTTTGACAATCGCCAGACCCCCGCGATCCTCGTTGCCCAGGCCGGCGGCGCCGGCACCAGCATGACGCACCGCGTCTTGGCAGCGTTGTCGCCCATCGGAAATGCCGAGGCTGAACCGATGCCGGCACCGCAGCGCCACCATCGCCGCGGCAAATCGGAGCCTGTCGCGCGCAATGCCTGTACTCCGCATCGGGGTGTCAGCTGTCCCCGTCGCAACCTCGCAGCTCATCCGGCAGTTCATCCGAGACACGGCGCGACCAGGCTCGCCCACCGCAACACCAAGAAGCCGATCATGATGGCGTCGAGCCGCTGAAGGCAGCTGCATGGGTTGCCCTCGTGGGTGAGGGATGCGCAGGTTTGCCAGTAGCTGCCAGTAGCTATGCGTGCAAACAAAATCCAGCGGGATGCTGCTGACTAGAAGATCGACAGGCCGGTCTTGGCCGTGAAGCGTTCCAGTGCGGCGCTGCCGGCCAGCGAATTGCCCTTGGCGTTGAGTGCCGGTGACCACACCGCCACCGCCAGCTGGTTCGGAATGACTCCGACGATGCCGCCGCCAACGCCGCTCTTGCCCGGTATACCCACGTGGTAGGCGAAATCGCCGGCCGCATCATAGGTGCCGCAGGTCAGCATCAGCGCATTGATGCGCTTGGCCTGGTCAGGCGAAAGCACGCGGTCGCCGCGCCATGGGCAGCGGCCCTGATTGGCCAGGAACAGGAATCCGCGCGCCAGGTCCACGCAACTCATCGCCAGCGAACACTGGTAGAAATAGAAATCCAGGACATCGTCGATCGCATGCTCGAGGTTGCCGAAACTGCGGATGAAATTGGCCAGCGCGGCATTGCGGAAACCGTTCGCCTTCTCGGATAGCGCGACTTCCGGGTCGTCGCGTATGTCGGGATTGCCGCTGCAGCCGCGGATCGTGGCCAGCAATTGCGCGCGTGGATCTTTCCGCGTGGCGAGCACCACATCGGCGACGACCAGCGCGCCCGCATTGATGAAGGGATTGCGCGGCAGGCCGTTTTCCAGCTCCAGCTGAACCAGCGAGTTGAAGGCGTTCCCGGACGGCTCGCGGCCCACGCGCTGCCACAGTTCATCGCCGATGGACTGCAACGCCAGGGTCAGCGTGTATACCTTGGAGATGCTTTGTATCGAAAACGACTCGACCGCATCGCCGGTCTGGTAGAGGCCACCATCGAGCGTGACCACCGCCATGCCGAATTTCTCGCGCGGCACACCGGCCAGGCGCGGTATGTAATCCGCCACGCGGCCTTGCAGCAGCAGCGGCCGCACCTCGTCGCGGATCTCGTCCAGGATGGCTTGGTAGTCAGGCATGGCTTTGCGTACTTCCCGTGCGGGGCAGGGGAATCATGGCGGATTTGCGGGAAGTCAGCGCGCCGGGCGATCGAACTTGCGGATGAAGTCGCGCACCTGCGGGTAGACCGTCTCGCGCCAGCGACGGCCGCTGAAGATGCCGTAGTGCCCGGCGCCTTCGATGACCTTGTGTTCGCGTCGCTTGGCCGGAATGCTGCTGCACAGGTCATGTGCGGCCTGGGTCTGGCCAAGGCCGGAGATATCGTCCAGCTCGCCCTCGATGGTCAGCAGGGCACTCTGCTTGATCGCGGCCGGGTTCACCCGTTCGCCGGCGACGTCCCATAGCCCGCGTGGCAGCAGGAACTGCTGGAAAACCTTTGCGATGGTGTCGAGATAGAACTCGGCCGGCATGTCGAGCACGGCGTTGTATTCGTCGTAGAACTTGCGGTGCGATTCGGCATCATCGAGGTCGCCGCGCACCAGGTCCTGGTAGAAATCCCAGTGCGAGTTGAGGTGCCGATTGGGATTCATTGCGATGAATCCGGCGTGCTGCAGGAAGCCCGGATAGACCTCCCGGCCGCGGCCGGGATAGTTCGGTGGCACGGTATGGATCACGTTGCCCTTGAACCACGACAGCGGCTGGTTGGTGGCCAGGTTGTCGACGCTGGTGGGGCTGCAGCGCGGATCGATCGGGCCGCCCATCATGGTCAGGCTGCGCGGGGTGGCTTCACCGCGCGCGGCCATCAGCGATACCGCCGCCAGCACCGGCACGGTTGGTTGGCACACCGAGATCACATGCAGCGAGCTGGCGCCGATATGGCGGATGAATTCCTCGACATAGGCGATGTAATCATCCAGGCCGAAGCTGCCGTCGGCCGTGGGCACCATGCGCGCGTCGACCCAGTCGGTGATGTAGACCTTGTGGTCGCGCAGCAGGGTACGCACGGTGTCGCGCAGCAGCGTGGAGTGATGGCCGGACAGTGGCGCCACCACCAGCACGACCGGATCGGTCTTCATCTTCTCGATCGTGCCCTGATCGTCACTAAAGCGCTTGAAGCGCTTCAGCTGGCAGAACGGCTTGGCCAGCGCGACACGTTCGATCACCGCGATCTCGTGATCGTGCGCGGTGGCAGTGTGCAGGTCGAATTCGGGCTTTTCGTAAGCTTTACCGAGCCGGTGGACCAGTTCGTAGCCGGCGGCCATGCGCTGGGAACCCGGCAGTTGCGCGAACGGACTGCTGTTGTCGTTGAGCATGCTCGCGTTGGCTTGCGCGAAGTAGCTCACCGGGCCGAGGAAGGCGCGCTGCCATTCGTGGATTTGGTAAAGCATCGTAATAGGGTGACCAGGGACGAAAACGCTTCCATCTTAGCGCCGTTTGAGCCCGGTGTGGTGCGATGCCGCAAAACGCTAGTGCCAGATCAATCAGTGACTTGGCGATAACGGCAGTGCAGCAGCACCTCGTCGACCCCCTGCGTATCGCCAAGTCCGGCGCGCCATTGCAGCGATTTCTGGAAGTGCAGGCCGAGCGGCATGAACACCCGGTTGTACCACCACATCGCGCGCTGGCGTCGATGGGTCAGATACCACTGGCCGATATCGAGCAGGCGTGAGGACTTCGGCTGCATGCCGTAGACCGCGCTGTGCTCGATGGTGAAGCCGTGCTGCGCCAGTCGGGCGACGATCTGCGCCGGCTCATAGCGGCGGCAGTGGCCGACGAAATCATCGAATGCCGTCCACGCTTCCGGGTGCAGGGGTACCGACAGCAGCACGGTGGCGCCGGGCGTCGCCACCCGTGCCAGTTCGGCCAGCGCGCTGTCGTCGTCGGCCACGTGTTCCAGGATATCGAGTGCGCAGATCAGCTCGAAACTGGCATCCCGGCAGGGCAGCGCACCGATCATGCCGTGCACCGCATCGGCGCCACACGCATGCAGGCATTGCAAGGCGGCATGGCTGAGGTCGACGAAGCAGGTGCCATGCAGCGGCAGGCGTGGGCGCAGGCCAGGGGCCACTTCAAGTCGGCGCGACGCCGTACTCGTCAGTTCGTGTACCAGCGGCCAGGTGTTGAAGCGCTCCGGTCCGATCAGTCTGGCCTCGGCCCACAGCGATTCGTAGAAGCTGCGGTTGGCGCGGATCAGTTCGGCATCATTGCGGTTTTCGACAGTGCGAAGTTTGGGCATCATGGGATTGAATCTGGTACACGCTGAGCGAAATGTGAAACTCAGCCGAGCAGGCGGACCTCGGTATGCGCGGCAAGATCATGGAGGGCACGTCGGCGCGGATCGAACAGCCCCACCGCAAACCAGCAAGCCCAAACGATCAGCACGGTCCAAAGCGTCGCGCGCAGCCCGATTACCGGCGCCAGCATCAGCAGCACCAGCGGTGCCCCGGCCACCATTACGCGGATCAGCGCCTGCTGCAGCGACGGTGTACCGCCATCGTCGCGCGTCACCCGGGTGCGCCACGGCCGCATGCCGAGTGTCTGGCCACCCCGGCACCACGAGCTGATGAAATACGCCGCTACGACCAGACCCTGCAGCGCCTGGTACCAGATCGGAATCGCCGTGGTGACGCCGGTGTGGATCAGCTGGCCACCGGTGGCCAGCTGGCACAGCAGGCCGACCACCATCACGATCGCCACCACGATCAGCAGGTCATAGACCAGTGCCAGCAGGCGACGCCACAGCGGGCATGGGATGTCGGTAGTGACAAGGTTGATCGGCATCGGTTGTTGATCGCTTGCGTAGTGCGCGCGCAATGCCCAGCATCGTGCGCATGAAGAAGGAAGAAAGCCGTACCAGTATCGCCGATGCCGATCGGCTGAGCATAAGCAGTTTCCTGGAACGGGTGTGGTCGGAGGACGGTCTGGCCGACCGTACGCTGGAGGCGTACCGATGCGATCTGGAAGCGCTTGCCAGCTGGCTGGCTGGCCGCGGCCAAAGCCTGCACACGGCGCGGCGCGAGGATATTTCCGCGTACCACGGTGCGCAAGCGGTAGCGGTCCGCTCGCTCGCGCGGCGGCAGTCGGCGTTCCGGCGTTATTACGCGTTTCTCGCGCGCAACGAGCCGGGTTTTGCCGATCCGACCTTGCTGATCGAGCGGCCGAAGATGCCGCGCAGCCTGCCCAAGGCGTTGGCCGAGCGCGAGATCGAAGGCCTGCTCAACGCCCCGGATGTAACCACCACTCTGGGCCTGCGTGATCGCGCGATGCTGGAGCTGATGTATGCATCAGGCCTGCGCGTATCCGAATTGGTCGAATTGTCGCTGGCTGCGCTGAATACGCGCCAGGGTGTGCTGCGAGTCACCGGCAAGGGCGGCAAGGACCGGCTGGTGCCGGTGGGCGAAGTGGCGCTCGAACATATCGCTGCCTATCTGGCCGGCGCACGGCCGGAGCTGGCGAAAGGGCGCCAGCCGGCCGCGTTATTCCTGAGTCGGCGTGGCGAGGGCATGACCCGGCAGATGTTCTGGACACTGGTGAAGCGCTACGCGGTGAAGGTCGGCATCAATTCGAAACGCATCTCGCCACATGTGCTGCGGCATTCGTTTGCCACTCATCTGTTGAATCACGGTGCCGACTTGCGCGCGCTGCAGATGTTGCTCGGCCACAGCTCGCTCAGCACCACCCAGATCTATACGCTGGTGGCGAAGGAAGGCCTGAAACGGTTGCATGCACAGCATCATCCGCGCGGCTGAGGGCGGTTCAGCCGGTTGTGCGAGAATGAGCGAACAGTGTCGGCCGTGTGCCTGCCGATCGGATTGATGAGGTTGGTGATGTTGAAGAAATTGTTGCTGGCGCTATGCGTCGGCGGATTTGCGTCAAATGTCAGCGCTGCTGATAGTGCCGCGACCGTAGTCAATAGCCCGGCGGTTACGCCAGCCGCTGCAAAGATTGTGCAGCAAGCGATCAAATCCCTATCGGCGAAAGCCGAGATTGATTCGATCGAGCCGGCGCCGTTGCCGGGGTTTTACCAGGTGATTGCCTCGGGCCAGATCGTGTATGTCAGTGCCGACGGCAAGTACCTGCTGAACGGCGATCTGATTGATCTGGGCAAACACGAGAATGTCAACGATGCTGCATGGGCTGGCTTCCGCAAGGCTGAACTGGCCAAGGTGCCGGCTTCCGAGCGGATCGTGTTCGCGCCGCCGCATCCGAAGTACACGGTGACCGTTTTTACCGACGTCAATTGCGGTTTCTGCCGTGCATTGCATGAACAGATTGCCGCATTTAACAAGGCCGGGATCGCAGTGGAATATCTGGCGTGGCCGCGCGAGGGCGTGATCACTACTGCCGGTCGACCCACGCCAACCTATACCGAGATGGTGTCCGTGTGGTGTGCCGATGACCGCAAGGCCGCGTTTACCGCCGCGAAGGAAGGTCACGCGCCGAAGGTGGCCAGTTGCACCAATCCGGTCAAGGACGAGTTCAACCTGGGCGTGAAGCTGGGGGTCGAGGGTACGCCCACGATCTATGGCCCGGATGGCCGCACGCTGGGCGGTTACGTCACCCCGGATCAACTGCTGCAGGCGTTGCAGGCGGGCAGCTGAGGTCGTTCTGGCGCGGCTTTCGGGCCACGCTTATGCCGTACTGCAGCATCAGTTAGAATAGGCGTTTCCATCGCATAGCGCCGTTCCCCGCATGATCGCACTCGACGGGCAGAGCGCCCTCTCGCCGTTCCGCCTCGAACGTCTCAATGCCCGCCTGGATGCCTTGCATCGTGGCGTGCGCGTGCAGGCGTCGTGGTTTGTTTATTTCATCGACGCCGATGCGACGCCGGAAGGCGCGCTGCGCCAGCGTCTGCTGAGCGTGCTGGAAGCAAAGGATGCCGCGCCGGAGCCGGCCACGCTGTGGGTGGTGCCGCGACTGGGCACGATTTCGCCGTGGTCGAGCAAGGCCACCGACATCCTGCATGGCGCCGGTTTCGACGTGCGTCGGGTCGAGCGCGGGCTGGCCTGGCAGGTCGCCGGCCTGCCAGCGGCCGAGGCGCCGGATCACGCCGCAATCATGGCGGTGCTGCACGATGCGATGACGCAGTCGGTGCTGGATCGCATCGAGGATGCACAGGGGCTGTTCCTGGCCGGATCGCCAGGCGATCTGGTGCATGTCGCGCTCGGCGCTGATCCGCGTGCGGCACTTGCCGAGGCGAACGCACGGCTGGGTCTGGCACTGGCCGACGACGAAATCGAGTACCTGGTCGAGCGCTACGACGAACTCGGCCGCGATCCGACCGATGCCGAGCTCTTCATGTTCGCGCAGGCGAATTCCGAGCATTGCCGGCACAAGGTGTTCAACGCCAGCTGGACGGTCGACGGCGCGGAACAGGACAAGAGCCTGTTCGGCATGATCAAGCACACCCACCAGCATTCGCCGGCACATACCCTGTCCGCCTATTCGGACAACGCCGCGGTGATCGAGGGCAGCGTTGGCAAGCGCTTCTTCGCCGACCCGGCCGATGGAGTGTGGCGCGGCCACGAGGAACGCATCGATTTCGCGATCAAGGTGGAGACGCACAACCACCCGACCGCGATCGCGCCATGGCCGGGCGCGGCTACTGGTGCTGGCGGCGAGATCCGCGACGAAGGTGCGACCGGCCGCGGCGGCAAGCCGAAGGCTGGCCTCACCGGTTTCTCGGTCTCCGACTTGCGCATTCCCGGTCATCCGCAGCCGTGGGAAGTCAATCGCCCGCTGCCGCCACGCATGGCCAGCGCATTCGAGATCATGCGCGACGGCCCGCTGGGTGCCGCCGCGTTCAACAACGAATTCGGGCGCCCGTGTCTGGGCGGCTATTTCCGCAGCTACGAGCACGAGACCGGTGAAGCGGGCCTGCGCCGCGGCTACGACAAGCCGATCATGCTCGCGGGCGGCCTGGCCAACCTGCGTGCCGGCGATGTGCTGAAACGCGCGGTGCAGCCGGGCAACAAGGTGATCGTGCTCGGTGGTCCGGCGATGCTGATCGGCCTCGGTGGTGGCGCGGCCTCATCGGTCGCTTCCGGTGCGTCGAGTGAGGAATTCGATTTCGCCTCGGTGCAGCGCGACAACGCCGAGATGGAACGGCGTTGCCAGGAAGTCATCGACGCCTGCTGCGCGCGTGGCGAGAACAATCCGATCGTCAGCGTGCATGACGTTGGTGCAGGAGGCCTGTCCAACGCGATTCCCGAATTGCTCAACGACGCTGGCGTCGGTGGCGTGATCGACCTGTCGAAGCTTCCCTGCGATGACCCGTCGCTGTCGCCGATGCAGGTGTGGAGCAACGAGTCGCAGGAACGCTACGTATTGGCTATAGGCCCGGAAAATCTGGCCGAGTTCGAGGCGATGTGCGTGCGCGAGCGCTGCCCGTATGCGGTGGTCGGCGACGCCACCGTCGAGCGTCGGCTGCTGCTGACCGATCCGCGCCGCGAGCTGACGGTGATCGACCTGCCGATGGACGTGCTGTTCGGCAAGCCGCCGCGGATGCATCGCGATGCGAAGCGGATCAAGCCGCGCGTCGACCTGCTGCCGGATCTGTCCGGCATCGGCATGGACGAGGCGTTGCTGCGCGTGTTGCGTCTGCCCACCGTGGGTAGCAAGAATTTCCTGATCACGATTGGCGACCGCACCGTCGGCGGCCTGAATCATCGCGATCCGATGGTCGGTCCGTGGCAGGTGCCGGTGGCCGACTGTGCGGTGACCATCGCCGATTTCAATGGCTACGCTGGCGAAGCGATGGCGATGGCCGAGCGCGCGCCGGTGGCGTTGCTCAACAGCGCGGATGCGGCACGCCTGGCAGTCGGCGAGGCGATCACCAACCTCGCCGCGGCGCCGATTGCCAGCCTCGGCGAGATCCGGCTGTCGGCGAACTGGATGGCGGCGGTGAATCATCCCGGCGAAGACGCTGCCTTGTTCGATGCCGTGAAAGCCATCGGCATGGAACTGTGCCCGCAACTGGACATCTCGATCCCGGTCGGGAAGGACTCGCTGTCGATGCAGACTGTGTGGGAGGACGGCGGCAAGCCGCAGCGCACGGTATCGCCGGTATCGCTGGTGATCACCGGCTTCGCCCGTGTCACCGACGTACGCCGCACACTTACCCCGCAGTTGCGGCTTGATCGCGGCAACTCGGAGCTCTGGCTGATCGATCTTGGCGCTGGACGCGATCGCCTCGGCGGCTCCGCCTTGACCCAGGTGTTCAACCGCAGCGGCGGTGTGCCGCCGGATCTGGATGACGCCAAGCAGCTGAAGGCGTTGTTCGAACTGGTGCAGGAGGCAAATGCAGGCGGCCTGTTGCTGGCTTATCACGACCGCTCCGATGGCGGCGTCATCACCACCCTGCTGGAGATGGCATTCGCTGGTCACTGCGGTCTGGAGATCCATCTGGACGGCTGGGGCGAGGCCGCGTTGCGCGCGCTGTTCAACGAGGAACTCGGTGCAGTGATGCAGGTGGCCGAAGCGAATCGCGAGGCGTTCGAGGCGTTGCTGGTCAAGCATGGCTTGGCTGGCATCAGCTACCGTATCGGCCGGCCGAAGGAGAAGCTCGGCATCAAGCTTTTCCACGCGGGCGACACCTTGTTCAAGTGGAACTGGATCACATTGTTCAAGGCGTGGAACGAAACCAGCCACGCGATGCAGCGCCTGCGCGACAACCCGCAGAGCGCCGATGCCGAACAGGAATGGCGGCTCGATGATGCCGATCCGGGCATCACGCCGAAACTCAGCTTCAATCCGGCCGAGGACGTGGCCGCGGCGCTTGTCAACAGCGGCGCGCGTCCGCGCATTGCGGTGCTGCGCGAGCAGGGCGTCAACGGTCAGGTCGAGATGGCGGCCGCGTTCACCCGCGCCGGTTTCGATGCGGTCGATGTGCACATGTCCGATCTGGCCACCGGCCGTTACAAGCTGGCCGATTTCCGTGGCTTCGCTGCCTGCGGTGGTTTCTCCTACGGCGACGTGCTTGGTGCGGGTCGTGGTTGGGCTACTTCGATCCTGTACAACGAGATGCTGCGTGAGCAGTTCGCGGCGTTCTTCGCCGATCCGACGAAGTTCGCACTTGGCGTATGCAACGGCTGCCAGATGATGGCGCAGCTGAAGGAGATCATTCCCGGCGCGCAGCACTGGCCGAAGTTCCTGCGCAACGCATCGGAGCAGTACGAATCGCGCCTGGTCACGCTGGAAGTACTCGATTCGCCGAGCCTGTTCTTCAAGGGCATGGCCGGCTCGCGGATTCCGGTGGCAGTAGCGCACGGCGAAGGCCGGGTCAGCTTCCCGCAGGCGTGCAGCCCGTCCAAGTCGAACGGTGCGGTGCGTTTCGTCGACAACCGCGGCAAGCCAACCGAGAACTTCCCGCTCAACACCAACGGCTCGCCGGGTGGCTTGGCCGGCTTCACCGCCGCCGATGGCCGCGTGACGATCATGATGCCGCACCCCGAGCGCGTGTTCCGCAGCGTGCAACTGAGCTGGCATCCGGACAGCTGGGGTGAGGACTCACCGTGGATGCGCATGTTCCGCAACGCCCGCGTGTGGTGCGGCTGATCGCACATCGCGCGATGAAGCGCTGAGCCATGGCTCGGCGCCGCTGGCCGACATGGAACATCTGGCTGCCGGGACTGGCCTGGGTTGCATTGCTGGCGCTGCTGCCGTGGTGGCTGGGTCTGCCGCTGCTGCTCACCTTGGTGGCGGCGTTGCTGTTGCTGCAGCAACGGCTGGCTGTCGAGCATGCATCCTTGTGTCGGCAAGGACTGCGCTGGGGCATGCCTGGTATGTTGTTCGCATTGCAGCGGGGGCTTGGCGGTGATGCGTTCGCGTGGGGTGCGGCACTGCTTGGTGCGCTGGTGGGATACACGCTGTTGGCTGGACTGGAAGCATGGCTCGATCGGGATCTGCGCCGTGTGTCCCCACCGGTGGTGGCGATCTCGTCGGCATCGGCCGAGTGGCCCGAACTGGCGTTGGCACCGATCGGCCCGATTGCGCAAATCATCGAGCTGCAACCACCGGTCTGGCAATTGACCGGGACCGAGCTCATCGATCCGCGTGGTGGCGGCGTGATCCATCGCGACGGCAGTTATCGCTTTGCCGATGGCAGTGGACTGGATGGCGTTGGCGCAGATGCCGGTTTCAGTCCGGGTGGACGCTGGTTTGCGCTGCGCGCCGACAACGGTCACGGCATCGTGTTGTGGGATCGTGAGCGTGATCAGCGACATCACCTGCGTGGCTGGCAGTTGTGTGGCTGGTATCGCGAGCAGCCGTGGTTGTTCAGGCGTGATGGCGAGATGCCGCTGGCACTGTCGGCTGTTTTGGGTCACGACGACGAGGACTGATTTCGGTCCGACTGACCATTTTGCGTAGCGGATTTTTCCGATTATTTCGTGTCCGGTTGTTTTCCCAGTGCGTGTCACCGCGCATACTTGCGCGATGGATACTTCTGCCTACCCTCGCTCGCCATTTTCGGTGGCGCTCAGTGTGATCGTGGTATCCGCCGACAGCGGCCCGGCGCTACGCGAATGCGTGCGCCAGCTGTTGAGCAGCAGCCTGTCGCTGGAGCTGATCCTGATCGACAACGCCTCCCATGACGGCGTGCCTTCGGCGATCGAGCGGGCGTATGCGCACGATGCGCGGCTGAAGGTGGTCTATAACCATCGCAATCTCGGCTTCGGCCCGGCGGTGAACCTTGCTGCCAGGCAGGCCGGAGGGCAAGCCTTGCTGGTGCTCAATCCCGATTGTGTGCTGCAGGAAAATGAACTGTGCCAGCTGCTGGCGGTATTAGCCCGCAAGCCGAAGGCCGGCGTGATCGGCGCGGTGGTATGCGACGCCGAGGGCCATCCTGATCCAGCCTCGTGGCGGCGCGATCCGCTGTTGCATCGCGCACTCAACAGTATGCTTGGGCGCGCCGGAGAGCGCGTCAACATCGACGGGGAGATTCCCGCCGAAGTGATCGAGGCCGAGGCGGTGTCGGGTGCCGTGATGCTGCTGCCACGCGCCATGTTCGAGCGGCTCGGCGGTTTCGACGAGAAGTATTTCCTGCACTGCGAGGACCTCGACCTGTGCCGTCGTGTCCGTGACCTGGGTTACCAGGTATTGCTGGCTGGCGATGTCCGCGTGTTGCACGGCAAGGGTGGCTCCAGCCGCCACCGGCCGGTGTTCGTCAGTCGGCACAAGCACCGCGGCATGTGGCGCTGGTTCCGCAAGCACGATCCGGCCGCGCGCAACCCGCTGGTGACTGTTGCAGTGTGGATGGGCATCTGGGCACATTTCGTGCTGCAGATCCCGGGCCAGCTGTGGCGATTGCTGTCGCGCCGGTGACGACCTCACGGCGGATTGCCACCCTGGCGACCATCGGTTTGCTGGCGATGACCGCGGTATGGGGTTCGACCTTCGTGCTGATCAAGGACGTGGTCGCGCGCATGCCGGTGGCGGATTTTCTGGCCGTGCGTTTTGCCATCGCTGCACTGGTGATGCTGGCGTTGTTTGCTCGGCCGGTGTGGCAGCTTGGCCGCAAGCAGGTCATGCGCGGCCTGCTGCTCGGCGTGATCTACGGTGCGGGGCAGCTGCTGCAGACTTGGGGGCTGTCCCTGATCGCGCCCAGTGTCAGCGGTTTCGCCACCGGCATGTATGTGGTGTTCACGCCGATCCTGGCGATGCTGCTGTTGCGCCAGCGCATGGCCGGCGTGGTGTGGTTGGCGGTGCTGCTGTCCACCGCCGGACTGGCGCTGTTGTCGCTCAATGGCGTCTCGGTCGATCTCGGCGTGTGGCTGACGCTGGCTTCGGCCGCGCTGTACGGCCTGCATATCGTCGGGCTCGGTCAGTGGTCGCGCAAGGGTGAGGCATTCGGCATGTCGGCGGTGCAGATGATGGCGATCGCCGTGGTCTGCCTGCTTGCTACCGCACCACACGGACCGACGCTGCCACCTGATCGCAGTGCATGGTTTGCCGTGCTGTACATGGCCTTGGTCGCCGGTGCCGGTGCGATGCTGATGCAGACCTGGGCGCAGTCGCATCTGCCGGCGACACGTGCCGCGATCGTGATGACCACCGAGCCGGTGTTCGCCGCCGCGTTCGCGGTGCTGCTCGGCAGTGATGTGCTCACTTGGCGGATGCTGGTAGGCGGAGGCCTGATCCTGGCAGCGATGTACCTGGTCGAACTGATGCCGCGGCGCGGCGATGAACTACCGGCCGAAGCAGTGCATCACGAGGTATGAGGCTTGCGCGATTGCAGGGCCACGCGCACCAGGTAAATGATGATGACCACGTTGCCCACCAGGGTGGCCAGTTTGAGCCAGCCGAAGTGGTGCAATGTCTCGTAGATCTCGAGCGGGATCAGCGAGCCGGTGGTGATCACCGTGAACCATTCCGCCCATGGCTTGCGCAGCCACAGGCCGACGCCTTCGACGGCGAAGATCACGGCATAGGCCAGCGCCACGATGCCGATCGCGACGAACTTGCTGGGACCCATCTCCTCCAGCACGTTGACCAGCCTCCAGCGCAGGCCATTGCTGTCGGCCAGGGACAGATGTTCGAGCCAGTGCACCAGATGTTCGAAGTTCTGTGTCCGGTTCAGATGAAATGCCGCGATCGCCACCAGGATCAGGCCAACCGTCTTGACCACCTCGTAGATCGCGATCACGCGCAGGCCAACGCTGTGCCGGGATTCGTGCTTCGGGGTTTGCTTCATGCAGGGAGTGCCGGGGTATCGGACATGCGGGGACTCAGGAGCTTAGCTGATCATTGTGGCGGTCTTGGCGTGATTGGTCGAGTCGGGGTGCTCGTGGCGTATGGTCGCGGATACTTGCCATAAGTCCCCAGCCCCGATCCTGCTTGACGCCATCGTGGGTGATCGGCACGCTGCACCGATGAATCTCATGCTTTTACGCAACGCGCAGGTCCATGCGCCCGAGCCGCTGGGGCAGCAGCATCTGCTGCTGGGCGGTGGTCGCATCCTGTGGATGGGAACGGCGCTGTTCGATCTGCCGGCCACACTGGCGGTGGAGACCATCGACCTGCAGGGACGCCGGCTGATTCCGGGGCTGATCGACGCGCACGTGCACGTAACCGGCGGTGGTGGCGAGGCGGGTTTCCGCACACGGGTGCCGCCGCTCGGCGTGTCGCGCTTTACCCGTGCCGGCATCACCACGGTAATCGGCCTGCTCGGCACGGACGATGTGGCGCGCGGCCCGCGCGACCTGCTGGCGACGGTCTATGCGTTGCGCGAGGAAGGATTGAGCGCGCTGGCCTTTACCGGCGGCTATCACGTGCCACCCCGAACGCTCACTGGCACGGTCCGCGGCGATCTGGTGCTGATCGAGGCGCTGATCGGCATCGGCGAAGTGGCGATCAGCGATCATCGCTCCAGCCAGCCAACGCTGGACGAGCTGCTGCGACTGGCCGCCGACGCGCATGTCGCCGGGCTGATGACGGGCAAGGCCGGCGTGCTGCACCTGCATCTGGGCGATGGTCCGCGCGGACTGGACCTGGTGCGCCGCGCGCTGGAGCAGAGCGAACTGCCGCCGCGCGTGTTCCATCCCACCCACGTGAACCGCCGCAAGGCGCTGTTCGACGAGGCGCTGGAGCTGGCCGGGCGAGGCTGCACGATCGACCTCACCGCGTTTCCGGTCGAGGAGGGCGAGGATGCCTGGAGCGCGGCCGATGGCCTGATCCGTTTCCTGGACAGCGCCGCACCGGCTGAACGCATCACGATCAGCTCGGACGCCGGCGGCTGCCTGCCGGTATTCGATCACGAAGGTCACGTCTGTCGGATGGGCGTGGGCGAGTCCGGTGCGCTGCTGCAAACCCTGAATGAGGTACTGCAACGTGGCGTGCCGCTGGAGCGCGCGCTGCCGGCGTTCACCAGCAATCCGGCGCGGTTGTTGCGGCTGCCGGCCAAAGGTCGCATACAGGTCGGTGCCGATGCGGATCTGGTGGTGCTGGACGAGGCGGGAGCTGCGCACGAGGTGATCGCCGGCGGCATCGTGCATGTGCGCAATGGCCACATCGAACATCGTGGCACGTTTGAGAACGCTGTGTAGACGTTTGATGCGTCAGGATGGATCGGATGACCGTTATCGATCCAATAGACTCAGAGAACCGCATGAAACCGAAAACAGATGAGAACAAAATTGATGAGGGCAGGATGAGTCCCAGCAGGGTGTTGGAAGGGGAACAGCGCGGATGGATCGTACCGATCGGCGGCGCGGAGGAGAAAGAGAACGACCCGCGCATTCTTGAACGATTCGTTCGCCTGTGTGGTGGCGCTGACGCGAATATCGTGGTGATTCCGACGGCGAGCCAGCTTGCCGATACCGGCTCGCGTTACGAAAAACTTTTCACTGGTCTCGGTGCCAGCGCAGTCAGCGTGCTTGATTTCGACATGCGCCGCGATACCGAGGAAAAGAACCGGTTGCAGAGGCTCGATCAGGCGACGGGCATCTTTTTCACCGGCGGCAACCAGTTGCGCTTGTCGACCATGCTCGGTGGCACGCCGGTGGCGCAGCGAATCCGTGCGTTGAATGCACGTGGCGTGCACGTCGGCGGTACCAGCGCGGGCGCCAGCATACTCAGTGAACACATGATCGCGTTCGGCAAGGAGGGATTGTCGCCCACCGCCGGCAGCGTAAGGCTGGCACCCGGACTGGGCCTGACGAATCGTTTCATCATCGACCAGCATTTCAGCCAGCGTGACCGGTTGGGTCGCCTGATGGCCGCGCTGGCGTATAACCCCTACGCGGTCGGCATCGGTCTGGACGAGGACACGGCGGCATTCATTCGCCCGGACAATACGCTTGAGGTCGAGGGCAGCGGCGCGGTCACCGTGCTTGACGCGGGCAATCTGCAGTTCTCGTCGATGGCCGATGCCGGCGAGCACGATACGGTGTGCATGCTGGGCATGACCATTCATGTACTGATTGCTGGTGCTACCTTCAACATGCAGACGCGCCACGCTTCGGCGGGTACGCTGGCGACATCGAAACAAATTGCCTGAAACGGGTCCGGTTCCAAACTCTCTGACGCGGGCCCTCGGCTCAAGGAAAAAGCCCATGCGCATTCTGGAACGTTCCGTTTTTGTAGGCCCGTCGCTGTATGCGCATTTCCCGGTGATCCGGCTCGAGCTGGATCTGGGTGAGCTGGAACAATGGCCAACCGGCCGCCTGGGACCGACCTTTGTCGACGGTTTGATCGCTGCATTGCCGGGGCTGGCCGAACACGGCTGCTCGTACCGCGAGCCTGGCGGCTTCATCCGCCGCATGCGCGAAGGCGACGGTACCTGGCTAGGCCATGTACTCGAACACGTGGCGATCGAATTGCAGAATGTCGCCGGCGAAGATGTCACCTTCGGCAAGACGCGCAGCGTCGACAAGCCGGGCGTGTATTCAGTGGTCTACGAGTACGTGCAGAAGGAGGAAGGCGTCGCCGCCGGCGAGCTGGCCCTGCGCCTGCTGTCCTCGTTGCTGCCGGTGGAACTTCAAGTGCGTGGCAACGTACCGGAAGGCTGGGAATGGCCGGCCGAACGCGACGAGTTCATCCGCTATGCGCAGCGCCGCGCGCTCGGCCCGTCCACCGCATCGCTGGTGCGCGCAGCGGAGGAACGCGACATTCCGTGGTTGCGCCTCAACGATCAGTCGCTGGTGCAGCTGGGCCACGGCAAATACCAGCAGCGCATTCAGGCCACGGTGACCGGGCGCACACCGCACATCGCGGTGGAGCTGGCCAGCGACAAGGAAGAAACCAACAAGATCCTCGCCTCGCTAGGCCTGCCGGTGCCCAAGCAGGAGTTGGTGCAAAACGAGGAAGGCGCGTTGCGCGCGGCACGCCGGCTCGGTGTGCCGGTGGTGACCAAGCCGTTCAACGGCAACCATGGTCGCGGCATCTCGATTCACCTGATGACCGATGAGGAAGTCATCGAAGGTTTCAAGGCCGCGCGCGAACACTCGCGCTCGGTGATCGTGGAGAACTTCCTCAGCGGCGACGATCATCGGTTGCTGGTAGTTAACGGCGAACTGGTCGCTGCCACGCGGCGCACGCCGGGTCATGTGATCGGCGATGGCAACAGCACGATCGCGCAGCTGGTCGAGGTCGTGAACGCCGATCCGCGTCGCGGCGTCGGCCATGAGAAGGTGCTGACCCGGATCGAGCTGGACGCGCAGGCGACCATGATGATGGAGCGCATCGGCTACACCGCCACGTCGGTGCCGAAGGCGGACGAGATCGTCTACCTGCGTTCCACCGCGAACCTGTCCACCGGCGGCACCGCCACCGATGTCACCGACATCATCCATCCCGACAACCGCGACATGGCGGTGCGCGCGATCCGCGCGATCGGGCTGGATGTGGGCGGCGTGGATTTTCTGTCGACCAATATCGCGGAGAGTTACAAGAGCATCGGTGGCGGCATCTGCGAGGTCAACGCGGCGCCGGGCTTCCGCATGCATGTGAGTCCGAGCGAGGGCACGCCGCGTGATGCGGCCGGCCCAGTGATCGACATGTTGTTTCCGCCCGGCTCGCCAGCGCGGGTGCCGATCGCGGCGCTCACCGGCACCAACGGCAAGACCACCACCGCGCGTATGCTGGCGCACATCACCAAGATGGCTGGCTACACGCCGGGTCTCACCACCACCGATGGCGTCTACATCGACGGTCAGCGCACGGTCGAGGGCGACATGACCGGGCCGGTGTCGGCGCGCATGGTGCTGTCCGATCCGCAGATCGATATCGCCGTGCTGGAGACTGCGCGTGGTGGGCTGTTGCGTGCCGGCATGGGCGTGACCAAGGTCAACGTCGGTGCGGTTCTCAACGTGCAGTCAGATCATCTCGGCCTCAAGGGCATCGACACGCTGGAGCAGCTCGCCGAAGTCAAGCGCATCGTGATCGAGGTGGCCACCGATTGCGCAGTGTTGAATGCCGACGATCCGCTGGTGCTGAAGATGTCCGGCTACACCGACGCCAAGGTGATCTGCTACGTCACCATGAACCCGTCGCACGCGCTGGTGCGCGAGCATGTGCGTGCCGGTGGCCGCGCCTGTGCGCTCGAGGCCGGCGTCAATGGCGCGATGATCACCTTGTATGACAAGGGCAGTCATATCCCGCTGCTGTGGACGCACCTGATCCCGGCCACGCTGGAAGGGCGCGCGCTGCACAACGTGCAGAACGCGATGGTTGCCGCCTCGATGGCGTTCTCGCTGGGCATCAAGCTCGACGCGATTCGCCAGGGTCTGCGCACGTTCGACACCACGTTCTTCCAGGCGCCAGGGCGCATGAACGTGTACAGCGAGCACCCGTTCAAGGTGCTGTTCGATTACGGCCACAACGCGCATGCGGTGGCGGTGATGGCCGATCTGGCCGGCCGCCTCGACGTGACCGGCCGGCGCATCGTGGTGCTGGCAGGTCCCGGCGATCGTCGCGACGAGGATCTGGTGGCGATCGCCGAGGCGGTGGCGGGACGATTCGATCACTACATCTGCCGCCGTGACGATGCCCTGCGTGGCCGCGATGGTGATGAGGTGCCTGGCATCCTGGCGCGCGCGCTGCGCGCGGCTGGTGTGCCGGACGCGGCGATTTCGATCATCCCGGACGAGCAGAAGGCGATCGATGCTGCACTGGCCATGGGCCGCTCCGGTGATCTGCTTCTGGTATTCGCCGATGCGCTGGTGCGCTCGTGGAAGCAGATCATCAAGTTCCGTCCCGAAGGCATGTCAGAGCTTCGCACGGAATCCAGTGCGGCGCCGATCACGCCACCGGTGACGGAGGCATCCTTCGACGAGTCGAGCTTTGCCGGATTGGGCGATGTGGTGCGCGATGAGCGCGGTGTGCGCTTCTCCCGCGAGAGTGACGACTGAGCACGATGCTTCCCTTGCCGTTTGACGACTCGCGCCGCCTCACCGGCACCAATCTGTATTTCGACGGTGCCGGCGCGGTGCTGGAAACCGTCGGTGTGTTGCCCGATGACTTGCTGCTTGGCGCATGGCGAAAGCACGTCGTTCGTGCACGACAGGCACTCGGCTGGGTGGATGCGCCACTGGTGGTACGTCGTCATGCCGGAGGCGCGGCGCTGGCGATCACGGCACCGATCGACCAACTGTTCAGCGCCACCGAAGTGAACGAATGGGCATGGCTGGTGGCACTGGCTGATGCCGCCGGACTCGACGTGGAGCTGCATGCACCGGGTCATCCGGCTGCCTGGGACGAAGACTCCGCACTGCATACCTTGCGTGCGTTCGCCGCGGCCGAACGCCGACCGGACCTGCTGGCACTGGTGCAGGCCGCCGAAGCACGTGGATTGACCGTGCTGATCGACGAGGATGCGTTGTCGATCGGCGAGGGCACGGGTGCATGCGCCTGGCCATTGTCGCAACTGCCTGCAGCTGACGCGGTGGATTGGTCGTCGTTGCACGACATCCCCGTCGCCCTGGTGACCGGCTCCAATGGCAAGACCACTACCGTGCGCCTGCTCGCCGCGATGGCACATGCACACGGCTGGCATACCGGACACAGCTGTACCGATGGCGTGTTTGTTGACGGCCATACAATCGACGCCGGTGACTTCTCCGGTCCTGCCGGTGCACGCGTCGTCCTGCGGCAACCGCAGGTCGAGGCGGCGGTGCTGGAAACTGCGCGCGGTGGCATGTTGCGTCGTGGCATCGCGGTGCAGCGTGCGAACGTAGCCGTGGTCACCAATGTCAGCGACGATCATTTCGGCGAATACGGCATCCACGATCTGGATGGCCTGGCTAAGGTCAAGCTCACTGTCTCGCGCGTACTCGGCACCGATGGCACCTTGGTGCTGAATGCCGATGATGGGGTGCTGGTCAGGCAGGCCGATGGGCTACCGGTTCCACCTGCCTGGTTCGCGCTCGACGACGCGCATCCGTTGCTGCGCGCGCGACGCGAGCAAGGTGGCAGTACGTGCGGTGTGCGTGAGGGTTATTTGCGCCTGTTCCATCAAGGCAGCCATCACGATCTCGGTTCGATTGTGCAGATGCCGCTGAGCTTCGCCGGGAGCGCCGGTTACAACATCTCGAATATCGCGGCAGCCACGCTGGCTGCTGCTGAACTGGGCATCCCGGCTGCGACCATTGCCGCCGTGCTGGCACGCTTCGGTGAGGCGCACGCCGACAACCCGGGTCGTCTGCAACATTGGCGATACGGCTCGATGCAGGTATTCGTCGATTACGCGCATAACCCGGAAGGGCTGCGCGGGTTGCTGCAGGTAGCAACGCAAACCCTGGGTGCGGCGCGCCTTGGTCTGGTACTGGGACAGGCCGGCAACCGCGAGGACGCCGATATCCGCGAGCTGGCGATGGTGGCCGCCGCCTTTCATCCCCGGCGCGTGGTGCTGAAGGATATCGAAGGCTTCATGCGCGGTCGCGCGTCGGGTGAGGTTGCCGACATCCTGCGCGACGAACTGCTGCGCAAGAGCGTACCAGCGGATGCGCTGATCGAATGTCTCGACGAACTCGATGCCGTACGCGGCCTGCTCAACTGGGCGCATGACGGCGATGTGCTGGTGCTGCCTACACATGGCGCACAGGCACGGCAGGCCGTGGTCGCGCTGCTGGATGGTTTGCAACTGACAGACTGGCGCGCAGGCATGCCGTTGCCGTGACCGCATGCCATCTTGTGGGGCGGCTTCGGTCGCGAAGATTTGAAGAAAAAAGCATCACGACGAAGGCGCCTGAAATTACCTCGTCGTCATTCCGGCGAACGCCGGGATCGCATCATCAACAGCGTGGCGGTCGTCCATTTTCCCTTCGCGACAGCAAAGTGGAGCCTGGCTTTCGCGGGACGACGGCAGAGTGCCGCTTTTAGCAGCAGCGCCCGCCAGTCCCCTTGTAGCGCGCCACCTGTCGTTCGCGGAAGAACTCCTTGTAACTGGGTATCTCGCGTTCCGGATGATGTTCGCGCAGGTGCTTCACGTAGACTTCGTAATCGGGCACGCCGCAGCAGAGGCGGGCGGTTTGTACCGCCCACTTCCAGCCCGATTCAAGCATTTGCATCGACCTGTTCATGACGGTGTCCTCAACTGGCGACGCTGCTGAGTGCCACGTAAGGTTCTTCGTGCGCAGTCGGGTGATTGGTCTGCCATGCGCGGATCAGCGCGCGCAGCGAGAAGCCAAGCATAGCCACGATCAGCAGCATGAACAGCCCGGTAAGTGTCATGTCGACATAGTTGTTGGTGACGATCTGCTGCATCGCGGCTGGCGTCTTGGCCGGTGCCAGCAACTGGCCCTGCTGCATCGCCGTCGAGTACTTGTTGGCGGCGGCAGTGAAGCTGATCGGGCCGCTGAGTTTCTCCCAGCCGGCGGTGAGCGTGCACACGATCAGCCAGATCGCCGGGATGCCCGGCACCAGCACGTAGCGCTCGCGTTTCAGCTTCACCACCACCACGGTGCATAGCATCAGCGCGATCGCGGCGAGCATCTGGTTGGCGATGCCGAACAGCGGCCACAGTGTATTGATGCCGCCGAGCGGATCGACCGCGCCCTGATAGAGGAAATAGCCCCATAGGCCCACGCAGATCGCAGTGGCAAGCAGGTTGCCGGTCCACGATTCGGTGGCCTGCAGCGGCTTGTGAATCAGCCCGGCGATCTCCTGGATCATGAAGCGGCCGACGCGGGTGCCGGCATCGACCGTGGTGAGGATGAACAGCGCTTCGAACAGGATCGCGTAGTGGTACCAGAACGCCATCATGCTGCCGCCTGGGATGATGTTGTGCAGCAACTGCGCCATGCCCACGGCCAGGGTCGGGGCGCCGCCGGCGCGGCCGAGGATGCTGGATTCGCCGATGTTCTTCGCGGTCCGCAGCAACTCATCCGGGGTCACCACGAAGCCCCATTGGCTGATCGTGGTGGCGGCATCCTGAACGGTGCTGCCGACGATGGCGGCCGGTGAATTCATCGCGAAGTACACGCCCGGGTGCAGCGAGGAGGCAGCGATCAACGCCATGATCGCCACGAACGCTTCCATCAGCATGCCGCCGTAGCCGACCAGGCGTGCCTGACCTTCGTTGGCGAGCAGCTTGGGTGTGGTGCCGGAGGCGATGATCGAATGCCAGCCCGATACCGCGCCGCAGGCGATGGTGATGAACAGGAACGGGAACAGGCCGCCTTGGAACACCGGGCCGGTACCGTCGATGAACTTGGTCACCGCCGGCATCTGCAGGGTCGGTGCGGAGAGGAAGATCGCCAGCGCCAGCAGCGCGATGGTGCCGATCTTGAGGAAGGTGGACAGGTAATCGCGCGGTGCCAGCAGCAGCCATACCGGCAGTACCGAGGCGCAGAAGCCGTAGGCGATCAGCAGCCACGCCAGCGCCTTCGCGTCGAAGTCGAACAGCGGCGCCAGCGTGGCCGAGTCGGCCACGGTCTTGCCGAACCAGATCGAGGCCAGCAGCAGCACCAGGCCGATGATCGACACTTCCATAATCCGGCCCGGGCGAAACCAGCGCAGGTACACGCCCATCAGCAGCGCGATCGGGATCGTGGCGGCCACTGTGAAGGTGCCCCACGGGCTGTGCGTGAGCGCCTTGACCACCACCAGCGCCAGCACCGCCAGCACGATCATCATCAATACGAGTACGCCGAACATCGCTACCACACCGGCGACCGGCCCCAGTTCCTCGCGCAGCATGTGACCGAGCGAGCGAGCATCGCGGCGCAGCGAGAGTCCCAGGATCATGAAATCCTGCACCGCGCCAGCGAATACCACACCGAACAGGATCCACAGCGTGCCAGGCAGGTAGCCCATCTGCGCGGCCAGCACCGGCCCCACCAAGGGACCGGCGCCGGCGATCGCGGCGAAGTGATGGCCAAACACCACCCACTTGTCGGTGGGCACGTAGTCGAGGCCGTCGTTGCGCAACACGGCTGGAGTCGCGCGGCTCGGATCCATCTGCAGCACGGCGTGTTCGATGAACTTGCCGTAGAAACGGTAGCCGATCACGAAGATCGAGATCGACGCGGCGACCAGCCAGATCGCATTGATCGGCTCGCCGCGGCGCAGAGCCACCACGCCGAGGCAGAACGCGCCCACGATCGCGATGGCGACCCACATGATCCTGGCCGCTGGACTGGGTTTGATTGCTGCACTGTGCATGTGGAAACTCTCCGGCTGTCCCTGCAAGAGTCTCCCCGGCGCCGATCGGGGTCAATGCCATGGGGATTAGCCATTGGTCGAATGCCCCTGGACCGCACCTGACGCCGCAGCGCGTCATGGCGCAAACACCTCAAATGCCTGTAATGCCTTGCGCCCCTGGTCATTGCGATATTCCAGACGCCGGATACGAACCTCGTCATCCCGCGGGAGCTCTGCTACTTTCGACGGATCCGGCCGTCGCTCGTCTGCGTGGGTGCGGGCTGCCGGACGGGTAGCTCCGCGCACAAGCCGCCGGGATGCGGAACCACTGCCACGGGAGAATTCGTTTGATCGCCGGCTGGCTGTTGCTGCTCGTCTCGTTGCTCTACGTAGGCCTGCTGTTCCTCGTGGCCTGGGCCGGTGACCGGCGGCCGCTGTATCCGCGCCAGCCGCGGCTGCGACCGATCGTGTATGCGCTGGCGCTGGCGGTGTACTGCTCGTCGTGGACGTTCTATGGCGCGGTCGGTACCGCGGCGCGGTCCGGGTTGTCCTATCTGCCGATCTATCTGGGCCCGTTGCTGCTGTTTGTGTTCGGCTTCGGCCTGCTGCAACGACTGGTGCGGGTGGGCGGCCAGCGCAACATCACCTCGATCGCCGATTTCATCGGTGCGCGCTTCGGCAAGTCGCACGGTCTGGCCGCATTGGTGGCGGTGATCGCGGTCACCGCCGTGGTGCCGTACCTCGCGCTGCAGTTCAAGGCGGTGGCGATGTCGTACGACGTGCTGCGCGGCGTTGCCGCGTCGGCACCGATGTCGCCCGGCAGCGACACGGCATTGTGGTGTGCGCTGCTGCTGGCGTTGTTTGCGATCCTGTTCGGTACACGCAGCATCGATGCCAGCGAGCATCATCATGGCCTGATGCTGGCGCTCGCGCTCGAATCGCTGATCAAGCTGCTCGCCTTCGTGGCGCTGGCGGCGTACGCGTGGTGGCATGGACCGGGCTTGATCACCAGCCTGCAATTGCCGGTCGAACACACCGGCGATGTACTGGCGCCCGGTTTCATTGCGCAGACGCTGCTCGGTTTCTGCGCGATGTTCTGCCTGCCGCGGCAGTTCCAGATCGGCGTGGTGGAATGCGAGGACGCGAACGATCTGCGGCATGCGCGCTGGATGATTCCGACCTACATGGTAATCGTCAGTCTGGCGGTATTGCCGATCGTGGCGGCCGGCGCGTTGTTTCCATCGGTACGCGATGGCGCGGCGGACGCATGGGTGCTGAACCTGCCGCTGGCACTCGGCAACCACGCTGTCGCGCTGCTGGCCTACATCGGCGGTTTTTCGGCAGCCACCGGCATGGTGATCATGTCGGCCGTGGCGTTGTCGATCATGATCAGCAACGACCTGGTGATGCCGGCCTTGCTGCGCATCCGCCGCCTGCGGCTGGAGCAGCGCAGCGATCTTTCGCAGGTGGTGCTGTACGTGCGTCGTTGCGCGATCGTGGTGTTGGCGTTGATCGCATACGCCTACTACCGTGCGGCCGCCGACGTGGAGAATCTGGCAGCTACCGGCCTGCTCTCGCTGGTTGCGGTGGCGCAGTTTGCGCCGGCGATCGTAGCGGCGCTGTACTGGCGTGGCGCCAGCCGACGTGGCGTGGCGATCGGCCTCGGTGCCGGCTTCCTGGTGTGGGTCTATACCTTGCTGCTGCCCGCCGTGGATCACACGGCGCCCTGGTTACACAGCGGTCCGCTGGGGTTGGCATGGCTGCGCCCGCAGGCGCTGTTCCATGGCGATGGCGGGGATCCTGTGTTGCACAGCGCAATCTGGTCGCTGCTGATCAACGTGGGCTGCCTGGTGTTCATCTCGCTGCGCTGGCGGCCAAGCCTGGAGGAGCGCCTGCACGCGGCGATGTTCATCGCCCCATTCGCCACGAACAGCCGCGACGTGGGTGACTGGCGCGGCCGCGTGGCGGTCGCGGACCTGCGCATGATCGCCGAGCGCATCGTCGGCGCACGCAGTACCCAGCGCGCGTTCGATGATTACGCCAAACTTCGCGACAGGCCGCTGCAGCCGGGCGAATCCGCCGACCGTGCGCTGGTCAGGCACACCGAACGTCTGCTCGCCGGCGCAGTCGGTGCTGCCAGCGCGCGGCACCTCCTGATGGGGGTGCTATCCGGCTCCGGACTCGATATCGCCGAGTCGATGGCGCTGATGGACGAGGCATCGCAGGAACTGCGCTTCAACCGCGAGTTGCTCTCCACCACGCTGGAGAACGTGTCGCAGGGCATCAGCGTGGTCGACGCGCAGATGCGCCTGGTGGCGTGGAACCGACGCTACCTGGAGCTGTTCGATTACCCCGACGGCATGGTCTACGTCGGCGTGCTGGTGGCCGACCTGATCCGCTGGAATGCCGAGCATGGCGAATGTGGGCCGGGCGAGGTGGAGGGGCACGTGGCCAAGCGCATCGGCCACATGCGCGCCGGCTCGGCGCATCTGTTCCAGCGCATCCGCCCGGATGGCAGCACCATCGAGATGCGTGGCAGCGCATTGCCCGGCGGCGGTTACGTCACCACCTATTCGGATGTCACCGCGTACAAGCGTGCCGAGCGCGCGCTGATCGAAGTGAACGAGACGCTGGAGCAACGCGTCGACCAGCGCACGGCCGAACTCAGCGAGGCGTTGGCCGCCACCGCACAGGCCCGGCGTATCGCCGAAACGGCGAATGTGTCCAAGACGCGCTTCCTCGCCGCCGCCAGTCACGACCTGCTGCAGCCACTGAACGCGGCGCGGCTGTTCACCTCCGCGCTGCGCCATCATCCGGGGCTGGATGTCGAAGCCGGCCAGCTGGCAGAGCGCATCGACGCCTCGTTCCGTGCAGCCGAGGATCTGCTCGACACGCTGCTCGATACCTCGCGTCTGGATACCGGCAGCTATCGTCCGGACATCACCCAGTTCGCGCTGGCCGATCTGTTCGATTCGCTGAAGGCGCAGTTTGTAGTGGTGGCCGAACAGCGTGGCCTGTGCCTTCGCGTGGTGCCGACCCGGCTGGCCGTAACCAGCGATCCGCAACTGCTGCGCCGCGTGCTGCAGAACTTCCTTTCCAATGCGCTGCGCTACACCCGCACCGGTGGCGTGCTGCTGGGTGCACGCCGCGACGGGACGCAGGTGCGCATCGAAGTGTGGGACAGCGGCCCCGGCATCGCGGCCGAGCAGCAGGCGCGCATCTTCGGCGAGTTCCAGCGGCTGGAACGGCCGTCGCCGTGGGGCGAGAAAGGCCTGGGCCTGGGCCTGTCGATCTGCGACCGCATCGCCAACATCCTGGAGCACCCGCTCAGCCTGCATTCGCGCGAACAGCACGGCAGTTGTTTCGCGATCAGCGCGCCGCGTGGCATGGCCGAACCGCGCCCGATGCGGGCATCGCAGAGTGCCGGTTCGCTCGAACGGCTGCCGCTCACCGTGCTCTGCCTGGACGACGATGCAGCGATCCTCGACGGCATGCGCGCACTCTTGCAGCGCTGGGGCGTGGACTGCCGCACCGCCATCGACGTGGTGCAGGCCGAAGCCGAACTGCGCCACGGCCCGGTCGACCTGATCCTGGCCGACTACCACCTCGCCGATGACATCGATGGCCTGCAGGCACTGCAGCAACTAGGCGTGCTGTTCCCGCAACTGCCGCCCGCCGCGATGATCACCGCCGATGGCAGCGACGATTTGAAACAGCGTGCTCGTGCGTTGGGTTATCCGTTGCTGCACAAGCCGGTCAAGCCCGCCGCGCTGCGTGCGTTGCTTACTTCCTTGCTGCGGAAGCAGGGAGACAAGAGTGCCAGCCGAGCGGGTAACGCTTGAATTCACCAGCTCCCATAGGCAGTCAGGTGCAATGAACGACTAGGTTTCGCTTCATAGCTTATGCACTCTGCAGATTTTCGAAAGGCTTCCTAGTCTCAGTAAAAGCTGGGGATGGGACTCGGCTCGCGGCAGACGCTGTGCATCCAAAGGTACAAGCTTGAGGCTTACGTTCTCAACACGGAAAGCGTCTCCTACTGGCACGGCGAAGCGATACTCGCTCTGCCACTCAAATGACTTTGGCTTTCGCATAGCAATGCGCTCTGGAAGAGCCCAGTCAACGATGGGCGGTTCGTGCCACTCGTAATAGCGCACCTGCTGATGGATGAGTTGGTCGGCACGGAGGTGTCGCCGTAAAGACAGAGAAGACCGGAGTCGGGTCAAGAACTTTATGGGTTCAAGAATTTCAACAGCTACCTCAGCCTCGAAGCGTTGAGCAATGTTGGAGGAAAGCTCCGTGCTCATGCAGTAAACAAAGATTTCGTCTTCCTTGGCCGTTGACTCCAACCTATATGGCAAAGCGATAGACTCCCCGCTTGTAACTAGAGTTGCTTTCAGTCCATCAAAAGGGCGATGAACAAGAGTGCCTTCATGTTCATCGGCACGAACTCCTTTGTCCTCATAGTCTCGGAAGTACGACAGCGCTCGGAACAGAACATCTCCGCTTTCAACAAAGGCTCTTGCGTTCTTCTCTGAAAAGTAGCGAACGAGTGGAGGCATGCTGAGCCTAACGCCTAATAGACCCCGGATTCGTGGGATAGCACCAGATGCTCAGGCTCCAGCTGCAGACCGTCAAGCAGAGAAATTTTTATGCTTTATTCGCCAGCGATGTCGGCATCACGCTAATACGCAAACAGCGCACTCAGCTGTCGACGCTCTCGTCATCCATTGGCAACGGCTGCATCTTGCCCGGTTCCAGCGCGAGCTGGCTGGCAGCGAGTGCTACCTGGGTACGGTTGTTGACGCCGAGCTTGCGCATGATCGCGGTCATGTGTGCTTTGACTGTCGCTTCGGAGACGCCGAGGTCGTAGGCGATCTGCTTGTTGAGCTGGCCTTCGGCGAGCATGGTGAGTACGCGGAACTGCTGCGGGGTGAGCGCGGCGATGCGGGCGGCGACGTCGGCTTCGTCGGGTTTCAGTTCGGTGTTGCCACCGAGCAGTTGGTGCGGCAACCACACGTCGCCGTCGAGCACGGCGCGGATCGCGCGCACGATGTCCTCGCCCGGGGTGGATTTGGGAATGTAGGCCGCGGCGCCGTGCGCGAGTGCGCGGCGCGCCACCCGTGCTTCCTCATGACCGGAGACGACGATGGTGGGCAGCCCCGGGTACTGGCCGCGGATATGCGCCAGCGCGGAATAGCCGCGCGCGCCGGGCATGTGCAGGTCGAGCAGCAGCAGGTCGGCGTCGGGATACTGCTCGATCAACGTCAGCAAGCTAAACACGCTGTCCGCACTGTGCACCTTCGCCGACGGCATCGCGTTGAGTACCGCGCGCTGCAGGGCATCGCGGAACAGCGGGTGGTCATCGGCGATCAGTACATCGGACATCAGGACATCCATGCTACATCGAGCCTTGCTACATCGAGCCTTGTTACATCAAGCAAGACCAGGTGCAACCCTGATCCAGTCCTGCCTGCAGAGGGAGGGGCTGCAAGCAGGACTGGCAGGGCTGCGTTACTTGATCAGTCGCTCGTCGACCAGACTCTTCACCACCCCCGGGTCAGCCAGTGTGGAGATGTCGCCAAGCTGGTCGGGCAGGTTCTCGCCGATCTTGCGCAGGATACGGCGCATGATTTTTCCGGAACGCGTCTTCGGCAGGCCGGGTGCCCACTGCAGATAATCCGGTGAGGCGATCGGACCGATTTCCTTGCGCACCCAGGCGATCAGTTCCTTGCGCAATTCGTCGCTGCCTTGTTCGCCGGCAATCAGGGTGACGAAGGCGTAGATGCCCTGGCCCTTGATGTCATGCGGAGCACCGACCACCGCCGCCTCGGCCACCCTCGGATGCGACACCAGTGCGCTCTCCACTTCGGCCGTGCCGAGGCGATGGCCGCTGACGTTGATCACGTCATCGACGCGGCCGGTGATCCAGTAATAGCCGTCCTCATCGCGACGTGCACCATCGCCGGTGAAGTAGTTGCCCGGATAGGCGCTGAAATAGGTCTCGATGAAGCGCTGGTGATCGCCATACACCGTGCGCATCTGGCCCGGCCAGGAATCGGTGATCAGCAGGTTGCCCTCGGCGGCGCCCTGCAGCACCTCGCCGTTCGCATCGACGATCGCGGGCTTGACGCCGAAGAACGGCAACGTGGCGGAGCCGGGCTTGGTGTCGATCGCGCCGGCCAGCGGCGTGATCAGGATGCCACCGGTCTCGGTCTGCCACCACGTATCGACAATCGGGCAGCGCTCGTCGCCGATCACGCGGTAATACCACTCCCATGCTTCCGGGTTGATCGGCTCGCCGACCGAGCCGAGCAGACGCAGCGACGCGCGCGAGGTCTTCTTTACCGGCGCCTCGCCCTCACGCATCAGCGCGCGGATCGCGGTGGGCGCGGTGTAGAACAGGCTTACCTTGTGCTTGTCCACCACCTGCCAGAAGCGGCTGTAATCCGGGTAGTTCGGTACGCCATCGAACATCACGGTGGTGGCGCCGTTCGCCAGTGGGCCGTACACCACGTAGCTGTGGCCGGTGACCCAGCCCACGTCGGCGGTACACCAGTAGACATCGTCCTCGCGCAGGTCGAACACCAGCTCGTGCGTATAGCTGGCGTAGACCAGATAACCCCCCGAGGTGTGCAGTACGCCCTTCGGCTTGCCGGTGGAGCCGGAGGTATACAGGATGAACAACGGGTGCTCCGCCTCCATCGGCTCGGCCGGGCAGTCGGCCGACTGGCCGTCCATCAGGTGATGCCAGTAACGGTCGCGCGGGGACTGCATCGGCACCGCGGCGCCGGTGCGACGTACCACCACCACGGTTTCCACGCTGTTGGTGCCGGGGCGTTCCAGCGCCGCGTCCACGTTCGCCTTCAGCGCGATGCGCTTGCCGCCGCGCACGCCTTCGTCGGCGGTCACCACCAGCTTGCAGGCCGAATCGGCGATGCGCCCGGCCAGCGAATCGGGCGAGAAGCCGCCGAACACCACCGAATGCACCGCACCGATGCGTGCGCAGGCCAGCATCGCCACCGCTGCCTCGGGAATCATCGGCAGGTAGATCGCCACACGGTCACCCTTGGCCACGCCGAGGTGCTTGAGCGTGTTGGCGAACTTGCACACTTCCGCATGCAGTTCGCGATAGCTGATGCGGCGCGAGTCGTTCGGATCGTCGCCCTCGAAGATGATCGCGGTCTTGTCGCCACGTTCGGCGAGGTGGCGGTCGAGGCAGTTCGCCGACACGTTGAGCTGGCCGTCCTCGTACCAGCGAATATGCAAATTCTTTGGATCGAACGAGACGTCCTTGATCTTCGTCGGTGCCTTGAGCCAGTCCAGCCGCTGGCCGACGCGACCCCAGAAGTCGTCCGGGTCCTGCACCGATTCGGCATACAGGCGCTCGTAGTCGGCCTTGCGGAGGCGTGCCTTGGCGGCGAACGCGGGGTTGACCGGGTAGAGCTTGGACATTGCATGTCTCCTGCGGAAGTCAGTGATGCGAAGCGGGCCGTCGCGCGCGGGTGCGCTGGTATCAGATATTTGAGTGTAAGCGGTTGCCTGACGGAGCCTGCTTCGACTTTGGTCGAGTTTCGACCATTGGCCAATAGGCGCCGCCCCGCGGCATGGCCATGCTCCAGTCGATCATTGACCCTGGGGAGAGGCAGACATGACTACGTCAAGCAACCGACGCTGCGGCAAACTGCTCGCGCTCAGCATAGCGTGTGCCCTGGGTTTGCCGCTGGCGGCGCAGGCGCAGACAACGACCAGCGCCGGCGAGAGCCAGCAGCAGCTCGAACAGCGCGTGGATCAGCTGGAACAGGAAGTGGCCGAGCTCAAGGGCATGATCCAGGCGCAGAAAGCCGCGTCCGCGCAGCCGGCATCAGTCCCGGCCGCGTCTGCGCAGAATGTGGCGGCCGCGCCTGCGGCCACGCAAGCTTCCCCGACCTTCACCAGCGCACCCGGCATATCGGTGGCCTTGCACGGATTCATCGATGCCACCGCCTTCAGCCAGAGCAAGAGCTTCACCTACGGCAACGGCCAGAATGCCGAATATCCGGCGGCAGGTGGTGCCAACGGTTCGCTCAGCGGCGTCGATGTGCGCAACACGCGCTTCTGGCTTGATTTCAGCGGCGCCAAGTTCGCCGGCGACTGGGTCGGCGGCGGCCGCATCGAGATGGATTTCTTCGGCGGCAATAACGGCACCGGTGCCTACAGCCAGCAGCAACCGATACCGCGCCTGCGCCAGGCCTACATGGATTTCAGCAATCCCGAAACCGGCAGCACGGTACAGGTCGGCCAGCAGTGGGATCTGATGTTCCCGCTGGACAATCTGGCGCCATCGCTTGCGCATATCGCGTTCCCGCTGGGCTACGGCACTGGCGTGGTCGGCTGGCGCTTCCCCGGCGTGATCTGGATGCAGGAGCTCAACCACGGTTCGTCGGGCCCGATCTGGCGGCTGGACCTGGGCGCATTCGAGGGTTCGTGGAACGGCCCGGATGGTGCCGTGAACAACACCAATTACCTGACGGCAGGCAACGTCGGTTTCCGCCCGCAGATCGAGGCGCGGCTGCACGTGCAGGACAAGAATTGGCTCGCCTATGCCGTGGCGCATTACAGCCAGGTCGACCTGCGCGGCGTGGGCAATACCGCGGCGGCACCGATCCAGTCCCAGGTGAAGAGCGTGGGTTACGAGGTCGGCGGCAGCTGGAAGCCCGGCCCCTGGGTGTTCAGGGCCTCGGCCTATTCGGGCAGGGGCCTTGGCGAGATCTTCGGCGACCTGTCGCAGTTCGGCGACATCAAGGACACCGGCGGCTATGTGCAGGCGGGCTACAACTTCACGCCGAATTGGAGCGCCAACGCGTTCTACGGCATGAGCAAACCCAACACGAACAACGTGATCCGCTGGATGGGTAACGGCGCGACCGGCCTGCTCGAGAACCGCCAGACGGCGGTGAATGTGGACTACGCCAGCGGCGCCTACGAGCTCGGCGTGGAGTGGCTGTACGGCAAGCTCGATTCCACGACCAATGGCAGCAACCGCATCATGACCGAAGGCAACCAGGTCAGCGTCAGCGCGCTGTATCACTTCTGAGTTCGACGGCAAGCGCCTGGCTAATGGCCAGGTGTTTGTTCTGATCCATCCACTGGGGAGACGACGCATGAGCAATACAGGCACGCAACCGACATTCGCCAATCCGGCGCCGCTGGGTCTGGCCGGCTTCGCGCTGACCACGTGGCTGCTCAGCATGATCAATGCCGGCTGGTTCAGCGGCGATGCGATGAACATGGTGCTGGCCGTTGCGCTCGCCTACGGCGGCACCGTGCAGATGATTGCCGGCGCGATGGAGCTGCCGCGCGGCAATACCTTCGGCGCCACTGCCTTCCTCAGCTACGGCGCGTTCTGGTGGTCGTTTGCGTTGTTCGTGCTGTTTTTGCACGACAAGGTTCCGGGCGCCTTCGTTGGCTGGTACCTCTTCATGTGGGGCGTGTTCACGCTCTACATGTGGGTGGCCACATTTCCCGCCGCGCGAGCCCTGCAGCTTGTGTTCCTGGCTCTGTGGATCACCTTCTTCCTGCTGGCGGCCGGCGAATGGACCGGCATGAGCGCGCTGCATGTCGCCGGTGGCTACGGTGGCCTGATTACTGCGGTACTGGCGTTCTACCTGTCTGCAGCGGAAGTCATCAACGAGGCGCACAAGCGCACGGTGTTGCCGATCGGGGCGCCGACTGCCGCCGGTTAGCCCGACGGTTGACCCGCATCGTGTAGCAAAGCCAGCGGGGCTGCGGTAGCAGCCGCTGGTGTGGGGACATGCTGGCGGCATGTTGCCCGCGTACACTCGGGTAACCATCGGCATACAGGAGTTCGTCGTGCGTGTTGCCGTTCGTCACGGCCTGCTTGGCCTCATCCTCGTTCTTGTCACGTTACCGGTGATGGCCGCTGGTGGTGGACAGTTGAGCGCACTGGGTACACTCGGTGGTGGGCACAAGTCGAGTAGCGGCGGCAGCCCGATCGATCTGGACAACTACGTGACTGGCAAGACGCTGGATGGCCTGTTCACCATGATCGGTGAAGAGGAGCAGTCGATCCGCCACAATCCCCCCGCGCAGCAGCGATCTGCTGAAGAAAGTGTTCGGCGGCTGATCGCCGGATCGTTGCCATTCCCATCATTCCGCCCATGCCGGAGCGATGGGAATGCATGCATGGGCTTGTATTCACGCTGCGAAAGCCACAATCAGTGGGTGGACGCTATCTGATTGTGAGGTTTGCATGATCCGCGACATCCTGAAAATGGGCGACCCGCGCCTGCTGCGCATTGCCCCACCGGTACCCGACGCGATGCTGGGCAGCATGGAACTCGACGCGCTGATCGCGGACATGTTCGACACCATGCACGCCGCCGATGGCGTCGGCCTCGCCGCACCGCAGATCGGCATCGACCTGCAGCTGGTGATCTTCGGCTTCGACAGCAACGAGCGTTACCCCGATGCACCTGCGGTGCCGCGCACGATCCTGCTCAACCCGGTGATCACGCCACTGTCGCAGGACATGGAGGAAGGCTGGGAGGGCTGCCTCTCGGTACCTGGCCTGCGCGGTGCGGTGAGCCGCTACTCGCTGATCCGCTACGAGGGCGTCGACCCGCATGGTGCGCGTATCGATCGCACGGCCGAGGGCTTCCATGCCCGCGTGGTACAGCACGAATGCGATCACCTGATCGGCCGGCTCTATCCCACGCGCATTACCGACTTCAGCAAGTTCGGCTACACCGAGGTGCTGTTTCCGGGGCAGGACATAGGTGCGGATGAATGATGCCGCTCTGAGCGCTGGCCACGCTCAAACCGGCTGTGGATGCAGCATGAACCAGCCGAGAAAGGCTGCGCCCGCGACAACACAGTAGACCCCGAACGACGCCAGCCGGCCACGCCCTTCGAAGTAGTGCATCAGGAAACGGATGCTCAGCCATGCGGCGATCATCGTCAGCACGCCACCCAGGAGTGCGTCGGCGAGCTGGTCCGGAGCATGGAAGAGCTTGGGCACCTCGAGCAGGCCGGCAGCGAGGATGATCGGCGTACCGAGCAGGAACGAAAATTCGGCGGCCTTTTCTGTCGTGAGCCCGGCGGCATTGCCTGCAATCATGGTCAGACCGCTACGCGAAAAGCCTGGAATCAATGCGCCGATCTGCGCCAGTCCGACCAGGAACGCCTGTCGGAAGGTGAGCTTTTCCGGGGCGCGATGGACACGCGAGCGCTGCAACCGGTCGCCGAGCCACAGCAGTACGCCATTGACGATCAGCGCGATCGCAACGATGCGCAGGTCATGGAACAGGCGCTCGAGTCGTTTCTCCAGCAGCAGGCCGACCAGGCCTGCCGGAATCGTGCCGATGAGGAGCGCCCACATCATGTGGCCATCATCGTTGCGGCGCCCGCTGAGTGAGCCGAAGAAACCACGGATCAACGCAACCCAGCGCGTGCGGAAATACCACAGCAGCGCGAGGGCGGTCCCCAAATGCAGTGCGACGAGGAACGGCAGCAGTTGCGGCGCATGCTTGTCGATATGCATGCCGAACAAGGCGGGAACCAGCAGGGTATGGCCGAGGCTGCTGACCGGAAAGAGTTCGGTGACACCCTGCAGCACGCTCAGGAAGATCAAAAACCAAAGGCTCACGCGTCGATCCTTTCGTAGGGGGAAACAAGTATGACGGTGCCGTGCTGACCGCACCATTACGTTGCCAAGCCGCTTGCCTGGCACGCGGCACTCCAACCATTATCGCGATTCACGGCGAGGGATGGTGATTACATGGGGCGGATGACGGCTATGACTGGAACGGACGCCGGAACGGCTGGCCTGGCGCCTCGCAATCCCGGCATCGACCTGCTGCGTGGCCTGTCCATTCTCTTCGTCATCCTCAATCATCTCGGCCTGCGCATTCCGCTGAAGAAGACCGCGCTGGCCGATGTTCTGCCGACGTGGTTTCTGAGCCGGCTGAACTACAACGGCTACGAGGCCGTTTTCGTGTTCTTCGTCATCTCCGGTTTCCTGATTGCCGGCAATGCGCTGCAACGCTGGGGTGGACTGGAGCGGATCGACTTGCGTGCGTTCTATGCGCGTCGCTTCGCCCGCATCGTGCCCTGCCTGCTGGTGCTGGTTGCCGTACTCGCCGTATTGCATCTGCTGGGAGTACCGGATTACACGATCAGTCGCCCCGGCCAATCTTTGCCAGGTGCCATCTGGGCTGTCATCGGTCTGCATCTGAACTGGTATGAAGGGCATACCGGCTACCTGCCAGGCAACTGGGACGTGCTGTGGTCGCTATCGATCGAGGAAGTGTTCTACATCGGCTTTCCGCTGGTTTGTCTGCTGACGCGCCGGCGCTGGGTGTTGATACCTCTGCTGGCCTTGCTCGCGCTGTCGATGCCATGGACGCACGCCGCCTTGCGCGGCAACGACATCTGGCAGGAAAAGGCCTATCTGCCTGGCATGTCGGCGATTGCGATCGGCGTGCTTGGTGCGTTGCTGGCATCGCGCACGCGCACGCTGGCATCACGCACGATCATCTCGCTGGGGTGGCTTGGTGCAATCGGTCTGGTGGCGGCGACGATCGACGGCGCGGTGATGTGGCACCTGCTGCGCGACGGCTACATGCTGCTGCTGGCGCTCTCTGCGCTGTGTCAGTTGCTGGCCTGCGAGCAACGTCGGCGCCGCGGAGACTGGCATCCATGGCGGGCGCTGGACTGGCTGCGATCGTGGGGACGGCTCAGCTATGAGATCTATCTCACGCACATGTTTGTGGTGACGCCGGTGGTGTGGCTGTTCAGGCTCAGCGGTGCGGAGTACCGGTATGGCTTTCTGTGGTACCTGCTGACGTTGCCACTGTGCTGGCTGCTGGGTGCGGCGGTGGAACGCTGGCTATCGGCGCCGTGCGAGCGCTGGCTACGCGGCCGGCTGACAACGCCGGCACGCAGCGACGCGACAGCCATCTCCGCGGCTGGCTGAGTGTGTCGCAGCCCGGTGGCGATACGCGCAACAACCGTTGAACTCCCGGTAGCGTAAGCTGCGGGCAGGCGGATATCCGCCGGGAGAGGTTCGGTGAAGAAAGAAGACGAAACGCACATGCAGATTGTTTCCGCGGATATCAGCTCGGAATCGCTCACCGGCATGGTGATTTTCCGGCCGCATTGCGTGTCCCGTTCGGGTCGCAATGTGCCTGAAACCAGCAAGACCGGTAACTGGTACGCTTTGCGCCCGGCCGAGGTGCGCAGCTTTGCGCGTGCGCTGCTGGATGCGGCCGATTCGATGGATCTGAAGGCGAAGATGCTGCAGGCGGCCAAAACCGCGGCGGCCGGATAATCGAAATCTTGTGCTGGCTGGCGCGCAATGCGTTCAGCCGCGCCGGTACCGACGATTGATCGTGTCGCGCAATTGCTGTGTGGCGACGCGAGCCGTAGCGACGAACTCCTCGCCGTTGCCGGCATAGAGAGTCGCGCGTGAGGAACTGATCAACAGGCCGTTGCCGCTGCTGGTGCGGCCGCTGCGCACCACTTACTTCAGATTTCCAGCAGGTCGTGCCCCACGATCAGATGCCCCTTGAAGTGCGGCGCCACTGCATCGCGCCACACTTCATCTGGAATCGGCGGGTAACCGCCGGGGACGAAGTGCGAAAGCACCAGCGTCTTCACCCCGGCCTCGGTGGCGATGTGCCCCACCTGATCGGTGGTGGTGTGGCTGGCCAGGAGGTGTTCGCGCAGGCGTTTGGCGTTCGGCTCGGTGGCGATCAGCTTGTCCAGTGCCGGCAGGTACATCACCTCGTGCACCAGCACGTCGGCGCCGTGCGCGAGCGCCACCAGGTTTTCGGAGGGTCGCGTGTCGCCGGAGAACACGATGGAGCGGTCGGGGCAATCGAAGCGATAGGCGAACGCAGGCGATACCGGTGGGTGTTGCACCAAGGCGGCGGTGACCTTCACCCGCGCGTCCTGCATCACGACGCCCGGAGTGGTCAGTTCGTGCGGCACGATCAACGGCGCCAGCGGTGGCCGACCCTCGTCGGCCATTCGAGTGCGGATGTCGTAGTTGTTCATTTCCAGGAACAGCCTGGTCATCTCCTTGAGCGGCGGCGGCCCCCACGTATCGACCCGGCTGTGCAACGGCCCCGCCCACGCCAGCAGCAACAGGTTGCCGTAGTCGGCGTTGTGGTCGGAATGCTGGTGCGTGAGGAACACGTTACGGATCGCGCCGAGATCGAGACCGGCCTTCACCATCTGTCGCGCCACGCCGTTGCCGCAGTCGATCACGTAGATCATGCCATCGATCACGATGGCATTTGCTGGCGCGGAACGATCCGCCTTGGGCGTCGGGCCGCCGGCGGTACCGAGCAGGATCAGACGGGTGCGCGATGCGGGCGCGCCATCGCGTGCGAACAGTGGGAAAGGGCAGGCCATCGCTGCCAGCGACAGGCCAGCCGCCTGCAACAGGCGGCGACGCGCGTGATCGATGCGACGGTCGTTTTTGATCGGGGTGCGCATGCGTCGCCCTCAGAGAGGCTCTGGAGATCGACTATGTCGCGAGTGGTTTGGCGAGTAAAGCGGGCAACTATCAGCGATAGCGATTGATCGTGTCGCGCAGTTCCTGCGTCGCGACACGTGCAGCCTGCGCGTAATCCTCGCCAATGCCGGCGTAGAGGATCGCGCGTGACGAACTGATAAGCAGGCCACGGCCATCGGCGCTGCGACCGTTGCGCACCACCGCTTCCACGTCGCCGCCCTGCGCACCGATGCCGGGCACCAGCAGCGGCATGTTACCGACCAGCGCGCGTACTTCGCCGAGCTGTTCCGGCCAGGTCGCGCCAGTGACCAGCGCGCAATTGCCGTTTGTATTCCAGTCGCGCGCGATGATCTGTGCCACGCGCTGATAGAGCGGTTTCCCGCCCACATCCAGATCCTGCAGATCGGCGGCGCCCGGATTGGAGGTGTGGCACAGCAGGATCACGCCCTTGTCGGCGCGATCGAGGAAGGGCTGCACCGAGTCACGACCGAGATACGGGTTCAACGTGACCGCATCGGCCTGATAGCGATCGAACGCTTCGCTGACGTAGTGCTGTGCGGTGCTGCCGATGTCGCCGCGCTTGGCGTCGAGGATCACCGGCACGCCCGGATGCTTGTCGTGGATATGCGCGATCAGCCGCTCAAGCGCATCTTCCGCACGCAGCGCGGCGAAGTGGGCGATCTGCGGCTTGTACGTGCAGACCAGGTCGGCAG
>Ga0302228_10000361_pt1 | contig 39616 bp, 34 predicted proteins | sample II_Palsa_N1_2_FD_193519 | JGI IMG/M metagenome (GOLD analysis project Ga0302228, IMG submission 193519) | Peat permafrost microbial communities from Stordalen Mire near Abisko, Sweden - II_Palsa_N1_2 | ecosystem: Environmental > Terrestrial > Soil > Palsa > Peat permafrost | place: Sweden... | reverse complement strand
CCAACCCAAACCACTGATTCCAAGCCAGATAAAACTTCTCAAAAGTTGGCATAGTTACCCCCCGCGGATCACTACAATTGAAGTAGGGACCAATCAGCGCGAAGCAGGAGGGGCCTGGCGCAGAATCGACGGCGCCAAGGGGGATACTTTGACCCATAACCCTCCTGTTTACCCTACTTTACCGTGGAAAATGGGCTCGGCAGGGGGGATACTTTGACCCTAAACCGCCTGCTTAGAATACTTTGCGGGAAAGAGGGTACTCGAGGGAGGAGGGGGTGCCCCTGCCAACTGGGCCGGAAGCTAAACTAAAGCCAGCATGGTCACCATCGCCGCCTTCTACCGCTTCCTCGCGCTCGACTCGCCCGCTGCCCTCCGCGACGAGCTCCGCGCCACCTTCGCCAACACCGACCTGCGCGGCACCACGCTCATCGCCCCCGAAGGCATCAACGGCACCATGGCCGGCTGGCCAGAAACCATCGAAGCCCTCCTGGCCCTCCTCGCGGAACGCACCGGCCTCCACCGCTCCGAAGTGAAATTTTCAACGGCCGAAGATCTCCCCTTCCGCCGTCTCAAATTCAAACTCAAGCGCGAGATCATCACCTTCCGCAACGCCACCGTCGACCCCGAGCGCCCCGGCCAGTACGTCGACCCAAACGAGTGGAACGAACTCCTCGCGGACCCCGAGGTCCTTCTCCTCGACACCCGCAACACCTACGAGACCGCCATCGGAACCTTCGCCGGAGCCGTCACACCTCCGCTCGACACCTTCTCGGACTTCTCGGATTACGTCAGTGAAAACCTTGACCCAGCCAGGCACCGCAAGGTCGCCATGTTCTGCACCGGCGGCATCCGCTGCGAAAAGGCTTCAGCCTACATGCTCCAACAGGGCTTTCCTGAGGTCTACCACCTAAAAGGCGGCATCCTCAAATACCTCGAGCTCGTCCCGACCGAAACAAGCCAATGGCAGGGCGCCTGCTACATCTTCGATGAACGAGTCTCCGTTGACCACGAAGACTTCAACCGCTGACGCAAGCCTCACACCTTCAACCCAATCAGCCGCATCAGCTCCACCCCGTTACTCTTCATCGCCACGCCCTCCCGCAGCGTGAAGTCGAAGCGCATCTGCCCATCCACAATCTGATCCTGAAAGTGCATGTTTCTCATCGCCCCGGCGGGCAGCCCTTCCATCTCCGCCAGCGCCAGATCGTGCGTAGTCACCACGCCAATCGCCCCAGCCTCCACCAGCGCCCGCACCACTCCCTGCGCTCCAACCAGCCGATCCTTCGAGTTCGTCCCCTGCAACAGTTCATCCAGCAAGAAGAGGAATCCGCCTCCGCTCTTACTCTCGCCCTCCGCGAGCGAGCAGATTCTTCCCAGCTTCTCAATCTCCGCATAAAACCGCGAATGCCCTTCTTGCAGCGAATCATTCAGCAGCAAGCTCGCGCCAATCCTCAGCGGCGTCAGCCGAAACCGCTTCGCCCTCACCGGAGCTCCACACATCGCAAGCACCGTGTTCACGCCGAGCGTGCGCATCAGCGTACTCTTTCCACTCATGTTCGACCCGGAAATCAGCAGCACGCGAGTCTCTCCGCCCAAGCTCAAACTATTGCGCACACACTTCGCCGCCGCAATCAGCGGATGCCCCATCTCCTCCGCATCCACGCAAGCGCCCTCGCGCTCAAACTCCGGAAACACATCCGCCGGATGCTCATACGCATAACCTGCCAGCGAGTTCAGCGCTTCCATCTCCGCGACCGCGTCAATCCACACCGGCACCGCGCTGCCATACTGTCGCCGCCACCGCTGAATCGCCCAAGCCACCTGCACCGAATACATCAGCGGCAGGTTCAACCCCTTCACAATCAAGTTGTCCATCGAGTCGCGCCATTGCCCAAGCTTGCCCAGCTTCGCAATCGCCACCGACCCAGCGACCTCATGTGACCCCAGCTTCCGCTTAATCTCCACCAGCCGCTCCGACGCGAACGTCTCTGCCTCCATCACCTCCAGCAGCGACGCCAGCAGCTGCATATTCTTCACCGCCGCATCCGTGCCATCGAGCGCAGCCGTGATCCTCTTCTCAAACGGCCGCCGCACCAATCTCTCCATCGCCAGCACCACAAGCAGCAGCGCCACCACGTCTCCGAAGGTGACCGATTCCAATCGGCCAAGCGTCCCGCCCAGCCACAGCCAGATCATCGTACCCATAAGGATCGTGTACACAACGGCCAACACTGCGGCAACCCAAGGCATCCAGCGTTGCGTTAGCACATCCTCGGCCGCAGCCCACTCCCTCAGCGTCTCAGCCTGCACACCCACCGCAGCCGTCTCGCCCGCCACTCCCATCCGCTCGCGCAGTTCGACGCGCCCACGCAACTCCTCCAGGGCCGCCTGCCGACGCAGAATCTCCGCCTCCTCGGCTGGCTCCAGCAGCCATGTAAGCAAAGTCTCTTCGCCCATCCGAGTCCGCGCGCGGCACAACAGTTCGAACATCCCACCCCGACCCACAACATCTAGGTCCCCCGCATACAAGCTCGCAGCCAGCCGCGCGAGCACATCCGCGGACAGTCCCGAAGTCTCGCGTACCTCCAGGCCAATCCAGCGGTCTTCGATGCGCGCAATGCCCCGGCGATACATCTCCGCCGCCCGCCGTGCCGAACTCAGCCGCCTCGACACCCTCCCCTGCCACACCCCCAGCGCCACAAACAGCGCCATCGGCACAAGCACACTCCAGCGTGGTCCATCCCTGAGAAAAATCGTGAGCCACGCCACCCCGAGAAACAGCACGACCGTTGCCAGCCGCAGCCAGCCCAGCAACAAGTGCAACTTCGTCAGCTTCGATGCACGCTCTTCGTGCGACAACAACCGGCGCTGGTACTCCTGCAGCGGTCCAGCCTCCACACCATCGCTCATCAGTCCATTATGGACGCGCCAGTAACCTCACCAGCGCGTCCTGCATAGATTGTCCGCGCAGCTTAAGCCTGGAGCTTGCGCCACACCAATCCCGCGAACCCCATCAAGCCCGTGCCCAACAGCATCAGGCTCGTCGGCTCTGGCGCCACCGCCGGAACCTGCGCCTGGTCCAGCGTCGTCTCACCCACTTGCACCACGAACTCCGAGGTCTGCACCACGGTGAAGTCCACGATCCCAGTTCCCAGCGAAGCGATCTCCGCTGGCGTCAAGTCATAGGACCACGGCGTAGGTATGCCGGAAATATCTCCCCAGCAGGGGGCGAACTCCACGCAACTCGCCACTAGCACGTCGCCAAGATACAGGTTCTCGCCAGACGTCGAAGAAAGGTTTGGCGTGTCAGCGCTCCCAAACGTACCCGTCAGATCGATCGACGTATCGCCCGCCAGAATGTCGAAGGTTCCAATCACCGTGGGCGGTTGATAGGGCCCCGGATCATCGAAGTAGCCATACCCTTCGTAGGAGGGAAGAGTTTGAATATTGTCTGCCTTTGCATACGTCGTTCCAGCAAGGGCCGCGAGAGAGAGGACTACCACAAACATCTTCATGAAGAACTCCAGGGAATAAGATCACGGCGTGACCCGGCGTTCTGAACGGCCACTCGCGATATAGGATGCAGCAATTCAAGCACCGCGAATGTGAATCTTCAAACCTATCGATTTTCCTGAAATTCGTAACAAACAAGGCACTTCCAGCGCCGCACCTCGCAAGATTTTGCAGTGCTTCGAGAAAAGTTTTCTCATCCCGTCGCTATGACGTGAGGGCTAGTGCTTCGGGCTCGGAGGCGCGCTGTGCGGAGCCGGCGGCCACTACCATCCACGCTGTGCGCTGGGCATGGAGTGCATCTTCCTCATCCTGGAACTCAACGGAACTCTCGGGAACTCAAGCTTTTGAAAATCAAGCTCTTCGCAACGAACTAGCAGTGTAACCCCGCCGCCACCAGCAAAGATGTTCCACCTTATTGGACTCGAGGCCTAACGTACGTTCCAATCCGATTCCTGCAAATCCATGGAACCATAGGGCCGCTTCAGGCGTATCCTCTTGTCGTATCCCAAACGACCGCGCGCCCCTGCGTCCAACGCGCTGGAGGATTCATGAATCGCTCTCTTCGCTTTCTGACCACTTTCGCTGTAGCCGCGCCCCTCGCCTGCCTCCTGCTCTCCGGCTGCCACGTCACCGAGGACGATCACGGCGACCACAAGAACGTCAGCATTGGAACTCCCTTCGGCTCCATGAAGGTCAATACCAACAAGAACGGTACCGACACCGCCTCCATCGGCATCACGGCCTACCCGGGCGCCACTCCCATCAACGATAAGGACGACGACAACTCCAACAACGCGAACGTCAGCATGAACTTTGGCCCCTTCCACCTCGGCGTCAAGGCAGCCGACTTCCAGAGCTCAGACTCCTCTGACAAAGTCATCGCCTTCTACCAGAAGGACCTCGCCTCCCGCTACGGCAGCGTCATCGAGTGCCGCGGCCACAACTCTGTTGGCTCCGCCGACCACACCTCCCAGGGCCTCACCTGCAATGACGACGAGCACACCCACATCAGAACCCACGATGGCCACTCCAAGGGCATTGCCATCATGAACGGCGACTCCGCCACCGAAATCGAGCTGCGTTCCGGCTCTCCACAGCATTTGCACATCGTCGGCGTGGAGCCCCGTGACGGCGGCACCAAGATCGGCCTCGTCTCCCTCGATCTCCCCTCCGATCTCTCCAACCACGACAGTAAAGACAGCGAATAGTCCCGCCGCGTTTGCTACACAGCCAGCGCTCCGCTACCCTTCAAAGTAGTGAGTCCCCGCATCTGTTCCCGTTGTCACGCACTTCTGCATCGCGAAGATGAAGGCGCCCTTGTCTATTGCTGGAACTGCGGAGCGCCGCAGGTGCAGCTCTCCGAAGAGCTGCGCGAGCAGATCGATCAGCAGATCAGCGCCCAGCAGGCCGCCGCAAACCCTTTAGCCGATCCCATCCCGCAACCCAGCGCCCCCAGCCACGCCATCGTCTGGCGCGGCGCCATCCAGTGCGCCGCGCTCGCAGGAGCCGTAGCCGCCGCCCTTGCGTTACTGTCCTTCGCTCTTCCCCCCATCAGCCTGGTCTCTTTCTTCTGGTTCATCTCCGCACCCATCATCGTGATGGGCGTTTACAGCTCCCGCTTCCGTAAGACGCAGATCACCACCGGCTTTGGCGCGCGTCTCGGCCTCCTCACAGGACTCTTCATCCTCATCGTCACTTCCACCCTCAACACCATCGGTCTCGTCCTCGAGCGCTTCGTCTTCCACTCCACCGGTGAGCTCGACGCCCAGATCGAAAAGCTGTTCGCCCAGGTGCACACCAACTTCGCCACGCAATCGCAACAGTCCATCAAAGTCATGAGCGACATGCTCGCCATCCCGGAGTTCCGTGCCGGCATCCTGCTCAGCAGCATCTTCTTTGGCCTCACGCTCTATCTCGCCTACTCTGCAACCGCCGGCGCCTTTGCCGGCTATCTCCGCTCCCGCTCCCCGCGCACCTGACCCCTCCCCCCACACGTAGTCTCGATACTCGCCCGCCTCCCTCGCGTACGCACGCCGACCCGTACCGTCCGCTGCTATCATGAAGGGCAAACCATGAGCGATCTCACCCAGTCCGCCGCACCCACGCCCTCCGCCTCCAAGCCACACCTCCGCGAGAAGGGCCGCCTCATGTCCGCCTCCGAGATCGAGCGCACCCTCGTCCGCCTCGCGCACGAAATCGTCGAGCGCAACAACGGCTGCGCCAACCTCGGCCTCATCGGCATCAAGCGCCGCGGCGTTCCTCTCGCCCAGCGCATCGCCAAGCTCATCGCCACGATCGAAAAGTCTCCCGTCGATACCGGCGTACTCGACATCAGCTTCTATCGCGACGACCTCTCCACCGCCGGCCCGCGCCCCGTCGTCGAAAAAGGCGACATCGGCTTCGACGTCAACGGCCGCGATATCATCCTGATGGACGACGTCCTCTACACGGGCCGCACCATCCGCGCCGCCCTCGATGCTCTCTTCGACCAGGGCCGTCCCAAGAGTGTCCAACTGCTCGTGCTCATCGACCGCGGCCACCGCGAGCTTCCCATCGAAGCCCGCTTCATCGGCCGCACCGTCCCCACCTCCCGCAAAGAAATCATCGAAGTCAAACTCCGCGAAATCGACAGCGACGAACAAGTCATCCTCGTAGAACTAGCCGAGTAAATCTCCCGCATCAACGGCATCCGAAAAGGGCCAGCGGCCCGACCATCACAGCCTGGGGTGAAGCCCCAGGGGTAAGCGCCGAGTCCACACCAAGGGCCAACGGCCCGACACATATTAATGGGGGGCGATGGCCCCCGGCCCTCCAAACTAGAATCTCTGCGTCCGTTGCGACCCCCGTTGCATCTGTACTTGGAACCAACCCCATGAGCCAGGAATCCCTCAACCAACTCGACAACGAGCTAGACGCCAACACCGTCGAAGCCATTCCCGTGCCTGCGCCTAACGCCCCAGAGCCTCTCAGCATGCGCGCCGTACTCCGCGTCGTCACCATGCGCCGCCTCTGGTACGCGCAGATCGTCTCCACCTTCGGCGACTTCCTCGCCCTCTTCGCGGTCATTACCTACATGACCTTCCGTCTGCACGCCACACCGCAGCAGGTCACCGGCATCCAGATCGCCTACCTCCTGCCCATCGCGCTCATCAGCGTCATCAGCGGCGTCTTCGTCGACCGCTGGCCCGTCAAAACAACCCTCGTTACCAGCGACTTCATCCGCGCAGGACTCTGCCTCTTTCTTCTGCTGGTCCACACCGTCTATGGCTTCTACGCAGCCCTTGCGGCCATCAGCGTCATCTCCAGCTTCTTCAGTCCCGCGCAGGGAGTTGCCATTCGCTCAGCAGTACCGTTGCACGGCCTGCGCTCGGCCAACGCGCTCATGCAGCAGGTCATGTTCATCCTGCGCATCGTCGGACCATCCATCGCTATCCTCCTGGTCGGCGCCTTCGGTGCTAAGATCTGCTACTGGCTCGACTCCGCCAGCTTCATCGCATCCGGCTCACTCATCGCTTCCCTCACGTTGATCGTTCCCAGGAAGCCCTCGCCAGCTCCAGTCGACGGCCAGCCCGTCGCCAAGGAAAAGACTGGCATCCCCCGCATCCTCGCCGACATGAAGGTCGGCGCCGGCTTCATCCTTAATCACGCAGGCCTTCTCTTCGTCATCGTCGCCCTCGCTGCCGGCATGTTTGTGCTCGGATGCTTCGGCCCACTCATCGCCGTCTACGTCCGCGACGTCCTGCATGCGCTGACCAAAACATACAGCATCGCCAGCGGCATGATCGGCGCCGGCCTGCTCGTCGGCGTCAACGCCCTCAATGCCTTCGCGAAAAAGATGAGCAACACCCTGCAGGTCTACCTTGGCCTCGGCGGCATCGCGCTCGGAACTCTTCTGCTCGCAGCCATCCCCACAGCCGCGACCGCCATCCTCGGCTGCTTCCTTATCGGCTTCTCCACCGCCGGCATCATCGTTCCATCACAAACATTAGTGCAGCAGGAGACGCCACCCGAGCTCATGGGCCGCGTCGGTTCCACTTTGATGTCTGCCATCTTTACCGCGCAGATCCTCGGCCTCGTGCTCTCCGGCATCCTCGCGCAGCACACCAGCATTCGCCGCGTCTTTGGCCTCTGCACCGCCATGCTCGCCGCGCTCATCGTCGTCGGCAAGCTATGGATGGAGCCTGCCAAACATCCTGCCCTCACCTGATTATTTCTTCGCGCTATTTCTTCGCGAAGGATCTCACCAGCACGACCATGTTCCAAAGATCATCCGTCTTCGCCCGATCACCCTCTGCCGGCATCTGGCCCACGCCGTTCTTGATGATGTAAAACAGCTCCCCATCTGTCTTCGTCTGCAACGCCGCGGGATTGCTCCAGTCTTTCAGATCCATCTTCAACTGCACAGCGAGTTCGCCTTTCCCGTTGCCGTTCGCTCCATGGCACATCGCGCAATCGTAGCCATACATCTTGGTCGCATGCGCCCTGCCCTCTGCCGTCGGCCGTACCGGGTTCGTCATGTGCACTGCTTCTGGAGGAATCACCAACGCAGTTGGTGCAGCCGCAGGTTGTTGCCCTGCTCCCACAAATAAGAACAGGGAGAACAGTAAAAACGGAGAAAACATAGAACGCTCCTGTTGAGTAGCGCCCTAACTATACCCCTGGTTGGGACCACCCGCCAGTTCAATACGTCCCCAGCCTCACACCTTCAACCCCGCCCGTCAGTGACTCCTATCACCCCGCCTCTACTGCCCACCCCTGGCCTGCGCCGCCCGCGCAATCAACACCGCCGTATACGCTGCTCCAAACCCGTTGTCGATATTCACCACCGTCACATTCGGGCTGCAGGAATTCAGCATGCCCAGCAGCGCCGTCGCCCCTCCAAACGAGCCGCCATAGCCCACCGACGTCGGCACCGCGATCACCGGAACCCCCACCATCCCACCCACCACCGAAGGCAGCGCGCCCTCCATCCCCGCACACACCACCACCACGTTGGCCGCCGTCAGCTCGCTCCGCACCGCCAGCAGCCGATGCAGTCCCGCCACGCCAACGTCATACATCCGCGTCACCCGCGCGCCAAATGTCTCCGCCGTCACCGCAGCCTCTTCCGCCACGGGCAGATCGCTCGTCCCCGCACACACCACCGCAATGTGCCCCCTGCTGCCCTCCGACGCCGGCGTCTGCCGCAGGCTCACCGTTCGCGCCACCGCGTTATGAACGGCCGCCGGATACACACTCACCAGCGCATCCGCAGTTCCCGGCTCAACCCGCGTCACCAGCACATCCACACCATCGGCCAGCAAACTCCCAAAGATCGCCATCGTTTGCTCTTGCGTCTTGCCCGCCGCATAGATCACCTCCGGCAACCCGCTCCGCAAACTGCGATGATGATCCACCCGCGCATGCCCCAGGTCCTCAAACGGCAGCGAAGCCAAACGTTCCGCAGCAGCCGCTGGCGACATCCCCCCGCGCTCAACCTCCGACAAAATTTTCAGCAAATCGTCCGGCTTCATGAAGTGACTTTGCCCCCAGCCTTCTCACGTTCAACGACCGCATACGCCGCAATCGCCGCCTGCTGCACCTGCTTCAACGGGACATCGCACCGCACCGCGGCCGCGCGGCAGTCCTCAAACTCCGGAGCCGCATTCATCACTTCGCCGTCCAGCTTCCCAATCTTCACGCGAATCTCCCCATACGGCGTCTGAACCGCCAGATGATGCCGCTCCAAACAACTGCGCTCATCCCGCCGAATCCGCATCCCCAGCGTACTCGTCTCGCGCAGAATCAACCGCTCCAGCATCGGCCGCTTCATCTCGCTGCACAGCACCGTCAACAGCGTTCCCGGCCGACCCTTCTTCATAATCACCGGCGTCAGCATCACATCCATCGCGCCCGCAGCCAGCGCTTGCTCCGCCACCCACGCCAGCACCTGCGGCGACAAATCATCCAGCGCCGTCTCCAGCACCGTCACGCTCTCTGCCTTCACGCTCCCCTCCGCCTCGCCAATGCTGATCCGCAGCGCATTCGGAAATCCCTTCGGATTCCGCGACCCCGCGCCATACCCGATCCGTTCCACCCGCATCGCCGGCTGCGCCCCGAACACCGGCTCCAGCACCCGCACCAGCGCAGCGCCCGTAGGCGTCACCAACTCCTTCTGCACATGCGCCGAGTACGTCGGATAACCGCGCAACAAATCCGCCGTCGCCGGAGCCGGTACCGGAAACGTTCCATGCGCGCACTCCACCATCCCGCCCCCCACATTCAGCGCCGAGCAGTACCACGCATCCAACTTCAGATACTCAATCCCCGCGCACGCCGCAACAATGTCGATGATCGCGTCCACCGCGCCCACCTCGTGAAAGTGAATCGCCTCAACATCAACATTGTGAATCTTCGCCTCAGACGCACCCAGTAAACAGAACGTCCGCTCCGCCCGCTTCTTCACGCCCTCAGCAAGCGGCGCTCCCCGAATCAACTCACGAATCACCGAGAGCGACCGCCCATGCGCATGCTCGTGCTTATGATCCTGCTCGTGTGAATGTGAATGCGAATGATCGGGTTCGTGAGAATGCGAGTGCTCATGTTCATGCGAGTGTGAATGTTCATGCGTGTGCGCGTCACCCGCTGCGTGATTATGCTCATGCGCCGCATGGGCCGCTTCCGCCACAACCGTGCCCTCCATCACACGCACCCGCGTACACGAAATCCCGCTGCGATCCACCGTCTCAATCTTCAGGCTCGCCCCCAGCTCCAACGTCGAAGTAGCCTCCATCAACACCTCTGCCGGAACCCCGGCATCGATCAACGCACCGAGAAACATATCGCCGGCAATCCCAGCGAAGCATTCTAAATAAGCAATCCGCATGAACTCTCTTTCAATAGTTGAGCCCTACATTGAAACCACGAGGGTTGGATGCCCGAAACCGCCGGAGAATCGCCACCCCGCCTCACCTAGCCTGGGCAATCGCCGTAACCGGCAACACATCGTTCATCGATCCCGACCGATACCCCTGCGTATCCAGCGTGACATACAAGAACCCCGCCGTACGCACTACCTCCGTCAAACGGTCCAACATGCTCAGCGTCAGCGCTCGCCCCAGATCTTCCCGCGCAATCTCAATCCGCGCAAGATCCCCATGATGCCGCACGCGCACCTGCGCAAACCCAAGCGCATGCAACGCCTCCTCCGCCCGCTCCACCTGCGCAAGATTCTCCGCTGTCACCTCGCGGCCATACTCGATGCGCGACGACAGGCAAGCACTCGCTGGCTTGTCCGCTAACTCAAGCCCAGCCTCCCTCGCCAGTGTCCGGATCTCCTGCTTGCTCAACTCTGCATCCACAAGCGGAGCCAACGCTCCATGCATCTCTGCCGCCCGCTGCCCCGGCCGAAACTCCCCGCGATCATCCAGATTCATTCCATACGCCAGCCGCTCAAACCCCATCCGCACTCGCGCCTCCTCCATCTGCGTAAACAGCTCGCTCTTGCAATGGAAGCATCGCTGCGCATCATTGCGCGCATACTCCGGCTTCTCCAGCTCATGGGTCTGCAACACGCGCACCGGAATTCCATGCCGATCAGCGAACGCCATCGCATCTGCCAATTCCTTGCGCGGCAGCGAAGGCGAATCCGCAATCACGGCCAGCATCCGCTCACCCAGCGCCCGATGCGCAGCATACGCCAGGTACGCCGAGTCCGTGCCACCCGAGTACGCCACCAGCAGCGACCCCACCGAAGCAAGGTTCTCCTCCAGCAACTCCGATTTGTCCTTCAAGTCCATCGTCGTCTCAGCCTTTGCTGCGATCCGTAAACCGGAAGAAGAGCGACTGCTTCGCCACCGGCGCCGCAAGCTCGTTGATCGATGCCATCTGCGATGCCGACAGCGGCGTAAAGTTGGCGGCCAGGTGAACGTTCTCCTCCAGCTGTGCCACCGAATCGCACCCAATAATCACCGTGCTCACCGGATGCGTCAGCGTAAAGTACATCGCCTCGCGCATATTGATCACGCCCGGACGCGTCGCAATCGCCGACCCCTCCCACGAGTGCCGCTGCGCTTCCAACGGTGGCGGGGTCCAGCTCGTCAGCAGCCGCCCACGCGCCGGAACCTTCATCCCGATGATTCCCATCTGCTTCTCCACCGCCAACGGCAGCAGCGCATCAGAAAAACTATAGATGTGCGAATCAGCAGCATTCAGCGCCAGCAGAATCGTGTCGAACGGATGCCGATTGATCGCATCCATCAGTGCATCGGGCCGATAGTGCCCCGTCACACCGAGGAACCGCACCACCTTCTGCTCCTGCATCTCGATCAGCGCTTCCATCGCGCCGCCCTTCGCGAAAATCGCGTCGACATCCTCCGGAAGCCCGACATCGTGCAACTGCCACAGGTCTACATGGTCCGTGTTCAGCAGCTTCAGCGACTTCTCGATCATCCGCAGCGAACCTTCGCGCGTCCGCTCCTTCGTCTTCGTCGCCACAAACGCCTCGTTGCGACGCTTCTTCATCACCTGCCCGTAATACTGCTCACTCCACCGGTCAGGCCCGCCATAAATCGACGACGTGTCCACATAATTCACGCCCAGATCCAGCGCGCGCTCAATGATCGGAACGGCCACATCAAAATTGTTTGCCCGCTCCAGCGCCGCCTGGCCACCCAGGCTGAAGATCCCTACCTTGTATCCAGTCTTCCCCAAATTGCGCGTCGGCATCGCCGTCAGCGTTCTCGGATTATCCGGAAGCGCACCCAACTCACGAGGCGCCGCATGCGCAGGCATCCCAGCCTGCGCCAGCAAACCAGCAGCCAGCGCTCCACTCTTCTTCAGAAACTCGCGACGATCTCCAGCATTCGGCGGATTGGCCACGGAACGAACCTCCAGGATGCAACTGACTCCTGATTCTATTCCAGCAATAGCGCCCCTGCTTACCGCTGGATTCCCGTGGGGTCCACGCTGGCCACCGGTGCTGGCGTCGGTGACATCGGTCGCCGCGCCGGCTCTGTGTTAGGCGCCGTTGGCTCCGTCGTCTCTTCGTCCCCAATGTTGAACACCGGCGTGCCCTTGGGCAGCTTCAATCGGCCATCCGCCAGGTACGCCACCACCACGCCCCCCGTCACCTCCGGCGCAAGAATCGTCATCGGGATCAGATACTTCTTGCTCTTCACCAGCGACTCCGCCACACCATCCACGGCGTGGCTGCGAGGAATCGTTCCCGGCACTTGCGGAATCACGAACGCCCGCATGTTCACCTCCGGATACTTCTGGCTGTAGCTCACCAGCGACCGCGCCACCTGCTTCGGCGTCATCAGCCCCACATCCGCGATGAAGTTGCGGTGAACCGCATGCGGCATATAAATGTCCAGCACCATGCGCGAAAAATCCGCGCAGTTGTGAAACAGCAAATTGAAGTGCCCGACATTCTTCTTATCGTTGAACGTCGCCATGAACCGCTCATCCTGCTCCTGCGTGCTGTCTACCTCGAACCCATGCATCGTCCGAATGTAAGACTCGCCCACCAACTCGTTCCACTCACCCTTGGGAGCTTCACCCTTCTTGTTATCCGGAGCCAGGTCCATTAAATGCGCCTTGCGATACGCATCCTGCAACGCCCAAACCTGCGCATTATCCGCAGCCGCGGGAATGTCGTTCAGATTATCGACGGCATACAGATACCCAACCAGCGGCACCGCAATCCAGTCATACCCGTCAATCTTGTGATACCGGCTGATCACCACCCCATACTCCCCTTCATGGCAAGCCCGAAGAAACGTAGGCGAATCAGCGCACACGTGATTCAAATAAATAGCCGCATGGCCAGTAGGATTCATGGCGCCAAACTTCCCATACGGCTCTTCCATCAACAACGCGACGGATGCGTGTGCCGTCCCAGCCGCCACCAGAAGACAACCGACGACCGCCATCGTCCTTTGAAGCACTTTATTGCCGCGCCACACCACTGCCTCGCATTTGACCATTCCTCTTTGGATGCAAATGGTTGACGCGTGGTCGACGAAATCTTCTTCGCGCGCGATATGCGCACCACAATTCAAAAGACTTAGCTCTCCATGGGGGCCGATCGCTGGACCGGCGATCCTCCAGAAAACTTCCAGCGAACCCCGCCACACCACGGGGTTCGCTGAAGACCGTCTACGCGTTATACGTGGAAGACGACACGCGCCCGCCGTGCCCTGTCCAGTTGGTGTGGAAGAACTCACCGCGTGGTTTGTCGATCCGCTCGTACGTGTGCGCGCCAAAGAAGTCGCGCTGCGCCTGCAGCAGGTTTGCCGGCAACCGCGCCGTGCGGAAGCCATCGTAAAACGCCAGCGCAGTCGAGAACGCCGGAGTGGGCACGCCCAGCTCGATCGCCTTGATCAGCGCCTCGCGCCAGCTCCCCTGGTACTTGTTCAGCGCGCTCGAAAAGAAATCGTCCAGTAGCAAATTCGACAGGTTCGGATTCTTATCGAATGCCGCCTTAATATCGGCCAGGAAGACGCTGCGAATAATGCAGCCGCCGCGCCACATCAGCGCGATGCCGCCCATATTCAGCTTCCAGCCAAACTCCTTCTCGGCCGCACGCAGCAGCATGTAGCCCTGCGCATAGCTCACCATCTTCGAGCAATAAAGCGCCCGCCGAACAAGCTCAATAAACGTCGCCCGCTCGCCAACAGACACCTTCGTCGCCGGTCCGTTCAGCACCTTCGACGCCGCCACCCGCTCATCCTTCAGCGCCGACAGGCAGCGCGCAAACACGCTCTCTCCAATCAACGTAACCGGCATGCCCAGGTCGAGCGCAGAGATCGCCGTCCACTTGCCCGTGCCCTTCTGTCCCGCCGTGTCGAGAATCTTGTCGACAATCGGCGTTCCATCTTCGTCCTTCTTGGCAAAAATTGTCGCCGAAATCTCGATCAGGTAGCTGTCCAGCTCGCCCTTGTTCCACTGCTTGAACACCTCGGCAAACTCATCCGCAGTCAGTCCCAGACCATCCTTCAGCAACTGGTATGCCTCGCAGATCAGCTGAATATCGCCGTACTCAATGCCGTTATGCACCATCTTCACGTAGTGCCCGGCGCCGTCTTCACCCACCCAGTCGCAGCAGGGCGTTCCATCTTCGACCTTCGCCGAAATCGCCTGGAAGATCTCCTTCACATGCGGCCACGCAGCAGCGTTGCCGCCCGGCATAATCGACGGACCAAACCGCGCCCCCTCTTCGCCGCCCGAAACGCCTGTCCCGATAAACAGGATGCCCTTATCCGCCAGCTCCTTCGTCCGCCGATTGGAGTCCGTAAACAGCGAATTGCCGCCGTCAATAATAATGTCGCCCTTCTCCAGGTGCGGCAGAATCTGCGCAATCGTCTGATCCACCACGTCGCCGGCCTTCACCATGATCATCACGCGGCGCGGGCTCTTCAACAGCCCACACAGCTCTTCCATCGAGTGCGCACCTACAACCTCGGTGCCCTTCGCTTCCTCGTTGATGAACTCATCCACCTTCGATACCGTGCGGTTGAACACCGCCACCTTGTATCCGTGATCATTCATATTTAGAACAAGGTTCTGTCCCATGACTGCAAGCCCAATCAATCCAATGTCACAACTTCCATTCGACATAAATCGTTCTCCATTTTGAGACGCCGAGATCAAGGCTCAGCCCTGACCTGCCATTTTCCTTCGCTACCGTTATAGCCACGCTCGAACGTCAAGCGCACCCTGGGAGTACAACTGAATCCAATTCTTTCGCGACCCCACTTATTATCATATCCGCCGCATTCCCAGCTACGTGACGCCAGACACAGCGCGATTCCACCCCTGCATCATGAATCGCAGAAATTCACCGTCCGTTCTCCAGAAGTGCAAACCAACACCCGACGCCACCATCGCAGCGCCCTCATGGTACGGTTTTGTAGACGTGCTCCTCCAACCTCTCCCGGAGCATCACACCCTCAAGGCAACTCGATGCGCCCGTCCTTACGCTCTCTCTTCAACGACCAACCCGGCAACACCCGCGGCAAGATCGTCGCGATCTACGCCGTCCTCGCCATCTTCAATCTCGGCGCCTGGGCCTGGGCCGTCCTCGCCTTCCACCGCTTCCCCGTGCTTCTCGGAACCGCCTTCCTCGCCTATAGCTTCGGCCTCCGCCACGCCGTAGACGCCGACCACATCGCCGCCATCGACAACGTCACCCGCAAGCTCATGCAGGAAGGCAAACGCCCCGTCGCCGTAGGCTTCCTCTTCTCGCTCGGCCACTCCACCATCGTCGTCATCGGATCGATAGCCATCGCCGCGACCGCCCTCGCGCTCCAACACCGCATCGATCACATCCGCGACATCGGCAGCATCATCGGCACGCTCGTCTCCACGCTCTTCCTCTTCGCCATCGCCATCGTCAACCTCATCATCCTGCGCGCCGTCTTCCGCACATTCCAGTCCGTCCGCCGCGGCGAGCCCTACGTCGACGAAGACTTCGATCTCCTCCTCGGCAGCCGCGGCTTCCTCGCCCGCCTCTTCCGCCCCGTCTTCCGCATGATCCGCAGCAGCTGGCACATGTACCCGCTCGGCCTGCTCTTCGGCCTCGGCTTCGATACCGCCACCGAAATCGGCGTGCTCGGCATCTCCGCCGCCGAAGCCACTAAAGGCCTTCCGCTTCTTTCCATCCTCGTCTTCCCCGCCCTCTTCGCCGCCGGCATGTCGCTGATCGACACCACCGACAACATCCTCATGCTCGGCGCCTACGGCTGGGCTTTCGTCAAACCCATCCGCAAGCTCTACTACAACCTCACCATCACCTCCGTCTCAGTCACCGTCGCCTTCGCCGTAGGCGGCATCGAAGCCCTAGGCCTCATCGCCTCGCAGCTCCATCTCGACGGCTCCTTCTGGAGCCTCATCGCCAAACTCAACAACAACTTCGGCGTCCTCGGCTACTTCATCATCGGCCTCTTCGCCCTGGCCTGGATCCTCTCCGTACTCATCTACCGCTGGCGCCGCTTCGACGACCTCGAGCTCGCCTCGCCTCTTCCCGTCCCCTTAGAATCCGACTAACCACGCCTGCAAACCCTCCTCGTGCGTCCGTATACTGTCCTCGCTCGTATAAGGACAGTGACCCCACAGATGAAAATTCGCTCCCTCAGTCTCTTTACCGCGTTCTTCGTCGCCTCTCTCGCCACCCTCGCGCAACAACCCCGCCCGCCCATCACCGGCATCTCCCACATGTGCGTCTACGCGCACGACATGGCCGCCTCCGACAACTTCTACGGCCACATCCTCGGCGCCACCAAAGCTCCTGACCCGCAGGACCCCGCCGGCACACGCTACTACTTCAGCCCCACGCAGTTCGTCGAAGTCCTTCCACTACCCGCCGACCACACCATCAGCCGCATGGCCTGCGTCGCCTACACCACCCCCGACGCCGCCGCCCTCCACGGCTATCTCGCCGCGCACAATGTCGCTCACCTCTCCGAGCTCCGCACCTCCGCCGACGGCGCGCGCTGGTTCGACACCCAGGACCCAGAAGGCAACAAGGTCCAGTTCCTCCAGCCCAGTCACGCACACACCGTCGCGATCACCACGCTTCCCATCAGCAGCCGCATCATCCACATGGGCTACCTCGTCCACAACCGCGCGGACGAAGATCACTTCTATCGCGACCTCCTCGGCTTCCGCCCCTACTGGTACGGCGCCATGAAGCCAGAATCCCTCGACTGGATCTCCCAACAAGTCCCCGACGGTCACGATTGGCTTGAGTACATGATGGTGGGCGACGGCTCTGACACCCCCCTCGACCACCTCAACGAACGCGAAATCGGCGTCCTCAACCACTTCTCCCTCGGTGTCCCCAACATGGAGCAGGCCGTCACCACGCTCTACGCGCAGGATCGCCTCTCCCCGCGCCACGACGGTCCGCAAATGGGTCGCGACGGCAAGTGGCAAGCCAATCTCTACGACCCCGACAACACCCGCGTCGAGCTAATGGAATTCCAGCCCGTCTCCAGGCCCTGCTGCTCCGACTTCACCGCCTCCAGCCCCACCCACTAACCTTCCTCCCAAGGACCTGCCGCGTATGAGTCCAATTCGTCGTCGTTCCTTCCTCAAATCCCTCGGCGCCGCAGCCGCAGCCTCAACGCTCCCGTCACAACTCCGCGCGCTCACGTCCTACGCACAGGCACCTCTCGCCTCCACCTATACCGCCCCGCCCATCCTCCTCAACCAGCTAGGCTATCTCCCCAACCACGCGAAGTTCGCCACCATCCTCGGCAACCCATCCAAACAACTCCCGACCCGCTTCCGCGTCATCTCCCTGACTCACTCTCCCATCTTCGAAGGCCACGTCTCCACCCCAACCCTCGACGCCGCCTCCGGCGATACCACCGCACAAGCCGACTTCTCCGCCTTCACCACGCCCGGCGCCTACCAACTCGAAGTAGCCGGCACCCTCTCCGACCCCTTCACCATCAGCCCCACCGTCTACGCCGACGCGCTGCGCCTCACCACCCGCGGCTACTACGGCCAGCGCTGCGGATGCGCCGTCGACCTCGGAAACGGCTACCACCACCCCGCCTGCCATCACGACGGCGCCTTCGACCCCACCTCCGGCCGCACCGGCCCCGTCCCCAACACCGGCGGCTGGCACGACGCTGGCGACTACGGCCGCTACATCGTCAACTCCGGCATAACCACCGGCACCCTCCTCTGGGCCTGGGAGCTATACCCCGACGCCCTCCACTCCCTCTCCCTCAACATCCCAGAATCCGGCCACGCGCTCCCCGACTTCCTAGCCGAAATCCAGTGGAACCTCAACTGGATGCTCTCCCTGCAAGACCCCACCGACGGCGGTGTCTGGCACAAGCAAACCAGCCTCCACTTCTGCGCCTTCATCATGCCGCAGGACGACCGCCTCCCCAGCCAAATCATCGGCACCGGCTCCGAGCCCTACAAGTCCACCTGCGCCACCGCCGACCTCGCCGCCGTCATGGCCATCGCCGCCCGCTGCTACCAGCCCTTCGACCCAGCCTTCGCCGCACGCTGCCTTGCCGCCGCCCGCAACGCATGGACCTGGGCCAGCAAGCACCCCAACGTCCCCTTCAAAAACCCTCCCACCGTCTCCACTGGAGAGTACGGCGACAGCGACTGCAGCGACGAACTCCTCTGGGCCTCCGCCGAACTTTTTCGCGCCACCGGTGACCCGCGGTATGAAGCCGCCTTCCTCGACTCCATCAGGCCCCTCCTCCCCAATCTGAAAATCTCCGCACCCTCATGGGCCACCGTAGCCTCCCTCGGCCTCTGGACTTACACCCTCATACCCCGAGACAAATTAAACGCCACCGTTGAAGCAATCCAGCAAGCAACCCAAACCGCCGCCGCCGAACTCATCGCACGCACTCAAACCAGCGGCTACGGCAACTCCCTCGCCCTCACCGACTACCACTGGGGCTCCAACTCCAACGCCGGCAACCAATCCCTCCTGCTACTCATTGCCAACAACTTCCAACCCAACCAGGCGACCCTCAACGCAGCCCTCTCCAACCTGCACTACCTCCTCGGCCGCAACTGCTTCGGAGTCTCCTGGGTCACGCAGCTTGGCATCCGCCCGTTCCAGCATCCCCACCACCGCCCCAGCGCAGCCGACGGAATCCCCGCCCCCTGGCCCGGCCTTCTCTCCGGAGGCCCCAACGCCCACGGCGGAGACGCAGTAGCCGACGCCCTTCCCAAAGCCCCACCCATGCGCATGTGGCTCGACGACCAACGCGCCTACTCCATGAACGAGATCGCCATCAACTGGAACGCCCCGCTAGTCTTCCTGCTAGCCGCCGCCAACAGCACGCGCGCTTAGGTTGTTGGTCTCGCTTCTGTTCTTGCCGGCGCTTTTCTTTCTGTCATTCCCTCTGGGAATCTGCTTCTTGCCTTGCTCTTTGCCTTTGCCTTTCTTTGACAATTTCTAAAAGAAATTGTCATTCCGAGCGCAGTGAGGAACCTGCTTTCTCCCGTTCTTGCCCTTGCCGTTCTTTCTGTCATTCCCCCCGGAATCTGCTGTTTGCTAGCTAACCCATGAGTACGCATTCCCCAATCCCGCCCTACCGCACCGCATCCTTCAATGCCCCACGCGCCGCCTCCAACACCAACTCCACTTCAACCTCCCCATGCGCCGCGCTAACAAACGCAGCCTCATACTGACTAGGCGGCAGCCACACCCCCCGCTCCAACATCCCGCGATGAAACCGCGCAAACATCGCCGTATCCGATGTCGACGCACTAGCAAAATCCACCACCCTCTGCGGAGTGAAAAACCACGTAAACATGCTCCCCACCATGTTCGTGGACATCGCAATCCCTTCCAGCGCCGCCAGCTTTGCCACACCCTCCGCAATCGCCGTGGTCGTCTCTTCGAGCTTTGGATAAATCTCCGCCTGCCCTTCCAGAATGGCCGACAGCGTAGCAATCCCCGCAGCCATCGCCAGCGGATTCCCGCTCAAAGTGCCTGCCTGGTACACCGGCCCCAACGGCGCCAGGCAATCCATCACATCCGCCCGCCCGCCAAACACCCCCACCGGCAATCCACCGCCAACAATCTTGCCGAGCGTCGTCAAATCCGGAAGCCCACCGATCTCCTCCGCAAAGAACTCCTGCGCCCCTCCAGCCGCCAGCCGAAACCCAACCATCACCTCATCAAAAATCAGCAGCGCTCCATGCTTCCACGTAATTTCCCGCAGACCCTTCAGATACCCAGGCTCCGGCAACACCGTCCCCGCATTCCCCACCACCGGCTCCAGAATCACACAGGCAATCTGCCCCGGATGCGCCGCAAACGCCGCCTCCACCGCACTCAAATCGTTATACGGCAGCGCCAGCGTATGCATCACCGTCTCCGCCGGCACGCCTGCCGACCCCGGAATCCCAAACGTCGCCACACCACTCCCAGCCTTCACCAGCAGCGCGTCCGCATGCCCGTGATAACAGCCCTCAAATTTAATAATGAAGTTCCGCCCCGTAAACCCGCGCGCCACCCGTATCGCCGACATGCAAGCCTCCGTCCCCGAGCTCACAAACCGCATCTTCTGCATCGACGGATAACACCGCTGCACCAACTCCGCTAAATCCGCCTCAGCCGCCGTGCTCGCACCAAACGACGCACTCTTGCCAGCCGCCTCCCGTATCGCCGCCACCGCCGGAGGAAACGCATGCCCCAGCAACATCGGCCCCCACGACCCAAACATATCCACAAAACGATTGCCGTCCACGTCGTACAGGTACGCTCCCTCGGCACGCTCCACAAACGGCGGATGCCCGCCAACTGCGCGAAAAGCGCGTACCGGCGAGTCCACCCCACCCGGCAGAAATCCTTCAGCGCGCTGCTGTAACTGCGCCGACCGTGCAAAAGAAATGCTCATATTCACAAGTATAGAAGTGACCACAGACCCTATAGAAGTGACCGCAAACACCTCGCTCTCAAATCCGGCTGATAAACTTTCTCTGCAACCATCCATCAAGAAGGCGGCCCCTGTGGCAAAATCAATCCCCGGCAACGATGAGCAATCGCCGCGTGAAGGCTCTGCCGCCTCGCCGCAACTCTCGAAATCCCCCGCACATAAAGAATCCCGCGCACCCCGCAGCGACGACCACGCTATCGTCTCCACCGATCGCCACGTCCTCGCCAACGACCGCATCAAGGGCCTCGCCCGTCGCACCTTCAACAAGCACGTCCTCAGCGAAATCGGCGGCTTCTCCGGCCTCTTCCAACTAGACGCCGAGCGCTTCCCCGACCCCGTCCTGGTCGCCTCCACCGACGGCGTCGGCAGCAAGCTCGAGCTCGCCATCCAGCTCGGCCTCCACTCCAGCATCGGCTGCGACCTCGTCAATCACTGCGTTAACGACGTAGCCGTGCAAGGCGCCACGCCGCTCTTCTTCCTCGATTACTTCGCCGCTGGCTACCTCGATCCCGACGTCGTTCAGCAAGTCATCAGCGGCCTCGTAGACGCCTGCAAGGCCAACGCCTGCGCCCTCCTCGGCGGCGAAACTGCCGAAACCCCCTGGCTCTACGATGCAACGCAGTACGAGCTCGCAGGCTTCATGACCGGCGTCGTCAGCCGCTCCCGCCTGCTCACCGGCGAAGCCATCCGCGAAGGCGACTGCCTCCTCGGCCTCCCCTCCAACGGCCTCCACACCACCGGCTATTCGCTCGCCCTCAAGCTCCTCCTCGAGACCGCCCACTATCGCCCCGAGCAGTACATCAACGAGCTCGGCGACAAGGTCGGCGCTGCCCTCATGCGCCCCCACCGCAGCTATCTCTCGCCCATTCGCAAACTCATCCAGGCCGAAGTCGTCACCGGTTTCTCCCACATCACCGGCGGCGGCCTCACCGAAAACCTTCCCCGCATCCTCCCCCGCGGCCTCGCCGCACACGTCGACCTCTCTGCTTGGGATCCCCCACCCCTGTTTACGCACCTCAAGCAGCTAGGCGGCCTCGATCACGACGAGATGTTCCGCACCTTCAACATGGGCATCGGCCTGGTCGCCGTCGTTCCAGCCGACCTCATCAAGAAAGCGCGCCTCACCCTCACGCGCATGAACGAGCGCTCCATCATCCTCGGTCGCGTAATCCGCAGATCATCACCCCGCATCGTCTACAGCTGAAAATATTTACGTTGAAATCTACCGTCCGGCCTGCGCGACCATCCCCGCAAACTGCGTTCGATACACAATCACGCCCAGCACCAGCACCAGCGCCTGGAAGTACAGAAACGTCTTGGTGCTCGGCTTCTCCGGCTGATCGTTTGTAAAGCAGCGCCATGCCATGCCTACACCCACAATCAGGAAGATCCAAAGCGTCGACGGCCCAAATAAATCTCCATTCGTAATCGACAGCGCAAACAACACAATGCACGTCGTCGCAATCAACACCCGCTGCAGCTTCGACATCGCAAACGTAGCCTGCGCCCCATCCAGCCCCAGCAGCGGCAGCAGGTTGATAAAGTTAACCCACGCGCCAACATACACAAGCGCCATGAAAACCGGCGCATGCGTCGACACAAAAAATCCATAGCAGGCGAACACCGCCAGCAAACCATACAGCGGCCCCGCCAGCGAGATCTCCGCCAGATCCTCCAGCGACACGCCCTGCCCGTACCACCGCACATACGCGCCCATCATCGGCAAAAATACCGGCAGCTCAGCCTTCAACCCCCGCCGCCGCACCGCCACATAATGCCCCATCTCGTGGATGAACAAACACGCCAGAAAACCCGCCGCGAACTTCCATCCGAACATCAGCCAGTAGATCCCGAAGAACGCCACCAGGCTCAGCAGAAACTTAAGCTTGAACACCAAAAATAGTAGCGACTTGATCTTCAACAGGAACAGCGCAATCGGCGCAAACGGTCCCAGCCGTTTCGTCCACTTCGCCTTCTGATCCTCGGCCGCCTTCAACCGCGCATCAATCTGCGCGATATGCTGCTGCACACTCGCCGCCTGCGTCGTCTCTTCCGGCAGCCACTGGAGCGCCGACCTCCACCGCTCCCGCGCCTCCACCCACCGTTGCTCTTGCTCCAACTCCTGCGCCGACCGCGCAATCTCGCTCAGGTGCACCCTATACGTCAGCGTCTGGCAATCAGGACACGCCAGCGTCCCCTCCGGCAGCCAATGGCTACACGACGGGCATTGATGAATCACCTCAGGCGGCGCGGGTTCGGGCGGAAGTACGCTTGCATTCGTAGTAGACACTGCATTCACATTCTATTGGACGCGCCCCAATCCCATACGACGCGCCCCCTAACCGCGAGGTTCTTTATGAATTATCATCCTGAGCACAGCGAAGGACCCGCTTCTCGCCTATGCTCCCCATCATGCCTCAGGAACACCACCCTCCACCTCACCACCGACCACGTCTACAACGGCCAGCGCATCACCCTCGAATCCGCCGTCATCAACTGACTCAACCAACTACCCAAATAGTCGCCGCATTGATCAGCCCATCAAACCAACCCGCTGGCAAGCAACCTTCTCAATAACACCCACGCCCCCAATCGCTAAAAGCTAAAAGCTAAAAGCTAAAAGCTAAAAGCTAAAAGCCAAAAGCCAAAAGCCAAAAGCTGGAAGCGTCCCGCCCTCCCGCACCATCTAACCCCCATGTCCATCCCGCCCGACGGCCTCTTCTCCCCGCTCCCCCAGCGCAGCATCACCCTCCCCAACCGCATCGTCGTCTCTCCCATGTGCGAGTACAGCTCCGTCGACGGCCACGCCAACGACTGGCACCTCGTCCACCTCGGCTCCCGCGCCATCGGCGGCGCCGGCACCGTCATCACCGAAGCCGCCGCCGTCAGCCCTGAAGGCCGCATCACTCCCGGTGACCTCGGCATTTACTCCGACGACCACATCCCCTTCCTCTCCCGCATCACCACCTTCCTCAAACAGCACGGCAGCGTCCCCGGCATCCAACTCGCGCACGCCGGCCGCAAAGCCAGCATGTCCGTCCCCTGGGTCACGCCCTCGCACACCGTCTCTCCCGCAGAAGGTGGCTGGACGAACGTAGTCGCCCCCTCCGCCCTCCGCTTCCACGACGAGTACCCCCTCCCCCAAGCCCTCGACCGCGCCGGCATGGACAAAATCATCTCCGACTTCGCAACAGCCACCAAGCGCGCCACCCAAGCCGGCTTCCTCCTCGCCGAAGTCCACGCCGCCCACGGCTACCTCTCCCACGAATTCCTCTCCCCGCTCTCCAATCAGCGCACCGACGAGTACGGCGGCGGCCTCGCCAACCGCGCGAAATTTCCGCTGGAAATCATCCGTGCCGTCCGTGCAGCCTTCCCCGCCAACCTCCCCGTCTGGGTCCGCGTCTCTGCCACCGACTGGGTGGAAGGTGGCCTCTCCATCGAAGACTCCGTAGAATTCGCCCGCCTGGTCAAAGCCGAAGGCATCGACCTCCTCGACGTCTCCTCAGGCGGCAACGATCCCCGCCAGCAAATCCCCATCGGCCCCGGTTACCAGGTAGCCTTCGCCGACCGCATTCGCCGCGAAACCGGCCTCGCCACCGGCGCCGTCGGCATGATCACCGACCCCGCCCAGGCCGACCAGATCATCCGCACCCATCAGGCCGACGTCGTCCTCCTGGCCCGCGAGCTTCTCCGTGAACCCTACTGGCCCCTCCGCGCCGCCGACGAACTCCATCAGCCCGCTCCCTGGCCAGTCCAGTACGAACGCGCCGCCCAAGGCAAAGTCCAACGCCGCGAACCCCTCAAGAGTGTGTGAACAGCTCGACCAGCAATCTCACGCGCTCTTTTTGACGGGCGGGGGGAAATCGCTTTGTCCTTGTCAGCTCGGCCATCCCATGAAGGCTCGCCCAAAACAGTTCCGCTAGAACCTCCGGCTTCGCTTCCCGCCCCTCAAACAACTCCAGAAGTTGGGAAAACCCAAATCGTAGCTCCGGAGGAGTGTCCGGCGCGCCGAACGGCACGCTTACATTGAGCGAAAACATCACCTCATACATAGCCGGGGAAGACGCCGCGAACTCCAGATACGCACCCGCTACCAATTCGACCGCGCTTCCCCGCTTCGCCCGCTTCCGTGCCTTCTCCAGCGCCAGCCCCAGCTCCCCAAATCCCTCAATAGCCACCGCCGCCAGAATGCCCTCGCGGCTTCCAAAATGTGCGTACAGGACGGGTTGGCTGTACGAAATTTCGTCCGATAGACGCCGAACGGTAACGTTCGGCCAACCTTCCAGCTCCGCGATTCGCCGTGCCGCACCCAGTATCTGTGCCCGGCGTGCCTGCCTGTCCCGTAGTTTCCGTTCCGCAATCCGGTTCGCTGCCACCGTCTCCGTCATAGATAGAAAGTATAGCGCTGCTAGAAATTATTTGCCGAATCGGAAACTTCCATCAACTTCCTGGCATCCGATATAGCGTTGCTAGATTTTCTACCAAGGAGACTCTTTTATGCTAAATGCTATCCCGCTTTCCGTCGCCGCCCTCATCGCCGCTGGTGTCATCACGATCGGTTCCTTCTACCTTGTTTCCCCCCAGCGAATCTCAGCATCCTTCGGCCTCAAACCGCCCGCCTCCGATCCCGACACGCGCGCCTGGTTGCGCCTCAAAGGAATTCGCGACGTCGGTTCCGGCCTGGTCATCCTCACACTGATGCTCACCGCCGGCGCGCACGCCATAGGCTTAGCCATGCTCGCCTTCGCGATCATCCCTCTCGGCGACATGCTCATCATCCTGGCCTCGGGCGGCTCGAAGTCGAAAGCCTTCTCCATTCACGGCGCAACCTGCGCAGTGATGCTAGTTATCGGCCTCTTCCTAACCCAAATCCTCTGAGCCAGGACCCCTCGCCGTTCTTCTCAAATACTTTGGAGCGCCGCCGGACCCAACTGAGAACTAACAACTGAGAACTAACAACTGAGACAACGCTCCATCACCCACCATCCCCACCCAACTCTTCAAGTAAACCTCGAACCCCCGTTAACTCATCTGATACCGGGTACGCTCATAGGTGAACCACAGGCGGAACCGTGCTGACTACTAGCTCGATTCGTCTGCCATCCTATACGTTAGTAACTCAGATTGTAGTGACGTCACATCATCCAATTCGCAAAGCAGTTACCCCCGAGCCAACCGTCATTCCGGACAAGCTCTACTTCCGCATCGGCGATGTAGCCAAGCTGTGCGACGTTCCTGCCTACGTCCTGCGTTTCTGGGAGACCGAGTTCCCGCAGCTCAAACCCAACAAAGGCGGCACCGGCCAGCGCCTCTACCGCAAGCGCGACGTAGAAATGGCCCTCCGCATCAAGAGCCTGCTCTACGACCAGGGCTACACCATCCCCGGCGCCCGCCAGGTCTTCTCCACCGAATCCAAAACCAAAGAAGCCCCCGAACCCACCCAGCTCGCCGCCGCACCCGCACCAACTCCCGCGCCTGAGCCTGCACCCTCTATCGATGTAGGCGAGACCATCCGCCAGGAAGCCCACCGCCGCGAGCAGATTTCCTCCCTTCGCTCCGAACTCCGCTCCCTCGCCGACCTCCTCGCCAAGCCCGCCTCCCCCAACTCTCCCGCGCCCGCCACCGCCGCCGCCGCGCCCATCGAGCCCAAGCCAAAATCCATGCGCCCCCGCCTCGTCCTCGAGCCCAAGCCCGACGCCAAAGCTCCCCGCCTCATCGATCAAGGCGACCTCTTCCCCTCCGAGTGACACCCGCTCCACTCAACCCGCGCAAAACCCACACCGCCGGCTCCGCAGCCATCCTCCTCATGCTGAGCTCCTTCGGCTCCGGTCTCCTCGCGCTCATCCGCATCCGCTACGTCAACTCCCTCTTTGGCGCTGGCGCCGCGCAGGACGCCTACCGCGCCGCCTTCACCCTCCCCGACCTCCTCAACTACTTCCTCATCGGCGGCGCTGCCTCCATCTCCCTCATCACCATCCTCAACCGCTACCGTGAAGCCGGCGACGAAGAAGGTGGCGACCGCGCCCTCTCCGTCATCCTCACCACCATGCTCGTCGTCCTCGGCACCGGCGTCCTGCTAGCGGAAATCTTCGCCCCCGAATACGTCTGGCTAGCCAACAAAGGCTTTCGTTCCGACCCCGTCCGCGCCGCGCTCTGCACCGCGCTCACCCGCATCATCCTTCCCGCGCAGCTCTTCTTCTTCATCGGCAGCGTCATGAGCTCGCGCCTGCAAGTCAGAAAAATCTTCATCTACCAGGCCTTCACACCGCTGATCTACAACGGCGGCATCATCCTCGGCGCCTTCTTGCTTCATAACGTAAAGGTCCACGGCCAGCCGATCGGCATCTACTCACTCGCCATCGGCGTCATCGCCGGCGTCCTCATCGGCTCTGCGCTGCTCAACGCCATCGGAGCCTTCCGCACCGGCTTCCACTACACCCCGCGCGTCAACTTCAAATCTCCCGCCTTCCTCGAGTGGCTCAAGCTCTCTCTCCCCCTCATGATCGGCGTCTCGCTCGTCATGTTCGACGGCATCTTCCTCAAGTACTTCGCCTCCGTCCAGCACGGCGGCATCACGCTAATCGGTAACGCCAAAGATCTCTTCAACGCGCCCTTCAACATCATCGGTGCAGCCGCCGGCGCAGCCTCTCTACCCTTCTTCGCGTCCCTCTTCCAGCAGAACCGCCACTTCGATTTCTCCTCCTCCGTAGGCCGCTCCGTCTCCCGACTCTTCGCCGTCGCCATGCTCGTTGCCGCCTGGATGATCGCCCTCGCCCCCTGGCTAATGGACCTCTTCAAGAGCGGCAAATTCAACCACGCCGACGTCCTCTCCGTCACCCACCTCTTCCAGATCCTCTCCATCACTCTCCCCCTCTGGGCGGTGCAAGGCATCTACGCCCGCGCCTTCTACGCCGCATCCGACACCCGCACCCCCGCCATCACCGGCACCATCATCACCGTCCTCTCCGTCCCTCTCTACTGGCTGCTCTTCAAAACCCACGGCCTCACCGGCCTCGCCATCGCCTCCGACATCGGCATCCTCATCCAGACCGCAACCCTCGCCATCCTCCTCCACCGCAAGCGCCTCGTCTCCCTCACCCACCTCGAATACACCGAGCTGGCCCGTGCCCTGGCCGCCGCGCTCGTCGCCTTCATCGCCGCCTACGCCACCGCCCACGCCCTCCTCCATTTCCACCCCGCGCTCCAGGGCCACAAAGCCGACCTCTTCATCCTTGCCACCGGAAGCCTCTCCTGGGCGGTCGCCGCGTTCCTCGTCCTCTTATCGCTCCGCTCCAAACTCCCCGCCCAACTCCTCCGCCGCAAAACCATCTGAAACACCCATTTGAGAACTGACAACTGAGAACTGAGAACTGTTCCGCCCCCGTACCTCCCCCTTCACCCCGCGTTTCCACCCACTCGCTGCACCCGTTTCGCCCCACCCCCTCAGGGCAGGTAGAATAAAAGAGTTCCGCCAACACGATTTGCATCGTATGGGCAGAACGTCCGGAGACCAATGCTGCGCCACGCCCGTGGCACTCTGCAGCACGAGGGGCCGGTCGTCGGGCGCTCTGTTTTTACCTGAGCGCGTCCGGCTATCTGATCTAAGGAGCTTCCCGCTTTGTCTACCAACACCGACCGTTTCCTCTTTACCAGTGAGTCCGTGACCGAAGGTCATCCCGACAAGATCGCCGACCAGATCTCCGACGCCATCCTGGACGCCTGCCTCGCGCAGGATCCCACCTCCCGCGTCGCCTGTGAGACCCTCACCTGCACCGGCCTCATCGTCGTCGCCGGAGAGATCACCACCCAGGCCTACGTCGACTTCCAGACCCTGGTCCGCGACACGGTCCGTGAGATTGGCTACGACGACGCCCTCAAGGGCTTCGACTGCAATACCTGCGGCGTCATCTCCACCATCAATCGCCAGTCCCCTGACATCGCGCAAGGTGTCGACACCGGTGGCGCCGGCGACCAGGGCATGATGTTCGGCTACGCCACCAACGAGACGCCCGAGCTGATGCCCACACCCATCTCGCTCGCGCATAAGCTCGCCCACAAGCTCACCGAAGTCCGCAAGAACGGCAAGCTCGGCTACCTCCGCCCCGACGGCAAGTCGCAAGTCACCGTCGAGTACGACTCCAACAACAAGCCCATCCGCGTCGACGCCGTCGTCATCTCCACCCAACACGCCGAGTTCTCCGACAAGGACCCCAAGAGCACCCTCACCAACGAGCAGCTCCGCGCCGACATCATGGAGCACGTCATCCAGGCCGTCATCCCCGCCAACCTCCTCGACGCCGACACTAAGTACCACATCAACCCCACAGGCCGCTTCGTCATCGGCGGGCCCATGGGCGACACCGGTCTCACCGGCCGCAAGATCATCGTCGACACCTACGGCGGCATGGGCCGTCACGGCGGCGGCGCCTTCTCCGGCAAGGACTCCACCAAGGTCGATCGCTCGGCCGCCTACATGGCGCGTTACGTTGCCAAGAACATCGTCGCAGCCGGCCTCGCCGACCGCGTCGAAGTTCAACTCGCCTACGCCATCGGCGTAGCCGAGCCGGTCAGCATCCGCGTCGACACCTTCGGCACGGGTACTGTCTCTGAGCCCCGCCTCATCGAGCTGGTTCGCGAGAACTTCCAGCTAACCCCCAAGGGCATCATCGAAAGCCTCAACCTGCGCCGCCCCATCTTCAAGCAGACCGCCGCCTACGGCCACTTCGGCCGCACCGGCGACGCCTTCACCTGGGAAGCAACCGACAAAGCAGCAGCCCTGAAATCAGGAGCCGCCGCCGAACTCGCAGCCAAGTAAACTTCACCGAACCAAAAGCAAAGGGCGAGCCGCCAGGCTCGCCCTTCGTCATGGCCCTTTTACTTTCTCCATCCGGCACAGATCTCGTCATCCTCGAGCGAAGCGAAGGATCCCTGTATTCGGTCTTGTCTTTGCTGTTGCCTTTGACTTTCTTTCTGTCATTCTCTCTTGGAATCTGCTTCCCGCCCTCTGCATCTGCCTCGACTACTTCGCCGTCCCCTCAAACGTAATCCGCCGAATCACCACCGGCTTCAGCGGCCGGTTATGCTCATCCCGCGGCACCCGCGCAATCGCCGCCGCAACCTTCACCGAAGCATCATCGCACTGCCCAAAGATCGTGTAGTTCCCATCCAGCCGATGATTCGGCGCCTCGGTAATAAAGAACTCGCTCTCATTCGTATTAGGCCCCGCATTCGCATACGCCAGCCGCCCCGGCCGATCAAAATTCAACCCCGGCACAATCTCATTCTCAAAATGAAATCCAATGTCGCCGTCGCCAGATGGATCCCCCGGCAAATCCGCATTCTGAATCATGAAGTCCGGAATCACCCGCCGAAAACTAAGCCCGTCATAAAACTTCTTGCCATGCATCTCCACGTGCGTCGAAGGATTCTTCCACGCCTTCGTCCCCTCAGCGAGCCCCACAAAGTTCGCCACCCCAATCGGTGCCTCCTTATCGAACAGCCGACACGTCAGCGTACCCATTGTCGTCTCGATCACCGCAGTAGGCCCCGTAGGCTCCGGCGAAGGAATCGCCGCCATCGGCATCGGCACAGGATGCGGTGTCACCTGCGCCAACGGCACCGCCGCCGCGACTGCCGGCATCGCCTCTCCCTCCCGCACGACCGCAATATGATTAATCGCAATCGCCTCCGCCGGATGATTATCCGTGCTCAACAGCGCATGCGAGATCGCCGTCACCACCGGCAACGACGCATCATCGCACTGCCCAAACACCGTCCCGCGTCCCTCATACTCCCTGTCCGCGTGCTCCAGCACATAAAACACCGAGCTGCTCGTCAACTCCGGAGCCTTCGCTCCCGCCGCCGCCTCGCCCGGCTGCGGCTTGTACTTCGCCATCACCAACCGACCCGCCCTCTCAAATCCCAACCCACTGTTCTCCATAGGAAACGGAGGCCCCGCCGTTCCCAGCAGCCGCCCCAACCTATCTCCGCCCAGAATTCCATCCGACGTCCCAGCCAATCCCGTCCCGTCGTAGAACCCTTTGCCATGCACTATCTGATCCGTAGCAGGATCCTTCCAGTCTTTACTTCCCTCAGCCAGCCCCACAAAATTCGCCACCGTCACCGGCGCCTCCTTCTCATACAACCTGCAAGTAATTCTCCCCATCGACGTGTCGATCACCACAGTCGGCCCCGTCGGCTCCACAACCTTCGCCACCGCACTCGCCCCATGCCGAGCACCCGCATGCGTCTGTGCGAACCCCATCATCCCCACGCCCAACATCAACCACACCGCAATGCTCGCCTTCAACATGAACACTCCTCGCTATAAGCGCTGGCGCGATTGTAGCAATCCAATACCAACGCCTATTCCAGCGCGGATTCCGCTAGCCCGCCTCGTCGCATCCGTGTACTCTCCATCTACCGGGCTCGTCTAATCCCTCAGGAAACATCCGCACGTCCATCCAGGAGATTCGTTTGAACCTTCGCGGCTTCACTGCACCCATCTGGCTGATGGGCATGTCGAACCTGTCCTTCGGCTTATACGCGGGCTTCATCACACTCTCTCTGCCGCAACTACTCGCCGCGCAGCACGTACCGGAAGCGCGTATCGCCACCATCACCGCTACCGTCTTCTCCGGCGGCATTTGGGTCTTCCTGCTCGGCCCCATGCTGGACGTTCGCTTCAGCCGCCGCTTCTACGCAACCCTCTTCGCAGCACTCGCCGGAACATGCCTCACCCTCGCCCTGCTCAACCGCACCAACCTCGCACTGCTTGAAGTCCTCATGCTCATCGGCTTCGCGTCCGCGCAACTCTGCACCAACGCGCTCGGCGGCTGGCTCGCCACCATCGTTCATCATCACGACGAGAGCAAGCTCAGCTCCTGGACGTGGGCCGCATCCTTCGGCGGCAACGGCCTCATGGCCATCCTCGCCGGCGAACTCGTCCGAGCCCTCCCCATCCAGTTCGCCGCACCTCTCCTCGGCATCATCGTCTTCATTCCTACCGCCATCTTTCTCGTCATGCCATCGCCCGGGCCCGACCGCCGCCTCGCCCGCGAGAGCTTTACTAAATTTGTTAGCGAAGTCCTCGCCGTCGTTCGACGCCGCCAGGTCCTCATCGCGCTCGCGCTCTTCGCTTCACCCTGCGCCTCCTTCGCTCTCACCAACACTCTCGGCAGCATGGGGTACGACTTTCACGCCTCGGAACGCATGGTCTCGCTCGTCGGTGGCGCAGGTCTATCTCTCGCCGGAATCTTCGGCAGCCTCATATTCGTTCCCTTCGCCAAACTCCTTCCCCTGCGGCCTCTCTATCTCGCCATCGGAGCAGCCGGCGCGATCTTCACCACCAGCCTCCTGCTCCTGCACCACACCCCCGCCACCTTCGGCATCGCGATGGTCGGCGAAAACATCTTCCAGGCCCTCGCCTACACCGGCATCACCGCCATCTCATTCGAAACCATCGGCCGCAACAATCCCCTCGCCGCCACTCAATACAGTCTCTTCAACGCCGCCTCCCTCATCCCCATCATCTACATGCAGGTCATCGACGGCCACGCCTATAGTTGGCACGGCGTCACCGGCAGCTTTCTCGCCGACGCCCTCTTCGGCCTTCTCGCCTGCGCACTCCTCGGCCTCATGCTCCGACTCCTTCGCACACCCCAGCCTCACCTCTCAGAAGTCGCGCAATAACCGCGAATCGGCCCCGATAAGGTACAGTCAGAGCAGCCCAACCGTACATTCACAGCATCTCAATAACCAGCACCCGCGTGTCTCTTTCGAGTCCCTGTCTCTTGCAAATGTTGGTGTGTCCCACCGATCTCTGTCCCCCGAAAGGCACCTTTGCTGATCCAATCCGAGTACGACATCCAATTCCATCTCCTCCAGCCCACCCCCATCGTGGCGCTGCTGCACCTCCATCCCAAGCATGACGTCCACCGCACCACCGTCCCCGGCATCGACGCCGACGATCGTCTCCACGCCGAACAGCTCGGCCCCAACAAAGAGCCCATTCAGAATGTCCCCGTCGATGAATACCTCGACTCCTTTGGCAACTGTTGCTCCCGCTTCCTCGCCCCCGCCGGCGACCTCCGCCTTCACGGCCGCAGCATCGTCACCGCCGACGACTTCCCCGAGCTCCAGGGCTTCAACCTCCCCCAAACTCCCGTTGAGCTCCTCCCCGCCGAAACCCTCCAGTTCCTCCTCGCCAGCCGCTACTGCGAAGTCGATCTCTTTGGCAGCATCGCGCACGATCTCTTCGGCCACCTCGGCACCGGCTGGGCCCTCGCCGCCACCATCCGCGACTGGGTCCACACCAAGGTAGCCTTCGATTACAAAAAGGCGCGCCCCACCATGACCGCCATGGACGTCTTTTCCGAGCGCATCGGCGTCTGCCGCGACTATCAGCACCTAGCCGTCACCCTCACCCGCTGCATGAAAATCCCCGCCCGCTACGTCACCGGGTACATCGGCGACATCCGCGTCCCCTTCTCCGGCGCGGGAGACTTCAGCGCCTGGTACCAGATCTGGCTCGACGGCCGCTGGTGGGACATGGACGCCCGCCACAACTACCCGCGCACCGGCCGCATCCTCATGGCCACCGGCCGCGACGCCGCCGACGTCGCCATCACCACCAGCTTCGGCCGCGCCGACCTAACCCACTTCTACGTAGACTCCTTCGAAATCGACCCCCACGGCAACCGCGCCGCCCTTCCCCCCAAACCCGACGCCCCCGTCCCCGCGCCCCCACCTCCAACCATCTAGCTACCCGAACTCATCACAAAAGCAAAGGCGCCAACATCCTCGCTGGCGCCTTTCGTCTTTGCACTTGCATTTGTTTTTCTGGCTGTCATTCCGAGCGCAGCGAGGAACCTGTTGTCTCCCGTTCTCGCCTTTGCTCTTAATGCCTACCGCGACGCCACCACCTTTGGCTCCTTCGCCCCGGCACTCAACACCGTCCAGGGCCCCGCCTTCATGTCATGCAATATCGGCTTCTGCCACGCAAACTCCGGATGCGCCGCGAAGAACGGCTCCGCCAGAAAATCATCGCCGCACGGATGGCCCGCCCTTCCAATAAACGTCATCTTCTCTGCCATGTCCGCGTCCATCACCTTGCCCGTCACCGCACCACTCGGAGAGAACGGAGGATTCCCCCACACCGGCTCACCAACCGACGACGTCTCCTCATGGCCACACAAGCTCCTCTTCCCTGCATCGACCTTCTTCTCATACGTATCGAAGTGGTCGGACAGATACGCCTCCGCCAGCGCCGTATCCAGCTTGCCGTAGTGCTCCTTCATAAACTCGAGCGCCCGTGTATGCCGCGCATTCATCGTGCTCTCGGGATTGTTCGGATCAAACCCCGGCGTGTCATCGCGAATCACCATCGGGTCCTGCGAAAAGTTCGCGCTCACAAAAAAACCATCCTTCTTCACCGTCAGTGGAGTATGCCGCAGCCCCAGTTCCAAATACGCAATCTCGTTCGTCTTCCGATCGCCAATCAGCCACGAGTTTGCATACCCACCGTTATTCCCCTTGCGCATAATCGCCGCATACTCCGCGATCGAGCTCGCATACTGCATTGCCTTGCGCGACCGCTGAAACTCCGGAATCCCCTTCACATCGAAACCCTTCGCCATCGGCAGCGTCGTCTCGGTAATCATCAGCCCAGCCGAGTTCACACCGAAATCGTCCTGGCTCGTAATTAATCCCGGCGACCCGTCCATCAAAAAATGAAAGCCCTTCGCCGGCACCACATCAAACGCCACCGTCCAGTTCTCGCCCTCCGCATACGACGACCAGTTGCTATGCGCAATCACGATCTTCCCGTCCTTCGTCGCCGACCCAGTAGCAATGAACGCGCTACACTTCCCCGGCGCCACAGCCTTCGCCGGATTCTTTTTCCCTTCCTTCTCATTCAGCCATGGCAGGTAATATCCCGTCAGCTCCTCATTGCCATTGATCGCCACCACGTCCCACAAATCCACCTTCGACCCCTGCGCCTTCAACCCCTCAGCAATCCCCTTCAACTCTTCTTGGTATTCCGGGTCGAGCTTCGGCCACAGCACATTCTTCCCCGCCTGCCGAAAAAACTCCCAAGGCCGCTTGTACTCATTCACCCCCTCAACCGAGTACACCTGCACGTTGTCCTCAATCTCTCGCGCCAGCAAATACCCATGCTGAAATCCAATCTCCTCCGGCGTTCCCGACAGGTGCACATACGTCCACCCACCCTCATGGAACTTATAAGAATCTCCCAACCGCGCATCAGGCGATGAAGAAGAAGACGACACGGACGCGGAGAAAGAGGAAGCACCAAACGCAGCGACCGATCCAGTCGCAAGAAGAAGCAGGGCGGTCCAACGCACAGCAAGACGCATAACGATTGCTCCTGAACTTTATAAACTTATCGATGAAGCGAGCAGAGAAATGTTTCCCGGGAATGCCTCCAAGTGTAAGCCATCCCTCCCCGCGCGCGCGCAAGCTCAACTCAATCTCTGGGGTATGCTTCCTCCATGCGCGCCGCCGCCCTCGCCGCCCTCCTCTGCTCGCTCCCGTTCACCCCCACACCCCTCGCCCAAACTCCCACCACCACTCCGTCCTTCCCCTACGACGTCGCCCGTGCCCACGAAATCAAGCCCCACCGCCGCACCATCCCGCTCCAGGGCGTGCATTCCGGCTTCAGTCAACTCACCATCAATTTGCTCGTCTCACCTGGCGGCGAAGTCCTCGATGCCAAGGCCAGCGGCAGTCCCGACGTCCTCAAATTTTGGCCACAGCTTCAGGCCGAAGTCGACCAGTGGAAATTCACCCCCTTCGAAATAGACGGCAAGCCCGTAACCGCCCGGATCGAAGAATACATCGACCTCGTCCCACCAGAACGCCTCCCCAAATCTCACATCCCTGCCCCTGCCCTCACCCCAACCTCAGACATAACCATCACCCTCCGCCGCAGCGGATGCCTCGGATCTTGCCCCGCTTACATCCTCACCGTCACAACGAAAAGCCTCTCCTTCGAGGGCCAATACTATGTCGTTGCCCTGGGAAACCACACCGCCGCCATAGATCCCGACGCCGTTCGCGCCCTCACGAAAAAATTCATCGCCGCCGACTTCTATTCCATGGACAACAACTATGTCGCCGGAGTCACCGACTGCCCCACCTATCAGCTCACCCTCTCCATCGATGGCCACTCCAAGCAACTAACCGACTACGTGGGAGAGTGGGTCGGCATGCCCCAGGTCATTACCGAGCTCGAAGAAGACGTCGACACCCTCGCCAACTCCGATCGTTGGATCAAAGGCACCGACGGCCTCGTTCCCGCCCTGCAAGCCGAGCACTTCAACTTTCAGACCTACGACGCCCAGGTGATCCTCAAATCCGCTTCCGCCAACGCGGAAGTTGCAACCGTCCAGCAACTTCTCGCCGCCGGCGTTCCACTCACCCCCTTCCGCGCGCCCAAGCCCGCAAACGCCTACTCCATTCCTCCCTTCTCCAACGTCGGCTGGCTCACCGCCGCCAGCGAATCTCCTGAAGTCTTGCAAATGTTCATCGACGCCCGCGCCAGCGTGACTGACCAAAGCGATAAGGACGCGGCCCTCAGCAGCGCAGCTCGCTCAGGAAAAGTAGCGGCCGCACGCGCCCTCATCGCCTACGGCGCCAATCCCAACGCCGACCTCTCCAAGCTGCTCGTCTCCACCTCTTCCGCAGGCTTTCAATTCCAGGGGCCAAACTCCGGCAGCATTTTGCTCAACGCAGCCTCATCCGGAAAGCCCGACATGGTCCGCGAGATCCTCAAGTACCATCCCAACCTCGAGACGCGCGATGTCGAGGGCAAAACCGCTATCTTTATCGCCCGCAACTACCTCTACACCGAGGCCGACGGCGCGCGCGCCGAGTGCGTCCGTCTTCTCGCCAACGCAGGCGCCAACGTCAATGCCCGCGATCGCTACGGCAACACGCCCCTCCATGAAACTTTCCTCACCGACGTCCAGGAAGAACTGCTCAAACGAGGAGCCGACGTCAACGCCCGCAACAACAACGGCGAAACCCCCATCTTCACCACCGAAGACCCGGACGCCATCCCTCTCTTCATTAAATACGGCGCCGATCTCACCCTCCGCAACAACAAAGGCCAGACCATCTTTGAGGCCTCCTCCACCAAAGGCCCCGTCTGGCAAGCCGCCCTCCGCGCCGCCACGCAGCAACAATCCTCTCGCTGAATTCCGCCTACACTGCACAACCTAAACAAACTGTCATCCAACCTCAACCCAATCGCTCACTCCACCGAATTAACATAGAGGCAGGCGGTTTTCCCGCCAACCCAGGGACCCGCATCGATGATCTCGCGCCGCCGCTTCACCCAGCTTTCTGCCCTATCCGCCGGCGCCCTGCTCAGCAGGAATAAGCTCCTCGCCCTCCCAGCCTCCGACATCAACCTCGAGATCGCTCCCTACACCCTCGAAGCCTCACCCAAACACCACATCCGCACCCTCGCCTACAACAACCAGGTCCCCGGCCCGCTCCTCCGCATGCGCCACGGCCAACCCACCTCGGTCACCATTCGCAACAACAGTCCCGACCCCGAAATCCTCCACTGGCACGGCCTCTTCCTTCCCTCAAAAATCGACGGCGCCATGGAAGAAGGCACGCCTATGATCGCTCCCGGCGCCGAAGTCCGTTACACGCTAACGCCAGACCCGCCAGGCTTCCGCTGGTACCACACCCACATTCGCGCCGGAAACGATCTCAGCAAAGGCCTCTACAGCGGCCTCTTCGGCTCCCTCTTCATCGAGCCCGCCAGCCATCCCGGCGCTTACGACATCGAGGCCTTCCTCGATCTCCACGACTGGAGCGGCCACTTCGAATCCAGCAACGACGGCAATATGGCCCCCGCCTACGACGTCTCCACCATCAACGGCAAAATGCTCGGCTTCGGCGAGCCCCTTCGCGTCAGACACGGCCAGCGCCTCTTACTCCACGTCCTCAACTCCAGCGCCACCGACGTCCACTGGATCGCCCTCGCCGGCCACACCCTCCGCGTCATCGCGCTCGATGGCAACCCCGTCGCATCGCCGCAATCCGTCCCCATGCTTTCGCTCGCGCCCGCCGAACGCGTCTGCGTCCTCGTCGAGCTCAACAACCCCGGCGTCTGGATCCTCGGCGAAGTCCGCAAACACATCCAGTCCGCCGGCATGGGCATCGTTGTCGAGTACGCCAACGCAACCAACAAACCCACCTGGATCCAACCCGAAGAACTCGTTTGGAACTACAGCCAGTTTGCCGCACCCCAAACGCCCGACACGCCCACTACCGAACCCAAGCGCATCGACCTAGTCTTCGACGCCAAGTTCCACGGTCACGGCGCCGAAGAGCAGTGGCGCATCAACGGCAAATCCTACCCCGACACCGACCAGCCCATCCTCACCGCCGGCCAGCGCTATCGCCTCGTCATGAAAAACAACAGCATGGATGCTCACCCCATCCATCTCCATCGCCACACCTTCGAGCTTCGCCAAGTCGGGCGCAAGCCCTCAGACCTGTCGCAAGATCTCCGCGGCATCTTCAAAGACGTCGTCCTCGCTCCCCCCAACCTCACCACCGAAGTCGAGTTCACCGCCAACAATCCCGGTCTCACTCTCTTCCACTGCCACCAGCAGGACCACATGGATCGCGGCTTCATGATGGTGTTTCGCTATGCATAAGCTTTTGCCGCTGCTCCTTTTCACCCTCTGCGCTTTCGCCGCCCACGCACAGGGCAACTACGAGATCCAGGTCTACGGCGCCGACACCGTAGCTCCCAAAACCCTCATGGTCGAGCTCCACTCCAACTTCACCATCGAAGGCCAAAAGAACACCATCGACGGCGTCTACCCCACCAACCACCAGCTACACGAAACCCTCGAACTCACCCAGGGCATCAACAACTGGTCCGAGATCGGCTTCTACGTCTTCACCAGTTGGCAGGATGGCCACGGCGTCCAATGGGTAGGCGACCACATCCGCCCGCGCGTGCGCGTCCCCGACAGCTGGCACTGGCCCATCGGCGTCAGCCTCTCCACCGAGATCGGCTACCAGCGCCCCGAATACTCACCCGACACCTGGACCTGGGAGATCCGCCCCATCATCGACAAGGCTATGGGCCGGTGGTATCTAGCCTTTAACCCCGCACTCGAGCGCACCCTCCACGGCCCCGACGTCAACCAGGGCTTCGGCTTCTCCCCCGCCTTCAAAGTCAGCTACGACTTCACCCCCATCATCAGCGCCGGCTTCGAGTACTACGCCGACTACTGCAGCATCACCACGCCCTGCGCCGTCCACGACCAGCAGCAACAACTCTTCGCCGTCACCGACCTCAACGTCTCCCCCAACTGGGAGATCAACGTCGGCGTCGGCATCGGCCCCACCTCCGCCACCGACCACCTCATCGTCAAAGGCATCCTCGGCCGCCGCTTCAGCTGGGGCAAACACCCCGACGTCCAGTAGCAAAATCGACCGATCTCGCATTTATTCGCGAGTCGGTCGATTTTGCTTTTCTGTCTGTCATTCCGACCCTGAGCGAAGCCGAAGGGGAGGACCTGCTGTCTCCCGTTCTTGTTTTAATTCGCCACCGCCCCAATCGCGTCCAGCTCCTTCAGCGTCTCCGTGTCAAGCTCCAAATCCGCCGCCGCCAAATTCTCGCGCAGATGTCCCAC
>Ga0302228_10000357_pt1 | contig 39863 bp, 31 predicted proteins | sample II_Palsa_N1_2_FD_193519 | JGI IMG/M metagenome (GOLD analysis project Ga0302228, IMG submission 193519) | Peat permafrost microbial communities from Stordalen Mire near Abisko, Sweden - II_Palsa_N1_2 | ecosystem: Environmental > Terrestrial > Soil > Palsa > Peat permafrost | place: Sweden... | reverse complement strand
TCTCGATCGTCGACGAGGACGGCAATATCATCGGCGAGCAGGAAGTGCGCGACGACGCGCCGGCGCGCGCGCTGGCGTTCAAGGTCATCAACGACCAGTTCGGCACGCTGACCTTCTGCCGCATCTATTCCGGCGTGATCAAGAAGGGCGACACGCTGCAGAACGTCACCCGCGGCAAGAAGGAGCGCGTTGGCCGCATCGTGGAAGTGCAGGCCAACGCGACCAAGGAAATCGACGAAGTCCGCGCCGGCGACATCTGCGCGTTCGTCTCGATGAAGGACACCGAGACAGGCGATTCGCTGTCCGATCCGGCGCACCCGGCCCTGCTGGAGCGCATGCGCTTCCCCGATCCGGTGATCAGCGTGTCGGTCGAGCCGAAGACCCGTGGCGACGTCGACAAGATGTCGACCGCGCTCTACAAGATGGTCAAGGCCGATCCGTCGCTGCGCATGGAAGTGGACCAGGAAACCGGACAGACCGTGCTCAAGGGCATGGGCGAGCTGCACCTGGAAATCACCATCGACCGCATGCGCACCGAACTGGGCGTGGAAGCGAACATGGGCAAGCCCAAGGTCAGCTTCCGCGAGGCGTTCGGCCAGACCGTCGAGCACACCTACACGCACAAGAAGCAGACCGGCGGCACGGGTCAGTTCGCCGAAGTGAAGATCATCTTCGAGCCGGGCGAGTCGGGCAGCGGCGTGGTGTTCTCCGACGAGGTAGTCGGCGGTCGCATACCGCGCGAGTTCATTCCGGCGGTGGAGCAGGCCATCATCAAGGAATCCCGCCAGGGCCAGGTCGCCGGCTACCAGGTGCTGGACTTCAAGGCACGCCTGATCGACGGCAAGTACCACGACGTCGACTCCTCGGCGCTGGCCTTCGACATCGCCACCCGCTCCTGCTTCCGCGAAGCGCAGAAGATGTCCAAGCCGAAGCTGCTCGAGCCGGTGATGAAGCTGGAAGTGGTCACCGAAGCGACCTACCTCGGCGACGTGATCGGCGACATGAACCGTCGTCGCGGCTCAATCACCGAACAGGGCCAGAAGGGTACCAATGCCTTCGTGCAGGGCTTCGTGCCGCTGGCCGAAATGTTCGGCTACATCAACTTCCTGCGTTCGGCCACCAGCGGCCGCGGCAACTTCACGATGATCTTCGATCATTACGAGGAAGTGCCGGCCAGCATGGTCGAGAAGCTGATGGAGAAGGAGGCGAAGTAAGCCTTCGCTTGCATGATCGTGCTGACCTGATCGTCAGCACGAAAGCTAAAGAGCCTGGGGAGCAATCCCCGGGCTCTTTGTTTATCCAGCCAGGCATTGGCTCAACGCACTTCGACCCTCACATCAGCGCGCACGTCCTGATCTGCACTGCAAGCGAAGGCCGGTGCAATGCCGAGCACGGAGCGCGTGAGGATATGGGTGCCGGTGACTTCGACAGCAGGGCTCAGTACATCGAGCCGGTAGCGTTGCCCGCTGGCATCCACTGGCAGATGGCTGAATGCGAACGCTGCATCCGCATTGCTTGCGCGGTAGGCAGTCTGCTGGGTTTGCCGGTCGATGAGACGGATCACGGCATCGGGCAGTGGATGTCCAGCGTAGTCATAAGCGGTACCGGTAATCCGGCACTCGTCGGGTGACGCCGGAGCGTCGAAAGCCAGGGTCGCGAGCAACGCGGTGAGAAGCAAAATTGGAACTGTGCGGATCATGATGGTGCCTCCATCTGCGAGGAATGCATCCCTGCGTGGCGGGCTCACAAGCTGATTCTAGCGCTTCGAACACCTACAGGTACGCTTTCGTGGGGCAAATAACGAACCTTTCAGGTACCCGCTCAGAAGCATAAAAGAAGCCAAACGGCATTATGGTTGGGCGGCGTGTAACCATATGCGGTGATGCTGCCAACCATCACCCCTTCCCCACGCCATGCACCACATTCCACGCGAGGACTCCCCATGCTGTGCCACCCATTGCGACGGGCTTTCGTGCTTGCCATCCTGCTGATCGCCGCGCAGGCAGCGTTTGCGCAAACGCCAAAAACCGTCCAGCTGCAGGACCTCACCTGGACGGAACTGCGCGACCAGATTCAGTCGGGCAAGACCACCATCATCATTCCCATCGGCGGCACCGAGCAGAGCGGCCCCGGCATCGCCGTGGGCAAGCACAACGTGCGCGTGACGGTGCTGTCGCAACGCATTGCGGAAGGGCTGGGCAATGCACTGGTCGCGCCAACCATCGCCTATGTGCCCGAGGGGGGTTACGCACCGCCGACCTCGCATATGCGCTTCCCGGGTACCATCACCATTCCGGACAGCGTGTTCGAACAGATGCTGGAATCCGCGGCCAACAGCTTTGCGGTGCATGGATTCCGGAACATCGTCTTCCTGGGCGACCATGGCGGCTATCAGAAGGATCTCCAGCGGGTCGTCACCCATCTCAACAAGACCTGGGCCGGTTCAACAGCGCGGGCCTTTGTACCGCCGGAATACTACGAGGCCGGCTCGGATGGTTACGCGCAGATCCTGCGCCAGCATGGCATCCGCGATGACGAGATCGGCACACATGCAGGACTCGCCGACACCTCACTGCAACTGGCGGTCGCGCCACAGATGGTCCGGCTGGATCGACTGCGCAACGGCCCGAAACTTGGTCCTGCCGACGGTGTTTATGGCGGGGATCCCCGTCGATCGAGCGCCGAACTTGGCCAACTGGGTATCAATGCGATCGTGTCGCGAACGGTCGATGCCCTCAGGAAGGACACAGCTGGGCGATAATGCAGCGCTGGCGCCTTACTCATTCCCCTCCCCCATCATTTGAAAACGAATTCGCCATGACTACACGCTTCCCTCGTTTTTCCCGGCGCGCCTTGTGTGCTGGTGTTGCGCTGGCAGGCTTCTGTGCAGCTTCCTTTGCCGCGGCTGCACAGTCGGTCGCCACCGTTCCCGGCATGCCCCGCGTGGTGAATGCCAGCAACATGTACAGCGAAGCCGGTGTCAATCACTTGAGCCCGGCCGTGGCAGGTGCGTTGTCGCGGATTTACGTGCCGAACCTGCGCTCGGACACGGTCTCCGTGATCGACCCGGCGACGTTCAAGGTGGTCGACACGTTTCCCGTCGGCCAGAGCCCGCAACATGTGGTCCCGGCATGGGACCTGAAGACGTTGTGGGTGACCAACAACGCCGAGGGCCACAACGACGGCAGCCTCACACCGATCGATCCGAAGACCGGCAAGCCGGGCACAGCGGTCGCGGTGGACGATCCCTACAACATGTACTTCACCCCGGACGGCAAGGAAGCGATCGTGGTGGCCGAGTCGCGGGCGCGGCTGGACTTCCGCGATGCGCATACGATGGCCTTGCACAACAGCCTCCAGGTACCGGAGTGCAAGGGCATCAACCACGCCGATTTCTCGATCGACGGCCGCTATGCGATCTTCACCTGCGAATTCGGCGGCAAGCTGGCCAAGATCGACATGGTCAAGCGCAAGGTGGTGGGCTATCTGCTGCTCGACAAGAAGGGCATGCCGCAGGACATCCGCGTCTCGCCCGACGGGAAGGTGTTCTACGTCGCCGACATGATGGCGAATGGTGTCTACCTGGTCGATGGTGACAGCTTCACCCGGATCGGCTTCATTCCAACTGGGGTCGGCACGCATGGGATGTATCCGAGCCGGGATGGCACCAAGCTGTATGTCGCCAATCGCGGCTCCAACCGCATCCACGGACCACGCCACGGCAAGGGCAGCGTGTCGGTGATCGACTTTGCCACGCGCAAGGTCGTCGCGAACTGGCCGATTCCACACGGTGGCAGCCCGGACATGGGCAACGTCAGTGCCGATGGCAAGCTATTGTGGCTGTCGGGACGGTTCGACGACGTCGTCTATGCCTTCGACACCACCACCGGCGCGGTCAGATCCATCAAGGTCGGCGCGGAGCCCCACGGACTGGCCGTCTGGCCGCAGCCCGGACGCTACTCGCTGGGCCATACCGGGATCATGCGTTGACCCGTATTCCGCTCTGACTTAGCGGCAAGCGCAAAACCAGGGACCCGGGGAGAAATCCTCGGGTTCTTTTTTGCTGGTCTGGGCAGGTGCAATAAGCTGCCAATGACCTTTTGGCCAGCATGCAGGCACCCGCCGTCTGCGCTATCAAGCCATCACTGAGGCGTTGGCTCGATCCAAGCTACAATTGCCGGTTAACGCTCCAGCCGACCTGCCCGCATGTCCACCCATCTGCAAGAAACCCGTCGCCGCCGTACCTTCGCCATCGTCAGCCATCCTGACGCGGGCAAGACCACGTTGACCGAAAAGCTGCTGCTGTTCGGCGGCGCGATCCAGATGGCCGGCTCGGTGAAGGGACGCAAGGCGGCGCGGCATGCGACGTCCGACTGGATGGCGCTGGAAAAAGAGCGTGGCATCTCGGTGACTTCGTCGGTGATGCAGTTCCCGTACGAAGGCAAGATCGTCAACCTGCTCGACACACCGGGACACGCGGACTTCTCCGAGGATACCTACCGCGTGCTGACCGCGGTGGACTCGGCGCTGATGGTGATCGACTGCGCCAAGGGCGTGGAAGAACGAACGATCAAGCTGATGGAAGTGTGCCGTCTGCGCGATACGCCGATCATGACCTTCATCAACAAGCTCGACCGCGAGGGCCGCTCGCCGATCGAACTGCTGGACGAAGTGGAGTCGGTGCTCGGCATCGCCTGTGCGCCGGTGACCTGGCCGATCGGCATGGGCAAGCGACTGAAGGGCGTTTACCACCTGCTGCTCGACGAAGTGCACGTGTTCGAACCGGGCAAGAACTTCACCCGGCAGGACTCGACGATCTTCAAGGGCCTCGATGCACCGGGCCTGCTGGAGAAAGTCGGCGACGAAGCAATGCGCGAGCTGCGTGAGGAACTGGAGCTGGTGCAGGGTGCTGCGCCCTCGTTCGAGATGGACGAATACCTGGCCGGCAAGCAGACACCGGTGTTTTTCGGCTCGGCGGTCAACAATTTCGGCGTGCAGCTGCTGTTGGACTTCTTCGTCGAACACGCACCTTCGCCGCGTCCACGCGGCACGCTGAGTCGCGAAGTGCAGCCCGAGGAAGAAAAACTGACCGGTTTCGTGTTCAAGATCCAGGCGAACATGGACCCGGCGCACCGCGACCGCGTGGCGTTCATGCGCGTGTGCTCGGGCACCTACAATGCCGGCATGAAGATGATACAAACCCGCACAGGGAAGGACATCCGCATTGCCAATGCGTTGACCTTCATGGCCAGCGACCGCGAGATCGTGGAGACCGCCTATCCGGGCGACGTGATCGGCCTGCACAACCACGGCACCATCACCATCGGCGACACCTTCACCGAAGGCGAGGCGATCAACTTCACCGGTATCCCGAACTTCGCGCCCGAATTGTTCCGTCGTGCGCGGCTGCGTGATCCGCTGAAGATGAAAGCGCTGCAGAAGGGCCTGGCGCAGCTGTCCGAGGAAGGAGCTACCCAGTTCTTCCGTCCGCTGATGTCGAACGACCTGATCCTCGGCGCGGTCGGCGTACTGCAATTCGATGTGGTCGCGTACCGCCTGAAGGACGAATACAACGTCGATGCCAGCTTCGAGCCGGTAACGGTGACCACCGCGCGCTGGGTGCATTGCGACGATGAAAAGAAGATGGCCGAGTTCCGCGAGAAGAATGCGATGAACCTGGCCATCGACGGCGCCGGCGAACTGGTCTACATCGCACCGACGCGAGTGAACCTGCAGCTGGCACAGGAGCGCTGGCCGCAGGTGCGCTTTGCCAACACGCGTGAGCATGCGGCGTCGGTGGACGTGTAACCCGTTACTGCCGACCTATCATGACCGATGCCACTGGGTGGCTGCTGGGGGCGATCACTAGTGTGCGGTCTTTCCAACAGGGGACGCCGCACCATGCAGGAAATTTCGACCGCCTTCGCCACACCCGCCGCGGCGCCCGCGTGGAAACGCTGGCTGCTGTTCTCGCCGCTGGCGCGCATCGCGATCTTCATCGCGCTGTTCATGGCTGGCGTGATGTTGGCCGAACACGGCCTGCACGCAGTAGGCTGGGGCAAGGGCGCACCGGCGCTGCAGCGTGGACTGGCACAGTTCATCGGTCGCTCGTTGCCGCCGCTGATCGCCTATCTGGTGCTGGTGAAGCTGATCGAACGCCGACCGATGACCGAACTGGCGCCACGCAAACTGCTGCCACATGGTCTGCTTGGCGTGTTTCTTGGCACGGTACTGTTCAGCACGATCGTCGGCATACTCGGGCTGCTGGGCAGCTATCACATCACCGGATTCAATCCCCATGCCGCATGGCTGCCGGCGCTGCTGATGGTCGGCCTTGGCGCCGGCATCGGGGAGGAAATCATGTTTCGTGGGGCACTATTCCGTATTGTTGAGGAGGGCCTCGGCACTTGGGCTGCACTGATCGTGTCGGCGCTGGTCTTCGGCTTCATGCACGCGAGCAATCCCGGCGCCACGGTGTGGAGTTCGATGGCAATCGCAATCGAGGCCGGTCTGTTGTTCGGCATGATTTACCACCTCACCCGCTCACTGCCGCTCTGCATGGGTCTGCATGCGGCCTGGAACTTCTGTCAGGGCACGGTCTACGGAATTCCGGTATCCGGTCTGCCAGCCGACGGCTGGCTGGTTTCCACGCGCAGCGGCCCGGACTGGCTCAGCGGTGGCGTGTTCGGGGCCGAAGCCTCGGTGGTCGCGCTGAGCCTCTGTTCAGCATGCACGCTCGCCTTATTGATTGTCGCTATGAGGCATGATTCGATCATGCCGTGCGCACCCTGGCAGCGATTCCGGCACTGGTTCAGGCGCTGCTGATCCGGAGTGTGCGGCCGGCTATGGTTCGCCGGCCGCACCGGCTACCCTGTTGAAGGCACGATGGCCGTTCCGGTGGTCGTGTAACAGGTCGCCCACGAACCACGATGGCCCAGCATGCATCCGACTCAATCAAATTTCTCCTGGTTGGCTAATCAGCCGCTGCAGCGCAAGATCCTGTTCGCGGTCGTCCTGCTGCTGAGTCTGTTCCTGTTGTCCAGCCTGGTGACCTTGCACTCGCTGCGCCAGCAGGAAAGCAATCGCTTCTGGACGATCCATACCTACCAGGTGCTGCTCGAGCTGGATCAGGTGCAACACGCATTGCAGAGCAGCCAGATTGGTGCGCGCGGCTACATGCTGACCCAGCACGCCGACCAGCGCGCCATGTTCGAGAAAGGTGCAAGCGACCTGCGTGACTGCATCGTCCAGTTGCGCCGGCTGACCAGTGACAACGCGCTGCAGCAGTCGCGCATCGATAACCTGGAGACCGTGGCCGCGCAATGGCGGCGCGAAGTCACGGCGAATGCGCTGGACGCGGTTGCTCATCTGAAAACGGCTGATCCCGGGGCGATGGCGCTGGAACTCCAGCATATCCAGTCGAACTATCTGGAGCATCGTACGGTTCGCATCGAGGACCTGAACGATGCCGTCGGCCAGATGATCGGCGAAGAAAATCAGTTACTGACCGTGCGCAGCCAGAAACTTGACAGCACGCTGAGCCGGACCCAGGTAATCAACTCCGTCGCGGCTTTGCTCAGCATCCTGCTCGGGATTGCAGTGATTGGCCTGACTTCACGGCTGGTCACCCGACCACTGCGACGCAAGGCCGACCTGATGGCCCGGCTGGCCAATCATGACCATGATTTCGAGGTCGACCAGCTCGGCCGTCGCGACGAGATCGGTGAAATTGCCCGCGCCCTGCAGGTATTCAAGCGGATGGTGATCGACACCGAGGCACGAACCTGGATCAAGACCCAGGTATCGGGCATCTCCCACGTGCTGCTGCAGGCCACTACCCACAAGGAGTTCGCGCAGTGGCTGACCAGCGAGCTGGCGCCCCTGTTCGGAGCCGGCCTCGGCCTTTTCTATTCGTTCGACGATGCGCGCCGCCGGCTCGACCTGCTGGGCAGCTACGGCTTGCGCCTGAACAACCGGACTGCCGATCACTACCTTCCCGGCGAAGGACTGGTGGGCCAGTGCGCGATCGAACGCAAGCCGATCATGCTCGATGACGTACCGGAAAATTACCTGCACATCGACTCCGGCAGTGGCGAGGCCCTGCCCCGGCACCTTGCAATCCTGCCGGTGCTGTATCGCGACACGCTGATCGGCGTGCTGGAGCTGGCCAGCTTCTCCGCACTGACGCCACTGCAGCTGCAACTACTGGAGGAATTGCTGCCGATCGTCGCGCTAGCGCTGGAAAACCTCAACCGCGCCGTCAGCACGAATGACCTGCTGCTGCAGACACAGGAACAGGCCGACGAGCTGCGCGTATCCGAGCTGGTGATGCGGCAGCAAAAAGAGGTGCTGCGCGACAACAACGAGGCGTTACAGGCCAAGACAAGCGAACTTGAAGAACAGTCCGAGCGGCTGGTCGCCTCCGAGGAGGAGCTGCGCCTGCAGGCCGAGGAGCTGCAGGCCTCCAACGAGGAGTTGCGCGAAAAGACCGACAGCCTGAATCGGCAGAAACGCGTTTTGGTGGAGTTGCAACAGGAGACCGCGGAAAAGGCCGACGAACTGGCACAGGCCAGCCAATACAAATCCGAGTTCCTCGCCAACATGTCGCACGAACTGCGCACGCCGCTGAACAGCCTGCTGATCCTCTCGCGCAGTCTGGCCGACAACGACAGCGGCAATCTCGACGAGGAACAGATCGAATCGGCGCGAATCATCCACGACGCCGGCAACAGCCTGCTGTATCTGATCAACGACATCCTCGACCTGTCCAAGATCGAGGCGGGCAAGATGGATCTGGTGATCGACAAGTTGCCGCTGGCCGACCTGGAGCAGCGGCTCCGACGCACTTTTGCGCACGTTGCCGAGGAAAAGGGCCTTGGCTTCACGCTGGAGATCGAGCCCGGACTGCCGACGATCCTGCGCACCGACGGCGCCAAGCTCGAGCAGATTACCAACAATCTGCTCAGCAATGCCTTCAAGTTCACCGCGCACGGCGCCGTCGCCGTACGCATCGGTCGTCCCGGCAGCGAGATCACCATTCCTGAGGCACTGCGAGAAAAGCCCCTGATCGCGATCACCGTAAGTGATACCGGCATCGGCATTCCGGCCGACAAGTTCCAGCGCATCTTCAACGCGTTCGAGCAGGTGGACGCGGGCACCAGCCGGCAGTTCGGCGGCACCGGCCTGGGCCTGGCGATTTCGCGCCAGATAGCCATGCTGCTGGGCGGCGACATTGCCCTGCGCAGCGAAAGCGGCCATGGCAGCAGCTTTACCGTGCTACTGCCCGAAACACCGCCGGAGCAACGGCGCGAGGCGGCCGAAGGCGCCGTGCCCGCCAAGGCACCGCCACTTGCTCTGCCAGCGTCCCCCTATCTGTTGCCAGACGCCATCGACGACGACCGCCGTTCATTGCAGCCCGGCCAGACCACGATCCTGGTGATCGAGGACGATCCGGCATTTGCGCGCATCCTGGTCGACATGATCCACCGCAAGGGCTACCGCGCGCTGGCAGCGACCGATGGCGTAGCGGGCTTGCAATTGGCCCGCGAACATCATCCCACCGGCATCCTGCTGGACGTGATGCTGCCGGCGATGGACGGCTGGGCGGTGATCGACCAGCTCAAGGCCGATGACACCACACGGGCGATCCCGGTGCACTTCATTTCCGCGACCGACGATGCCACACGCGGGCTTGAACGCGGTGCAGTCGGCTTCCTGACCAAGCCGGTCAGCCGCGCAGCCATTGATACCGCGTTCAAGCGCCTGCTGCATTTCGCCGAAGGACATCAGCGGCACCTTTTGATCGTCGACGACGAAGCCGATTCGCGCACCGCCGTGCGCAGCATGCTGAGCGCCGATGGCGTGCTGATCGATGAGGTCGCTACCGCCGAGGAGGCGCTCGAGAAAACCGCACACACCCGCTACGACTGCATCGTGCTCGACCTCGGCCTGCCCGGCATGTCCGGTTTGGAGCTGCTTGAAAAACTCTCGAAGGAGCCTGGCGGCGTGCCGCCGGTGGTGGTGTATTCCGGTCGCGACCTGAGTCGCGAGGAAAACCTGCTACTGCGCCATTACACCGACTCCATCGTGGTCAAGGGTGCTCGCTCGCCTGAACGCCTGCTCGACGAAGTCAGCCTGTTCCTGCACAGCATCCAGCATGCGACGCGACGCGCCGATGCCGGCAAGCTGTCATCCGCTTCCGAACTGGCTGGCCGCAAGGTGCTGCTGGTGGACGACGACATGCGCAACCTGTTTGCGCTGTCGAAAGTGCTGCGCGGCTGGGGCCTGGTGGTGAACCTGGCGCAGGACGGTCAGAAGGCGCTCAAGGCACTCGCGGATGACGACACGCCTGAAGTGATCCTGATGGACATCATGATGCCGATGATGGATGGCTACGAGACGATCCGTGCGATCCGCGCGCAGCCGCGTTTCGCGACGCTGCCGATCATCGCACTGACCGCCAAGGCGATGCGCGGCGACCGCGAGAAATGCCTGGAGATGGGCGCCAGCGATTACCTGTCCAAACCGATCGACATCGACAAGCTGGCGTCGATGATCCGCGTCTGGCTGCAACGCTGAGCACCATGCCCGCATCGCCACCAGACGTCGAGCTGGAACAGATCGAGCTGGACCTGTTCGTGCAGGCACTCAGGCGCCGCTACGGCTACGACTTCAGCCAGTACGCGCCAGCCTCGCTGACCCGGCGCGTGCGCCAGCTGGTGCATACGCATCACTGCGGCAGCATCAGCACACTCACTGCGCGCCTGCTGCATGAAGCGGATTTCGTGACCAAGGTGATCCAGGGACTATCGGTACCCGTGTCGGAAATGTTCCGGGACCCGCCGGTGTTTCGCGCCTTGCGCGAGCATGTATTGCCGGTGCTGGCCTCATATCCGCAGATCACCATCTGGCAGGCGGGCTGCGCGCATGGGCAGGAGGTCTACTCGCTGGCGATCCTGCTGCAGGAGGCCGGACTGTACGAGCGCAGCCATATCTTCGCGACCGACTTCAATTCCGACGCGTTGCTGCGGGCGCAGGAAGGCATCTATCCGGCCAGGGATGCGCAGTTGTGGTCACGCAATTATCTGGAAGCCGGTGGCGCCTACTCGCTGGCCAGCTACTACAGCGCACGCTACGACTTCATCAAGCTGGACCAGAAGCTGCGCCGCCACATTACGTTTGCCAACCACAACCTGGTGGCCGACAAGATGTTCTGCGAGGCGCACCTGGTGCTGTGCCGCAACGTGCTGATCTATTTTTCCAATCCCCTGCAGAACCGCACGCTGGAGCTTTTCCGCGACAGTCTGGTACGCGGCGGCCACCTCTGTCTGGGACTGCGTGAGTCGCTGGATTTCGCTCCGGTAGCCACCGATTTCACTGCCGTGGATGCGAGCCTGCGGCTGTACCGGCGAACCAGCCAGCCGGCCTCGCGAGAGCGTAATGAACAAGCCTGAAGCGATTGCCATCGGTTGTTCGAAGGGCGGCTTCAATGCGCTCAAGCTCCTGCTGGGTGCGCTCGATCCACGCCTGCAGCAAACCCTGCTGGTGTGCTGTCATACCGGCGGCGGTACCGATGTACTCGCCAGCCTGCTCGCCAGTCATTCAACACTGCCAGTCATCGAAGCGGGTGAGCGGCAACCGGCCCGTGCCGGTACCGTGCATGTGGCACCCGGTGGCTATCACCTGCTGCTGGAGCACGATCGACATTTTGCGTTGTCTGTAGACGAACAGGTGTGTTTTTCGCGGCCGTCCATCGATGTGCTGTTCGGTTCTGCCGCGGATGTCTATCACGCTGCATTGATCGGCGTAGTGTTAACTGGTGCCAATGGCGATGGCGCCGAAGGCTTGGCACAAATCCGCGCTCACGGCGGCATTGCCGTGGTGCAGACACCTGACAGCGCCGAAGCGGCTGCAATGCCGCAGGCCGCGCTGGATATCGCCGGCGCCGATTATTGCCTGCCACTGGAACAGATTGCCACGCTAATCAACCGTCTATGCCTGACATGAATGCCACGCTGCCGAAAATCCTGGTCGTCGACGATACGCACGCCAACCTGGTCGCGATGCGCCGCTTGCTCGCGCAAAGCGGCGCGCAGATCCTCGAGGCGCGCAGCGGCAACGAAGCGCTGGCGCTGTGCCTGGATCACCAGTTCGCGCTGATCCTGCTCGACGTCAACATGCCCGACATGGATGGCTTCGAGGTGGCGGCCCTCCTTGGCGAAGCCGAGCAGCTGCGCGAGACGCCGATCATCTTCGTTACTGCAGCCTATGCCGATGACCTGAACCGGCTCAAGGGTTACCACTCCGGCGCAGTCGACTATATCGCCAAGCCGATCAACGACGTGATCCTGCAGTCCAAGGTACGCATTTTCTTGGAGCTTTACGCGGCACGCGCCGAACTGCAGCAGACCATGGCCGAGCTGGCCCTACGCAACCAGCAGTTGACCCAGGAGATTGCCGAGCGCGAGCTGATCGAGGCGATGGTCCGCCACCAGGCCAGCCATGACATGCTGACCGGGCTGCCCAATCGGATGCTGTTCCAGGATCGCCTGCATGTCGCGATCCAGCGCACACAGCGCCATCACGGCCACTTCGCACTGGCCTGCATCGACATCGATGGCTTCAAGAACGTCAACGACACCCATGGCCATGCCGCTGGCGACGCCCTGCTGCAGGAGATCGCAGCACGTCTGTCGACGCACCTGCGCGGCAACGACACCGTGGCACGGCTTGGCGGCGACGAATTCGCCTTGATCCTGGAAGACCTCGAGGATCCGCAGCTGGCGCTGCAGCTATGCCAGAAGTTGTGCGCGGCACTGCGTGAGCCTTATACGCTGCGCGTCAATGGCTGCTCGATCGATGTGCGCATTGGCGCGAGCATCGGTATCGCGCCCTATCTGCCGAGTGATCGCCACGACGCCGACGAGCAACTGGTTCAGGCGGCCGACCGCGCGATGTACGAAGCCAAACGCGGCGGCAAGAATCGCTGCGTGCTGGCGAGCTGAGCGCTCGCGCCAGCATCAGACAGGGGCAAGCTCAAGCGTGTTTGCGCGGCGATACCCACATCATCACGCGTGCGCGAAAAACCGCCCCGCCGGCGGCATCGGTGACCTGCACACCAACCGGCCATTCATAGCCCTCATCTGACGCGGGGGCCGCAAGCTCAGGCGTTGCGACCCCATGCAAAGTCCCCACTGCCTTTTTCAGGTACTCGACGGTCATGCCCTTGGGAATCCAGCGCATATCCGCCGGGATGGTCGCGTCAGTCATAACCCCGGCGCTGAGTTCGGCCAGATTGCATAGCGCGATCGCATGCACGGTGCCGATGTGGTTATGCACGCGCCGCCGGTCGCGGATACGCACTTCGCAGCGCTCCGGCTCCAGCGCCACGAACCGCGGTGCGATCGTGGCGAAGTAAGGTGCCTTTAGACAGACCAGGCGCGAAAAGAGCCAGTGACCCGCCGGCCAGCGCGTGATGCGGCGGTACAGCGACAGCACGGACGCACTTATCGACCATTCTCCCAATAGAAAGTAATCAGCCCGCGTCGGATGTCGTGCGAAAGACATTCGGCGCGGGCTGGGCACATGGTCAGAACTACGCGGCGTTGGCCAGCTTCTTCTCGCCAGCACGCGTCTTGAACGCACGCAGCTCATCCGGCTCGAAATCGTCGACCGAGATGAACTCGAACACGCCCTCGCGCACGCGCTTGAGCAGCGCTGCTTCGCTGGCATTGATCACACCGGCCAGCTCGGCCTCAGCCAGCTGGCCGAGGTAATCGTGCGCCTTGAACTGGCCGGTTTTCAGCGCCTTGCCAAATTTACGATCGACCGGCTCGGCGGCGATCACGTCCGGCAGCAGCGCATTCATGCGGCCCACCGTGTTGTTCGCCGTCGGCGTCAGGTACACCCATTCCATCAGGCGATCGCGCGCCTCGCTGGGTGCGGTGATCAAGGCGGCGACGCGACGACCCAGACGATCGGACGGCGGCACTTCACGGCGACCGAACGGGAACACCAGCACGCGCAGCAGCCACGACACCGGGCGCACCGGGAAATTGCGGATCGCGCCATCCAGCGCCATCTGCATGTTCCACACGCACTGATGGAACGCCCATGCGAGCAACGGACGATCCGCTTCCGGCCGACCGGTGTCCTCGTAGCGCTTGAGCATGCTGCTGGCGATGTACAGATAGCTCAGCACATCGCCGAGGCGTGCCGACAGCTTTTCCTTGAACTTCAGCTTGCCGCCGAGCACGCCCATGAACACATCGGCGCACAGCGCCAGTGCCGCAGAGTAGCGATCGAGCTTGCGGTAGTAGCGACGCGTATACGCATCACCCGCCGTTTCGCCCAAACGCGAGCCGGTGAGGCCCATCGCGAAGCTGCGCACCGCGTTGGATATGCCAAAACCGATGTGGCCGAACAGCAGCCGGTCGAAGGTCTTCAGCTGCTCGCCGCGATCGGTGATCGACAGCGTCTGCATTTCCTTCAGCACATACGGATGGCAACGGATCGCGCCCTGACCGAAGATCATCAGGCTGCGCGTCATGATGTTGGCGCCTTCCACCGTGATCGCGATCGGCACGCCCTGCCACGCACGACCGGCATAGTTGTTCGGGCCGAGCTGTACGCCTTTGCCGCCCAGCACATCCATCGCGTCACCGGCGCACTGCCGACCCCATTCGGTGGCATGGTATTTCGCGATAGCCGACGGCACCGCCGGTTTCTCGCCACGATCGACTGCAGCAGCAGTGGCACGCGACAGAGCGGCGGTGGCGTAAGTCAGGCCACCGATGCGTGCCAAGGCCTCCTCGACACCTTCGAAGCGGGCGATGGCCAAGCCGAACTGCTTGCGCATGCGCGCATAGGCGCCGACCGATGCCACGGCACCGCGCAGCGCACCGGTGGCGTTGGACGGCAGCGAAATCGCGCGGCCGACCGACAGGCACTCGACCAGCATGCGCCAGCCGTGGCCGGCCATGTGCGGGCCACCGATCAGGGTGGACAGCGGCACGAACATGTCCTTGCCGTGGATCGGGCCGTTCTGGAACGGCACGTTCAACGGGAGGTGCCGGCGACCAATCTGCAGGCCCGGGGTGGCACGCGGCAGCAATGCCAGCGTGATGCCGAGATCTTCCTTCTCGCCGAGCAGGTGCTCGGGGTCATACATGCGGAACGCCAGACCCACCACGGTGGCGACCGGCGCCAGCGTGATATAGCGCTTGTCGAAGGTGAGCTTGATGCCGATCGTCTCGACGCCGTCGACGGTCTGCTTGCAGACGATGCCGAAGTCGGGAATCGAGGTGGCATCGGACCCGGCATACGGGCCGGTCAGCGCGAAGCACGGGATCTCGTCACCCACAGCCAGGCGCGGCAGGTAATGATTCTTCTGTTCGTCGCTGCCGTAATGCAGCAGCAGCTCGGCCGGCCCGAGCGAGTTCGGCACCGCGACGGTCGAGGCCACGGTGGCCGACATCGTCGCCAGCTTCTGCAACACCGCCGAGTGCGCCAACGCGGAGAACTGCAGCCCGCCGTACTGCTTCGGGATGATCATGCCGAAGAAGCGGTTCTTCTTGATGAACTCCCACACGTTCGGCGGCAGGTCGGCCAGCTCGTGGGTGATCTGCCAGTCGTCGATCATCCCGCACAGTTCTTCCACCGGGCCATCGAGGAAAGCCTGCTCCTCCACGCTCAGTTCGGGCTTGGGCTGCTTCAGCAGTTCGTGCCAGTCCGGCTTGCCGGAGAACAGCTCGCCTTCGAAACCGACCGTGCCCGCTTCCAGCGCTGTCTGCTCGGTCTCGGACAGTTTCGGCGTGACTTTCGCGAACAGCTTCAGCAGTGGCGCGCTGATCTGGCGACGACGGAAATCCACCAGCAGCAGCGGCACGGCGATCGCCGCCTCGATGATCAACAGGATCACCATCGTCCACGGCGCATGCACGATCAGGCCGACCACCAGCGTGGTGGCCAGCGTGGCGATCGCCCAGGTGCGCAGGCTGCTGCGGTGGTAGGCACAGGCGCCGGAGGCAATCAACGCCGCCAGCAGGGTCAGTATCACGGACATCTCAGCACCTCATCACGGTTGAACAGTGCCGGCGCGCCGCCGGTCAGCTGATGGATCAAGACTCTGCACGAAGCGCACCACTTCGCGCGTGAACGCATCGTTCGCGTCACCCGCCACCATATGCGTGGCATGCGACAGTTCCACATGCTGCGCATGCGGTACCAGTTGCAGGAATTCATCGACGGTGGTGCGCGACACCACATCGCTGCGTGCACCCGACAGTAGCAACACGGGTATATCGATCTTCGCCGCGGCAGCCTGCAGGCGGGGCTGGTAACGCTCGCTTTCCTGCACCAGGCTGCCGGCCAGCAAGGCCGGATCCCAGTGCCAGCGCAGCCGGCCGTCGGCGCCTTCGCGCAGCAGCGGGCGCAGTTGTTCCTCGCTCTTGCGCTCGCGTCGCTGCGGCAGATAGCCAGCGATCTGCTCGGATGCCTCGGCGTAATCGGCAAAGCCGTCCGGGTGTGCCTGCATGAAGGCGAGGATGCGCTCGACCCCGGCGGTTTCCCAGCGCGGCGTGATATCGACCAGCACCAGCGCGCGGAACGGCGACGGATGCATCTCACCGGCAATCACGATCCCGAGCAGACCACCCATCGAGGCACCTACCAGGATCGGCGGCTGCGGCTGGGCCGCAGCAAGCCGCAGCAGATCGTCGGCGAATTGATCCATGTGGTAACCACCACCAGAATCCGCACCACCGGCCACGCGATCACTCTCGCCGTGGCCGCGACTGTCAAACGTCACGCAACGACAACCCGCTTCGGCCAGCGCCGCCGCCGCACCGTTCCAGGCGCCGCGGGTCTGGCCAAAGCCGTGCGCGAACAACAGCGTCGGACTGCCGGCCGGATGACGCGTCTCCACCACCAGCGCCAGGTCGGCGACGGGGAATCGGCTGGGTCCAGCCTGAGTGTCAATCTCGGATACCATACGGATGAGTATGGATCGCCTCGGCAAGCGCCGTCAATACATGGCCGCCGTCATCACCGCGGCAGCGGCAGATAGCCAAGTATTTCAACGACCTTGCACCCCGCAGATTACAAAGCTGCGGGGTATCGCTACCATACGCACATGAATGTCAGTAGCAAGCCAGAACGCACCCGCCTGTCTGCCGAAGATTGGGAACTCGCCGCCCTGCACCTGATCGCCGAACAAGGCGTCGGCGCCCTGGCCGTGGAGGCCTTGGCACGCCAACTGGGCGTGACCAAGGGCAGTTTCTACTGGCATTTCCGTACCCGCGAAGCGTTGCTGAATGCCGCGCTGGAACGCTGGGAGCAATACGGCGAGCGCGAAGTACTCGGCCAGATCGAACAGATCGCCGATCCGCGCAAACGCCTGCCCGAATTGTTCCGCCGGGTCGCACACGAGCTGCAGCCGCACCGCGTCTACGCCGCACTGCTGAAGGCGCTGGATCATCCGCAGGTGGTGCCGGTGATGGCACGGGTATCGCAGCGACGGATGGAGTTCCTGACCACCGCCTACCGCGAGGCCGGCCTGCCGGCGCCGCAGGCGCTGAACCGCGCGCGGCTGACCTATGCCGCCTATGTCGGCTTCCTGCAACTGAACTTCACTCTGGGCTTGCCGCGAATCAATCATGAGGAATTCGACGCCTACGTCGAACACATGATCGCGACCCTGATTCCGGCCTGAGAACACCCGCCCGCTCGCCCGCTCGGCGCCATCTGGCGCCGTTTTTGCTGCATGTATCCTTGCAATACCAGTTGCTGCAAACTACCGTTCCAGTTCCATTTTTCCCCAAGACCTTAGAGAAGAGAGACACGATGGCGAGCAAGCTGGAAGCACTCGAGCAGTGGGTGAACGAGGTGGCCGCGCTGACGCGCCCGGCCAAGATCCATTGGTGCGATGGCTCCGAGGCCGAATACCAGTCGCTCGTGCGGCACATGCTGGCCGACGGCACCCTGATCGAACTCAACCAGCAGACCCACCCGGGCTGCTATTTGCACCGATCCCACCCCACCGATGTGGCACGCGTCGAGCACCTCACCCTGGTCTGCCATCCGCACGAGGAAGACGCCGGCCCGAACAACCACTGGATGGACCCGGCCGAGGCACACGCGAAGATCGATGCGCTGTTCGAAGGCAGCATGCAAGGCCGCACCATGTACGTGATCCCGTACTGCATGGGGCCGATCGACTCGCCGCTGGCCCGCTGCGGCGTGGAGATCACCGACAGTCCGTACGTGGTCGCCAACATGAAGATCATGACCCGCATGGGCACTGCGGCGCAGGTGCGCATCGAGCGCGAGGGACATTTCGTCAAGGGCCTGCATTGCACCGGCGAACTCGATCCGGAGCGCCGTTTCATCATGCATTTCCCGGCCGAGCTCTCGATCAAATCCTACGGCTCCGGTTACGGCGGCAACGCGCTGCTCGGCAAGAAGTGCCACGCGCTGCGCATCGCCAGCCAACAGGCCCGCAGCGAAGGCTGGCTGGCCGAACACATGCTGATCGTGGGCATCGAGAACCCGCAGGGCGAAACTCACTACGTCGCCGCTGCGTTCCCGTCGGCCTGCGGCAAGACCAACCTCGCGATGCTGATCCCGCCGGAAGGCTATCGCCAGGATGGCTGGAAGGTGTGGACGGTGGGCGACGACATCTGCTGGATGCGCCCGGGCGCGGATGGACGTCTGTATGCGATCAATCCAGAGGCGGGTTTCTTCGGCGTCGCACCCGGCACCAGCGATGCGACCAATCCCAACGCCCTCAAGAGCATCGCGCGCGACACCATCTTCACCAACGTCGCCGTTACCGCCGACAACCAGCCATGGTGGGACGGCTTGCCGGGCATACCGGTCACTGACTGGCAAGGACGCCCGTACGACCCCGCCAACGGGCCAGCTGCACACCCGAACTCACGCTTCACGGTAAGTGCCAGGCAATGCCCGACCTGGTCGGAACAGGCCGAGGCGCCGCAGGGCGTACCGATCAGCGCGATCGTGTTCGGCGGCCGTCGCCCGTCGCTGCTGCCCCTGGTGATGGAAGCACGCGACTGGAAGCATGGCGTGCTGATGGGTGCAGCGATGGGTTCTGAAACCACCGCTGCCGCCACTGGCGCGGTCGGCGTGCTACGCCGGGATTCGATGGCGATGAAGCCGTTCTGCGGCTATCACTCCGGCGACTACTTCGCGCACTGGCTGTCGTTCGACCAGCCCGGCGCGAAGCTGCCGAAAATCTTCCACGTCAACTGGTTCCGCAAGGGTGACGATGGCAAGTTCCTGTGGCCCGGCTTTGGCGACAACCTGCGCGTGCTGGAGTGGATGATCAACCGCGTCGAGGATCGCGTCGACGGTGTCGAAACCCCAATCGGCATCCTGCCGGGTGAGGGTGAGCTCAAGCTGGACGGACTCAAGCTCGACCGCGCCCAGCTCGATGAACTGCTCGATGTGGACAACGCCGGCTGGCAACGCGAACTCGCCGCCATTGGCGAGTACCTGCAGACCTTCGTACCACGTCTGCCGAAAACCCTGCACAACGAGCAACAGCGTGTGGCCAAGGCACTCGACGAAGCCATGGGCCAGCCGCATCGCGAAGCCGCTGCATCCTGATCGAAGTCATGCCCGGGCGGCGGCCGCCCGGGCATGACTCGACTTTGCAGCAGCAGCGGTACAAACCCTTTCGCGCGACGACGCATCCAAGCTGGCAAGATGATCGCCGCCTGCCCTGCCATTGGAAGTTCCATGTCGACTGCCCCCGCGGGAGCCAACGACACCGATGACGTGCGCGCCGCGGCTGCCGGCGACCGTCATGCGTTCCAGCGGCTGTACCAGCTACACGTAGGCCGCGTGCACGGTGCGGTCTACCGGCTCGCCGGTTACGACCACGCCCGCGCCGAGGATCTGACCCAGGACGCCTTCATCCGCGCCTGGCAGAAGCTGCCCGGGTTCCGGCATGAGAGCGCGTTTGGTACCTGGCTGTACCGCCTCGCCGTGAACGTGGCACTGATGGATATTCGCGCCCGCGGCGCCGACCCGGTCAGCATGCTGGACGACGACCATCTGCCGGACACCGGCGAAACGCCGTTCTGTGCCGCCGAACGCAAGGAGCTGGAGCACGCGATCAGCCGGTTGCCGCCACGCGCCCGTGCAGTGCTGGTCCTGCACGACATCGAAGGCTGGCGGCACGAGGAGATTGGCAACGAGCTGGGCATGGCAGTCGGCACGTCGAAAGCGCAACTGCATCGCGCGCGCGGTCTGCTGCGCAAGGTATTGGGAGAAAGATCATGAACGAATTCGAATGGCGTCGGCAAATGCGCGACCTGCGTCAGCCACGCACACCGCCACGTGATCTGTGGGCCTCGATCGACGCTGCGCTGGACGACGTCGAGCTCACTCGCGCGCCCACGGCCCAGGCAGCGCTCGCCCAACCGCCAGCGCACCGGCGACGCTGGCTGGTCGCCGCCGCCCTTGCCGCATCGGTGCTGCTGGCCTGTGGCATCGGCTGGAACCTGCAACATGCGCCGGCCACGACAACACTGGCCAGCACCGCAACGCCACCTTGGAAACCGGCCGACCCGCGTCTGGCCGGCGCCGCGATCGAACTGGATGCCGCACGCATGGAGTTGCAGATGGCGCTCCAGCAATCACCCGATTCGCCTGTACTGCAGCGCCTGCTCAATCGTACCGAACATCAGCAAACCCAATTGCACCAGCTGGCCGGCCAAGCCGGTTGAAAACCCAGGAATGATCATGAGAACCATCCGCTACGTTCCCCTGCTGCTCTGTCTGTGCGTTGGCCACGCCTTGGCCAGCACACCGATCCAGCTTAGCCATGACGCCACGCCAACGACCCATATCAGCATCAGCAACATTTCAGGCACGGTGACTGTGACCGCGTGGGATCGCAACGAGGTGCAGGTCAGCGGGCAGCTTGGCGAAGGCGCCAAGCCACTGGCCATCACCGGCAACAGCAGCGACCTGGTAATCAAGGTGGAGCCGCAAGGTGGCTCTGGCGGTTGGTTCAACTGGAACAGCGCCAACAGGATGTCGTCCACCACGCTGGAACTGCACGTGCCCAAGGCTGCCTCGCTAGACATCGGCGTGGTCAGCGCGCCGCTGGTGATCGACGGCATCGACGGCGGCAACATCGCGGTCAACACGGTCAGCGGCAGGGCCCGCATCAATGCGCGCACGCCGATGCTGAAAGTGGAAAGCGTAAGCGGTGGCATCGAGCTGGCCGGGCATGCCGAACAGGCCGACCTGCAAACCGTGAGTGGCGACATCCTTGCCCCCGCGCTCGGCAGCGACGTGAAGCTGCAGACCATCTCCGGCCGCATCCAGGCCGATGGCGGCCCATGGAAGAAGCTGACACTCAGCACGGTATCCGGCGACGTGCAGCTGGGCGGGGCGCTGGCTTCCGGCGGCAAGCTCGGCATCGACAGCATGAGCGGCAATGTACAACTGCAACTGCCCGCGAACACGTCCGGCACATTGCACGCCAGCAGCTTCAGCGGCGATCTGCGCAGCGATTTCGGCACGCCGCAAAAACCCGAACACGGCCCCGGCAGCAGCCTGGATGCCAAGCTCGGCGATGGCCAGGGCACGATCAACGTCGAAACCTTCAGTGGCGATCTGCGCGTCCGCAAGCAGAATTAGGCGCAGGTCTACGCCATTGCAAACAAAAACGCCGGCGCATGAGCGACGGCGTTTTCGCAATAGATAACGTACGACTCAGAGATCTTGGTGATACTGCACGTACGGCGTACGCGACTGATCCGGCTCCGGGCCTGCCGGCGTATTCGCAGGGGTACCGGAAGACCACAGGTTCTGTGCGCCGACACTCAGCGAGCCGCGCCACGGCAGGCGCCAGGTCACACCCAGGTCAATGCTGTTCCAGCGCCGATCCGGACTCATTCCACCCGGAATGCCCGCATCTGGCTCCATGCTGCGACCAATCAGGACGCCGCTCAACGAACCGTGATCGATGCCAAAGCTCAGTGCCTTCTGCTGCAATGTGTTGACCCCGAGCAGATTGCCCGGCAACAGGTAGATACGTCCTACGCTGGCACCCAGATCGATACCGCTCTGGCTACCCAGTGCAAGTCGGCCGCGCGCATTGAACTGCGCACTGCTGTCAAAACTGGACAGACCGTCGATGCCCGGAGCAGTGCCCGGCAGCACTCGTGGCAATAACGTGTTGCTGTTATCGGGCACGCTGTTGGCGCCGACGCTCAAACCGAGACTGTAGCGCCCGCTCGCGTAGGTAGCCCCCACTTCGCTGCCGATGACCCGCAACGGCTGGTTGACCCACGACTGCTGACTTACGTCTGCATGCGCCTGCAGGTTGGGCCCCATTCCATATTGCAGGCCAGTCGTCATCAGGTTGGTCGCATCAACCACATGTAGCGCCGGCAGTGCATTCTGGCGCAACGCATCAATGCCGTTGCTGCTATCCGCCTTGAGTGCCAGCAGACGACCATCGGTGCCGCGCCACAAGGGCACCATTACACCGGGCTGGACTTCCGTCATCTGGGCGGGCGGCTGCGCCAGCAAATGCTCGGCCTGGGTGCTATCGCCACTCACAGACTGCCCGGCCGCGGTGAGCGGCAGCAGGAAGACCAACAACAGGGCAGACAGGCGACGCATGGCTTGAGCAAAGCACTCGTAAGTATACGGAATACGCGGCAAAGCATATCTTGTTTTACATTTTACTAACACCCCTAAACCGGCCCCTGCGCACAAAAAACGGCGTAGCCTGTGCCATTCTTCGACTAGCTACGCCGTACGCAGGTTCCCGGCGCAGGAATGCTGGCGACAAGGCCAAGTTACACGATATAAAGGCGTTCGACGTAGATCCCACCGGATCGTCCCGGAACCGAACACATCTAATGAGTGCCACGCCCACGATCCGTTCATCCCGACCGCTCTCCGTGGCGCAGGATCTTGCGGCTTTGCACGAGGCAGTCGAACGCTTGTTCGAGGCAGCCGACGCTGCCAGCGTGATGGAAATCTGCGAGCTCATACTGGGCAATTTCGGCATCGATGGGCGGCTTCGCTGGCGCCGCATGGACGAGCAGCCGCATCAGCTGCCGACGGGTCAACTCGACTTGGCAGAGGACCCGCAGGGTTCGCGAATACTCACGCTCGAAGCGAGCGATCTGCCGTTACCCGAGGATGTGCGTGACTCACTGTCCTGGCTGGGGCGGCTGGCGGATACCCGGCTGCACCAGCTGGCCGAAACCAGTCGTCTGTATGAGGCCATTTCGCGCTTGGCGCTGGCCGAGCGGCTGCAGCGCGCACTCTACGCGATCGCCGAACAGGCCGGCGCCGGGCAGGAGATGCCCGAGATGATGCGCTCGCTGCACTCCATCGTCAGCAGCCTGATGTACGCGGAAAATTTCTACATCGTGCTGTATGACGTCGCCAGCGATACCGTCCGTTTTCCTTATTACGTCGACATTGCCGACACCGACCCGCCCCCGCCCGATCAGGACCTGCCACTGCATGACATGCTGCACAGCCTGACCTGGAACCTGCTGCAGGAAGGGCGCCCGTTGATGGGTTCGGTCGATGAGCTGAGGCAACAGCTGGGCGACCGCTTTGTCGTGGTCGGCCCAAGTTGCGAACACTTGCTGGGCGTCCCGTTGCTGCGCGGCGGTCATGTGGTGGGCGGCATCGTGATGCAGAGCTATCGCGCCGACACCCATTATTCGCAAAATGATCTGGAGCTGCTGAGCTATGTGGCCCAGCATGTGCAGACGGCGCTGGAACGGCGCGAAGCGCATATCGAGCTGGGCCGCCGGGTGACCGATCGCACCGCCGCGTTGCGCGAGGCCAACCGTGTGCTGCGCCAGCAGGTGCTGCAACGTCAGCGCGGCGAACGCCTGCAGGCTGCACTGTTCCGCATCGCCGAACTGGCCAACACTTCGGAGAGCCTGGAAAAATTCTACGCGGCCATGCACCAGGTGATCAGCGGCCTGCTGTATGCGCGCAACTTCTACATCGCACTGATCGATGAGGAGAACGGGCACCTGACCTTTCCCTACTCGGTAGACGAGGTCGACAATGTGCGGCCACCGCGCGCGCATGGTCGCGGCGTCACCGAATATGTGCTGCGCCATGCCAAGCCACTGCTGGCCGACATGCGGGAAATCGAACGCCTCGTTTCGATTGGCGAAATCAGCCACTTCGGTTCGCGCTCGATATGCTGGCTCGGCGTTCCACTGGTATGGGGCGGCAAGGCGATGGGCGTGCTTGCACTGCAAAGCTACTCGTCCGAACACACTTACAACGAACGCGACCAGGAGTTGCTGACCTTCGTCAGCTACCACATTGCGAACGCGCTGCAACGCAAGCAGGCGGCGGCATCGCTGAAGCAGGCCTATGCCGGGCTGGAACGCCGCGTCACCGAGCGTACCCGCGCACTGGCGCTGGCCAACCGCGACCTGCGCGAACAGATTGCCGAGCGCGAACGGGTCGAGCGCCGCCTCAAATACGAAACGCTGCACGATTCACTGACCGGGCTGCCCAACCGTACCTTGCTGTTGCAGCGGCTGGAACAATCGATGCAGCGCTGCGCCGCAAATCCGAACGAGCAGTTCGCCGTACTCTTCATCGACTTGGATCGCTTCAAGGTGATCAACGATTCGGTCGGCCACCTGGTCGGTGACGACCTGCTGTTCCAGGTCGGCGGCCGTATCCGCGCCTGCCTGAAAACCCGCGACGTCGTCGCGCGCCTGGGTGGCGACGAGTTTGCGGTACTGTTGGAGGGCATCAGCGACACCGGCAAGGCTTCGCTGATTGCCGAACGCATCATCAGCGAGCTGCATACGCCCTTCCGACTCGGCACCAAGGAGATCTTCACTTCCGCCTCGATCGGCATTGCGCTGTCCAGCCCGCACTACCGGCAGCCGGAGGAACTGTTACGCGACGCCGACGCGGCGATGTACAACGCGAAGGATGGCGGGCGCCATCGCGCCGCGCTGTTCGACGACCGCCTGCGCCGCGAAGCACTGTCACTGCTGGACATGGAGAGCGACCTGCGCCATGCGCTCAGCCGCAACGAATTCGAGCCGTTCTACCAGCCGATCGTAGAGCTCGCCGATGGTCGCGTTATCGGTTACGAGGCACTGCTGCGCTGGCATCATCCCGAGCGTGGCCTGCTGGCACCGCATGATTTTCTGTTGATCGCCGAGGAGTGCGGCTGTGCGGAGGCGATCGACTGGCAGATCTTCGAACAGGTCTGCACCCAGGCCGTACGCCTGATCGGCACCGAAGGCTTCATCAGCATCAACGTTTCCGGTCGGCATTTCCGCTCCGCCGACCTCGACCAGCGGCTGCTTGCGCTGTTCGAGCAGTATGCCGTGCCGACCCGCTGCATCCGGATCGAGGTCACCGAGCACGCGCTGCTGGAGAATCCGACCCAGGTCAAGCAGATGCTGAAGAACCTGCGCAGCCGTGGCGTCGGCATCGCGCTTGACGATTTCGGCACCGGCTACTCCTCGCTCAGCTACCTGCACCAATATCCGTTCGAGACGTTGAAGATTGATCGCTCCTTCATCACCGAGCTGCCGCGCGGCGACGAAGAGAGCCAGGGTCTGGCCCTGGTACGCGCTATCCAGGTGCTGGCCGATTCGCTGCAGATGAAAGTGATTGCCGAAGGCATCGAGGAAGAATCGCAGCGGCAGGCCCTGATCAGGGTCGGCTGCCGCTATGGCCAGGGCTTCCTGTTCGCCATGCCACAGCCGGCCAAAACCTGGCTGAGTGCGAACAAACCGTCAATAACGGCCTGAGGGCGGCGAATCCCGTCACCCGGAGCCGCCCGGATTCATTGCGGGGTATCCGGCGCAGCAGGCGCCACGCTGCTGTTGAGCAGAACTTCCGCGTCGATGCGATCGAAGTGATAACGCTGCGCGCAGAATTCGCAGATCACCTCGATCTCGTCACCCCGTGCGGTGAGTGCCGCCTCGACTTCATCGCGCCCGAGCGAGCGCAGCATCCCGGTCACCCGTTCACGGCTGCAGCTGCAGCCGAAAGCCAGCGAGCGCGGCTCGAACAGACGCACCGACTCCTCGTGGTAAAGCCGGTACAGCAGTTGCTCCGGTGCGGTATCCAGCAACTCTGCCGCTCCCAGGGTGGCTGTAATGTGCACGATGCGGCTCCACGCATCATCATCCTGCGCGGCATGGTGACCGCCCTCGTCCGGCATCTTCTGCAACATCAGCCCGACCGCGTGCTGGTCGTTGGCCGCCAGCAGGATGCGCGCCGGCAGCTGTTCGGACTGGATGAAGTAGTTCTCCAGCGACTCGGCCACACTCGCATGCTGCAGTTCGACCAGCCCCTGGTAACGCTGGCCGCGTTCCACGTTGCCGATGGTGATTGCCATGCTCGCGTCGGGCAACGCATTCAGCGCCAGCGGCTCGGGCAACGGCTCATTCCAGCGCGCCAGACCACGCAAGCGGCCATGGTCAGTGCATTCGGCAAACAGCATGCGTAGCGCACCGCTGCTCTTCAGCTCGACCGACAGCGCTCCATCCAGCTTGATGTTGCCGGTCAGCAGCGCACTGGCTGCCAGTGCCTCGCCCAGCATCGCATGCAGCGCCGGCGGATAGTCAGCACGACCGGCAACCTCACGCCAGGCCGGCCCCAGCCGCACCAGCACCCCGCGCACACCAGCATGTTCCAGCAGAAATCGATGCAGCACATCGTCGACAGGCAGGTTTTCCACAACTCGTGCTCTCTTCGTAGATCAAGCGCCACAGATGGGGGCGCGGCAGCGTCGGGACAACGCCCCTTATACTGCCCCATCTTCCTGCTCGCGCCGCCATGCCTCCTGTGTTCCGCCGCCCCCTGCTGATCCGCCTGCTGCGCTCACTGGCGTTGCTCGTGCTGGCATGGCTGGCGCTGAGCTGGTTGCTGGTGCTGGTGCTGCGCTTCGTACCACCATGGACTTCGGCAGTGATGCTGGAACGTCAGCTTGGTGCGTGGGTACATGGCGAACAGGATTTCCAGCTGCGCCGGCACTGGGTACCGTGGAATCAGGTCTCGCCCTGGGTGCCACTGGCGATGGTGGCCGGCGAGGATCAGAAATTTCCGTACCATCACGGCTTCGACCTCGATTCCATCCACAACGCGATCGACGCGGCCGACGATGGCAGGCGCCTGCGCGGTGCCAGCACCATCAGCCAGCAGACAGCCAAGAATCTGTTCCTGTGGAACGGGCGCAGCTTCGTGCGCAAGGGACTGGAGGCGTATTTCACCGTACTGATCGAGCTCACTTGGCCGAAACAGCGCATCCTCGAGGTGTACATGAACATCGCCGAGCTGGGCAATGGCATCTATGGCGTGGGGGCCGCCAGCGACACGTACTTCCACATGGCGCCGGCACGACTCAGCGCAGCGCAAGCCGCACAACTCGCCGCGGTACTGCCCAGCCCGCGCCGCCTGCATGTGGATCGACCGAGTGCTTATGTGCTGCGTCGCGCCGGCTGGATCCGGCAGCAGATGGATCAACTCGGCGGCCCAGCCTATATCGAAGGCCACGCGCCAGCACACCCCGCACATTGAGCGAAACTCGCTCGCCCGAGCGCCACCAGTTGGTTAGCATGAACCTCTCTTCCGCTGGCCCCGCCCATGCCGCAACTCACCATCGTCGTTCCTGCTTACAACGAATCAGCCGTGCTGGTCCTGTTCCATCAGCGACTGAGCAAAATGCTGGACGGTTTGCCGCTGGAATCCAGTGTGCTCTACGTCGACGACGGTAGCCGCGATGACACCTGGTCGATCATCGAATCGCTGATCGCCAGCGACTCACGCACCGGAGCACTCAAACTCTCGCGCAACTTTGGCAAGGAAGCGGCGCTGACAGCCGGCCTGGATGCCGTCATTACCGGTGCGGCCGTGGTAATCGATGCCGACCTGCAGGATCCGCCCGAACTGATTCCCGCCCTGGTCGAGCAATGGCAGGCTGGCTACGACGTGGTGTACGCCACGCGCAGCGCACGCGATGGCGAAAGCAGCTTCAAGCGATTCACCGCAGCGGCGTTCTACCGCAGCATGGAGCGACTGTCCGATACGGCGATCCCACGCGACACCGGCGATTTCCGATTGCTCTCGCGACGCGCACTGGATGCACTGGGGCAGCTGCGTGAACGCCAGCGCTTCATGAAAGGCCTGTTCAGCTGGATCGGCTACCGGCAGACTTCCGTGCACTACCTGCGCGAGCCACGCCAAGCCGGCACCACCAAGTGGAACTACTGGCGTCTAGCGCAACTGGCGATCGAAGGCATCACTTCATTCTCCACCGCACCACTGCGGCTGGCCACCTGGGTGGGACTGGCCTCGGCCGGACTGGCCTTCGTTTACGGGATGCTGGTACTGGTCAAATCGCTGTTCTATGGCGACCCAGTGCGCGGTTATCCAACGCTGATGCTGGTGATCCTGTTTCTCGGCGGCGTGCAGCTGCTGGCGCTTGGCGTAATCGGCGAATACCTCGGCCGCAACTATGCCGAGAGCAAACAGCGGCCACTGTATTTCATCGACGAACTACGGTTGCCGCACGACCTGCGTTGATCAACCGGCCCGCTGTGCAGGCTTCACGACTCCACTACACGTCTGGCCGGTGCCGGCGTTAAACTCGCCGCATACGGCCCGTCCGTGGCCCGTGGGAGACCCAAGCATGAGCCAGGTCAAGCATCTGCTGGAAAGCAAGGGCAGCAAGATCTTCAGCATCACGCCGGATGCCCCGGTACTCGAAGCGATCAAGCATATGGCTGAGCACCGCGTCGGCGCGTTGCTGGTGATGCGTGGCGAGAAGCTGGTGGGGGTGTTATCGGAGCGCGATTACGCGCGCAAGGTGATCCTGCAAGGCCGATCTTCGGCACAGACCGCAGTGTCCGACATCATGAGCAGTGAACCGCTCACCGTCGGCCCGGATACCGATGTATTCGACTGCATGCGCCTGTGTACCGACAGCCGCATACGTCACCTTCCGGTGGTGCAAGGTGACAAAGTCATCGGGGTCATTTCGATCGGCGATCTGGTCAAGGCGGTGATCGATGCACAGGCTGAACAGATCGAACATCTGCAGCGTTACATCACGAGCTGAGCTGGGGCCTCGCAAGCAGCCTTCCTTAGGCCGTCGGAAAGTGGTGTCGAGCGGTTCAGGCTGACGATGCGCCATCTTCACCGACCCGTGTATGTTCGTCCGGCGCCAGGTCGGGCGACCATCCGGCACGGCGGGCCACCACGGTGGCCAACGCTGCCACGCCAGCCCCCAGCAAGGCCAGTCCGCCAATGCCCCAACCCAGCATACGCAGGCCGCTGACCGCGCTGGTCACCACCACATCGCCGAAGCGCCACACCGCGGTCTCAACGAAATTCTTGCCCTTGTAACGCGTCTCGCGCGGCACCCGCGTATACAGCGCATCCACCGCAGGTTTGGTCATGCCATAGGCGAAGCCGCGTGTAATCACCAGCATCACCGCCAGCAGCAGCGGCACGCTGTAGCCGAAAAACAGGACGTTGCCACCGCCGATCAATGCCACCATGGCCAGCAAGGCCAGATTCACCAGCGATGGCACGACCAGCCCCCAGCCGGCGCCGCGACGCACCAGCAACCACGGCGTCACGCTCAGCTGCAGCGCTGCGCCGAGCAGGTTGGTAGCGAGATCCAGGTCGTTGTAGAACGAAGTGCGCGCGACCGTGCTGGCGAAATGCGCCTTGGCGTAATCGGCCACCAAGGCATACGCCAGCGTGCCGATGCCATCGCCGAACAACATCAACAGTGCCATGTAGCGCAGGAACGGGCGCGACCACAACTCCTTGACGCCCGCCCACAGCGAACCACCAATCGCTTCGTCGCCACGGCTGTCCGGTCGCCGGTCATGCTGCGCGGAAAGCCGCAGGAGCAGGACCAGCGACAGCGACAGCGACGACGCCGAAACCAGCAACAGCGGTGCCACGCCGATCAGCTGCACCAGCAACTTGGTCACCAGCGGACCGAAGATCGCCCCGGCCATGCCGCCCAGTGCGATCAACGAAAATACCCGCCGGGCCTCGCTGCTCGAGAAGATGTCCGCCATGAAACTCCAGAACAGCGACACCACGAACAGATTGAACACGCTGACCCAGACAAAAAACACCACACCGAGCGAGCGAGCGCCGATGCGATCCTGCTCCACAAACGCCGGCACGAACGCGAGCAGGCACAGGATGAAGAAGCTGTAGCTCCAGCCGAGCAGCCGCTTGCGTGGGAAACGCGCCACAAGCAGGCCGAATACCGGCGTCAGCAGCAGCATCACTGCGAAGACCGCACCGTAGAACAACGGCAAATACTCCGAGCCGACCGCACCGCTCAGTTGATCCCTGACTGGCCGCACGATGTAGTACGAGGCCATCACGAAAAAGAACGCCAACGCGGACAGCATCGGCGCGGCGGCTTGTTCCACAACAGTCTGGCGGGGCAAACTCACGGGCACATCCGGCGTGGGGCGCGGCAAGACTAGCATGCGTACGCGATGCATCCCCCCCAAGTCGGGAACTCCCCGAACAGCTATGACTCCCACGCGCTGGCCATCATGCCGCCGAACGATCCGGCGCACTGATCCTTGGCCACGCTTTAGTTCTAGTTATCCTGAATGCCGAACTGCGGCGGCAGCGGGCAGTGCAGGCTGGCGCAGATCACCCGCAGCAACTCGATTTCTGCGGCGTTGATCACGCCATCGGCCCGGATCGCACTGAGCAGGCTAAGTATCACGATCTCTTTTGCGGCAGGCATCAAGCCATCGAGATCATCCAGCGCTCGCTCAAATGGCTGCTGCCAATCCAGCGATGGCGTTTGCCAGGTGGGCGCCACGCCTGGAAAAGCCTGATCCATCGCCAGCAGCCATGCGCGCCTTGCGGCGGCATCATCAGCGCTGCCGTACGCGGCAACCACGGCGCAGACCAACATGACGCTGTCACGGCAGGCAGGCAACTTCTTCTGGCCGTCCACCGGCGCCCGACGTGGCCGCATCGCCTCCAGCAACTGCACGCGCAGCAAGCGGGCAAGACAGTACTCGTCCAGGTCGACCTTGCTGTCCAAGCCGACCAGCTGTTCGAGTGTGCCCAACAGGGTCTGTTGACGCCCTTCCGACAGCTGCTTGAGTGCTGGAAAGGAAAGTGCGACCAGCGGCATACGCACGACGGGCGACAGCGCCTCCACTTGGCCGGCAAGGGCCGTCACGGCGTATTGCACATCGTCGCCGAACGCATTGGCAATGATTCGCCGTTGTGGTGCCTGCAGATCATCATGTGCCGACATGGCCAGCGCGAGCACCAGCGGCAAGGCGGACTCCGGCTGCTGCGCCGCGCTCGTCAGCGTGGCCGGGATGCTCTGCTGCAAGGCAGCCGCATGCTCGAAACTCCCCGCAGCGGCCTGACTCGGCTGCACTGATGCGGCCGGTGTGCCGATCGCGCTGGCTGGCTGAAGCAGAGCTGCTCCGGACGTGGCCGGCATCGGCGCCACGCGGGTGTCGGTACTCACGGCCTCGCGAGCTGCTGGCACGTTTCTCAGGGACTCCGCCAACTGCACCAGTTCCTCATTCTGGAAACCGGGCTCCAATATCAGGATGCGCTCACGCACCGGCGGATGGGTGGCATACCACGGGTCGTACAGGTCATCGGCCTCGCCGAACAGCATGTGCGCCACTTCGTGCCGGTTGCCCACCTGCAGTGCGGAGCCATCGTCGAGAACCGCGATTTTTTTCAGCGCACCAGCAATGCCTGCGGTCTGGCGGGTGAACTGTACTGCCGAAGCATCGGCCAGCGATTCGCGTGAACGCGCCACGCCCGCCTGGATCAGCCGCCCGAAGAAGAAGCCGGTGTAACCGATCCCGAGCAGCGCCAGTGCGATCAGCCCCTGCCTGCCGTCACCGCCGCTCAGGCGGCCACTGCGACCACCACCGACCCACATCATCTGGCGGCCGATGATCGCCAGCACCATGATGCCGAACAGCAAGCCCATCAGACGGATATTGAGCCGCATGTCGCCATTCAGCACGTGGCTGAATTCGTGCGCGATCACCCCCTGCAGCTCGTCACGATTCAGCTGGTCGATGCAGCCCTGGGTCACGCATATCGCTGCGTCGGACGGTGAATACCCCGCAGCGAATGCATTGATGCCACGCTCGTCTTGCATCAGGTAGATATCCGGCACCGGCAGGCCGGAGGCAATCGCCACTTCCTCGATCACGTTGCGCAACTGGCGCAGCTGCGGATCGCTGGTATCCGGGGATACCGGCACGGCACCGACGCTTTCGGCCACCGACCTGCCTCCATCTGACAGGCTCTGGATGCGGTACATCGAGCACAGCGCGATGAAGCCCACGACCACGATGCTGCTGATGACCCAGACCGACGGACCCAAATGATGTTGATGCCCCCAGATGAACCATGTCATCACCACGAGCACATCAGTCGCTGCGACGATAAAGAGCACCGCCAGCACGAACAACAGCACCAGAAACCGGGTACTGCGGCGCACGTGCGCCTGTTGGGCAAAAAAATCCATCGAATCTCCCCCTGGAGACCGCACAACCTACATCGTGATGATGCGGGTGATCAGCTGAAGGAAACCTTCGGCACGTCGCGTACGGCCGGATCCTCGACCTTCAACGGCTCCGCGGCGGCGAAGCCATAGCTGTTCGCCACGAACGACGCCGGAAACACTTCGCGACTGTTGTTGTAGGTCAGCACGGAGTCGTTATAGGCCTGTCGTGCGAACGCGACCCGGTTCTCGGTCGAGGTCAGTTCCTCGGAGAGCTGCATCATGGTCTGGTTGGCCTTCAGATCCGGATAGGCCTCGCTGAGCGCGAACAAACGCCCCAGACTCTGGGTCAAAGCATTTTCGCTGCCGGCAAGCTGCTGCATGGCGCCCGGATCGCCGGGGTTGGCCTTGGCACCTGCCAGGCCGCTGACTGCCGCGTTGCGGGCCTGTATGACTTCCTCGAGGGTGCCGCGTTCATGCGCGAGGTAACCCTTGGCGGTTTCCACCAGGTTGGGAATCAGGTCATGCCGGCGGGTCAGCTGCACATCGATCTGTGCGAAAGCGTTCTTGTAACCATTCCGCGAAGTGACCAGTCCGTTGTAGATCGACACGAAGTACAAGACAATCAAAATGACAACAATCAGAACAATGATCAGCCCCATCGGTACATTCTCCACCCTGCGGCGCATCCCCACGCCGGAATCACGCCAGATTACCATGCAGTGTCACAAGTTTTTCCTTCTGATCGCGGGTGCGCTGGGGCTGACTTGCACGCCGGTCTGGGCGAGCGTCGTCGACGCAACGCCCCAGGCAGCAGTCAACGTTCACGATGCGACGCAGCTACTGCCACCGGCGCGCGTCCAGAGCACCCTAGCCGACTATCAGCACTGGCTGGACCGGTTGGCCGAGCGCAATGCCGTTGCCGGCCTGGCGACGGCCGTGGTGATCGACAACAAGGTGGTCTTCGAACGCACCGTCGGTTACGCCGATGCAGCGTCCGGAGAAGCTGTCACCCCGGACACCGTGTTCCGACTCGCCTCGCTGTCCAAGGCCTTTGCCACTGCGATCACCGGCCTGCTGGTGGATGATGGAAAACTCAGCTGGGACACCAAGCTGGTCGATGTGCTGCCGTACTTCAAGCTCAAGGACATGCAGTCCGCTTCGGAAGCCACGGTGAGCGACATCCTGGGGCAACGCCTGGGCCTGCCGCCCAACACCTACGACAACATGCTCGAAGGCGACATTCCCTACGAGGAACTGGTGCGCAAGCTGGACGAGGTCGACCTGGTCTGTGGCGTCGGCCAGTGTTATGGCTACCAGAATGTCGCATTCGGCATGATCGGCGACGTGGTTCTCGCCCGTACCGGCGACTTCTTCTACCGCCTGGTCGACAAGCGGATTTTCTATCCGCTGGGCATGACCACCGCGAGCTACGGCCGCGCAGCACTCGAGTCGAGCCAAAGCTGGGCACGTCCGCATTCGGCGTCCAGTCATGGCTGGGTGCCATTCGAGCCGAGCGAGACCTATTACCGGGTGGCCCCGGCAGCCGGCGTCAACGCCAGCCTGCACGACATGGAAAAATGGCTGATCGCGCAGATGGGCGGACGCCCGGACGTGCTGCCAACTTCACTGCTGGATGTGCTGCATGCACCGGGCATCACCACGCCCAGCGAACTGCACGCCACACCATGGCGCCGGGCAAGGCTGACCGACGCGCACTATGCGCTGGGCTGGCGGGTGTATGAATACGGCGGCGAAACCCTGATCTTTCACGCGGGCGCCGTGGCCGGCTACCGCACCATGATCGGCTTCTTCCCGAAGTACCACGTCGGCGTGGTCACCTTGTGGAACTCGACGGGCCCGACCCCGAGTGGACTGATGCCGATGGTGTTCGACGGCATGCTTGGCCTGCCCCATGTGGACTGGGCCGGCATCGAAAGCGATGCCCCGCCTCGCACGGTTGCCCCGAAGAAGAAGCGCAAGGGCAAAACACGCCGTCAGACAGATAACCAGAACTGAAGCGCTTTAATCGGGCGCGACATCATCAGCGATCCCGTGAAAAGAAACGGCGCATAAATGCGCCGTTTCTTTTTAGCCATTGTTATTTGGCTCTCGGATCAGAGATTGAACTCGACCTTCAGCTGCCGCGTGGTGGACACTGCAACGCCATCCTTCATCGCCGGTTTGTAAAGGTAACGGTTTACAGCTTCTATAGCTGCACGATCAAACACGTGCTTGGGCTGTGCATCGACCACATGCACGTCGGCGGTTCGGCCGTCCGTCCCGACCGAGTACGCCACCACCACCCAGCCACTCTGCTGCGAGCGCAGCGCTGTCGATGGGTAAGTCGGGGCAGCGCTCTTCAGGAGTACCGCATCGCTGGTCTCGCCACCGGTGGCAGCACCTGCATTGGCTGTCGCTTCAGTCGCTGCGGGCTGGGCCACAGGCTTCGGCTGCTCGGCGGTGTGCGACTGTTTCACCTTTTGCTGTTCGGTCAGCTGGGCCTTCTGCTGCTCGGCCAGTTGATCCGCCGCCTGCTTCTCCGTCGCCACCTTCTGCGCTGCCAGCTGCTGCGCCTTCTGCTGATCAAGCGCATCCTGCTGCTGCTTGTCCAGCGTCTTGCGCTGGGCATCCAGCTTGGAGCGCAGGATGGTCAAGGTGAAATTGGTCGGGTCAGCCTTGGCCAGAAGATCGATCTGGCGCTGCGCTTCGTTGAAGTCACGCGAGTTGATCGCTTGCTCGGCCGAGGGCGCTGCGAACGGGAACGTCTCGCGCAACGCGTCGGAGGCCACCTTGTTGCCGGGATCCTTCTCCAGCACCCGCAGATAGAACTCGAAGGCATTGTTGCCGGCCGGTGCCAGGTAGCGCTGCTCGTTCATCGCTGTGCGCGCTTCGGCCAGCAGCTGGTTAACGTCCATCGCTGCGACGTTCGCCGGTGGCGGCGGCGCCGCTCGCGTTGAAGCAGACACCGGTGTGGACGGATGACCACCCGCGTCCGCCATGACCAGATCCTGATGCGGCTTGATGATCAGGAACCAGGCACCCACGGCAAGCAGCGCGATGACGGCAATGATGGCAATGACCAAGGGCCTGATGGCCCCGCGCGCATGCCGGCGCGTATCAAGTATGTATCGGGTATCCATGGTCTCTCACTGAGTGTCGATAGATACCCGCGCTTTTTCCCCCTGTAGGAGCGATGAGTCCCCCGGACTCACCGCGGCGCGGATGTGCAAAAGGTAACCCCAATGACGCAGCACGGCAAATCGTGCGTCATTTCACGGCAAAGCGCTGGAAATTGCCACAGGCCTCGACAGGGCACGCCGGACTGAAACCGGCGCGGACGATCAACAAAGCCGGCCCTGGAGTGGCACGCCATGGTGGCGACAGGATTTTGTGACCCCGGAAACGAAGCGTCCCGGCCAGGCCGGGACGAAGGCTTCTCGAAGGACTCTCCCCGCGCTGGGCACCGCGGGGAGAGAAGTCGATTACTTTTCTTGTTGGGTATTGCGTCTTGCTTGTTGCTTACTTCTTCGCTTTGGAGGTCTTGGTGGCTTTCACCACCTTGGCGGCCGCCGGCTTCTTGGCAGCAGCTTTCTTGGCTGCCGGCTTCTTGGCAACCTTCTTCACAGCAGCTTTCTTGGCAGCCGCCGGCTTCTTGGCAGCTTTCTTGGCTGCCGGCTTCTTGGCAACCTTCTTCACGGCAGCTTTCTTGGCGGCCGGCTTCTTGGCGGCAACCTTCTTCACGGTGGATTTCTTGGCGGCCTTCTTGGCGGCCGGTTTCTTTGCAGCGGATTTCTTGGCAGTGGCCATAGTTCGTCTCAGCTCCTCATCAGTTGGCAGTGGTTGCCCAGTAAAAGCGTGCAGGAACGCCTCAACCAACAAATCGCTGTTGGTGGCGTGCCGAAGATTGTTCACTTGACGGTGGGTGCGCAAATCGGAAAGCCGCCGCAAAACATGCAGCGGAATCGAGACGGTGATCTTGCGAACTGCATTGGCCTTTTCACCGTGCTCGACGTAAGGCTTGATGAATTTTGCTGTTGCCATAACGCGCGTTCCAAGTGATCTGCTGCGAAAGCTATCCCTGAAGATTTCAACTGTCAATTGATTTCAATCATGGAATCGACCAGACCCATCCACCCCCGGACCATCCCGAACCCCGTCACAGCAACGCTTTCGGGCGGTTGATGCATATTTTATATAGATGTCTATACGTCTAAATGTAAATCTGTATAAAAACCATCAATGCTCGCAAACCCTTGTGTACCAACGATTTCGATAGATTCGATATATATCCACACGAAAATATTCTCGCGATGCATGCTGTTCGATCGAGACAATTAACACACCTTAAAAACCGCATTCGCCAGATGAACGGCAGGCGACTGGGACCGATTTATTTGCATGTCCGGGGACCGGCGAAAACTGCCGTTCGCCGGAGAGGAAGGCTGCATATCGGTACGCCGGCGAAGAAGACTTCCAGGATCAGGGCATCTCGTTCGAAGGAAAAATGACGCGAATATTTTCTTCGCGGATGCCTCAATGACGACGCGAGTGCTGCGTGAAAACATCAGTGCTGTCACGTGTGACGACTGTCATCACACGCAAAATCGATCGACCCTGATCGCGACGCAGGCGACTTCGGAATACGCATCGAATCAAAGCGACTGCCAGCTGCATGTATGACGATGCGCACCCCAAAAACGACACCGGCCGCAGTGAGCGGCCGGTGATGTTGCTGGGCAGTAGCTGAAGGCTTAGTGGTCGTCGCTCTCGACCAGCTCTTCGTATTCGTTTGCGTCGAGCAACTCGTCGAGCTCCGCGCGATCACTCGGACGCACCAGGAATATCCAGCCGGCGCCGTAGGCATCTTCGTTGATGGTTTCCGGCTTGTCGTTGAGCAGCTCGTTAACCTCGACCACTTCGCCGGAAATCGGCGCGTAGATGTCCGAGGCGGCCTTCACCGACTCCACCACGGCGGCGCCGGTGCCCGCTTTCACGGCGGAGCCGATTTCCGGCAGCTCGACATAGACCAGGTCTCCGAGCTGGCCTTGTGCATGGTCGGAAATACCCACGCGAACCAGGCCGTCGTCTTCGGCACGGGCCCACTCGTGGGACTTCAGGAATTTCAGATCGCCAGGAATCTCGCTCATGATCGGGTCCAGTCGTTGTGTTCAGGTAAGGGTGCAAGCGGCGATTCTAGCCACATTCACCGTGTAGAAAACGTGCCACTGCCGGTCGGGGCGTTCAGATCCCTTCGCAGGGCTTGCCGTCGCGCACGAACGGGTACTTGACCAGCCGCACCGGCACTTCGCGGCCACGGATGTCGACCCGCATGTCACCAGTCGTGCCCGCCGGAATGCGTGCGAACGCCACCGCCTTGTCGAGGGTTGGTGCAAAGCTGCCGGAGAGGATCTCGCCATCGCCGTTCGCGGTGAGCACCTTCTGGCCATGCCGCAGCACGCCCTTGTCGTCCAGCACCAGCCCAACCATCACGCGTGGCACCCCGGCAGCCTTCTGCTGTTCCAGTGCGGCACGGCCGATGAACGCACGGCCTTCGTCCAGCGCGATGGTCCAGCCCAGGTTCGCCTCCCAGGGAGAAACGGTCTCGTCCATATCCTGGCCGTACAGATTCATGCCCGCCTCCAGCCGCAACGTGTCGCGCGCGCCGAGGCCAGCCGGCGCGACGCCGGCGGCAGCCAGTGCTTCCCACAGCGCGATGGCGTGTTCGGCCGGCACGATGATCTCGAACCCGTCCTCACCGGTATAACCGGTGCGTGCCACGAACAGTGGCATCCCGTGCGGCCCCTGCGCCGCGGCGGCGGCGAACTTGCCAAGCTTCTCGATGCGTGGGCGATCGACCTCATGCAGCAGGCCCAGCACCTTCGCGCGCGCATGCGGACCCTGCACCGCGATCATCGCGAATTCCGGGCGCTCCTTGACCTGCACGCCGAACGCGGCAGCCTGCTGTTCGATCCAGGCCAGATCCTTGGCGCGGGTACCGGCGTTGACCACCAGCCGAAAATGTTCCTCGCCCAGGTAGTACACAATCAGGTCATCGATCACGCCGCCCTGCTCGTTCAACATGCAGGAGTACAACGCCTTGCCGATCACCTTCAGCTTGTCGATGCTGTTGGCCAGCAGGTGGCGCAGGAAGTCGCGCGTGCGTGCACCGTGCAGGTCGATCACCGTCATGTGCGAGACGTCGAACATGCCGGCACCGCGGCGCACCGCATGATGTTCCTCGATCTGCGAGCCGTAATTGATCGGCATGTCCCAGCCGCCGAAGTCCACCATGCGCGCGCCGAGCGCGCGATGGGTGGCATTGAGTACGGTCTTCTCGGTCATCGCGGGACTGCCTTGCGGGGAAAGACGTGCATTATCGCCGCCGGCCCGAGGCAATCCAAGCGATACCGGCCGCGCGAGGTATCCCCTCCGATCAGGCAAGCACCGGATAGGTCGGCTCGACATCCAGCGTCGCGGCACATACCGATGCCAGTTCGAGCAGGCGCAGATCGGAGCCACGTGCACCCACCAGCTGCAGGCCGATCGGCAAGCCATTCGGTAGCGTGCCCATCGGCAGACTGACCGCCGGACAGCCGGCCAGGCTGGCGAAGCTGGTCAGGTCGGCCTGCGAATCGGGCGCCGGACCATCCAGAGCAAACGCACCCTGTGGTGTGGTCGGCAACACCAGCACGTCGACCTGGGCGAACAGCCGGCGCATCTTCAGGGTGGCCGCATCGAGTACCTGATCGGCCACGGCGTAGTCGGCGGCCGTCTTGCTCGCCGCAAAACCCAGCAACTGGCGGAAGCGTGCAGACACTGGGCGTTCGGTGTTGGCCAGATCGGCGGCGAAAGTGCCAAGCATCTCGGCCTCCATCAACAGCAGGCCGGCGCGCCGGGTACGCGCAAAATCCCAGTCGGCAAAATCCACCGTACGCCGATCGCCCAACGCATGCGGCAACTTGGCCAGCGCCGCCTCGAACACCTCGATCACTTCCGGCTGCACACCGATTACCGCCAGATCCGGCAACAGGCCGGTGCGCAGATTGCCCGGCTCCCAGTCCGGCAACGCAAACGCTACCCGGCGCCGACGCGAACGCGCGTCGTCGGCGTCGTAGCCAGCCAGCACCTGCAGCAACACGGTGAGGTCGTCCGCGCTGCGCGCCAGCAGACCGACGGCATCGAGTCGTCGCGCTGCCGGCACCAGGCCACGCGCGGAGATCTCGCCATGCGTAGGCTTCAATGCATAGACACCGCAATAACTGGCCGGAATGCGGATCGAGCCGAGACTGTCCGAACCGACCGCCGCCACTGCCAGACC
>Ga0302228_10000355_pt1 | contig 39946 bp, 38 predicted proteins | sample II_Palsa_N1_2_FD_193519 | JGI IMG/M metagenome (GOLD analysis project Ga0302228, IMG submission 193519) | Peat permafrost microbial communities from Stordalen Mire near Abisko, Sweden - II_Palsa_N1_2 | ecosystem: Environmental > Terrestrial > Soil > Palsa > Peat permafrost | place: Sweden... | reverse complement strand
TTGGAAGCTGGCGATTCTTCCGAATTCCTCGAACACGTCAAGATCGACCTGTTTCCGGATGCGGTCTACGTCTTTACGCCGAAGTCGAAAATCATGCCGCTGTCGCGCGGCGCGACAGCGCTCGATTTTGCTTATGCGGTACACAGCGATCTCGGCAATCAATGCGTTGCGGTCAAAATCAACAACGAATTATTGCCCCTGCGCACCGAATTGAAGAGCGGCGATATCGTGGAAGTGATCACCGCGCCGTATTCGAAGCCCAACCCAGCCTGGCTGGGTTTTGTGCGCACCGGCAAGGCCCGTTCGGCGATCCGCCATTACCTCAAGACCATGCGTTTGACCGAGTCGGTCCAGTTGGGCGAAAGACTGGTCGAGCAATCGCTCAAAGCCTATGGCATTGCGGTGCTCGATGTCACGCCGGAAGTATGGGACAAGCTGGTGCAGTGGACCGGCAACAAGAGCAAGCAGGAAATTTTCGCCGATATCGGCCTGGGCCGCCGGGTCGCGGCGGTCATGGCCAAGCGTATCGAAGTGCTGATCAGCGGCCGTGACGCCGATTCCGACGACCTGCCGCGTATTCACGAAGGCATGCTGACCAGCGGCGGCGCGGGGATGCCGGTGGTGATTACCGGCACCGAAGGCATGTCGGTCCAACTCTCAGCCTGTTGCCACCCGATCCCGGGCGACAACATCATGGGTTATATCGGCATTGGCTTGGGTATGGCGATCCACACCGCGGATTGCCGTGTCGCGCAAAAAATCCACAAACGCGATCCGGGCCGCTGGATCGACGTAGCCTGGGCACCGCAACCGGGCCGCCTGTTCGACGTGGTAGTCCGGGTTATCGTGTGCAATCATCGCGGCGTGTTTGCGCGGGTGGCCGCCGATATTACTTCGGCCGATGCCAATATCGCGCACATCTCGATGGACGAGAACCTGCCTCAGGAATCGACTCAACTGCGCTTCATCTTGCAGGTCAAAGACCGTATCCACCTGGCCAATGTGATGCGCCGGGTTCGGACCAATCCCGATGTACTGCGGATCGCCCGCGACAAACCCAGTGACGACAACGCCACGCGGCAGGAAACCGGTCCGTCCGGCATGCGCCTGACGCGCGAGCGCGACGATATTTGAGCGTTGCGTTGGATTGCGCCATCTGATCGGGGCCTTGGTTGCCGCGCTTGATCTCCGATTCGTCCCGTATTCCCCTGCTGAAAGCCTGGCTGTTGGTTCGGCAGCCCAATGGGGCCTGCCGTATTCCGTAGCCACCCGCGCCGTCTCAGACGGCCGGGCCGTCCATCGGCGGGTAGGTGACGTCGATGATGTCGGTCTGCACCGTGCCGGCCGGTGTATGCAAGGCCACGGTGTCGCCCACTCGCGCTTTGACCAGTGCCCGTGCAATCGGCGAAATCCAGCTCACATGACCGAGATCGAGGTTGACCTCATCGATGCCGACGATGGTGACTTGATGCTCAATGCCGTCGGGTCCCGCATAGGTCACGGTCGAGCCGAAAAATACCTGGTCTTCGGCATCGGAGCGGCGGCTATCGACGACCTCAACCAGATCCAGTCGTTTGGTCAGGAAATAGATCCGTTTATCGATTTCACGCAAACGTCGCTTGCCGTAAATATAGTCGCCATTTTCCGAGCGGTCGCCATTGGACGCGGCCCAGGATACGGTACGCACCACTTCGGGACGTGCGACATCGATCAGATGCAGCATTTCGTCTTTAAGGCGTTGATAACCGACCGGCGTTATATAATTTTTGGTGCCAGGCGGAATTTCAGGGTAACCGGCTTCTGGGTCATCGTCCTGATCGTCGGATTCTTTGACGAAGGCTTTGTTCATGGGGCGGGTTTCACGTTCTAGGCGTCTGCTGGGGATGAGTTCTACAGGGTACACCCTTCATGCGCCAGCCGTGCAGAATACCCTCGCAGCATAAATTTCGCCTACCCCCTTCCATTTTTCAGAAACGTTGCTATAATCTCGTTCTCGGTGTGCGGCTGTAGCTCAGATGGATAGAGTACTTGGCTACGAACCAAGGGGTCGTGGGTTCGAATCCTGCCAGCCGCACCAGTTATTTGAAGGGGTTACAGATTTCGGTCTGTAACCCTTTTTCAATTGCGCAGCGATTTGGTAAGAAGTTTGGTAAGAAAAAATCTGTGGCAATTGTGAATCAAGGGTTACACGCTTCGGCCTGTAGCCCTTTTTTATTCTTCGACGCCGCTTGCCGCGTTTTTCGCGCAGGCGTTCCCGCAATCGCTTGTTCCGGACGTGCACGTCCGCGACCAGCATCGTCAATACCGCCCTAGTCGTGCAGACGAAAGCATGCCGAAGCCGAGGCTTTTGCCTATGAGTCTATAAGCGAAAAACCGGCCCAAAAGCGTCATTTTGATAGCAAATTGTGATTGCAGTTGATGGTAGAATTAACTATCATCGGTTGATGAATTCAAAGCACCGCAAAACGTTCGACGCGATCTTCAAAAAACCCACATCTGGCGGCGTCGTATTCGCCGACATCGAATCGCTGGTCAAGTCGCTGGGCGGTGATGTGTTCGAACGGGAAGGCTCACGCGTCAAGATCGTTCTAAGTGGTCAAGAATGGCGTTGCCATCGCCCGCATCCGGGCAAGGAAGCTCGCAAATATCAGATCGAGGAAGCGCGCGAATTGTTCGAGCGCGCAGGAGTGAAGCTATGAATATCATGCAACATAAGGGCTATACGGCCCGTGTCGAATTCGACGAGCGCGATAACATTTTCGTCGGGCGCGTACTGGGCGTGAATTCGATCATCAGTTTCCATGGCGAGGCCGTGATCGAGTTGCGCAAGGAATTTGAGATCGCCATTGAAGATTTTCTCGCTGACTGCGCCGAGCGTGGTGTGACGCCGGAAAAACCGGCGTCCGGCAAGCTTATGCTGCGCATCCGTCCGGAAGTGCATGCTGCCGTCAGCATCGCTGCCCAAGCGGCTGGCAAGAGCATCAATCAATGGGCGGATGAAGTGCTGGATCTAGCCGCGCACGCTTGACTTGAGTCAGGCCACGAACATTGCCCGCGCCGAGTCCAAACGAAAGGCGCAAATAACAATTAAAGATATACCTATCGACCGTCTCGGTGAAAGCCAACGACCTGTCGAAAACGAGTGACTTCGGTCATCGTAAAGGCTTGGTAGCTAGCGGGGTGAAAAATGCCAAGTGCCGCCAGATGCTCTAAAGAGAGTCTGGTCCCACCAGGAGTGGGATATCCAAGAGACGCCTCGTGTTTTATTCCGAAAAGCCTCCTGTCCGCTAGACGGCCACGTTTTCTGCCGATTCAATACCGGTGAAGTTGGCGATCTTCACCGCGCCATCGGGAAAGCGCGCCACAATTTCAAGTTCCCCGCCCATCGCCTCAATGTGGCTGCGCAGCGTAGAGATGTACATGTCGACACGACGCTCCAGTTTTGAAATACTGGCTTGATCGACATGCAATACATCCGCAAGAGCCTTTTGCGATAGACCGCGCGCTCGACGCAATTCGGCCTAGAGGGATTTCAGTCAGAAGCTGGCGATAAATTGCATCGGAACGTGCGCGCGACTCCGGCGACATTTTGTGTTCCAGTTCGGCAAATTTTTTAGTCTGACCCATTTCTGTCGTCTCCCAGCCCCTAATTTTTTCAGGAAGGACGTCCTATACTAAAACCGTGGAATCCGGTCTATCGGGCTGGCAGCAGGGTCTTGGGTCGTTGAGCTAGACCGGCTGTCCTGGGAGGTCAAAATGGCCATTTCAGATGTCTCACCGTTGTACAGTGCCCGTTTGGCGTCGATCTATTCGAATCAGGTATCGACGTTATTGCGCAATTCGTCCGCGGCACTGACAAAATTCGATAACGCCCGCTCGCCGGCGTCGAGTACCTCTACCCATTTGTCCTCGGCTTCGTCCACGCAGCCCTCATCCCAGGCCTCCCAAACTGCGTCGCGTAGCTCGCAATCCGCTTCCGGCAGCCAAAATACCGCGGGCGCGGCGACCGGCAATGACACTAGCAGCACCAACGCACAGGCTCGCGGCCCAGCTTCTTATGCCGACACCTATTCGCCAACGGGGGTTGTAAGCCCCTCCACGGCGCGGTCGGCCTCTTCGTCCATTCACGTCACCGCTTGAGATGCAAGCGTCGGCAGGCCTGTCTTTGAGTCACTGATCCTAGCGGTCATTCTGCGGCAGACCCGAAGGGCTATATCAAACGGCGGCGGCAGGATAGTGGCGCAAACGGCGATACCTCTCATTTTATTTTCGCCGCATACTAAACTCGGAATGCCAGTCGTGGTGTGAGAAACCGCTAGTCGAGGGATCGGCGCGCCATGATAAATCGAGCCTATGTCGATACTCGGCGGGGGGGCATCCCGATCCGCCATCATGCGTCAAGCTGTGTTGCAGCCCGACGCGCCATCGCGCGCAAAGATCGTGACAGGGTAAATATGAGCCGACGCAACGACAAGCTGGGCGCGTTCAGTGTCGCTGGGATACGGATGGTTTCGCTATTCCCCAGCACCATTATTTACTGCGGCATCGTGCTGGCATCGGTGATGTTTTGTTTGTGCAGCTTGGTGTTGTACCAAAGCCGCGAGGATGCGCTTGAGCACAGCCGCGAAACGTCCCGGAACGTGGCGCTGATAGCCGAGCGCGACATTACCCGCAATTTCGAAATCTACGCGCTGTCGTTGCAAGCGGTGGTCGATGGTCAGCAACAAGCGGAAATCCGCGCTTTGCCGCGGCATTTACAGTACTCCTTGTTGTTCGACCGTGCGGTTTCCGCGAAATATCCCGGGACCATGCTGGTGCTCGATGCCTCGGGCAATATCGTGGTCGATCAATTGCAAGAGACGATACCGCGCCAGGCGAATTTTGCGGACCGGGAATACTTTATCGTGCAGCGGGACAATCCGCATGCCGGCCTTTACATCAGTCACCCTTTCTTGTCGCGCCTGCATGACGGCGAACCGACCATCGCCTTGAGTCGACGGATTTCCAACCCCGATGGCTCATTTGCCGGGGTGGTGATACTGGGTTTGAAGCTGCAGTATTTTCGCGAGTTATTTGCGGGTTTGTCGCTGGGCAAGGGCGGTGCGATCGCGTTGACGCTGACCGACGGCACGCTGCTGATGCGTCAACCTTATGCGGCGTCGAGTATCGGCGCGAATATGAAACATACGCCCAACTTCGCCAGGTTCTCGGCGGCTGAGCATGGATCTTTTATCGGTACTGCGGCGATTGATGGGGTGCGGCGCTTATATGTATTCGACAAGCTGGACGGCTTGCCGATGATCCTGAATATTGGCGTTGTCGCCGGCGATTTTTACGGCGGCTGGATGCGGCGAACCGTGGTGATCGGCTCGTTAATGCTGATCTTCGGCTTGGCGTTTATCGGCCTGTCGATGATGTTCGCGTCGCAGTTCAAGCAGCGTGCACGCGCCGAAAGCGAATTGCGACGCCTGGCCCGCACCGATGGGCTGACCGGGTTGGTCAACCGGCGCACGCTCGATGAGATCCTTGAACTGGAATGGCTGCGGGCGCAGCGCTCGTCGCAGGCCATGTCGGTATTGTTTATCGATATCGATCACTTCAAGGCTTATAACGATACCTGCGGTCACCAAACCGGCGACGAGACATTGATCGAGGTCGGCAGCCGCATCAGTGAAAATATTCATCGCCCAGGCGATCTTGCGGCCCGTTATGGCGGTGAGGAGTTTGTCGCGGTGTTGCCGGAGACATCGGCCGAGCATGCCCTGCGTCTTGCCGAAAGTATCCGGGAGGCGGTGCGGGCCATGGCGTTGCCGCACTCGGCGAGCCAGCATGGATGGGTGACGGTCAGTATTGGCGTGGCGAGCGGGATGCCCGGTGATTTTGCCGATGTTTCGGCTTTGTTGAAGGCTGCCGACGATGCTTTATATCAAGCCAAATTTTATGGAAGAAACCGGGTGGCGGCGTACCGGCCGGTGCTGAGCCTGTCACCGGATGCTGTCGGCAGCGGGTTCTGAAATTCGATAAAATTATCTCCTTGCCGCGAAACGGAGTGAGGTTTTGCCACGGATTCCGGCATACTGACGTTATGCGACATCATTCGTATTTATCCAATCTGGAGAGTCAATCATGAGTAAAAGCCAAGACGCCAAAAAAACGCTCAAGAAAGAGCCCGCCAAGACCATGAAAGAAAAAAAGGCCATCAAAAAAGTTAAAAAAGAAGAAAAGAAGCGACAGTAAGTTTCATCGTATTGGGCAGAATAAAAAGCTTCCACCTGGGCCTTTGGTGGAGGCTTTTTCGTTTCCGCGCGCCGTAACCTCGGTCTTGACGGCGAGCATGTTAACTCCGCTCCGCAGGTGCGGTTTGCCTGCCTTACGGCGACTTGACCTTAAGGCGACTTAAGCGCCTGGTTAAGCGCCGAGCCCTTATGGGCCTCCTATCTAACCGCCGGGCATCATGTCGACATCTTCCCCCGTCCCTTTCGCTGCTTTTTCGGCCGACCACGGCGTGCCAGGTGCGGGCGAGGGGGCCGGCCATCCGGGGGCCGGCCATCCGGGAGCCAGCCATCCTGTATCGGGTCCTGACATGCTCGCCGAGCATCTGGCCGCCGGTGCCGTAGCGCTGCAAGCGGCCGATGCCGAGGGCGCGCGGTGTGCCTACCTGGCGGCCTGCGCCTGCACTCCACCTGCTCCCGAGGCTTACCAGGGGCTGGCCCTGGCGCTCGAGCTGCTTGGGCAGGCCAGCGATGCGCTGGCCTGCCGTATGGCGTGTCTGGCGCTGCGTAACGACGCTGCGGATACTGCGGGCACCGCGCTCGATATCTACAATATCGGCACCGCGTATCTGATGACGGGCCGTAAACCGTCGGCGGAGTTCTGGTACCGGCTCGCCTTGCGCGTCGACCCCGAATTGGTGCCGGCGCATCGCAATTTGGCGGTCTTGTTGCGCGACACCGGCCGTCATGACGAGGCGCAGCGGCACACGGATGCCGCCTACCGGCGGCAGTATGTATTTGACCAGGCGCCGGATGGGCTGAGTCCTGCGGTACCGACCGTTTTGCTGATTTGCGCCGCGGGGCGGGGCAACGTACCGATAGAGCTCTGGTTTGCCGCGCCCGCCATACGGCGTGTCGAATATATGCTGGAATATGCGCCGGCCGCGGCCGACATCGCGACGCTCGCGGCATTGCCAGATTCGACCCTTATTTTTAATGCGATTGGCGACCCTGATGTCGCCGCGGACATCCTACCCAGGCTGAACGACTTTGCGGCGCGTGCGGCCCGGCCGATACTGAATTCGCCGCAGGCGGTGGCGCTTACCGCACGCGATAAGCTGCCGGTTTTGCTGGCTGATATCCCGGATTTATTGCTGCCTGAAGTGCAACGTGTCGATCGTGCTCGATTCGAAGCGCGGTGCCTCCCGCTTGATGCGGCGGCAGGTGCCGCCTGGCTGGTCAGGCCGGTCGCCACGCACGGCGGGGAAGGCCTGGTCAAGCTCGACGGCGCCGCTGCCGTGCTGACACATCTCGAACGCGAGACGGCCGGCGCATTTTATCTCACACGCTTTTGCGATTTTCGTTCGGCAGACGGTTTCTTTCGCAAGTACCGGATGATTTTTATCGATGGCCGCCCGTACCCCTATCATCTGGCCATCTCCAGCACGTGGCTGGTGCATTATTTTTCTGCCGAGATGCTGGCGCATGCCTGGAAGCAGGCGGAAGAGGCGCGTTTCTTGAACGACCCGCATGCGGTGCTGGGCGCGCGCGCGATGGCGGCGTTGACGGCGGTGGGTGTGCGGCTGGGGCTGGACTATGCGGGGATCGACTTTTCGCAACTGGCGGACGGGCGGATTGTGGTGTTTGAGGCCAACGCCACAATGCTGGTGCACCCGGAACCTGCGGATTCGGTGCTGGCGTATAAAAACACTCAGGTCGAGGCCATGCGGCTGGCGTTTGCGGCGATGCTGGCGCGACGTAGTGGGCGAGAGTAGCGGGGGGCGCCTAAACCATCAGCCGGTACAGCGACCGGCTAGGCGCGGCCGGCCAGGCGCGGCAGACACCAAGCGTCGCGCTAAAACAAGAAAGGCACCGCGAACGGTGCCTTTCTTTACTTCAAGACTGCCAACAACTAAAGCTTAGAAGCGGGTACGCAGGCCGATGCCGACAACCGTTTGGTTGTTGGTAGCCGACGTGGTGCCGATATCGGTGGATGCGCCCGTCAAAGAGGTCGGAACACCTACCGCACCTTGAACTGCCTGACCATGCACGCGCTGATATGTAGCCAATGCGTACACATCGGTGCGTTTCGACAGTGCGTAGTCCGACAACAGGCTGAACTGGTTCCACTTCGGCGAGATGTCGCTATCGACGTTGTTGAACTTGCCATCGGTGAAGGTGTAAGCAGCACCCAGGGTCAATGCCGGGGTCAAGCTGTAATGAGCGTTGACTTCATAGTTGGTGAAGCGAGCCGATGCCGATGGCACGGCCGAGCCAGCACCGCCTGCGAAGGCCGTTGCGTTGGTCAACTGGGTGTTGGTCACGACAAAACCAACGTTAGCCGGGCCGAACGTGTAGTTCGCGCCGCCGCCGAAGTTGCGTTGACGCTGAGCGATGAAGTTCGTGTCGCCGCTGGCCGCGCTGCTGTCAACCGCGCCGCCGGCGGCGTTAGCCACTGCGCCCGGGTTGTTGTTGACCTGCGTGTAACCCAAGGCAGCCTTGATCGGGCCGTTGTTGTACATAGCGCCGAAGCTATATGCACGGTTGTTGGCGAAGCCGCCGGCTTGGTTCGAGAAACCATACAAGCCACCGAAGGTCAGGCCCGAGTAGTTGGTGCTGGTGTATTTAATCGCATTGTCGACACGGAACGTACCGTTCAAGTTGTCGTTATCCAGCGGGTGGAAGAAGGTCGAACCGCCTTGACCGTTGAAGTCGGTCAACGACATGTGGCCGACATAGTCGTACATGAATTCGTTTTGACGACCCAGGGTCACGGTACCTGCGACGTCGCTCGACAGGCCGACATACGCTTGACGACCGAATTCGCGGCCACCTTGGCTATTGGTACCGGTGCCGATGTTGAAGCCGTTTTCCAAGTCGAATACTGCTTTCAGACCGCCGCCCAGATCTTCGGCGCCTTTCAGGCCCCAACGATTACCCTGCATCATGCCGCTGGAGAAGCGCACGTCGCTGCTGCCGTTACCGCTCGAGGTGCGAACGTTGCTGGTGTAGCTCACGCCGGCGTCGATCAGGCCATACAGGGTCACGCTGCTTTGTGCGTGGGCAACCGTTGCGAATACGCCGGTCAGCGCTGCAACCAGAAGTGTCTTTTTCATTCGTTTTAGCTCCAAAAACATGAACGAGTCGATTAAACCCGGGCTTAAGAAAAATGCTGTCGCGCTCAGGCTGCAAAAAACTTGTTAAAAATTTAGCCTGGCAAGCGAGCGATCTGCGGTGCAGTGCGTTGTTTTTGCAGTGCAGGCAGATTCGTTTCCTGACGAAGCCAGAGTTTAAAGAGATGCCGCTGGAGAGGTATGTCGAAAAACGCAATAGTCTATTTTGAAAAACGCAATAGTCGGAGCGTCAGGCTGGAAGGCTTGGTGGTAAAGGCTTGGGGCGGGGAGTGATGGGGGGCGAACAGGGTAGTCAACCACTCTTCGTTGTGTGATTGCTACACCATAATCTGCTTGTCAAGCAGCGAAAACCATTGCTTGCGAAAAACGACAATTATTCTCACGGAAAGTTCCCGGCAAGTAAAAAATGCCGGGAAATCCGAATTTAGGCTTGGCGTCGACGCATGTTGCGTGCTTCGCCACGTGTATACGGTTCGTTATCGTAGTGGACGTCGGCGAGCTCAAAGGCGGGTACTGCCGTGTTCCAGTCTTCAAATACATAATGGCGCGCGTCCATCGGCGACGCGAGCAGGTTTTGCCAGTGATCGCCCATATGATAGTGGGCATCATCCAGCAACGAAGGTCTGCTTGGGGTTGCACCGGCGGCGGCTGAAACCCGCAGGCCGTGGAGCAGACGATCGGCAAAGCGCTTGATTTCCGGAAGCATCATGGATCCTCGCGTGGCTACTCGAAATAAAATGAGCTTGTAACTAGATGTTACCGCGTCGTCGCGGATCTGCAACCGGGTAAACACTGAAAACGCGGTTTTAACGCTTTTATTACATCGTCAAATAAGCCCGTGATTTTCCTAAGGTATTGTTATAAAACAAGGTTTGTTAATGCCCCGATTAAATCAGAATGATTAAAAAATGACTTGACGAGGTTTCTCGCTGTCCTTATAAACGAAGTCGGGTAAGTTCTTTGTTTAAAAGCGGCGCCACGGCTGGCTGGAGGTTGGGTCCGCGTGGTATTCCGCTTTGGCACTATGGACTTGCCTTGGGGCATGGCCCCTTTATTTAACTTTTAGGAATGAGACTTTATGGAAACCGGTATCGTCAAATGGTTTAACGATGCTAAAGGCTTTGGCTTCATCACCCCGGACGCTGGTGGCGAAGATCTGTTTGCGCATTTCTCGGAAATTCGTGTCGAAGGCTTCAAGACGCTGAAGGAAACGCAGCGCGTCTCGTTTGAAGTCAAGATGGGCCCGAAGGGCAAGCAAGCCGCGAATATCAAGCCGGTTTAAGCGCATCAATGGGCGTGCCCACGAGACCTGCCCGGCGCCATGCCGATGCGGGTTTCGCGGGACCCGCTGCAGGCAGGTTGGCCGGAGATACGCCTTCCGCCTGTTCTGCCGCCTCGCAGAATCCAGCCCCTGTCCTGCAGGGGTTTTTTTATGCCCGCTCGCAGCATATGCCGCAACCCGATATTGGGAGCCATGGCCGGTCCTTGCGCGCATGACGGGCGTAGCGCTTAGAATGGCAGCTTACCCTTACCGCCCGTCCGGAACCGTCGAATGTCCAGTGTCACACCGCATCAGTTCAGCGCTGAGATCGAATCAATTTGTGCCGCATTGGAGCGCCCCCTGGTTTTTGTCGACCTCGAAACCACGGGCGGCAATGCCGCCACCGATCGCATTACCGAGGTTGGGGTGGTCGAAATCAGCCGCGAGGGTGTGTCGACCTGGACCACCTTGGTCGACCCCCAGCAACCGATCCCTGAATTTATCGAACGCCTGACCGGAATCGACAATACGATGGTGCAGGGTGCGCCGAGATTCGACATGATTGCGGTCGAACTGGCGCAGCGTCTCAAGGGCCGGCTTTTTGCCGCCCACAATGCCCGTTTCGACTACGGCTTTCTGAAAAATGAGTTCCAGCGGGCGGGTGTGCCGTTCAGTGCCGACGTATTGTGCACGGTCAGGTTATCGCGGGCTTTATTTCCCGCCGAGAAGCGGCACGGCCTCGATGCGCTGATCGAACGTCATGCCTTGCAGCCGTCGGGGCGGCATCGGGCGCTTTCGGATGCGGATCTGTTGTGGCAGTTCTGGCAGAAACTGTATGCCTTGCGTCCGGCCGCCGCGATTCAAGCCGCGGTGACGCAATTGGTCAGCGCTTTCAGTTTGCCGACGGCTCTGGACCAAGCCTTGCTCGATAATTTGCCCGCCGCGGCCGGAATTTATATTTTTTATGGCGAGAAAGATGTTCCGCTCTATGTCGGCAAGAGCCGCAATCTGAAGCGTCGAGTGAGCGCACACTTTGTCCGCGAGAAACGTCCCGCACGCGACTTGAAGCTGGCCCTGCAGGTGCGTCGGGTCGAGTGCGTGGAAACGGGCGGGGAGCTAGGTACTTTGCTGCGGCATGCGCAATTGGTCAGCCTGCTGGCGCCGCAAAACAATAAGAAACTGCGGCGCGGTGCGTCCCTGTGTGCCTGGCGTTTTCCGCTCACCGCGGAGGCGCCGCGTTTAGTCCATGCGCGCGATTACGATTTTGCCCATGAGGCGGACTTGTTCGGCCTATTTATGTCGCGGCGCGAAGCTGAAACGGCGCTGGGCAGCTTGGCCGATCAACATCAATTGTGCCGGGCCGGTTTGGGCCTGGAAAAAAGCCTCAGGCCCGGCGCCCCGTGCTCGGCCTATCTGCAAAAACGCTGCGGCGGTGCCTGCGTCGGCGCCGAGTCGGGAGCCGCTCAGACCAGTCGCGCACGTTTGGCGCTGGAAGGGTGGCGGGTGCAGTCCTGGCCGTACGCGGGACCGGTGCTGCTGACCGAGGACGGCGGCACGGCGGTACGGCATTTGGTGCAAGATTGGAATTATCTGGGCAGCGTGGCGGCGGGCGAGGATCTCGACGCTTATCTGGCGGCCCAATTGGCGGCCCGTACCCGGCCGCCCGCATTTGAACATGACACTTACCTGCTGCTGCGCCAGTATCTGCAGGAGCGCCGCGTAAATATCACACCCTTGGCCGCTGCTACCTCAATCGAAACCGTTTGCGTTTGAGTGCGGCAGCTCGGCGCGGGTGTAATTGGATCGCCCCGGTCGCCGCTTCGTTCAAGCGGTTGCGCCGACGCCGCCGCTGAGGCACAGATGGGCCAGCGCCTGTTTAAGCGCTTGCTCATGCAAGGTGTCGCTGGGGTTGAGCCGGTGCCATTCGGCTAGACCGTGCGCCAGTTCGATGGGGCAGTCGTCGGCTTGGCGCAGCGGTTCGATGCGGCCCAGCGCGGTCAGCATGCTGACCGTCAGCCGGTCCAATTCCGGGCGGATACTTTGAGCCAGGTCCGGCACCGCTTGCGGCGGCGGCGGAATCTGTTGCCAAGCGGCGATCAGTCCTTGTTGGACCGATTTATTGGCGTCGATCTGGTCGCGGAAAAACGTCCGCGCAAATTGCGGCTCGACACCGTAACCGGTCGCGCGTTGCGCCACATCCTTAAGCAAGGCGTTTTCCCGCGGGGTATCGGTGATGTCCTGCGACTTGCTCCATTTGTAGCGCGCCACTGTATCGGCCAGCGTCAACCGTTGCGACACCAGCGCAATCACGTTCATCAATGCCGCTTCGCCCGCGTCGGCGGTGGCGGTGGCGGCGCGGGTGGGTAAGGAGGCAAGGGCGAGGGTCGCGGCTGCCGCTACGAGCACGATCGAAGTCTTGGCCAGGATGCCGGGAGCACGGAGTGTACGAGTTGAACGCATGGGACTGGGAGGGGGAAACGGATCTGAGGGGGCGGGGTGCGCTAACGGCCGCGTATTGCCCGGAGCAGGCCGCAAGATAATACGTGCGGCGCTGTCATGATGAAGCAAGACACGAAATCAGTCGCTTCCGCAGTTTGCGGCAGGTCGTGTCAGGTGGTCGCCAAGCTTATTTTTGCGTCGAGGTTTCTTTGTGCAGTTCGTCAAAAAAAGCACGGACATGCTCAGGCAACTCGGTCGCAAGAAATTCCACGGCAACCGGTTCCGGATCGGCGCTCACCACTTTATCGGGGGCTGGGATGCGGGCAGGTTTCGTGTCCATGCTATTTCTCCAAATCTGGATTTAATTATCCGTCTGCGTATATGGCTTGTGCCAGTGCCTGACGCGACTTTTATTCGATTGTTGCTAAAAAATGACAATGGGGCCGTGAGCCCTGCCGGTATCGGTTTGCCGGATCGACCCCGACCTGCCCGGCCGGTGCTTAATCAAGCGGTTTGCTACCGGTTATTTCCTGGCTGACGCATGACGCGTGAGCCGCCAAACTTGTGTTCTGACATAAATATGCCGCACAGGGCTGCTTATAAACCGAGCCGCGCCCGAGCCGGGGTACCACACCCAGGCAAGCCGCCGACTAAGCGGCTTGCGGCTGGCTTGATCTGGGTTGTGATAGCGATGGCATGGGGCGGCAGCGATTGAGTGCGGGCTGGCGATTACTGGCCGATAACCTGCGCGGTAGCGTCGAGTTGCTGATTCAGTGCGCGCTGTTCTTCACCGCTCAGGCCACCGCCGCGCTGCGCGGCCATATCGTGTTCTTCCTGCTGAATTCCGGCCAGCCGTTGGTGCAGACGAGCACCTTGGGGCGGCGGGTAGAAGCCTTGGGCAACATGGCCATCGATGCTATGCGATTCGTGGTCGATGCGCACTTCGATTTGCTCGGCGCGACGCATGGCGGCGATATGAGGATCTGGGGCGGGAGGAGGAGGCGGCGCGACCACACAAGCTGCCAACAAAGTGCTGCAGGCAACGAGCGCTGTGTACTGAATGACTTTATTCACGTGGAGTAGGGTATCCGGGGCTAAGGTTAGGTTGCTGATGACCCAAGCGTAAGGCGCGCAGCCCCGGCTACAAAGCGTTGTTGCAAATCGTTTCAACTTGTCGCCAAGCTGTAAGCTTGGCGGCGGGCGGCAAGGTGAGGCGAACGGTTTCAAGCCAAAGGCCGGAAACCGGCTGCTCAACGGCGTTCCTGTTCGAACACGCGAGGACCGCCCGGTACGGTCTTTTCGACGACTTTATTGCGCGCGCCGCACAAAGGGCAGCGAAAGAAATAACCCTGTCCTTCATTGACGAATTCCAGGTCCGAGGTGTCCCAGCGTTCGCGGCAAGGTTGGTTTTGGCAGGTGTACATGGTGACTTCCGGCTTTCTTGTAAAGTCGGGATCGTAACACCACCGCTGCCGGAAGCGCGGACTGTGTGAGCCGGTAACTTGATTTTATGCGGCTTCCGGTCGATATCGGAGGGAAATCGCGCCTGAACCGGGACGGTTGAAGCAGAACTGCCGCTGAAATTCGCCATGCAGCCGTTGGCTTCGCTATTTTGCCGGCATCCATGCACTGAGAATGCGATAGTATTTTTTTCGATACCGGGAGCTCAGCATGTTGCCACTGCCTTCGTCATTACCCTCGTCATCGCCCTCATCAGTGCCCCTGTTAATCATGGCGGGAGCCCTTACCTGCGCGCTCTGTTTCACCTCCACTGACGTTCTGCCTCAATCGGTGGCGGTGCCTGAAGCGCCGACGTCCCTCTCTACCGACGGACATATGTTGCAAGTCAGCACCCGCGACGACGACATTCGAGCCGAACGCCTCAGAAATGACAGCGTGCGCGATCAACGTGTACGCGACCAGCAGGTGCGTGACCAGCAGGTGCGTAATGAACGTATACGTGAGCAGCAATTGCACGCTGCACGAAACAAGAATTAGCTTGCCGCCCCGAACGGACGTATCCCCGTGACGGTTGGCGGCTCACGGGTGGTAGCGGAACCGCAGACAACAAAAAACCCTGGAGACCATGCGGCGCCAGGGTTTTAGGTTAATCTTGGGTACTGCTTAAAGGCTTTGGTGCCGAAGAGAGGAATCGAACCCCCGACCTTCGCATTACGAATGCGCTGCTCTACCGTCTGAGCTACTTCGGCTAAGAAGCGCGATTATAGCCAATTTTCACTCGGTTTCGCAAGTCCTAATGCGCAGTTTTATTCCGCCGAGTCTTGAGCCTGCTGCTCAAGATGGTAGCGCGTGACGCGGTCGACTTCGTTTTTCGAACCGAGTAAAACCGCCACCCGTTCGTGCAGCTTGGTCGGCATGATATCGAGTATGCGTTTGGTGCCGTTGGTGGCAGCGCCGCCTGCTTGCTCGACGATAAAGGCCATGGGGTTGGCTTCATACATCAAACGCAGCTTGCCTGGCTTGTCCGGTTCACGCTTGTCGGCCGGGTACATGAAGATTCCGCCGCGATTCAAGATGCGATGCACGTCGGCCACCATCGAGGCAATCCAGCGCATATTAAAATCTTGCTGGCGCGGACCGTCGCTGCCGGCTTGCAGCTCATCGACATAACGCGTGATGGGCGGGTGCCAATGGCGCGCGTTTGAGGCATTGATGGCGTATTCGCGGGTTTCGACCGGAATCCGGATATCGCTTTGGGTCAGCACCCACGAGCCCATTTCGCGATCCAGCGTAAAACAATTGACGCCATGGCCGGTGGTCAGCACCAGCACGGTTTGCGGACCGTACACGGCATACCCTGCGGCGACCTGGCTGGTGCCCGGCTGCATAAACGATTGTTCGGTCGGTTCGTTGCCGTCCGGGCAGCGCAAAACTGAAAAAATGGTGCCGATCGAGACATTGACATCGATGTTCGACGAACCGTCGAGCGGATCGAACATCAGCAGATACTGTCCTTTCGGATAGCGATTCGGAATTTGGTGGATCTTTTCCAGTTCTTCAGAGGCCATTGCCGCCAGGTTGCCGCCCCATTCGTTGGCTTCCAGGATGATCTCGTTGGAGATCACGTCCAGCTTTTTCTGGATTTCGCCCTGAATGTTTTCGCTGCCGGCGGTGCCGAGTACGCCCCCGAGTGCACCTTTGCTGACGTAAAAACTGATCATTTTGCAGGCGCGCGCGACGACTTCGATCAACAGCCGTAAATCTGCGGGGATGTTATTCGTTTCCCGTTGCTGCTCGATCAAGTACTGGGTGAGGGTGGTACGGCGGTGCATCTGCATGAAGCGCTCCGAATAATGACAATGCTTCGATTTTACATCTTGCGCGCGCAGGCTTTGCGGCGGATGCGTCAAATTCAAGTCGGTTGCGGGAAACTCGCGTCCAACAGGGTGATAAAGCCTTTAACGAGACACGGAGCGTGATTAGAACACTATTTCGCGCTCATCAGCAGCGCGACATGACATGCCCGGTGGGGACCTGCCCGCTGTGGCATCGGGTTGGACCGTGTCGATTTGGCGTTTAAAACCGAACGGATGGCGGATGCATCCGTTCGGTCGATCTATCCTCGCCCGTCGAAACCGGGTCGAGGATCGGGTCAAGCCAAGGCTTTTTCGACGATTTCCAATACGTCTCGCGATTTTGCCCCGGCGCGTACCCGTTCCAGCGCGGCGCGCATCGATGCGCGCAAGGCCGGGGTGAATTTATTCCAGCGATCGAGCGAGCGCGACAAGCGGGCGGCGACTTGCGGGTTCAGTGCGTCGAGCGCCAGCACTTGATCCGCCCAGAATTGATAACCCGAACCGTCAGCGGCGTGGAATTGCGCCGGATTGCCCATGCAGAACCTGAAAATCAGGGAGCGGGCGCGGTTGGGGTTGCGCAAGGTAAACGCGGGATGCTGCATCAGCGCATTGACGCTGTCGATGACACGCTCGCCCGGCTTGCCGCTGCGTGTGGCTTGCAGGGCAAACCACTTGTCGACGACCAGCGCTTCTTTTTCGAACTTGCCGAAAAAATGTGCCAGGGCGCGTTGTGCTGGCTCGCCGCCCAAATGTAGCAGCGCGGCCAGCGCACAGGCACGGTCGGTCATATTGTTGGCGCTGTCGTACTGGGCACCGGCCAGTTGCGCTGCCTGCGCGTCGTCGAGTTTGCTCAGGTAAGTCAGGGCCAGATTCTTCAGCGCGCGTTTGCCGGCATCCACTGCGCTGGCCTGGAACGGGCCAGGTGTCTGGTGTTGGTGATAAACCGCCAGCAAATCGTCGCGTAATACGGTGGCGATACGCTCGCGGAAGAATTCGCGCGCGATATGCACCGAGGCCGGGTCGGATACGTCCATTTGTTCCGTGAGATAACTTTCCGTCGGCAGCGTCAGCGCCAAATCGCGGAACGCCGGCGACAGACTCTCATCACGCAGTACGCGGCCGAAGGCCTCGACCACGCTGTCCGCCAGATGCAAAGGCTGGCCCGCGGCCGCCTTGGCGGTCAATGCATGCAATTCGCGTGTAGCCAGACGCTGACCGGCCTCCCAGCGATTGAACGGGTCGCTGTCATTGGCAAACAGGAAAGTGAGCTGATCGGGCGTGTAGTCGTAATCGACGATAACCGGGGCCGAGAAATTGCGCAGCAAGGAGGGCAACGGCGCTTCGGTCACATTGATAAAAGTGAAGCTTTGCGTACGCTCGGTAAATTCAAGCACGCGCGTGGTCCCTTGAGCCGCGCTTTCCCCAGCCAATTGCAAGGCCATATCGCGACCGTCGGCGGCGACCAAGCCGAGCGCAAAGGGAATCAACAGCGGTTCAGCGACGGTGCCGGCCGGGCCGACATGTTGGGCCAGATCGAGGGTCAGCGTCTTCGCCGCCGCATCGTAATGGGTTTTTACCTGCACTTGAGGCGTGCCGGCCTGGCTGTACCAGCGTTCGAATTGCGTCAGATCGCGCTGATTGGCGTCCGCCATCGCGGCACGGAAATCGTCGCAAGTGACGGCTTGACCGTCATGGCGTTTGAAGTACAAATCCATACCGCGGCGAAAGCCTTCGCGACCGAACAGGGTCTGGTACATGCGTACCACTTCAGCGCCTTTTTCGTAGACGGTGACGGTGTAAAAGTTATTGATTTCGACAAAACTTTCGGGGCGCACCGGGTGTGCCATTGGGCCTGCATCTTCGGCGAATTGTGCCTGGCGCAACAAGCGCACATCTTCGATGCGTTTGGTGGCGCGGCTGCTGAGGTCGTCGTCGGACTCGCTGGCCATATCCGCCGAAAATTCCTGATCGCGAAACACCGTCAGGCCTTCTTTCAGGCTCAATTGGAACCAGTCGCGGCAGGTCACGCGATTGCCGGTCCAGTTGTGGAAATATTCGTGACCGACCACCGCCTCGATATTGGCGTAATCGCCATCGGATGCGGTTTCAGGGTTGGCCAATACATAGGCCGTGTTAAAAATATTCAGGCCTTTGTTTTCCATCGCGCCCATGTTGAAATCGCTGACGGCGACAATCATGAAGCGTTCCAGATCGAGCTCAAGGCCGTAGCGGTTCTCGTCCCACTTCAGCGAGTTGACCAGCGAATCCATGGCGTGGCGCGTTTTATCGAGATCGTGCGCTTCGACCCAAACTTGCAACAATTTGTTTTTGCCGGAACCCGTGGTGTAGGTTTCTTCGAGGCACACCAGCTTGCCCGCCACCAGGGCGAACAGATAGCTCGGTTTGCTGAACGGGTCTTCCCATTTGGCGTAATGACGGCCGTCGGGCAAATCACCTTGCTCGACCAGGTTGCCGTTCGACAGCAACACCGGGTAGCCGGTTTTATCGGCGCGCAGCGTGACTTGATAGATCGCCATGACATCGGGACGATCGAGGAAATAAGTGATTTTGCGAAAACCTTCGGCTTCACATTGGGTGAAAAAATTACCGCCCGATACATACAGACCGCTCAATGAGGTATTGGTGGCAGGACTGCAGACGGTAGTTACCGTCAGTTCGAAACTTTCCGGCAGATCCAGTACCGCCAGTTTTTCGGGGCTGGCTTCAATGCGGGTATGGGGCTTGCCGTTGAGCGCCACGCTGACGAGCTCAATCTCGTCGCCGACCAGGCTCAGGGTCGTGGTGGGTTGCGCGGCCGGATTGCGGCGCACTTGCATGCGATTGGTCACCGTGGTCGCTGTGGGCGACAAGTCGAATTCCAGTGCGACGGAGTCGATCAAGAAGGCGGGTGGCGTGTAGTCGGTACGATGAATCACAACAGAAGCAGCAGGGTTCGTCATTTAATTGAGCCGTCGGATGCAAGAATGGGGAGTGTCGAGTACAAGGTACAGGGCCCGAATGTCGTACCGCCTGCAGCTATAACCGAAATAAAAACGGAATAAAACCGCACCGCAAAGCGAGGTACTGAACAGCACTATCCCTCCATTGTACAAAAGTTGAACCTGATCCGCGTAATTGACCGTAATCTCCCGTCCGCGGAGGCTGATGAAGAGCGCATGCGAATATTGTTTAATAGGAATCGTTCGGGCTATCCAGCGCAATCTCAGGCGGGGTATCACGCCCGGTCTGGCCCGGTGTCGCGTATCATTGATACTGGCGGAAGTGAAGCGTTGGCTGAGGTCGCGGCCAATTGGAAAACGTAAGGATCGAACCATGAAAATAATGCGTTTAATTGCGAGTTGCGGTCTGGCTGCTACCGTACTGCTGACGGGCTGCGCCAGTTATGTGACGACTAACGTCACGGCATTCCAAAATTGGAGCGGTCGCGACACCGACCGTACCTATACCTTCAAGCATAGCGCCGAGCAGCAAAACAATCTTGAGCAGTCGACCTACGAAAATATGGTCAACAACGAGCTGTCAGTCTATGGTTTTAAGCAGGTCGACCCGCAGCAGGCGCATTACGCCGTGTCTTTGCGGTATGACATACGCAACCACTCGACCATGGTTTCACAGCCCGTAGCGGTCTTCGGGCCGGCTTGGCGCGGCGGCTGGTACGGCGGTTGGAATGGCATGCCGCCCTATGGCCCGACCTCGGTGATTTACGATACGGAGCCCTATGCGATTTTTGTCAAAACCTTGTCGATTCGTATCTCGGACCTGAGCCGCAACGGCCTTGAGGTCTATAGCGTCCTCGCCAGTAATTCGGGGCCGGATGGATCGCTGGTGACCGCCATGCCATATCTGGTGCGCAGCGCCTTGTTCAATTTCCCCATGGCGAATGGGACGGCGACCCAGGTGAATCTGCCGGAGACCGATACCGGCGCGTCCAATGAACGGGGGGTCGTGTCGGGCGCATCTGCGGCGGCCATGCCCGCATCGGCCGCGAGCGCTACCGCGGCTAAATGAGGCGAGTTGGACCGGCGTGAGATAAATCCGCTGAGCCGCTGCCTTGGCGGCGGTGGGATTGGTTGCCGGTAGGTTGCCGATATAAAATTAATGGCTGAACGCACATCGTGCGTTCAGCCATTTTTTATGGATCATGCCCCATCGTCTGCCGATAAAGCCTGCCGCCGATCGAGGTGCGACGGGTTTTAGCTGGCCGGCTTGCCGTGCTTGGTGTGCCCCTCATGCCAATAGGCATCGAGCCGCCCGATGAGCGCCGCGCGCTGCGCTTCATCGATAAAAGAAGCCGCAAAACCATTACGGATGATGCGATAAAGATCGTCATCGTCCAGTTCCAATGCCTGCGCTACCGCTGCGTAGTTGGCATTCACATAACCGCCGAAATAAGCCGGGTCATCCGAATTGACCGTGACGGCCACGCCCGCAGTCAGCATGTGTTTGAGCGTGTGTTCGCTCATCTCGCCGAACACCTTGAGCTTGGTATTCGATAGCGGACATACGGTCAGCGCAATTTGGTCGCGCGCCAGACGTGCAATCAGGAAGGGGTCTTCGACGCTGCGCACCCCATGATCGATGCGATGAACTTGCAGCACATCCAGTGCTTCGTGAATATAAGCCGGGGGACCTTCTTCGCCGGCGTGGGCGACCAACTGCAAGCCGCGTTCGCGTGCCAGGGCAAAAACCCGGGCGAATTTGGCGGGCGGGTGCCCCAATTCGGATGAATCCAGGCCGATACCGATCAGGCGATGCGCATAACGCTCGAAAAACGGCAATGCGGCTTGATAGATCTCCAGCGCATCGTCTTCCGGCAAATGCCGCAGAAAACACAGGATCAGCCGGCTGGAAAAGCCGTCGACCTGCTGTGCTTCAGCCAAGGCGCTCTCGATGCCGGTCAGCATGGTATCGAGCGTGATACCCCGTACCGTATGGGTTTGCGGATCGAAGAAAATTTCCGCATGGACTACGCCGTCGGCTCGTGCCCGTTCGACATAGGCCGCCGTCATGTCGTGAAAATCCTCGGCCGTTTGCAGCACGCTGGCCCCGGCATAATAAATGTCGAGGAAGGATTGCAAGTCGGTGAAGGCATAAGCATCACGCAACGCCTCGACCGAGGCATACGGCAAGCTGACGCCATTGCGCTGAGCCAGCATAAATATCAGCTCGGGTTCCAAAGTACCCTCGATATGCACGTGCAGCTCGGCTTTGGGTGCTGCCGCGAATTTTCCGGACTGCGTGGGCGAGGCGTGGGCGGAAGCCGCGTTGGACGAGTTGAGCGACATGGCAAGAGACCTTGGTAACGATTGCGTTAGCGTTAAGCGTGCTGGGTGTCGGCAGCGGTAGGTACGGCGGGCGCGGCTTTAGGTGCGACCTTAAGCCGCATGCGACGGGCGGCCGCGCTGCATGCTGCGGGCTACCAGAACAAAGGTCAGCACAAAAGCAACCAAGGCCCACTGCGGTAACGACAAACCGAGAATCGGCGGGTACGGCGTTTCGCACAAGCCGGAAACCTGAAACACCGAGGGCCATATCTTTGCCAGCGGCAGCGCATCCACGATGGGTTCCAGCGCATCGAAGCCGCAACTGGAGGCGGGGTGCGCCAAAGTCCAGACATGTTTGCCGGCCGCGGCCACACCACACACCGCGGCAAGCAGAATCAGGGTTTCCGTGGCACGAATGCCGCCCCAGTTGCGCAAGCCCGAACCGACCAGGGCGAAGAGTGCGATAGCCAAAAAGGCATAGCGCTGCAAAATGCACAGCGGGCAGGGGTCTTCGTGAGCGGCAAATTGCAGGTATAAGGCGCCGCCGACCAGTGCGATGCAGACCACGGCCAGCGCAATCAGGCGCCGCCGTTCACGCTGCATAAAAAATGCGTCATCCATATGCTTTCCCGAAAGTCCTTGAAATAGGGGGCCCATTGTAGCGCGCTCCACACTTTTCGTTACGTTCCGGCGAAATAATCGGGCAGCAATACTAAGCTGCCTTTCAAGCATGTCAACGCAGGCTGTCGAATAACTTTTGCACGCTTAAACCCAAGCCGAGCACGCCTTCGTCGTCACCGGCCAAGCCCGCAAAGCTGATCCCGACCGGCGCATCGCCGGGACGATGACAGGGCACGGTGAGAGCGCAACCGTCGATAAAATTGATGATGCTCGGGTTGCGCAGGATCAAGCCGTTCACCGCCATAAAGCGGGTTTCGTCGCTTTCCAGTTCGGCCAATTTGGGCGGCGTAAGCGCCACTGTGGGCAGTACCACCACCTCGAATTCTCGCCATGCCGTCTCGGCTGCGGCGATGACCGCGCGCCGTGCGGCCAGCAAGTCGAGGTAATCGAGTGCGGTGGCCGTTTCGGCGCGCAGAATACGTTTCAGGACGCGTTGATCGTATTGTGCGCCGCGGCTGGCGATCAGCTCGCGGTGCCAAGCCAGGGCTTCGATGGCTGAAAAACCGTAGCGGTTGATCTCACCGAGCCGATCCAGCGGCGCGAAACTAAATTCGGTGAGTTGCGCACCTGCCGCGGCAAGTTGTTGCAAGGCCCATGCGTAGGCGTCGGCCACCGCCGGTTCGAGTCCGTCGAGCACCACATTGGTCAGGACCCCAATGCGGGCGCCACGCACCGGGCGCGCGACCGGTAACACCGGGTTCAACCCGGCCAGTACGCGATCGGTCAAGGCGCAGCACGCGACGGACGGCGCCAGCGGGCCGATCGAGTCCAGCGTGGCGGATAACGGCACCGCACCGGCGCTTGGAATACGCCGCGCGGTGGGCTTGAAGCCGGCCAGCCCGCATAGCGCCGCCGGGATGCGCACCGAACCGCCGGTATCGGTGCCCAGCGCAATAGCCGCCATGCCGTCGGCGACCGACACCGCGGCGCCCGATGAGGAACCGCCCGCGACCAACGCTTCGGCGCGTCGGAACGGCGACAGCGGGGTGCCGAAATGCGGATTCAGACCCAGGCCCGAAAAGGCGAATTCGGACATATTGGTGCGGCCGATCAGCACCGCGCCGGCACGTCTCAAGCGGGCCACCGCCGCAGCATCGGCGGCGGCCGGCGGCCTGTCGCCCAGCGCGATTGAGCCGGCACGTGTGACTTGGCCCGCCACATCGAACAAATCCTTGACCGACACCGGCACGCCCATTAGCGGCGACAGTACGGTACCGGCACGGCGCATGGCATCGCAGGCGTCGGCGGCGGCCAAAGCGGCTGACGCATCGACTTGGAGGAAGGTGGCGGCGCCTTGACCGCCCGGTTCGGCGATACGATCCAGGGCAATTTCCGTGAGCAGGCGGCTGCTTGCCGCCCCGCTCGCCAAAGCCTGGGCCAGGTCAGTCAGTCGCGCTAGCGGCGCAAACACGTCGGGTGCGGGAGTGGAGGTCATGAAGGTGTTTTAGTTTGGGGTGGGGCAGAAGCGCTATGCGGTGCCGATGCCTATGGTCTATGGCCGCGGCCCAGGTGTGCAGTCCATGTGTGCGGCCTATGCCGGCGTTTATGTCTATCGCCTAGGGTAACCTCTCGGCAATGACTTTCGCTCCTCGCATCATAGCCTGAGATCTGATTGTAAAAGGCTTGTGGTCACAGGACTACAGGTCGGACAGCCATAACCGATGGGCAGGTCCAGCGTAGTCGAAGGCCTCATTTTTCGCCGCGCCTGGCTTGCCGCAGCAGGGCGCTTGCGTTGCGGCCCGCGGCCTGGCGAGCGCCAGGATCAAGCGGGTCAATCTCGACCGATCTCGGCGACTTTTCAGGTGACCCCCATTTGCCGGTTTGCGGTAGGGCGGCGCCTGACGCATAATCGGCCTTGTCCCTACGTTGCGCGCGGTCCGCGCCCTTCACGAAGCCATGAGCGAAAAACCGCCGTCCCCGATCGACTCCGACAACGAATCGATAACCCCTCCGCCGCAGACTGCCTTACCTCAGCATCCTCACTCCGACGCCGCGGCAACCGGCGGCAGCAGTGGCGCAGCTGTCCCTGCGTCGGCCACGGCGGCCGCGTCCGGCTATCGCAGCGCTTTGCCCGGCGGGGTCTATACCCCGGCGCAAGCCCGCGCGGCGAAGCCGGAAACAGCACCCGAACCCGGGCTGGGTAATACCAGTACAAGTGGTGCCGACAGCGCTTATGCCAACGGCTCGCCCGACCCGCGCGCTTCTTATCTGAGTCAAGGCGACTCGGCATGGAGCGCGTTCGGCCGCACGCTGGTGACGCGCGCCCGTGCCATGTTCGATCGCGCCGGACAACGCATGACACAGCGCACGCTGCGGATCGGCGTGTCGGCGCGCATTTTTCATCCCGAGCCCGACGGCAAAGGATTGCGCGGCAAAACCTTGCAATATTTGGAGGAGTCGGTGGCGCATTGGGTCATGTCGCGCGATGTGCTGGTTTTTATGATTCCGACGGTCGGCCAGCAAGGCATGTTGCACCCCAGCAATATCCGTCTGCGCGATTACGCCAAACATCTTGACGGCTTGTTGCTGCAAGGCGGCGCCGATGTTTCGCCGCAATCGTACGCCGAGGTCGCGACCCGCCCCGAATGGCATGGCGATCGCGTGCGCGACATGTACGAGCTGGAATTGCTCCATGAATTTATCGAGTCGGGCAAACCGGTGCTGGGCATTTGCCGCGGCTGCCAGTTGATCAATGTTGCGTTCGGCGGGACCTTGTATCAGGACATCGCGACCGATGTCGCCACCGCGATCCCGCATGTCAACGAGCTGTACGACGAACATCGTCACGTGATCCAGTTCCCGCAAGGCTCGACGCTGGCCGGCATGTTTGCCGGGCGGCGCGAAGGGCTGGTCAATTCGATTCATCATCAGGCGGTTAAAACCGTGGGACGCGACACCAATATCGAAGCCGTGTCGGCCGAGGACGGTATTATCGAAGCGGTGCGGTATAAGAAAGCCCCCTTTGTGGTGGGCCTGCAATGGCATCCCGAGTTTCACCGCGCGGGCGGCCCCGAGTTGCTCGACTGCACGCCGGTGCTCGACAACTTCCTGCGTGCCGCGCGCGATACCCGTTTCTGAGGGGTGTTCCGAGAGGTACATTAGGGATACTACCTAATTGAATACCTGTGGCCGCCCATATAAAAAAATCAATAAAAAGGGCCGCTTAAAGCGGACAACTCGTTTATCATATTTTCGAGCCTGATCAGGCTAAATAGCCTTATCGGGGCTGTACTTGTGGTCCGTCCGTCCGCTCGGGCGACCATTTTTTAGCCGCTTATATAGCCGCTGAATGCCGATCTACCCTGATGCATCCCTTTCCTGAGCCCGACGGCGGAGTCTGGCGTGCCACTAAAAGCCATGTCGACAGTTTCCCATCGCGAATCCAAGGTCAAGACGGTATTCCGCGTCACCAGCGGTAATTTTCTTGAGATGTACGATTTCATGGTGTACGGCTATTTCGCCTCCGCGATTGCCGACGCCTATTTCCCGAGCAAAGACCATTTCGCTTCGCTGATGCTGTCGCTGGCAACTTTCGGCGCCGGCTTTCTGGTGCGGCCGCTCGGTGCCATCTTCCTCGGCGCTTACATCGACCATCACGGCCGGCGCAAAGGGCTGATCCTGACCCTCGCCATGATGGCGATCGGCACCCTGATGGTCGCCGCGGTCCCGCGCTACGAAACCATCGGCATGTTGGCGCCGTTGCTGGTATTGGCCGGGCGTTTGCTGCAAGGGTTTTCAGCCGGGGTGGAGCTGGGCGGTGTTTCGGTGTATTTGTCCGAAATGGCAACCCCGGGTAACAAGGGTTTTTATTGTGCTTGGCAATCGGGCAGCCAGCAGGTTGCGGTGATCTTCGCCGCCTTGATCGGGGTGCTGTTGCACAAATTCTTGCCGGTTGACGTGATGTCGTCGTGGGGCTGGCGTGTGCCGTTCCTTATCGGCTGTTTGATTGTGCCGTTCTTGTTCCTGATCCGCCGTTCGCTGCAAGAAACCGAAGAATTTTTGGCGCGTAAACATCGTCCGAACATCAGCGAAATTTTCGCCTCGATGCTGGAAAATTGGGGCATCGTAGTGTCCGGCATGCTGCTGGTGATGATGACCACCGTGTCGTTTTACCTGATTACCGCTTACACGCCGACCTTCGGCAAACAGGTGCTGCACTTCTCCGATGTCGATGTACTGGTGATTACGGTGTGCATCGGCGTGTCGAATTTGTTCTGGCTGCCGGTAATGGGTGCGTTATCGGACCGTATCGGCCGCCGTCCGGTGCTGCTGTTCTTTACCATACTGGCCATTCTCACCGCTTATCCAGCCATGCAATGGCTGGTCTCGGATCCCTCTTTTGGCCGCTTGCTGGCAGTCGAGTTGTGGCTGTCGTTTATCTACGGCAGCTATAACGGCGCAATGGTGGTGGCGCTGACCGAAGTGATGCCGGTTGCCGTGCGGACCGCCGGCTTTTCGCTGGCCTATAGTCTGGCCACCACGATCGGCGGTTTTACCCCGGCGATTGCAACCGGCCTGATTCATTACTCGGGTAACAAGGCGGCGCCCGGCATCTGGCTGTCGGTGGCCGCGGTGTGTGGCCTGATCGCTACCTTGATCCTGTTCCGCAGCCGCGAATCGCGCGAGTTATATAAAGTCAAAACGGTCAGCGTGAGTTAAACGCCGGCCAACTTCAAGGCCGCCTCAACGGCGGCGATCACCCCCGGCCAATCGCCCGGCGCGGTTTGCCGGAACAGGCGCGCGGTCGGATACCAGGGACTGTCGTCGCGCTCCAGCAGCCAGCGCCAGTCGGGGGCGAAAGGCAGCAGGACCCAGGTGGCTTTGCCTAACGCCGCGGCGACATGGGCCACCGAGGTGTCTATGGTAATCACACAATCCAGGGTGGCAATCAGCGCGGCGGTATCGGCGAAGTCGTCCAGGGGGTAGGCCGGAGCCTGCACCTGGGGTTGTTCCAGTACGCGCCGCAGGGCTGCCTGATCGTGCTCGGGGGGATCTTTTTGCAATAAGACCCATTGCACGCCCGGCTGCCGCAGCAAGGGTTCCAGCAAGGTCAAGGGGATCGCCCGGTTTTCGCGGCGTGCCTTGATCCGCCCGGACCAGACCAGCCCGATGCGGCGTGGCGCCGTTGCGGCACCGGCCACGGGAATAACGGAGAGCGGCTCGGCGGGCGGGTTCAGGTAAGCGCTTGGGGCCGGGATCGTAGCCAGCGTCGTGTTAAATGCCAGCGGCAGGCTGAGCAAGGGGCAATGACAATCGAACGCGGGGCGGGCCGCGCCGCCCGCAATCAAGCTTACGCCCCAGGCTCGCGCCGCAGGTTGCAGCAGCGTCAGCAACTCGGCTTGCACTTCCAGGATGACATGAGCCGCACGGCGCGCCACCAGCGGTACATAACGCACCAGTTGCACGGTATCGCCCAAACCCTGCTCGGCATGGAGCAGGATGGTGCGGCCGGCCAATGGTGTGGCGCCATGCCATCGCGGCGCCGCGATGTCGGCTGCGGCAAATACGCGCCAGCGCGCTTCGTAAGCCGACCATCCCGCACGCAGATCACCGTGCAGGAGCTGGACCAGCGAGCGGTTGTAGGCGGCGATCGCCAGTTCCGGGCGCAATTGCAAAGCACGTTCGAAGGCGCCGGCCGCAGCCTCGAATTCGCCCATATCGTAGAGTGCCGTGCCCATATCATGCCAAGCCAAAGCAAAGCCCGGATCGGCTTTCAGGATCTGTTCGAAATGGGCCCGGGCTTCGGCGCAGCGCTCCAATGCGGTCAAGGCATGGGCCAGCCCATAACGCGCCACCAGCCAATCGGGTTGCAGTGCCAGCGCGCGTTGATAAGCGGGCACGGCTTCCTGGCAACGATCCATCGCATCCAAGGCGTGGCCGAGGTTAAACCAGGCCAGCGCAAAATCGGGTTGGATCGCCAGCGCCGCGCGGAAATGTTCCGTGGCACGCTCCAGCTCACCGGCTGCTTTGCGGGCATTGCCCAAATTATTCAGTGCGCCCGCATGCCGCGGCGCGTGGCGCAGCGCTGCTTCAAACGCGGCGATGGCCGCGTCAGCCTGCCCGAGATTGACCAGTGCATTGCCGAGATTGTTGAGCACCCCGGGATTGTCCGGTTCAAGCTCCAGCGCCCGGCGATAATGTAGCGCGGCTTCGCCGTCGCGCCCGGCGGCGGCCAAGGCATTGCCCAGGTTGGCATGGGCCGCGGTAAAACCCGGCTGCAATTCGGCCGCGCGTTGATAACAGCCGACGGCTTCGTCCAATTGCCCCAGCGCTTTCAACGCATTGCCCAGATTCAACCAGGCACCGGCCAGTTCGGGTTGTTGCTCCAGGGCTTGCCGGATCAAAGCGGCGGCTTCTGTGTGCCGTCCTTGCTGATGTCTGAGCAAGCCGAACAAATGCAGACCGTCGGCGTGGCGCGGCTCGCCTTTCAGCAGAGCTGCATAGGCGCGTTCGGCCACCGGCCACTGGCCGTTCTGGTGTGCCGCATAAGCCTGCTGAAAGGTGTTGGACATCGTCGCATACAAAAGAAGGCAGACAGGCATTCTGCCACACAGTATCGAACCGTCTGCCGGATCGGCTCAGCCTTGCGCCGGACCGGCCGGCAAGATTGGGGGTGTTTTCATGCGGTGCCGCGCCGGGAAGAAAGATGCAAGGCTGCGTATTGCAACAGCATGATGGTTTTGCCGTCGACAATTTCGCCGCTCTGAATGCGCTGCAAGGCGTCGGCCAAGGGGAGTTCGATTACCTCGATATCTTCCCCTTCGGCGGCGACGCCGCCGCCGAGGCAGACCTTCGAGCCGGCATCGTATTCGGCGAGAAAGAAATGCAATTTTTCCGTCACCGAACCGGGGCTCATAAAGGCTTCGAACAGCTTTTCGACCCGCTGCACGCGGTAACCCGCTTCCTCTTCCATTTCCGCTCGGATGCGATGTTCCGGCGTAGCGTCGTCGAGCAGCCCGGCCGGGACTTCCAGCAACATGCCGTCGTGCCCGTTGACGAAAGCGGGAAAGCGAAATTGCCGGGTCAGCACCACGGTTTCGCGCCGGCGATCGTAAAGCAGGACGGTAGCGCCGTTGCCGCGATCATACGTCTCTCGGCTAAGCCTTTGCCAGCTATTGTCGCGGCGCAGAAAGTCGAAGGTGGTTTTTTTTAAAATAAACCAGTCGTCCGATAATACCTGGGTGTCGATGATGCGAATTCGATCTGCTGTTGCGGTCATAACTCAAGGCTCCCACACAAAAACGAGATTCCATGATATCGTGCAAATTCGTGCAATATCAAGAAATTTCGTGTAAACAGAATGCTGACCAGCCAAAGAAAGAACGCCATCCTTGCCGCGCTCAAGCGTGATGGGCAGGTGCTTGCCAAGCAGTTGAGCGAATCGTTCGGGGTGTCGGAAGATACGGTGCGCCGTGATTTGCGTGAATTGGCCGGCGACGGTTTGTTGCAAAGAGTGCACGGCGGCGCCTTGCCCGCGTCGCCGGCGAGCGCCGATTTTGCCCAGCGCCGCCCGCTTGAACCGTCGACCAAGCGGGCGGTGGCGGGTGCGGCCGCAGCCATGATCGGCGATGGGCAAGTGGTGATCATCGACGGCGGCACCACGGCCATCGAACTGGTGCGGCAGATACGACGGGATGTGTCGGCCACGGTGGTGACGCATAGTCCGAATATCGCAGTGGAATTGGTTGAATTCCCCCTGCTTGAGGTAATTCTGATCGGCGGGCGTTTGTTCAAACACTCCATTGTGACAGTCGGCGCGGCGGCGCTGGAGGCACTGGCGCCGATTCGTGCCGATATCTATTTCATGGGGGTAACCGGGGTGCACGCCACGGCGGGTTTAAGTACCGGCGATCACGAAGAAGCCTATATGAAACGTGCGCTGGCCGCGCATGCCGCCGAAACCGTGGTGCTCGCATCGGCGGATAAAATCAACGCCGCGTCGCGCTACAAGATTGGCGATCTGACGCTGGCGGGCACGATTATCGTGGATCGCGCCACCGACCCGGCCTTGCTTGAGCCGTTGGCCGCCGCGGGCGTGACCCTGCTCCTGGCGTAACCGCGCCGAAGCGGGATCGATTGGGGCTTGCGCCCGCATTCAAATCTCATTAACATGTGAACACATATTCACATGTTAAATCCAATGAAACCTGAATTCGACGATCGCATCGTGCAACTGGCCGATTTGTTCCGCCTGCTGGGCGACCCGACGCGCTTGCGCATCGTGCTTGCCTGCGTGGAGCAGCCGGTCGCGGTGGGTGCGATTGCCGAAGTGCTGGGCCTGAGCGCATCTCTGGTCAGTCATCACCTGCGTTTGTTGCGTGCCGCGCGAGTGGTGCGTGCCGATCGCCAGGGTAAACAGGTGTTTTATCTGGCGGCCGACGACCATATCAGCGATATGCTGAATGACTTGCTCGAGCATGTTGCCGAACCCCATCACGAGCTATAACGGAATTCTCGACCATGAGCCAAGATCAACATGGCAAAGCCATACCGGGCGTCAATGACGAGCATGAGCATGAGTGTCAGCATGAGCACGCGGCCGACACGGCCCATGATCATGACGCGGCGCACGGCCACGCAGCACATGCCCACGAATCGCACGACCCCATAGCGCATGCTCACGCAGCACTCGATGACGCAGCGCACGACCACGGCGACCATGACCATGACGATGCGGCCGACGCGCATGCGGGTCATCACCACGCTCACGGGCATGGCCATAGTCATGCCGGACATCATCACCATGGCGTGCCGCCCGACGGCAAAAGCCGGGCTTTTGCGATTGCGGTCGCACTGAATATCGGTATTGTCGTACTGCAGGTGGTGTACGGTTTTATCGCCCATTCGACGGCGCTCCTGGCCGATGCGGGGCATAACTTGTCCGATGTGCTGGGCCTGGTACTGGCCTGGGGCGCGATTTTTCTGGCGCGGCGCAAAACCTCCGCGCGCTTTACCTACGGTTTGCGCGGTTCCTCGATTCTGGCATCGCTGGCGAATGCCGCATTGTTATGCGTGGCGTCGGGGGCGATTGCCTGGGAGGCGATCTTGCGCCTGACGGATCCGCCCGTGGTCGGCGGTGTCGAAGTATTCGCGGTGGCGGCCGCTGGTCTGGTGATCAACGGCTTCTCGGCCTGGCTGTTTATGTCCGGCAGCAAGGACGACCTGAATGTGCGCGGCGCTTTCCTGCATATGCTGGGCGATGCCGGGGTCTCGGCTGGAGTCGCGGTGAGCGGCCTGATCATCTTGTTTACCGGCTGGTACTGGGTCGACCCGGTGATGAGCATGGTGGTGGTCGCGGTGGTGTTGTACGGTACCTGGGGTTTGTTGACCGAGTCCGTCAAGCTGGCCTTGGGCGCGGTGCCGGGCCAAGTCGACACGCAAAAGATTGCGCGTTATCTGGCGCGTTTGCCGGGTGTGACGAACCTCCACGATCTGCATGTGTGGGCCTTGTCGACCACCGAAAATTCCATGACCGTGCATCTGGTGATGCCCGGCGGTCACCCAGGCGACACGTTTATTGACCAGATCGTGGCAAAACTGGCCAGCGATTATTCGGTACACCATACGACGATCCAGATCGATCTCGGCACCAGCGATCACCATTGCGCGCTGGACGCGCGGCCGAGCTAGGCATTCAAGCTGGAGCTTCCGGCGGTTTCGGCGCTTCAGCCTTTGAGCCAGGTGATGGTGGCGATACCCAGCATGGTCATCGCCAGCGAGCCGAACAGATGGGCTGAAATATGGGCGACTGCCCAGCCGATGCGGCCTTGCTGGATCAAGGTGACGGCCTCGGCCGAGAAGGTGGAAAAAGTCGAGAGCCCACCCAGCACACCGGTAATCACAAATAACCGCCATTCGATCGCAATCCCGGGGTAACGCGCAAAAAACGCGATGGCGACACCGATCACGTAGGCGGCAAAAAGATTGGCGGCCAAGGTTCCCAGCGGCAAAGTCGGGAACAGCGCATTAAATTGCATCCCCAGCACCCAGCGCAACAAAGACCCGAGGGCGCCGCCAATGGCGACCGCAGCGAAAGGAAGAAACATCAAAAACTCCGTGGCAAATAGCAAGAGAGGTGGCGAACGATAACGCGGGTAGCATGACCAACGGTTGCTGCATGATCACGCAATAGGCACGGGCAACACAAGCCGTTTGACGCAAGGTTTTTCAGCCTGCCGATTCTAACATCGCACCAGCGGAGGTTGCGCGGCCGGTCTTGACGCATAAAAAAAACCGCCCGGGGTGGGTGGCCTGGGCGGCTCGGTGATGCAAAAACGCTGGGGTAATGCCCGCTGGGGTAATGCCTGCCATCGGGCGCGGAGATTCAAGCGTTGGCCGGCTCCAGCCGCTCCCGATATAAAGTCAGGGCCTCCAGCACGATAGGCGAAAGCGCAGCCGACTCCGGCGTATCCAGCGCGCGCAGCAGGCCGGCACGCATCCGCGGCGCCCAAAATTTACGGATGTGGTCGGCGATGCTGTTCAACGCCTCTTCGTGATCCGGCAACGAGCCGAAAAAATCGCCGATCTGGTTGGCCATCACAATCAGGTTATCTAGATCCATCTATCCCTCGCCTTATTTCGCCACTGCGCTATCCGTCACCGCCGCTTGGCGGTTGTGCAGATGGTCGAGCTGCGCTTGATTAAATTGCGAGTAGGCCTTTTGCCAATCCGACGGTTGCTGCACCGGCATCACCTGTACCGCGGTTACCTTGTATTCGGGGCAATTGGTGGCCCAGTCCGAACTATCGGTGGTGATCACGTTCGCACCCGATTCGGGGAAATGGAAGGTGGTGTAGACCACTCCCGGCTGCATTCTTTCGCTGACCACGGCACGTAATACCGTATTGCCCGCCCGCGATTCGATGCCGACCCAATCGCCGTCCCGGATGCCGCGATCTTCGGCATCGTGCGGATGAATCTCCAGTTTATCTTCCTGATGCCACTGCACGTTCTCGGTGCGACGTGTCTGCGCGCCGACGTTGTATTGCGACAAGATGCGTCCGGTGGTCAGCAGCAAGGGGAATTTACGCGTCACCTTTTCTGGCGAGGCAAAGAACTTGGTGATGATGAAACGCCCGCGGCCGCGCACAAAATTATCCACGTGCATGATCGGCGTGCCATCCGGCGCTTGCGCATTACACGGCCATTGCACGCTGCCCAGGCGGTCGATCAGATCGAACGAGACGCCGGAGAAACTCGGCGTCAGGCGCGCGATTTCATCCATGATTTCGGACGGGTGGGCATAATTCATTTCGTAGCCGAGTGCCTTGGACAGCAGCACTGTGACTTCCCAGTCCGCATATTTCGCCATCGGCGGCATCACCTTGCGTACCCGCGAAATGCGGCGCTCGGCGTTGGTGAAGGTGCCGTCTTTTTCGAGGAACGATGCGCCCGGTAAAAACACATGCGCATACTTGGCGGTTTCATTGAGGAAAATATCCTGCACCACGATACATTCCATCGACGACAAAGCATGCGCCACGTGATGCGTGTTCGGGTCCGACTGCACGATATCCTCACCTTGCACATACAAGCCGAGGAAGGTGCCGTGCGCCGCGGCATCGAACATATTGGGAATGCGCAAACCCGGTTCGGCTTGCAATTCGACTTGCCACGCGTCCTCGAACAAGGTGCGCGTAATCGAGTCGGAGATATGCCGATAGCCCGGCAGTTCATGCGGGAACGAACCCATGTCGCATGAGCCTTGCACATTGTTCTGCCCACGCAGCGGATTAATCCCCACCCCTTCGCGCCCGACGTTGCCGGTGGCCATCGCCAGATTGGCAATCCCCATCACCGTGGTCGAACCCTGGGCGTGTTCCGTGACCCCCAGGCCGTAATAAATTGCCGCGTTGTTTCCCGCGGCAAACATGCGTGCCGCGCCGCGTACGGTTTCGGCCGGCACGCCGGTGATCGCAGCACTCGCTTCAGGTGAATTTTCTTCCTGGGAAACAAATGCCTGCCACTGGGTAAACGCTTTTTCTTCGCAGCGCTCGGCGATAAAAGTTTGGTCAAGCAGGCCTTCGGTGACGATTACATGGGCCAGCGCATTGACCATCGCGACATTGGTGCCGGGCCGCAGTTGCAGGTGGTACGAAGCCTTGATATGCGGTCCATCGACGATGTCGATCTTGCGCGGGTCGACCACGATCAGTTTTGCCCCTTCACGCAGCCGGCGTTTCATGCGCGAAGCAAACACCGGATGGCCGTCGGTCGGGTTGGCGCCGATCACCATAATCACGTCCGACTTGGCGACCGAGGCGAAGGTCTGGGTCCCGGCCGATTCGCCGATGGTTTGTTTGAGTCCATAACCGGTGGGCGAATGGCAGACGCGGGCGCAGGTATCGACATTGTTATTGCCGAACGCCGCCCGCACCAGTTTTTGCACCAGATAGGTTTCTTCATTGGTACAACGCGACGAGGTGATGCCGCCGATCGAATCGCGGCCATGCGTGCTTTGAATCCGGCGGAACTCGGAAGCGGCGTAAGCCAGCGCTTCTTCCCAACTGACTTCGGTCCAGGGGTCGCGGATGCTCTTGCGTATCATCGGGGTGGTGATGCGATCGGGGTGGGTTGCATAACCCCAGGCAAAACGGCCTTTGACGCAGGAGTGGCCTTCATTGGCCTGGCCGTCCTTATACGGCGTCATGCGGATCACTTGATTACCTTTGACCTCGGCCTTGAACGCGCAACCCACGCCGCAATAGGCGCAAGTGGTGACCACCGCCTTGGTCGGCTGGCCCATTTTAATAATGGATTTCTCCTGCAGCGTGGCTGTCGGGCACGCTTCGACGCAGGCGCCGCACGACACGCATTCCGATTCCATAAACGGCTGGCCTTCACCGGCCGAGACGCGCGAGCCGAAACCACGCCCGGAAATCGTCAAGGCAAACGTGCCCTGGGTTTCTTCACAGGCGCGCACGCAGCGATTGCAGACAATGCATTTGGATGGGTCATAAGTGAAATAAGGATTCGACTCATCCTTCTTGTCCGCCAGATGGTTGGCGCCGTCAAAACCGTAACGCACTTCGCGCAAGCCGGTGACGCCCGCCATATCCTGCAGTTCGCAGTTGCCGTTGGCGCTGCAGGTCAGGCAATCGAGCGGGTGGTCGGAGATATACAACTCCATCACATTGCGCCGTAGGTCCTGCAATTTGTCGCTTTGCGTATGCACCTTCATCCCGGCTTCGGCCGGGGTGGTGCAGGACGCCGGGTAACCACGCCGTCCTTCGATTTCAACCAGGCACAGGCGACAGGAACCGAACGGCTCCAGCGAGTCGGTGGCGCACAGCTTGGGCACCTGGACTCCGGATTCGAGCGCGGCACGCATCACCGAAGTACCGCTCGGCACGGTGATGGCGACGCCGTCGATTTCCAGCGTGACGGTGGTTTCCGCCGTGCTGCGCGGGGTGCCGTAATCGGCATCTTGCAGCGGCATCGAATCGCTCAAGGGCACGCGCCGGCTGGAAGCGCAAGCGCAGGAAGTGCCGCAGCCAGTGCCGGTGCTTGAGGTCTGATTGGGGGTCGGGGTAAGGTCCATCGGGCGCATCTCCATCTCGTCAGGCAGCCGCGGCATCAGGGGCTGCGGGCAGGCCGAAAGCTTCGGGGAAGTGATTGAGGGCGGAGAGCACGGGATAGGGCGTCATGCCTCCCATCGCACAGAGCGAACCGTTGACCATGGTGTCGCACAAATCGCGCAGCAGCGTGACTTGTTTTTCCGAGGTATCGCCATTGCGTATGCGCTGAATTACTTCAACGCCTCGGGTTGAACCGATGCGGCAGGGGGTGCATTTGCCGCAGGATTCGATGGCGCAGAATTGCATCGCATATTGCGCCAGGGCCGCGAGGTCGGCCTGATCGTCATGCACCACCACTCCGCCGTGCCCGACCACGGCGCCCACCGCCGCATAAGCTTCATAGTCGAGCGGCAGATCCCATTGGCTTTCCGGCAGATAAGTGCCTAGCGGGCCGCCGACCTGGATTGCGCGCACCGGCCGCCCATTGTGGGTACCGCCGCCATAGTCGAACACCAGCTCGCGCAGCGTGATGCCGAACGCCAGTTCGACCAGACCGCCGTAACGGATATTGCCGGCGAGCTGCAGCGGCAGGGTGCCGCGCGAACGGCCCAAACCGAAACCGCGGTAGAACTCGGCGCCGCGCGCAAAAATAATCGGCACGGTCGCCAGCGTGACCACGTTGTTGATTACCGTGGGCTGACCATGCAAGCCCGCGAGCGCCGGGATCGGCGGCTTGGCCCGGACGATGCCGCGCCGGCCTTCCAGGCTTTCCAGCAAGGCGGTTTCTTCGCCGCAGACATACGATCCCGCACCCATCACCACATATAACTCGAAGACCCGCCCCGAACCCAGGATGTTCTGGCCCAGCCAGCCGGCGGCGCGCGCCAGGGCAAGCGCTTGCTCCAACACCGCAACCGCATGCGGATACTCGCTGCGCACGTAGATCCAGCCTTCGGTGGCGCCCGTCGAAATCCCGGCAATGGTCATTCCTTCCAGTAACATAAAAGGATCGTTTTCCATCGCCAAACGATCGGAGAAGGTTCCTGAGTCGCCTTCGTCGGCATTGCACACCACATATTTTTGCGGCGCCGCCGCGCCCAGCACGGTACGCCATTTGATGCCGGCCGGGAACGCCGCGCCGCCGCGCCCGCGCAAGCCCGAATCGATCAAGGTTTGACAGGCATCCTGGCCGCTCATTGCCAACGCCTGACGCAAACCTTGCAGGCCGCCATGCGCCAGGTAGTCTTCGGTTGAGAGCGGATCGGTAATGCCGAGACGGGCGAAGGTCAGGCGTTGCTGGTTTTTCAGGTAGGGAATCTGCTCGACCAGACCGAGGTGAGCGGGATGCGCGCCACCCGTGCCGGAGCCGGAAGCAAATGCGCCGGCGTCGAACAAGCCGGCGACTTGCTCGACCGCTACATTGCCATAACCGACCCGCCCGGCAGGCGTCTCAACTTCCACCAGCGGCTCCAGCCACAGCAGACCGCGCGTGCCGTTGCGGATCAGTTCCAGCGTCAGGCCACGGCGGGCGGCTTCCGCGGCGATGGCGGCGGCGACTTCATCGGCGCCCATTGCCAGCGCGGCTGAATCACGCGGAACAAAAACGCGGTTCATGCTGTTTCCCCGGCAGCGGAAAGACTTTCCGCCGCATGGCTTGGCTTGAGCGAAGGACTGAGAGGCGCTGGGCTGGATAACACCCCGGCCAGCAAAGCATCGAATTTTTGCGGCGTGACGCGTGCATGCACCCGCTGATTGATGGTCATGGCAGGCGACAGCGCACACAAGCCCAGGCAATAAACCGGTTCGAGGCTGACCTGGGCCTGCGTTGCGCCGCTTGAGGGCGACCCGTGTTCCACTGCCGCATGTTCGGCAAAGCGGCACCCGGTGCGCCGCTCGATATGCTGCGCCAGCGCTTCGGCGCCCATGCTTTGGCAGGCCTCGGCGCGGCATACCTGGATTACCACGGGGGCTGCGGGCGCGGTGCGAAAATGCGGGTAATAGGTGATAAAGCCGTACACCTCGGCGCGCGACAGGTTAAGCGCCTGTGCCAGCGGGCCAATGACCGCCGGCGGGACGTAGCCCGCTTCGGCCTGAATGCCATGCAATATCGACAATAAAGGCAGGCCCGGGCGCATGTGGCGCGCGACCAGATCTTCCGCTTGGATCGTCTCAATTTTTAGCACAACATGTCCCCTTGATCTACGCTAATATGCTTTAATTAACATATATGCGTGATTTATCTAATTTATGTATTGACGATAGACCTTGCGTAACTCAGTTTCAATAGGAATTTACACCGCATAATGATTAAAATCAGTGCTTATGCAGAATTACGCTTCACTCACGGTAGCGGCGACAGCATCACCCTGAGTGAAATCGTCCCGCTACTCGAACAGATCAGTCAGCTCGGCAGCATTGCCGCCGCCGCCGAGCAGGTAGGGCTTTCGTATCGTCATGCCTGGGGCCGGATGCGGACCATGGAAGCGCTGTTGGGCGGGGCGCTGATCAGCAAGTCGCGCGGACGCGGCTCGGTCTTGTCGGAACTGGGCGAGAAACTGCTGTGGGCTCATCAACTGAGTGGCGAGCGTCTGCAAAATGTGCTGGGCGGCTTATGCCGCGAGGTGTCGCAGGAACTCGATAAATTGCTGTTGCCCAGCGGCGATGCGGCGCGGATTCATGCCTCGCATGGCTACGCGGTCGACGCCTTGGTCGAGGCATTGCAGCTACGCCATACCGCCGTCGATTTACGCTATCGCGACAGTATCGACGCGGTCGCATCGCTGGCGCGCGGCGAATCCGATCTGGCAGGTTTTCATTTGCCGCGCGGTGAGTTCCGCGAGAGCTGCGCCGCGGTGTTCCGCCCCTTGCTGGATGACACGCTGCATGTGTTGATTCATCTGACGCGCCGTACCCAGGGCTTGTTTATTGCCCAGGGCAACCCCAAAGGCGTGCGGGGTCTGGCGGATATGTCGCGCAAGGATATGCGTTTTGTGAACCGGCAGCGCGGTTCGGGCACCCGGATTTTGCTCGATTTGCTGTTGCGTAAAAATGGTGTGGACCCGGATCAGGTGCATAGCCAAACCAGCACCGAACTGACCCATTCGGCGATTGCCGCTTTTGTCGCCAGCGGTATGGCCGATATGGGTTTTGGCGTTGAGCCCGCGGCCCGTCATTTTGGTCTGGAGTTTATCCCCATCGTTGACGAGGACTACTACTTTGTTTGCGAGCGCGCAAAACTCGGTAGCGAGCCGCTGAAAACAATCTTGGCGATCTTGCAGGCGGATACCTTCAAGGCAAAGGTGAGCCGCCTGGCGGGCTACGATGGGACGCTTTGCGGCGAAGTGATCGAGGTAGGCGCGGGGTTGGGGCCCGGCGCCTGACCGCCGATGGTTCAAGCGCCGGCCTGCAAAGGAATGGCCGGCATAGGTTAGCTATGACGTGGCGGCTTACGACGCGCGTCGCATGGCCTTGACCGCACGCTGACCGATTTCGGTCAACTTCAGCAGTTGTGCCCCCGAGGCAAGTCGTTCCAATAACACCAGTTGCCGCTCAAGCAAGGCGTCGAGTTCATCTCGATTCATTTCGACCTGTTGCGGTGCATCTTTGACCAGTAGCAGCGTGGCGAATTCATGCGGGCTCAGCATCGTAGTCTCCCTTAGCCCCGTCGCGGGCGACAGAACCACACAATGGCCGGACACGGAGTCGACGGGAACAAGTTGGTCGCGCGAGGCGATCAGATGGTTACGTGAATAAGACTCTTCCGGGTTTTGTAGTCTAGTCGTTGATGTTGAAAAATTCAAATAAAATTAACAAAAAAATAATCGAAAGGAAATGCCTTTAAGCGAAAGATGGCCCCAAGCTGTCAATCGCCTGACATAGTGCTGACTAATTCGTTTTTTATCAAAAAATATCTCAAATTAATAGTGACGATATTTTTATCCGGAGAGCGGCCTGAGGAGCAGGCTAGAGCGTCGATTGTATAAGGGTTTCAGCATTTTATCCGCGAACCGGATCCAAGTGCAGGCATAGCCCATTTTTTTGATTTTGCGAATTGTGCTGTTGCAGCATAAAAGTTTGGGGTCAAATAATTTTTAAAATGA